>Ga0070664_100000137_pt1 | contig 49211 bp, 39 predicted proteins | sample KBSC73metaG_FD_65863 | JGI IMG/M metagenome (GOLD analysis project Ga0070664, IMG submission 65863) | Corn rhizosphere microbial communities from Kellogg Biological Station, Michigan, USA - KBS C7-3 metaG | ecosystem: Host-associated > Plants > Roots > Rhizosphere > Soil ... | reverse complement strand
CTGTGGCACACGCAACGCGTCAATGCGACAGTCGGGCTCCATGGACCGACCGACCGTCCGGGCACCTGGCCTGGCCCTCTGCGCCGCCGTCCTCTGTCTCCCCGCCAGCGCGTGGGCCCAGGCCACCGAGGCCCACGCGGATACGGGCGACACGGCCTGGATGCTGATGAGCGCCGCGCTGGTTCTCCTGATGACCCCCGGGCTGGCGCTCTTCTACGGCGGGATGGTGCGCCGGAAGAACGTGCTGGCCACCCTGATGTACAGCCACTTCGCGCTGGCGCTGGTGACCATCCAGTGGGTGGTCTTCGGCTACTCCCTCGCCTTCGGGAAGACGCACGGTGGGCTCATCGGCGGAGCCGATTATCTGTTGTTGGACGGGGTGGTCGGCACGGTGAAGGGAAGCGTCCCGGCGCTGGTCTTCATGGCCTTCCAGATGAAGTTTGCGATCATCACCCCGGCGCTGATCAGCGGGGCCTTCGTCGAGCGCATCAAGTTCAGCGCCTACGTGGCCTTCACCCTGCTCTGGAGCACGCTGGTCTACGACCCGGTGGCTCACTGGGTCTGGGCCGAGGGCGGGTGGATGGCGACGCTCGGCGTGCTCGACTTCGCAGGCGGCACCGTCGTCCACTGGACCGCGGGCCTGTCGGCCCTGATCTTCGCGCTCTTCGTCGGCAAGCGGGTCGGGTACGGGCGCGAGAAGTTCATCCCCCACGACCTCCCGATGACCATCACCGGCGCCGGGCTGCTCTGGTTCGGCTGGTTCGGCTTCAACGCCGGCAGCGCGCTCTCCGCCGGCCAGACGGCGGCGCTGGCCTTCTCCACCACGCACATCGCCGCCGCCTCGGGGGCGATGGCCTGGGTGGTGGCCGAATGGGTGTTCCGCCGGAAGCCCACGCTGCTCGGCTTCGTCTCCGGCCTGGTGGCCGGGCTGGTCGCCATCACGCCCGGGGCGGGCTTCGTGTCTCCGGCGGCATCGCTGGTCATCGGCGCACTGGCGGGATTCGTTTGCTGGGGCGCGGTGCAGCTCAAGGAGCGGAAGTTCCACTACGACGACTCTCTCGACGCCTGGGGCGTGCATGGGGTGGGGGGCATGCTGGGCGCGCTCCTGGTCGGCGTCTTTTCTCGCAAGGTGCTCAACCCCGCGGGTGCCGACGGCCTCCTCGCCGGAGATCCGTCACTCCTCTGGAAGCAGGCAGTGGGCCTGCTCGCCGCCGGCGCGTACACCCTGGTGATGACCCTGGGGATCCTCTTCGTGCTCGACCGGACTCTCGGCCTCCGGGTTCACGAGGACGAGGAGCGCGAGGGCCTCGACGCCACCCAGCACGGCGAGGCGGCCTACACTTCCTGAGCTGAGGTCGACCCTGATGAGCCGCTGGGTCACCGCAATCCGCCTGACGCTCGATTACCTGGCGACGTTGCTGGCCACGGCGGCGCGCCGCCCGTTCCGTGCTCCGCCCAGGCCTTCGTGGAGCATCGGCGACGAGGCCCGGGCGACGTTCCTCCGGCGCTTCCTGCGCCGGCTGCACGCGAAGCCGCTGGAAGCCAGACGCCCGGAGCTCGATTCGGTGCCGGTGCTGGTCCCGGGTGCGCTGCTCCGGACGCGGCGCCGCCAGGGCTCTCTCTCCGGCGTGCCGGTGACCTGGGTCGCGCCCCGTGCCGGGCCGGAGCCGAGGCTCGTCCTCTACGTCCACGGGGGCGGCTTCAGCATCGGTTCGTCGCGCACCTTCCGAGATCTCCTGGCCCGCATTGCGCTGGCCAGCAACGCGCGGGTGCTCTCGGTGGACTACCGCCTGGCGCCCGAGCATCCCTGGCCGGCGGGACTGGAGGACGTGCGCGCCGTGTGGCGAGCGGCGCTGGCAGAGCACGGGCCGAAGCAGATCGTGCTCGCCGGGGACTCGGCGGGGGGCAACCTGGCCCTGTCTCTGCTGCTCGAGCTCCGCGATCGACGCGAGGCGCTCCCCGCCGGCGCGGTGTTGCTCTGCCCCTGGGTGGACCTCGCCTGCACCGCGGGCTCCTTCCAGGCGAACGCCGAGGTGGACGTGCTGGAGCGGGAGGTGCTGCTCCGCGAGGCGGAGGGGTACGCTGGCGGCGGCGACCCGGGACAGCCGTCCCTTTCGCCGCTGCGAGCAGACCTCGCCGGGTTGCCTCCGCTGTACCTTCAGGTCGGTGGCGCCGAGCTGTTTCGCGACGACGTGGTGGCCCTCGCGGAGCGGGCTCGCGCGGCCGGAGTGCGGGCCACGCTCGACGTCTTCGACGACCAGGTGCACGCCTTCCAGGTCTTCGGTGCGATGTCGCGGATCAGCGTCGGGGCCATCGGCCGGATCGGCGAGGCGGTCCAGGTGTTCGCCCCCGTCCCGAAGATGGCTTCCCGAGGCTGAGGGCGAGACGAGAACCGCCCGCGACCGGCCGCTCGGATCGACCTGGTGAGGGCCCGTGCCGGGTCACCCGGTCAAGGGAGACTCCGTGTACACCCGCTGCACGTACTCGGACATCATCCGCGCGGTGGTGAACTTCGCGCCCACCGTCCGGAGGGAGGCCTTGATGCGCCGGACCCAGGCCACGGGGATGCCGGCCGGATCGCGCTCGTGGAAAGCGGGAACCACCTCCTGCTCCAGCAGCTCGTACAGCCTGTTGGCGTCGCGGGCATCCTGGCCCTGCTCGTCCTGCCCACCGTCCACCGGCAGCGCCCAGCCGTTGCTGCCGTCGTACGCTTCCGGCCACCAGCCGTCGAGCACGCTCAGGTTGAGCCCGCCGTTCAGCGCGGCCTTCATCCCGCTGGTCCCGCTGGCCTCCAGAGGGGCACGGGGCAGGTTGAGCCAGACGTCGCAGCCGGCCACCAGCTGGTGGGCGATCTCCAGATCGTAGTCCTCCAGGAAGGCGACGGAACCGCGGGCCCCGGCCGCGTCCTTCAGCTCGAAGATCCGCTGGACCAGACGCTTCGCTCCCTCGTCCGAGGGATGAGCCTTGCCGGAGATGATGAGCTGGAGACGTCGCGTCCCCTGGAGCAGCGCCAGCGCCCTGCCCGCGTCGTGGATCATCAGATTGAGCCGCTTGTAGGCCGCGACCCGCCGCGCGAAGCCGAGGGTGAGCACGCGAGGGTCGAAGGCCCGTGCCGCCGCCTCCGCGTAGGGAATGGGCTCCCCGCGGGCCAGGCGGTCGTTCACCGCCCTTCCCCGCACGAACTGCACCAGACGTGCCCGCAGGGCGTTGCGCATCGCCCAGAGCTCGGCGTCGGGGATCTCCTCCACTGCCGCCCAGGCTCCGGCGTCACCGATACGCCAGGTCGGTGGCAGCCACCGATCGAGCAGCGTCTGCAGCTCGGGAGCGATCCAGCTCGGGGCATGGACCCCGTTGGTCACGTGTCCGATCGGCACACCGAGCTTTCGCCACATGCTCCGGGCGACCTCGCCATGGCGGGCGCTCACGGCGTTGGCGTACCGGCTGGTCCGCAGCGCGAGCTCGGTGACCCCGCACGAATCCTCGTCCGGAGGGTGCATGAGGCGCAGGAGGGTGCGCTGGTCGATGCCCAGCTCCTCGGGAAGGTGCCCCAGCAGATCGAGGATCTCCTGCTGTCCGTAGTGCTCGTTTCCCGCGGCGACCGGGGTATGGGTGGTGAAGACCACTTGCTGGCGCGCCTCGGCCAGCGCCCGCTCGAACGCCACGCCGGAGCGGACGCTCTCACGGGCGAGCTCCAGCGCCGCGAGCGCCGCGTGCCCCTCGTTCAGGTGCACGATGGCCGGGTCGATGCCCAGCGTGCGCAAGGCCCGCAGCCCCCCCATCGCCAGGACGGCGTACTGCATGACCCGGAAGGTCCGGTCCCCCACGTAGAGCGTCGAGGTGATCCATCGGTCCACCGGCGTGTTCCCGGGCACGTCGGTGTCGAGGAGGAACAGCGGCACCCGTCCGACCTGGCAGTGCCAGATCTGGGCCCGCACCGGATGTCCGCGAAGCGTCACCTTCACCAGCCTCGGCTCGCCGCGCGGATCGACCTCCAGCCGGAGCGGGAGCTCCTCCGGATCGGACCTGCGCCACCACTCGTGCTGCCATCCCGCGCGGTCGAGCCGCTGGTGGAAGAAGCCGCGGCGATAGAGGAGGCCCACTCCCACCATCGGCAGCCCGCTGTCCGAGGCCTGCTTCAGCACGTCCCCCGCCAGGACACCCAGCCCGCCGGAGTAGATGGGCAGCGAGGCGTGCAGCCCGTACTCCGCGCAGAGGAACGCCACCGGTCGCGCGGAGGTCGCAGGTCCTGCGGTTCCGAAGGGCCGCGCCAGCTCCTCCTCCAGCCTGCGGCCGAGCTCCGCGGCTCGGCCCACCACGCCCGAGTCGCTCGACAGCTGCTCGAGACGGAGGGGGCTCGCGTCCCGGAGCAGCTTGATCGGGTTGTGACCCGACCGCTCCCACCGCTCGGGGTCGACCGCCTCGAAGAGGGCGGCGGCCTCGGGCTGCCAGGACCACCAGAGATTCATCGCCACCGCCGCCAGTGGCTGCAGCGGACGGGGAAGGCGCCCGCCGAGCGACTCTCCGGCGTGCGTCGAGCAGGGTGAGAGCGCAGTCACGGCTGGCACCATGACTCTCCGCCCCCGCCGATGCCAGGGGACGTGACGCGCCGGGCCCGCACCGGGGGGCACGCCCCCTCGGCTCATTCCGCTTGATCTCCAGGGGCGCTGCCCTGCAGATCGGCAGCCTCGCCGGTCTCTTCGTAGCGCCACCCAGGAGGGAAGAACCATGAAGAACGTTGCACGCTGGCTGGTCCTTGCAGTCGCGCTCTCCACGACCGCCGCTCACGCGGACGAGGCCGCGGAAGTCGCGGCCAGGGTGAAGGCCGAGCTCAAGAAGATCGACGCTCGGCTGAAGCTCTCCCCGGACCAGAAGGAGAAGCTCAGGGGCCTGCTCGAGGAGTCGTGGACCAAGATGGACGCGCTGGACAAGGAGTACCGGGCCAAGATGCGCGACGTCCTGACGTCCGACCAGCAGAAGGAGTGGGACAAGATCAAGTCCGAGTACCGGGCCAGGATGCAGGCGAAGAAGTAGGTTCGGCCGCGGGAGGTTCCGCACCCGAACGTGAAGACTCCCGGGCCGGGCCGCCGCCAGTCGCCGGGCCCGGAATCGATCAGCGGACGGACCTGGACCTTCGTCCCACCGCCGGGGCGCGTGCGGTCTGCCGGCGCCTGGTCGTCCGCGCCGACGCGGTGAGGCGCAGGGCATGGATCTCGTCCTCGAATGCCGAGACGACGCGTTCGGGGTCCGGGACCAGCCCCGCGTCGCTGTTCACCCCCACCCAGACTTGCCCGGCGTAGCTGAGCAAGCTGACCCCCAGCCCGAGGTGACCCGCGCAGGGAACCCAGAACATCGCCTGCCGGAGCCGGGAGGCGAGGATGGAGATCTTCTCCCTCGGCCCGATCACGTTGGTGATCACCGCGGTCGCCTTGGTGGCGAACAGATCGAGGAGGGCGTCGAATAGGGGTCGCGGAGCCATGCCCATCCCCCAGAGCAGCTCGAAGGTCGCGGCGGCGCCCGGAGTCTCCTTGAGCAGCTGCATCCGCCGCCGCACCTCGCCGAGGCGCGTCCGGGGGCTGACCAGGCCGAGCGGGAGCTGCAGGAACACCAGCCCGAAGCGGTTGCCGAGCAGGTGCGCCTCGCCGGGGGGCCGGAGGTTCACCGGCACCACTCCCCGGACCTCCAGCCTGCGACCCACGGCTCCGTGCTCGAGCAGGTAGCGCCGGAGCGCGCCGGCAAGGGCGGCCATCAGCACGTCGTTCACCGTCGAGCCGGTGGCCTGCCCGATGCGCTTGAAGTCTTCGAGGCGAAACGCCTGCGACCAGACCAGACGCTTGCTCATTCCGAGCCGGCCCTTGAAGCGGGTCACCGGGTCGGGCGGGAGCAGGAGCAGGCGGCCCAGGGCGGCGAGGTGGCGGGCGCCTTCCGGCAGGAAGCGGGTGACGGCGGCGACCCTGGCGGGGAGGGAGCTCCGGAGCGGGCCCCGAGGTCGATCGGCGCCGTCTGCCATCCGGAGCTCGGCGGCCTGATCGGCCATCGAGAGCAGCACGTGGACCAGCGCAAGACCGTCCCCGATGCAGTGGTGGATGCGGACCACGATCGCCGAGCCCCCCTGGTAGTGCGGAACGAAGTAGAGGCACCAGGGTGGCCGCCCGGCCGGAAACGGCTGCGTGGCGATGGCGCCGAGAAAGGCTTGCAGGGCGGTCTGGTCTGCGGGCGGGGAGAGCTTCTTCACCAGCAGGTGGTGGTCCAGCGAGAAGCCCGGATCCTCCTCCCAGGAGGGCAGGCCCACCCCGGCGAAAGGCCGAACGATTCGCTGCCGGAATCGGTCGAACCGGAGCAGGCGCTGCTCGAGGAGCTCGCGCAGCCGCCGGAGGGACACCGGCCTCTCCAGCATCAGCACTCCGGTGACGACCATGGGGTTCGCCGGCTCGTCCATCCTGAGCCACGAGGCATCGACGTTGGCGAGCGGGGTGCGCACGGGAGATCAGGCGAGCAGGTGCGTCCTGCCGGTGTCCTGCAGCCAGCGGCGATACACGGGGTGGATGGCCCCGGTGACTGGCGCGAGCCGGAGGATGGTGGGGATGGGCCCGGAGACCTTCACCCGACCCAGCGCGAGCGCGAGCGGCACGTTCTCCTTGCCCTGAAAGAAGCGATTGGCGATGTCGCTGGACATGGTCAGCGTGATGAGGGGCTGCCACCGCGCCGGTCCCCACACCCACTCGAGGTAGCGACCGTTTCGCGCCTCGGCGTCCGGCGCGGCGTTGACGTTCAGCTCCAGGCCGAGGTCCTCGAACACGAACCGGTGGGGCGCGTGCGCGTCGCGCAGCGTGCGTCCCACCTCCGGATGCTCGTTCATCAGCACGAAGACGTGCTCGAGGACGTGCCTGGCTTCTCGAAGGTCGCGGAAGCTCTTCACACCGGAACACCTCCCCGGAGAATGCGCAGGCATGCCCCGTGCCGCGCCCCGGGGACCGGAACAGCGAGAAGGACGCGCACCGGTGTGCAGCCCGTGCGGACCGGCAGCGCTTCTTGCGCACCTGTTGCGTGCGCCGGGGCAGGGTAGGCTCGGGGTGGGAGGACTCTCATCCGCATGTCTCGCATCCCCTCGGCCCTCGCGCTCGTCGCCCTCGCCGTATCACTCGACCCGATGCCCGCCCGGGCGTTCGAGGTCTCCGGCAGCGCGGCGTACTGGACCGAGAACTCATCGGCGTTCTCGGTGACGCTGGGGAAGTTCTGGGACCTGCCGGGGTTTCAGCTCGGACCGCGCGTGGGCTTCGCCTACGTGACCTCGCCGAACTCGGCGGGCGTGCCGGCAGACCTCGTGGCCCGCTTCGGGATCGGCACCTTCTACATCGAGGGGCAGGCAGGAGCCTGGTTCCTCTTCTCTCGAGATCCGGTCGTAAGATTCCACGCGACCGGCGGCGGAGGAGTCGCTCTGGGCCCCGTTCTCATCGGGATCGAGGGCGGATACCTGCACAGCGGCGCGCTGCTCGGCGCGCGCGTGTCGCTGTCGCTGTGAGCCGCCGCGGCTAGAACCTGAAGGACACCGAAAAGAGAATGGTGAAGGTGTTGAGCGTGAGCTCCGCCGTCTCCTCGGGGACGGGCAGGCCGGCAGGGGGGAAGAGGTTGTCGCTCCCCGTCCCGTGCTCCCATCCGGCGCCGATTGCCGCGGTGAGCTTGTCGATCCGGAAAGACACGCCGGCGCGGAAGCCGAGGATGTCCACCCGCCGGAAGGCCTTGCCGACCGCCGGATCGACCGGGGAGTAGTCGCGGTAGGCCCCGGCGCTGAGGACGAAACTCTCCGAGAAGGCCCAGTGCGCCCCCACGCTCCCGTTCCAGGTCTGTCGTGCCCGGAAAGACACGCCCGGAAAGGCGAGCTCGCTGGTCACCGGGGAGCCGGAGGTGGTGTCCACCACGCGACCCATCGTGGTGGAGGCGAAGAGGGGATAGGCGTCGGTGCCATCGTGCCACCGTACGTCGATCTCGATGCCGAACGGCCCGAACTCGAGCGCCGCCCCCAGTCCCGCCTCGAGCGGAAGCTTGTACTGGAACTGGGCGCCGGGGTCCTGGAAGAAGACCTGTCGCGAACCGGTGGCGAACGTGGTCAGCGCCTCGTACTGGAACGAGCCGCTGGACTTGATGTTCAGCCCCGGAGAGCGCACCAGCACCCCGAGCTTGAGCCAGCTCAGCGGATCCCACTGCACCCCGACCGTCCCGCGGACCTTCAGCGACGAGCCGCTCACGGCGAGTGTTCGCAGAGTCGCTCGGCTGCTCGTCGCGTCGGTGATCTCCCCCGACAACTCCCCGGTGTTGGAGAGGCTGACGTAGGGAAACTCGATCGAAGCGCCGAGGCGGAAGCTTGGCGCCACCGCCCACCCCACCGAGAACGTGGGAACCAGGGTGTCGAAGCGCGAGTGGACCGTGTACGAGGCACGCTGCCCGGGGCCGGGGGTGGTGCTGGCGATCGTGGAGAGGTCCGAGTGAGCTGGGGTGACGACGGCGAAGCCAATCCGGACCGATTCCCAGTCGATGACCTCTTTCCCCAGAACCACGCCCAGGAAGCTGGGCAAGGACTCGAAGACTCCACCCGAGGATTGCTCGAAGCCGCTGCCGCTGATGGTGGTGAGCTGATAGCCCTGCGCGCTGGCGTTCAGGACCGTCCGCTCGGCGAGGGCGATGCCGGCGGGGTTGTAGAAGAGCGCCGGAGCTTGCCGCGCCCGGGCGACGAACGCGCCCCCCTCGAGAGCCTCGAGGAGCCCGGGATAGACCCGGTCGTAGTTCGGCACGAGCAGGGTCGGCGGGACCGTGAAGTCCTGCTGTGCCCTTGCCGGTGCCACGGCGAGCACCAGGAACAGCGTCCACCTCGCACCGCGGGACAAGACAGACGTCTTCCGCTCGTTCATGACGACTCCCCTCGTCGCCGGGGCGTCCGACCGGACCCGCCGCCGTGTCTCCATGCGGCTGGCTGGCACCGTAGCCGTCGGTGGGCAATCGTCCAAAGTGCCTAGACGTCGGCCCGACCTCCTCTGGACAGAGCCGCCGGGTGCTCGACCCCGGAGTGATTCGGGGGCAGCCTCGCGCGAGTGATGCTCGACGCGCTCCTGACCGCGGCACCCCCTTGGCCCCATCGGGTGGTGTGTCTGACCGAGGAGACGGTGGAAACCCTCTACCTGCTTGGGGCCGGCGACCGGGTGATCGGGGTTTCCGGCTTCGTCGTTCGACCGCCGGAGGCCCGGCGCAAGCCGCGGGTGAGCTCGTTCCTCGACGCGAACTTCGATCGAATCCTGGAGCTGCAGCCGGATCTGGTCCTCGGCTTCTCCGACCTCCAGGCGGACATCGGACGCGAGCTGTGCAAGCGCGGCGTCCCGGTCCACCTCTTCAACCAGCGGAGCGTGGCGGAGATCCTCCAGGCGGTCCGTCTCACCGGTGCGCTGGTGGGGCTGGCCGAGGAAGCGGACTCGCTCGCCACACGGCTCGCCTCCGGGCTGGCGAGGCATGCCGAGGCCGCGGCGGCGCTGCCCAGGCGTCCGCGGATGTTCTTCGAGGAGTGGCACGAGCCGCTGATCAGCGGCATTCGCTGGTGCAGCGAGTTGATGGAGATGGTGGGCGGGGTGGACGTCTGCGCCGAGAGCCGTGCGAGCCATGGAGCGCAGGGCCGAGTCTTCCCGCCGGAGGAGGTCGCTCGCCGGGACCCCGAGGGGGTGGTGGCGAGCTGGTGCGGGCGCAAAGCCAAGCCGGAGAAGATCCGGAGCCGCTCCGGCTGGAAGGGCGTGCGCGCGGTCCTCGACGACCAGCTCTACGAGATCAAGAGCTCGGTCATCCTCCAGCCGGGGCCGGCGGCGCTCACCGAGGGCGTGGACCAGCTGGCGCGGATCGTCGCCGCCGTCGCACGGGGCGAGAAGCTGGGCAGGCCCCGTGAGGGCGACCTCCGGTCCGCGGCCTGAGCGTGGAGCCGCCGCGCTGATCTCTCGATTCCGGAGGTGACACTCTCAGCTGCGGGCCTGGAGCAGCGGCCGGAGCGCGCGCACCGTCCACACCACCGCGAGCGCCGCGAGACAGAGCCCCGCCACCGCGAGGTAGCGACCGACGAGTGCCTGCTCGGTCCAGCCGTACGTTTCCACCAGCACGCTCGCGTCGGAGAGTCCTCCGAACTCGATCTGGCCCAGGGGAATCTCCCCTGGGTCACGCCACGCCGCCCGCCAGGTCGAGGCGACGTCGGAGAACGCCGCCGCGCCGATGACCAGGAGCCCCCAGCGAAGCGCTCCCCGGCGGAATCGGGACGACTCTCCCCCGAAGACGGTGCACATCGCGAGCGTGCCGAGGACCATTGCCCCCGCATCTCCGGCGAACGCGACGAGCGCGCGGACCTGCCCCGCTCCGAGCACCAGCCCGAGCGCCACCACCGACCCGAGGGCGGCCCCTCCCATCACCCACGATCGCCTGCCGGCGCGTCTTCCCAGGACGACGAGGCTGGTGGCGGCTCCGAGCAGGAGACCGGTGAGGACGGGCGACCGGCTCTCGGCCATGGGAGTGAACCAGGGCAGCGGAAACGCGGGAATCCCGAGCGCCAGCGCGGTCAAGGCGTGGCCGAGCTCGTGCAGTGGCATCCCGAAGAGCATCCGCTGGAGCGCGTGCCCGATCTGGCTGCGCGAGAAGAGCGCTGCGACCACGAGCGCCAGAGGAACGGACAGGACCCGGAGCCAGAGCTCGTCGACGGGCTCCAGAGGTCCGGCTGTCGCTCGCCGCGCGTTCAGCACCCCGATCTCGGGTCGTCGCATGCTTGACCCGGAGCGTAGCGCAGAGTGGAAGCCGCGCCCGGATCCGGCAGACTGGGCCATGCATGGCGCTCGTCCCCTGTCCCGAGTGCGGCAAGCAGGTGTCTACCGAGGCTCCCTCCTGCCCACATTGCGGCTACGCACCGCGGGGACCGCCGGTCCGTTTTGCGGCCATGGGCGCGGCGGCGCCGGAGGACAGCCGCCGGGCCGAGACCGTCATCTGGGAGGGCAGCCCGTCACTCAAGCTGCTCGTCGTGCAGGTGCTCCGGACGCTGATCGTCGCCGCCGCGGCGATCGTCGCCGCCATCGTGGTGCATCCCGTCGCGGTGAAGTTCTTCGAGGACCTCTCGGGGAAGGGCGGCCGCGGCCCGCGCGACGTCTCACCGGCAACGCTGATCCTGATGGTGCTGGTGGGCTCCTATCTGATCATCCGGGCGATCGTTCTGTCCGTCTCGGTGATGCGGCTCCGGACCACCAAGTACCGCCTCACCAACCAGCGGCTGACCGTCGAGGAGGGAATTCTGAACCGCACGCTCGACGAGGTCGACCTCCGCACCGTCGACGACTCGGGCTTCTCCCAGTCACCGCTGGAGCGGCTCCAGGCTATCGGCACGGTCTGGGTCGTCGCCTCCGACCGGAGCACCCCCAGGGTGGCGCTGCGGGGAATCGCGGACCCGCGTGCGTTCCGGGAGAAGATTCGAGAGCACGCCTACCGGATGAGCCAGGGGCAACTCTTCACCCGGTCCACCTGACCGGAGGTGAGCGATGATGGTCGAGGTGATCCAGGCCGACATCACCACCCTCGACGTGGACGCCATCGTGAACGCGGCGAACAGCGCTCTCCGGGGCGGAGGCGGGGTGGACGGGGCCATCCACCGCGCGGCGGGACCCGAGCTGCTCGCCGCCTGCCGGCGCATCGGCGGCTGCCCCACCGGACACGCCGTGCTCACCCCGGGCTTCCGGCTCCGGGCACGGTTCGTCATTCACGCCGTCGGGCCGGTCTGGCAGGGGGGAGGACAGGGCGAAGCCGAGCTGCTCCGGAGCACGTACCAGGCGACGTTCGACGTCGCCCGGGGCGAACCCTCGGTGCGCTCCATCGCCTTCCCGGCCATCTCCACCGGCGCCTATGGGTTTCCCCGCGAGGACGCCGCTCGCATCGCTCTGGAGGTGATGCGGGAGCGGCAAGCGGAGCTCGAGCGCGTCGTCGCCGCAGTGTTCTCCGAGGCCGACCGGCAGCTCTATCAGGACACCCTGGCCAGGCTCGGCTGATTTGCGGTCACTTCACCGCGGCGAGCGCGCGGAGGAGGCTGGCCTGGAAGAGGGGTGCTTCCCGGGCAGCGCTTCAGCCCCCCGCGTCAGGGGGGACGCCAACGACGCGCTCCCGCGCGGGCTCCGTTTCAGGGTACCGCCATCTCGCGCCCGGTGGCAGCTGCCGACCTCTGAACCACCAGACCCACCACCGCGCACCCGGCACAGAAGAGCGCCCAGACGCCGAGAAGACCGTGGTCGATGAGCAGCCCGGCGATGGCCGGTCCGACGATCTGGGCCACGGACTGGAGCGAGGTGTTGAGCCCCAGCACCACTCCCTGCTCGTTCCTGGCCACTGCCTGGGTCACCAGGCTGGTGAGCGATGGGCGGAGCACGCCTGTTCCGAAGGAGCTGAAGACGCCGGCGACGAGGAGGAGGGGCAGCATGTGGACGCCGGCGAGCAGCCCGTAGCCCACCGCCATCGAGGCGAAGCCCGCCGCCACCAGCGTCTGCTCGCCGAACCGCCGCACCAGCCGCCCGAGGAAGCTCTGCACCAGGATGCCGAGCAGCCCCGCGTAGGCGAACACGAATCCCACCTCGCGAGCCTGGAAGGGCTTGCCGTCCCAGGTGAGCCGGCGTTCCAGGAAGAGGGCCAGGCCGCCGGTGAAGGCGGCGAAGGCCATCACGAAGCAGAAGAACTCCACCAGAAGCCGCGAGAGGCCCGGGCGCTGGAAGTACTGGAAGTATTCGCGCCAGGCGAAGAGCGAGAGTCGTCGGCCCGCCGGCCCTGCGGCGCCCTCGTCCGGGACCGGCTTCGTCCCCGGCAAGAGGAAGATGGTGGCCAGGATGCTCACCGCGGAGAGGGCGGCCGAGAGCAGGATGGGAACGCCGAGCCCGAAGCCCGAGAGCGCACCGGAGATGGCCGGTCCGAGCAGGAAGCCGATGCCGAAGCTGATGCCGATGACCGCGAAGGAGCGGGTGCGATTCTCGGGCTCGGTGATGTCCGAGATGTACGCCTGCGCCAGGACCAGGTTTCCCGCGGTGAGCCCGTCGATGATCCGCGCGAGGTACACCACCCACAGCGAGCCGGCTCCGGCCAGCAGGAGCCGCGAGGCGAAGGTCCCCAGCTGGGAGAGGATGAGCAGCGGCTTCCTCCCCGTCCGGTCGCTCCAGCGCCCGAGGAACGGACCGCTCAGCAGCTGGCAGAAGGCGTACGCCGAGACCAGGAGCCCCACCGCCGTGGGGCTCGCGCCCAGCTTCTCCGCGTAGAACGGCAGGAGCGGGAGGATGATCGTCAGGCCGAGGATGTCGGCCAGGACGATCAGGAAGATGGGGAGGAGCGGCCAGCGCTTCACGGCCGTCCCCTCACAGCAGAAGTCGCCCGTCCGGGCAACCCTCGCCGCAGTTCTCTACGAACGCAGCGCCTGGATCACCGCGTCGCTGAACTGCTCGAGATCCTCCGGCTTCCGGCTGGTGATCCAGTTGCCGTCCCGGACCACCGGCTCGTCCTTGACGTTCGCGCCCATCTGCCTGAGGTCCTCCTGGATGGTCTTCCAGGCGGTGAGGGTGCGCCCCTTCACCAGCCCCGCGGTGATCAGCAGCTGGGGCCCATGGCACACGGCCGCCAGCGGCTTCTTGCTGGCGTCGAACTCCTTGACGAAGCGGACGAAGCGTTCGTCGGCACGGAGCTTGTCGGGGGAGAAGCCGCCAGGGATGACCAGCGCGTCGTACTCCTGTGGGCGCGCCTCGGCGATCGACCGGGTGGCCTTCACCGTGACCTTCCCCCTCTTGCCCTTCAGCTCCTCACCGGCCTCGTGTCCGATGATGTCGACGTCGAATCCCTCGGCCTTCAGCCGGTCATGGGGAACCTTGTGCTCGCTGTCCTCGAAATCCTGTCCGAGCAGGAATGCAACCTTCTTGGCCATGGTGGGGTCTCCTTGGGGAGCCCTGACGCTGTGCACCGAGGGCATTCCTGTCCACGCCGCCCTCGGTCGCTCCCCGGCCGCTCAGCAGGCCGAGGACCGACGTGCTCGACGACCGAGCGACGACCTCCTAGAGGGTCGGCTTCCCCTCGTAGAGGTACGCGGTGCTCTCCAGCCGCGCCCCCCTGGCGTCCGCAACCGCGAACTGCGCGGGCTTCCCCGAGGGCCGATGGCTCCACAGGGTCGCCCCGGCGTAGGCGCCCGACTTGTTGACCGCGTAGAAGCTGATGCCGAACGCAGGCCGGCCCTTCTCGTCGAGCAGCCGCTTCTCCTTGGTGGTCTCCACGACGCGGCGGAGCGCGTCGAGGCAGGCGTCCTTCGGCGAGCGGCCGGCGCGGATCCGCTCGACGATGAGATGTCCCCCCGAGATGAGGATGTTGGCCTCGCCGCGTCCGGTGCTTCCTGCCGCGCCCACACCGTTGTCGACGAAGCAGCCCGCCCCGATGAGCGCGGAGTCGCCCACCCGGCCCGGCATCTTGAAGAAGAGGCCGCTGGTGCTGGTGCACCCGGCGAGATCACCTCGCCCGTCGCACGCCGAGAGGTGAATCGTCCCGTGGCTGCGTGGATCGCGGAACGGGTCCCGTCCGTAGTCGCGGAGGAACTCCTGCACCTCCGGGTCGAGCTTCGACGGGTCCGGCTCGAGCCTCTTGTCCTTCGCGGAGAGGTTCTGCTTCCAGTAGAGCCAGACCTTCCGTGCCTTCTCGGTGAGGAGGTTCTCCACCGGAAAGCCGTTCATCTCCGCGAAGCTGCGCGCGCCGGGACCGACGAGGAGGATGTGGTCGGTCGTCTCCATCACCACCTTCGCCACCCGGGTTGGATTCTTGATGCCCTCCAGCGCGGCGACCGCACCGGCCCGGCCGCTGGGCCCGTGCATCACGCAGGCATCGAGCTGGACCACCCCTTCCTCGTTGGGGATGCCGCCGTAGCCGACGCTCATGTCCTTCGGGTCGTCCTCGACCAGGTTGGCCCCGGCGATGACCGCGTCCAGCGGATCGGTACCGGCCTTCAGCCGTTCCAGCGCGAGCTCGGCCGCCTTGAGACCATTGGACGAGCCCACCACCACCGGGCGCTGACCGCCACCGCCACCTCCGCTCGACGTCTGGGCAGCGGTCTCCGCGACGAAGGGGGCGAGCGCGGCAGAGGAGAGGAACATCCGTCGAGAAACCACGTCGAGGCTCCTGGGGCCAGAGGGGAACGATGCGGCGTGGCCGGCGAGCATGCCACGGGGCTGGCAGCGCGAAAGAACGACGTTCCTGTGCCAGGTCCCGGCACACCCCCGAGCACCGGCGCTGCGCATTCCTCGGCGGTGCGGACGGGGGGCCGGGGTAGCATCGATGAACGCACCACAGGGGAGGGGCAGATGAGGCAAGCGCGGCGATTCCTTGGAACGGTCCTGCTGCTCGCCAGCACCGGCGTGATGGCTGCCGACTCCGGGCGAACCTCCGTCATGGCGGTGGGCAAGTGCGACGAGGCGAGCGCCATCGCTGCCCGGAGCTTCCGCTCGACGCTGACCGGAAAGCCGGGGATGCAGGTGGCCACCGAGGCCGAGACCGCACAGCCCTTCGGCGGGACGACGGAGCGCACCCTCTCCGCGGTGACCGGCGCGATCGCCTCGGCGCGGAGCGACTTCTACGGTGGCCAGGCCGCACAGGCGAAGAGCACGCTCCACGGTGCGCTGGAGGACGTGGCGCGGCTACCGCCGTCCGACGCGCGCTGGGCCGCCGAGCGCGATGCGCTGACCTTGCTTTCCCAGGTCCAGCAGAAGACGGATCCCAAGGCCGCGGAGGCGGCGCTGAACCGGGCCTTCCGCGTCGAGCCGGACTACCAGCCGGACACCAGCAACTACCCGCCGTCGTTCCAGAAGTGGGTGAACGGCATCCGCAAGGCGGCGAAGAAGAAGAGCACCTCGCGGCTGGAGATCACCACCTCTCCGGCGGGGAAGGCGGTCTACGTCGGCGGCCGCAAGGTCGGGGTCGCGCCGGTGAGCGTGCGCGTTCCCCCGGGCGAGTACCGGGTGGAAGCGGACTGGGGGCATCGGGGCGCGGTGCGCACGATCACCGTGCCCTCCACGCCGGTGGAGCTGAGCGCCGCGGTGGAGGGGGCGGTGTTCCCCGACGGCGGTCCCTGCGTCGAGGCCTCCGAGCCGGTGGCAGCGCTGGCGCGCGCAGCGAGGCTCACCGGGGCTGGACGCGTCGTCGGCGTGCACCCCGAGACCGCGGGGACCGACAGCTTCGTCGTGGTGACCTCCGCCAACGCTCAGGGGCAGGACGTGCGAGAGGCGCGGGTGAAGGTGCAGCCCGGCGCGCCGACGACCGAGGCGCTGGGCCTGCTCGCGGACTGGACGGCGGTGGGCGGTGAAGCTGCGCCGCCGGTGGAAGTGACCCGTGGACCGGGAGCGAAGCCCCTTCCGGTGGCGCCGGTGGTGGCAGCGGGCGCCGCAGTCGGTGCTGCCGGAGCGGCGGCCGCGACGACCCCTGCCCCGAGCTCTGCGCCCGCTCCGGCCGCGAGTTCCGAGCCGGACCCGAACGCCACGCACTTCGAAGCGGCACTCCGGGTGGGGATCGGCGTCCCGCTCGGGTCCGCCTACCGGACCACCGACGGCACCGACGTGAGCCTGAGCGACTGGAGCTCGTTCACCATCCCGGTGCAGCTCGACCTGGGCGTCCGCCTCGGCGGGTCGTGGTTCCTCGGCGGGTACTTCTCCTACGGCTTCGCCGGGTCGGCGAAGGTCGCCTTCCCCACCTTCACCTGTGGCGCCGGGGTCGACTGCTCGCCCAAGACGCTCCGGTTCGGAGGTCAGGTGCACTGGCACCCGCTGGGGAACGTCTCCACCGATCCCTGGATCGGGCTCGGCTCGGGTTACGAGAAGGCGAGCCTGGGACTGAGTGACGGTTCGCTGGACATCAGCGGGTGGGAGTACGCGAACCTCCAGCTCGGCGTCGATTTTGCTCTCGGCTCGGCGGTGAAGATCGGCCCCTGGGTGAGCTTCTCGGTCGGCCAGTACAGCTCGGCAGGCGGTTCGAGCGGGGGATCCGGCCTCTCGGCAGAGATCAGCAACAAGACCATCCACGAATGGCTGATGGGCGGGGTGCGCCTGGTCATCATCCCCTGAATCGCTGGCGCGCCGCTGCGCGCGTGAGCCTGGCCCACGCGGGCTCCTGCACCGCGTGGCGAATGTCCTCCTGGTGCGCGGGGGATGGACCTCCCGGGCCCGGCCGGGGTTGCTCCCGGGCCCTCGAGCGGCGAGTCTGCCGCCCCATGTCGCCTCCATCGACCGCCGCCGCCGGGGAGCTCTCTCTGGAAGAGCTCTGGATGCCGTTCACCGCCAACCGGGCCTTCAAGAAGGCGCCGCGCCTGCTGGCTTCCGCCTCGGGGATGAACTACCGCGACGTGGACGGGCGTCCGGTGCTCGACGGCACCTCGGGGCTCTGGTGCGTGAACGCCGGCCACTGCCGTCCGGCGATCGTCGAGGCGATCCACCGCTCGGCGGCGTCGCTCGACTTCGCCCCGGGCTTTCAGATGGGCCATCCGTCGAGCTTCGCGCTCGCCCGTGCATTGGCGGAGCTCGCCCCCGGCGACCTGGACCACGTCTTCTTCGCCAACTCGGGGTCGGAGGCGGTGGACTCGGCGCTGAAGATCGCTCTGGCCTACCACCAGTCTCGTGGCGAGCCGGAGCGGGTGCGCTTCGTCGGACGGCTGCGGGGCTACCATGGGGTGGGCTTCGGCGGCATCAGCGTGGGGGGCATCGAGTCGAACCGGAAGGCCTTCGCCGCTCAGCTTCTTCCACAGGTCGATCTCCTGCCGCACACCCACGACCTGGCCCACAACGCCTTCAGCCGTGGACAGCCTGCGTGGGGGGGCCATCTCGCGGACGCGCTGGAGGAGATCGTCGCCCGGCGTGGCGCTCGAACCATCGCCGCGGTCATCGTCGAGCCGATCGCCGGGTCGACCGGGGTGCTCGTGCCGCCCAAGGGATACCTGGAGCGGCTGCGGGCGATCTGCGACGCGCACGGGCTGCTCCTCATCTTCGACGAGGTCATCACCGGATTCGGCCGTCTCGGGACTCCGTTCGGCGCGGACTACTTCCGTGTCCAGCCGGACATGCTGACCGTGGCCAAGGGCATCACCAACGGCGCCGTCCCGCTGGGCGCGGTCGTCGTCCGGCGGGGCATCTACCAGTCGGTCGTGGACGCGACCGAGTCGGGCATCGAGTTCTTCCATGGCTACACCTACTCGGGACACCCGCTGGCCTGCGCCGCTGGCCTGGCGACCCTCGAGCTGTACCGGCGGGAGGGGCTCTTCCAGCGCGCGGCCGAGCTTGCCCCGGTCTGGGAGGAGGCCGTCCATTCGCTGAAGGGGCTTCCCCACGTCATCGACGTCCGGAACCTCGGGCTGGTGGCGGGCATCGAGCTCGAGCCGCGCTCGGGGAAGGTCGGCGCCCGCGGGTACGACGCCCTGGTCCAGGCCTTCCGGAGCGGACTGCTGATCCGTGTGACCGGCGACATCATCGCCCTGTCGCCGCCGCTGATCATCGAGAGGAAGGAGATCGAGCAGATCGTCGACCTCCTGGGGGCCGTCCTGAAGCGGCTCGGATGAGCCACCTGAGCGCTTAGAGCATGCGATGCATCAGCAGCGCGTCCACGAAGCCCTGTGTGGGGTGCCGGAAGGCCCCGGGAAGGCGGCAGAGAGTCTGGAAGCCCATCGAGGTCCAGAGATGGACGGCGGGCGCGTTGGTGCTGACGACGATGTTGAACTGCATGGCCCGGTAGCCGAGCGCGCGGGCGTGCTCCAGTGAGTGCGCGCACATCGCGCGTGCGATCCCACGACCGCTGGCCCGGGGCGCGGTGGCGTAGCCGCAGTTCGCGACGTGGCTGCCGGGGCCGAGCTGGTTGGGTTGAATGAAGTAGGTGCCGAGCACGCTGCCATCGAGCTCGGCGACGAACACCTCGTGCCCTGCTGCGTGCCACCAGGCGAGGGCCGCGTCGCGGGTCAAGTCGAGGGGAATGGCGAAGGTCTCTCCGGCCCGGACGATGGGTTCGAGGACTGACCAGATTGCATCGGCGTCTCCGGGCGTGGCGGGTCGGATGTGCATCGCCGGGGAGGTCTACTCCAGAAGCGTCGCCGGAGAACGCAGTCCGGGGTTCCGAGGGGCAGCACGTCCGGTGCGCCCCGGCGGCGTCTCCGGGGCCACCCGACGTCGCAAGTTCGACTCACGAGCTGTGCAGAGGTGTTCCCGGGACGGGATCGCTGGACAATCGCCGACCCGGCCCGCATACCAGGGCAGGAGGCCTCTCGCCGATGCGCCGCTGGACCCTTCTGGTGCTGGTGTTCGCCCTCGCCGGCTGCAAGCGCGGCGGATCGCCAGCTTCGGAGCCGCAGGCGGCGCTTCCCCTGCTGGAGGATGGTGGCGTCGACCTCGGCACGGGTGCGATCTCGGCGCCGGAGGTCGTGCTGCCCTCGCTCGCGCCGCTGGTGGAGCGGATCAGCCCGACCGTGGTCAGCCTCTCCGTGCTCGGCACCTCCCGGATGCCCCCGGGGCACGAGCGATTCTTCGGCGGCCTGCGCCCTCCGAGGCAGGAAAAGGGTGGGTCGGGGTTCATCGTCGACCGCTCGGGCCTGGTGGTGACCAACAACCACGTAGTGGAAGGGGCCAGCAGCATCTCCGTCCGCCTGGCGGACGGGCGCCGGTTCGAGGGTGACCTGATCGGGCGAGACGCCCCGACGGACCTCGCGCTGGTCCGGCTGCGCTCGCCGCCGGCCGACCTTCCGGTGGCGCGGCTGGGTGACTCGGACCAGCTGCACGTCGGGGACTGGCTCCTGGCCATCGGCAACCCGTTCGGTCTGGAGACCAGCGTGTCGCTGGGCATCCTGAGCGCGACGGCGCGCGATCTCGGCTCCGGGCCGTACGATGAGTTCCTTCAGACCGACGCGGCGATCAACCCCGGCAACTCAGGCGGTCCGCTCTTCGACCTTTCCGGCTCGGTGGTGGGGGTGAACACCGCAATCGTCAACAGTCAGAGCGGCGGCCGCATCGGCTTCGCAATCCCCTCGTCGCTGGTCAGGGTGCTCCTGCCGCAGCTCGAGCGGACTGGCGGGGTGGTGCGCGGCGCCCTGGGCGTCTACACGCAGGACCTCACTCCCGAGCTCGCCCGTGCGCTTGGACTCGGGAGCCGTCGCGGCGCCGTGGTGAATGGATTCGTTCCCGGGTCGTCGGCGCGCTCGGCCGGCCTCGGGGAGTCGGACGTCATCGTCTCGCTGGATGGGCGCCCCATCGAGTCGGCCCGGACTCTCACCCGCCTGGTGGGCCTGCGCCGCCCCGGCGAGATGGTGAGGCTGGGCCTGATCCGCGGAGGACAGCCGGCGTCGGTGACGGTGCGCCTGGGCCGGCGCACCGACCTCGAGGGCGCGGGGCCGCTGCGGCCGGCGCCCCCCGAAGAGGATCAGCTGCCTCCGGACGACATGGTCCCGATGCGGCTGGGCGTGGAGATCGGCGAGGTCACACCGGAGGTCGAGGAAGCCATTGGCGTGCGCGGCTCCGGGGCCCTGGTGGTGTCGGTCGAGCCCGGCTCTCCCGCCGAGCGCGCGGGGCTGCAGCCGGGGCTGGTCATCGTCGAGGTTGCCGGGCAGGCGGTGCACTCGGCGAAGGAGGCCAGCGAGCTCATCCGGGCCGCCCGTGCGCAGCCACCGATCGTCTTCAAGCTGGTCGGGCCGGGGCGGGTGTCGGCGGTGGCGACCGTGCAGCCCTGATCGCGGAAGCCAAGCGGGTCGATCGGCCAGCGCTTGCCTCCCGCCGAGATCCGACCGACCGCCCTGGCCTGCACGCGCTCCGTCTCGCGCTAGAGAGCCGGTGGGAGCGGCCGGACGACGTTGCCGAACCCGTCAGAGCCTTCCCGGGCGACGCCGGTGGCGTACTCCACCACGCCGAAGATTCCGGCCGGCCCGGGCGGGCGGCAGCTGAACCGCAGGCTGATGGCATCGGGGTCGCCGGGTCGGATCCGCCGGAGGTGACGCTCGAGAGTGACCTCCTCGCCGGCGCGCACCCGAGCGGGGAGCAGCGGTGCCCTCTGAACGTCTGGCACGAGGATCTCGTCGTCTCCGTGGTCGGCGTGAGCGTCCAGCGCGAGCCGTCCCTCGCGTCCGGCGCGCACCGCCGCCCGCACCAGCACCCCACCGTCCACCTCGCGCTCGAGGCTCCAGCGCTCCAGCTGCATGCACTGTCCGAGCTGCGCGAGGTGCTCCTTCTCCTGGCGCTCGCGTTCGCGGTACTGGCGCTGGAGCTGCCATCGCGGGCCCAGCACGGTTCCCACGAAGAGCCCGAGCAGCAGGGCCACCAGTGGGAGCCCGATGATCCACGCGCGTGGCATGACGCAAGCACCCTACCGTCCTGAGTGGTGCTCGGCTAAGGGTCGAGGGGCCCATGGTTCTGACCTCCACCCTTCTCATGCTCGCCGCAACGCCGGCCGCTCCGCCGCCCGACCCTGTCCTCCGGCAGCTCGCCGAGACTCGGAAGTTCAAGAACGGCACGCCGAACACCCTGAAGATGGACCGGAGCGGGGCGCACGTGTTCTTCCTGCGCTCTTCGGCGGACTCGCCGGTGCAGTCGCTCCACGTCTTCGACGTCGACGCGGGGCAGGCGCGGGAGCTGCTCTCGGCCGAGGCCTTGCTCAAGGGTGCCGCCCAGCAGCTCAGCCCGGCGGAGAGAGCGCAGCTCGAGCGGCAGCGGGTGGCGGCGCGGGGAGTCATCAGCTACGAGCTCTCGGCCGACGGCAGGACGGTCATCGTGCCCGTCTCTGGTCGGCTGTACCGGGTGGACGTCGCCGGGCTCCTCGGTGGACGGACGGTGGAGCAGTCGGTGAAGGTGCTCTCGCCCTCGGGCGCGCTCGACGCGAAGCTGTCTCCCGACGGGAAGCTACTCGGCTTGGTGAAGGGCGGGGACCTGTACGTTCTCGATCTCGCGAGCAACAAGGAGCGGCGCCTCACCACCGGCGGGTCCGAACGCCTGACCAACGGCCTCGCCGAGTTCGTCGCCCAGGAGGAGATGGGCCGCTACGACGGGAGCTGGTGGAGCCCGGACAGCAAGCTCATCGCGTACGAGGAGGCGGACACTCGCGGCGTGGAGACGTTCACCCTCGGCGACCCGATGCATCCGGAATCGGGGTGGCAACGGGTTCCGTACCCACGTCCGGGAAAGGCCAATGCCAAGGTGCGGCTGGGCATCGTTCCCGTCACCGGCAATGCGAAGACGACCTGGGTGAGGTGGGATGCGGAGAAGTACCCGTACCTCACCCAGGTGAAGTGGCCGCGCCGGGGCGCGCTCACCATCTACGTCATGGACCGCGTGCAGCAGCACGCGCTGCTGCTGGCCGTGGACCCGAAGAGCGGCGCCACCAAGACGCTGCTCGAGGAACAAGATCCGGCGTGGATCAACCTCCAGCACTTCGGAGCGGAACGATGGGGCGATCCGCTGCCGATGTGGCTGCCCGACGGGTCGGCGTTCTTCTGGGTCACCGAGCGGAACGGCGCACCGGAGGCGGAGATCCGCTCGGCCGACGGCCGGCGGCTGGGGAGCTGGGTCCGGCCGGACCAGCAGCTGGTCCGCATCCTCGGGTACGACGTCGCCGAGCGCGCGCTCTACTTCCAGGCCAGTCCCGAGTCGCCGGACCTGGTGGTGATGCGGGTGCGTGACGGCGGCAACCCCGAGCGGGTGGTGGGTCAGCCAGGCGAGCGAGTGATCGTCGGAGGGATGATCGCCGAGGACGGGCCGACGCGGGTGGTGTCGATCGAGACGCCCAGCTCGCTCCCGGACTGGTCGGTGTTCGATCGCGGTGGGCGGTTCATCGGGCGCATCCCGGCCACGCGGGCCACGCCGCTCCGCTCACCGGCGCCCGAGTACCGGAAGATGGGCCCGCAGGGCTTCTGGTCCTACGTGCTGCGGCCCCGCGACGCGAGGCCCGGACAGAAGCTTCCCACCATCGTCTCGATCTACGGAGGACCGCACGCGAACCACGTCCAGTCGAGCGCCCGGACGCTCCTCGACGACCAGTGGCTGGCCGACCAGGGCTTCCTGGTGGTGGGGTTCGACAACCGGGGCACCCCGCGCCGAGGGCGGGACTGGGAGCGGGCGATCCGCGGCAACTTCGCCGGCGTGGTGCTCGAGGACCAGGTGGCGGCGCTCCAGCTGCTCGCGCAGCAGGTCCCGGAGGTTGACCTGGCGCGGGTGGGCATCACCGGCTGGTCCTTCGGCGGGTACGCGGCGGCGCTCGCGGTGCTGAAGCGGCCGGACATCTACAAGGCGGCGGTGGCGGGCGCGCCGGTGACCGACCAGCGCAACTACGACACCTTCTACACCGAGCGATACCTCGGCCTCCCCGATGCGCCGGGCGACATCTACGAGAAGAACTCGCTCCTGCCGCTCGCGCCGGGGCTGGAGCGGCCGCTGCTCCTGGTGCACGGGACGACGGACGACAACGTGTTCTTCCTGCACTCGCTGATGCTCTCGGACCGGCTGTTCCGAGCCGGGCGAGTGCATCAGTTCCTGCCGCTCTCGGGCTTCACGCACATGGTGGCGGACCCGGTGATGCTGGAGGCGCTGGCACGGCGCACGGTGGAGTTCTTCCGGACGGCGCTCGGGGGCGGCGAGCCCCGCTGACACGAAGGCCCGGGGCGGTTGGTGATCGCGCCCGGGCCTGTCGCAAACGACGCGAGACGTCTGGCTACACTGGCTTGACGTTCTGTGCCTGCAGTCCCTTCGGCCCGCGGCTCACGTCGAACTGCACCTTCTGTCCTTCGGCGAGGGTGCGGAACCCCTCGGCCTGAATGGCGGTGTGGTGGACGAAGACGTCCTCGCCCCCGCCGTCCTGGGTGATGAAACCGAAGCCCTTCGCATCGTTGAACCACTTCACGGTACCGGTAGCCATGCGTCTCGCTTTGCTGTGCTCGCGTCGGCAGGAAGCGCCGCGCGGTCTCCTGACCCTGAGGCGGAGGACGGCCAAAAATTCTGCGCAGGCGCAAACCGGCTCGCAAGCACGACGACGTTGCACCCGACTGCCGGTCCTCCTTGACGCGCCGCGCCGTCCCCGAAGGTGTCAAACACCTTCGACGGGCTCGAGGGGCTCGCCGGCACCGAAGGTGTCCACCGAAGGTGTCAAACACCTTCGACGACACCCGGGACGGCTCCTGCCGTCCGAACAGTCCGGAATTTCTCGCGGAAACCTGCCGCGACCAGGGTCCCGGCGTGCGCGGCCTCAGACCTCGAGGAGCAGCCGCTCGGGGTCCTCGATGCATTCCTTGATCCGCACGAGGAACAGCACCGCCTCGCGGCCGTCGATGAGCCGGTGGTCGTAGCTGAGGGCCAGGTACATCACCGGGCGGATGACGACCTGCCCGTCCCGGGCCACGGGCCGCTCGACGATGTTGTGCATCCCCAGGATCCCGGTCTGCGGCGGGTTGAGGATGGGCGTGCTCAGCATGGAGCCGAAGATGCCCCCGTTGCTGATGCTGAAGGTCCCGCCCTGCAGCTCGGCCAGGGTCAGCTTGTCCGAGCGCGCCTTCTGCCCCAGCTCGGCGACCTGCTTCTCGATCTCCGCCATGGACAGCTTGTCCGCATCGCGAAGCACCGGCACCACCAGGCCGCGGTTGCCGGAGACCGCCACGCCGATGTCGTAGTAGTGCTTGAGGACGACCTCCTCGCCCTCGATGGAGGCGTTGACCAGCGGGAACGCCTTCAGCGCGTCTACCGCGGCGCGGACGAAGAAGCTCATGAACCCGAGCTTCACCCCGTGCCGCTGCTGGAACCTCTCGGCGTACTGCTTCCGCAGCGCCATCACCGCGGACATGTCCACCTCGTTGAAGGTGGTCAGGATCGCGGCGTTGTTCTGCGCGGCGAGCAGCCTCTCCGCCACGCGCTTGCGCAGCGGCGTGATCTTCACCCGCTCCTCGCGGGCGCCGGGCGCGCGAGCGGGCGCTGGTGCCGGAGCTGCCGCCGGACCGGGCACCGTGGCTGGCGGCTGCGGTGCGGTGCCACCCCGCCCACCCTCGAGCACGGTGAGGACGTCCTCCTTCATCACCCGACCCGCTGCACCGGTCCCCCGCAGGGTGGACGGGTCGAGCCCGTTCGCGTCGGCGATGGCGCGGGCCACCGGCGTCATCGGGACCTGCCGCGCGGCGTCCGGCGAAGGTGCGGCCTGCGCCGCAGGAGCAGGCACGGGACGGGCTGCCGCGACGGCGGCCGGAGCGGGCGCAGGGGCGGGAGCCGGCGCGGGCGGCTGGGCGGGCTTCGTCGCCGGCGGGGAGGCGGCTGCGCCGGCGCCGGACGCGATGCTCCCCAGAACGTCGCCGATCTTCACGGTGTCACCCTCGCCGTGAGCGATGGAGGCGATGATTCCGGCGGCTGGCGCCGGGACGTCGATGGTCACCTTGTCGGTCTCGAGCACCACCACGGGCTCGTCCACCGCCACGGCGTCGCCGATCTTCTTGTGCCACTTCCCCACCACCGCCTCGGTGATGGACTCGCCCAGCGCAGGGACGGTGAGCTCAACGGCCATCGTTCGGCCCTCGTGACAGTGCGGCGTCGATCAGGAGCGTCTGCTCGAGCTCGTGGGTCTTCTGGAAACCGGTTGCCGGGCTGGCGCTCGCCTCACGACCGGCGTACCGCAACGGGAGCGCGCGGCCCTTCGCCGACACGCGGCCGATCAGCCGCGGAAGGACGAAGGACCAGGCCCCCATGTTCTCCGGCTCCTCCTGCACCCAGACCAGCTCCTCGAGGCCGGGATAGCGGGCGATCTCCGCCGCGACCTGGGCCTCCGGGAAGGGGTAGAGCTGCTCGAGGCGGGCCACGGCGATGGCCTGGTCACCGGCCTTGGCTCGCGCGGCGAGCACGTCGTAGCCCACCTTCCCGCTGCAGAGCAGCAGCCGGGTCACCTTCTCCGGTCCGCCCTGCGGCGGGTCGGAGATCAGCCTCTGGAACCGGCCCGAGGTGAATGCGGTGAGCGGCGCGCTGGCCTCCTCCCGGCGGAGCAGGCTCTTGGGGGTCATGACCACCAGCGGCTTCCGCCACGGCCGGATGGCCTGCCGGCGGAGCAGGTGGAAGATCTGCGCGCTGCTGGTGGGGTAGCAGACCTGGATGTTGTCCTCGGCGGCCATGGCCAGGAACCGCTCCAGCCGGGCGCTGGAGTGCTCGGGGCCCGCGCCCTCGTAGCCATGGGGGAGCAGGAGGGTGAGGCCGCTCAGCCGGCGCCACTTGTCCTCGGCCGCGACGATGAACTGGTCGATGATGACCTGCGCCCCGTTGGCGAAGTCGCCGAACTGCGCCTCCCAGAGGACCAGCGCCTCCGGGTAGTCCAGCGAGTAGCCGAACTCGAAGCCCATGCATCCGGTCTCCGAGAGCGGGCTGTTGTAGATCTCGAAGCGAGCTGCGTCCGGGCCCAGGTCCTGCAGCGGCACGTACGTGGCGCCGGTCTTCACGTCGTGGAGCACGGCGTTGCGGTGACCGAAGGTCCCGCGCTCGGTGTCCTGCCCGGTGAGCCGGACGTGCGTGCCGGTCTTCAGCAGCGTGGCGTAGGCCAGGTTCTCACCCGCGGACCAATCGAGGGGGATCTCGCCGCGGGCCATCGCCCCCCGACGCTCGAGGATTTTCCCCAGCTGCCGGAGCGGGGTGAATCCCTGGGGGACGTGCGCCAGGTGCTCGAGCATCGGCACCAGCGTCTTCTCCGGCACTCCGGTCTCGGGCTCGGGGAGGCCCTCCTCGGGTCCTCCGCGGTACCCCTTCCACGCTCCCTCGTGGGCGCTGGGCTCGCGGAGCGCCGGCGTCTCCTTGGCCTGGTTGTAGGCCTGGAGGAAGTGCCGCTTGGCCTCCTCGCGGATGTGCTCGGCGTCCTCGGCGCTCACGCGCCCCTGCGCGGCGAGCGTCTTCGCGTACAGCTCGGACACCGGCGGATGGTGCCGGATCGCCTCGTACATCAGCGGCTGGGTGTAGCTCGGCTCGTCGCCCTCGTTGTGCCCGTAGCGCCGGAAGCAGACCAGATCGACGACGACGTCGCTCTGGAACCTCTGGCGGTACTCGGTGGCCAGGCGCATCACGTGCACGCAGGCCTCGGGGTCATCCCCGTTCACGTGGAAGATGGGGATGTCGAGCATCTGCGCGACGGCGGTGGAGTAGATGCTCGAGCGCGCGTCCTCGGGGTCGGTGGTGTAGCCGAGCTGGTTGTTGATGACCAGGTGGACCGTCCCGCCGGTGTCGTAGCCGCGCAGCCGGGACAGGTTCAGCGTCTCCGCCACCACCCCCTGGGCCGCCATGGCTGCATCACCGTGGATGACCACCGGGAGCACCTTGCGCCGGTTCTCCCGGTCCAGCCGCTCCTGCTTCGCCCGCACGCGGCCCTCGACCACCGGGTGCACGAACTCGAGGTGGCTGGGGTTGAAGGCGAGGCTGAGGTGGATGCGCTTGCCGCCGGAGGTGGTGAGGTCCGACGAGAAGCCCAGGTGGTACTTCACGTCGCCCCGGCCCATGAACTTCCGCGGGTCCACCGGGCCGTTGAACTCGCTGAAGATCTGATCCGGGCCCTTGCCCAGCACGTTGGTGAGGACGTTCAGCCGGCCGCGGTGGGCCATGCCGATGACGACCTCCTCCACACCCAGCTCACCGCCGAGCTCGAGCAGGGTGTCCATCATCGGCAGGAGCGACTCGCCGCCGTCCACGCTGAACCGCTTGGCGCCCTGGTACTTGGTGTGGATGAACGCCTCGAAGGTGTCGGCGTAGGTCAGCGACTCGAGGATCCGCCGCTGCTCGGAGGGGCTCGGATCCAGGCGGTTCTCGGTGTGCTCCATCCGCGGCATCAACCAGCGGCGTCGCGCCGAGTCGTAGAGGGTCATGTACTCGACCCCGATGTGCCCGCAGTAGGTGCGGCGCAGCCGCGCCAGGAGCTCGCGGAGCTTCACCCGCTTGCGGTCGGCGAAGACGTCCGAGCTGTCCACCACCTGCTCCAGCTCCTCGGGGCTGAAGGGCGTGTCGCTGGCCATCGCCAGGTCGGCGATGTGATTCATCTGCGGCCGGGAACGGCCCAGCGGGTCGATCTGGGCCAGCAGGTGTCCGCGCAGCCGGAACGCGTACAGGGTCTGGTCCACCCGCGACTGCAGCTGCATCGCGGCCAGAGCCGCCGGCACGTCTCCCACCGAGACCAGCTGCGCCCGGGCCGGTGCAGCGCTCGCTGCCGCGCCGTTTCCCCCGTTCAGCGCGCGAGCGGCGACTGCCGAGCCGTTGGTCGCGCCCTGTCCGCTGGTGGGCTGTGCCCGGCCGTCACCGGAGCCCAGGAAGGGGCGACCATCGGTGCGGGTCCGGGAAAAGAGCTCGCGCCAGCTCGGATCCACCGACGCAGGGTCCTCCAGCCAGCGGGCATACAGCCCCTCGATGAAGTCGATGTTGGAGCCGGAGAGAAACGTGTCCGTCAGGTTCGACATGGGTGTGCGTTGGCGAGGAGTTTTAACCTCGAACCGCTGGCGGGGCGGAACTTTGTCCCCTCGCCAGCCCCTCAGGAACCAGTCGCGGGCGGTGTGGGTCGGTAGTGCACGATTGCCGCCTGAGGCCCCCCCTCGGAGGGGGTCAGCCGGGTCAGCAGCCGCCGGCGGTCCACCAGGCAGACCGAGCCCTGTCCGTCCCGGCAGTAATACAGCGACACCGTGTACACGGCATCGGACGCGCTCCTCAGAGGCGAAATCGTGGCCCGGGCACGGAGAACGCCGCCGCTCGCCTCCAGCTGCACCGGAGCCGAGCGTCCCGCGACCGCGAGCTCCACGCGTTGCGGAGCGCCCGCGGTAAAGATGTGCCCCTCCGGAAGACGCACCTCGAGCTGCAGGTCGAGAGGACCTGATGCGACCGCCGCATCCTCGAGGTGCTGGAGCGGCAAGGCCCGGGTGGCGAGGACCGGCCTCTCCACCCCCTTGACCGAAGGGGGAGTGACGCCGGCGAGGATGAGCGGGGTGACGGCCGCGGGTGCTCGAGAGACCGTCACCAGTCGGTGATGACCGGTGTCGGCCACCACCAGTCGGCCTCCGGCGAGGGTGAGCCCCCCGGGCTGCTCGAGGCCGCGGGCAACCGTGCTCACCTGGCCATCGGCGAGCGACACCCGCCGGATTGCTCCGTTGAAGGTGTCCGACACCCAGAGGATCCCGTCCTGCAGAGCGAGCCCGAGCGGATGCTGAAAACGAGCCCGTCCGAGTGGGCCGTCCCTCAGGCCGAAGTCGAACAGGCCCTCGCCGGCGAGCGTCTTCACCGTGCCTGCGCGCAGGTCGACGCGGCGGATGGCGCTCGCCTCGCTGTCGGCCACGAAGAGCACCTGCCCGTCGGTGGCGAGACCGGACGGCTGGGCGAAGGTGGCCTCGGTGAGGGGTCCGTCGTCGAGGCCCTCGCGCCCGTTCCCCGCGCCCGGCGACAGCGCGCCGGTCCGGACGTCCAGACGCCAGAGCTGGTGCGAGCCCGCCATCGCGATCCACAGGGTGTCGCCGACGAAGGCCACGTCCCAGGGGCTTCGCAGCGCCGAGGTGCGCGCGTCGGCGGCGGCCTGGATGACGCCCTCCGCCTTGCGCCCCGTGCCGGCGACCGTCTCCACCCGACCGGTCCCGAGATCCACCCGGCGCAGGGCATGGTTGCCAGTGTCGGCGACGTACAGCGCGCCGTCCCGCTCGGCCAGTCCCTGCGGGGAACGAAAGGAAGCGCTGTCCGGCGCTCCGTCCGAGAACCCCTCCAGCCCCGAGCCGACGGTGCGCACCAGCCGTCCCGTCCCGTCGAGCAGGAGGACCCGCTGGTGCCCGGAGTCGGCGACGGCGAGGCCGCCTCCGGGCAGCGCGAGCACCTTGCCAGGAAAGGCGAGCGGACCGGTGTCGCGGACCGCCGGCCTCTGGAACTCGGGCGGCCCCGGTGCGAGCACCCCGCGGGTCCGGCCGTCGTCCAGCGCTGCCTGCACCCAGCCGGTGAGCGTTGGAAGCTCGGGCTCGCCCCGGAACCACGCCACCGCGTAACCGCGTGCATCCACCAGCACCGAGGTGGGCCAGCCGTGGATCGCGTACTGCTCCCAGATCACCAGGTCCGAGTCGGTGGCCACCGGGTGCTCGATGCCGTGCCGGGCCATGGCCTCGGCCACGGCGGCGACCTCCTTCTCCGCGTCGAACTTTCCGGAGTGGATCCCCACCACCTGGAAGGGCTGGCCACGGAAGCGCTCCTCGAGCGCCCGGTACACGGGAAGCGCGTGCAGGCAGTTCACGCAGCCCGAGGTCCAGAAGTCGAGGAGGACGACCCGGCCCTTCAGCGCTCCGCGGAAGAGGAGCGGCCGGTCCGTGCCCAGCCACGTGCCCACCCGATCGAGATCGGGGGCCCGGGGGTGTCGTCTGTCGAGGAGCGCACGAATGGACACCGTTGGCTCCGGCGGGCCGGCGTCCGGGGCAGGCGTGGCCGCGAGAAGGGCAAGGAGAGGCATCGACGGAAGCACGAGACAGCCTTTCGGGGGAGGACTACCCCCGGGCTACGCGCCGCGCCACCAGTCGGTTTCGGTTTCGGGACCAGCAGTCCCTGGCAGGCGTGGTAGACCCCGCCGCCATGTTGCTTCAAGGCAAGCGCCTGATCGTCACCGGCGTGCTCACGCCCCAGTCCCTGGCGTACGGCATCGCCGAGCTCGCCCAGCAGGAAGGCGCGGAGATCGTGCTCACTTCCTTCGGCCGGGGCATGTCCCTCACCGAGCGCTCGGCGAAACGGCTGAGCCCGGTGCCCGAGGTCCTGGAGCTCGACGTCACCAACAGCGAGCACTTCAGCCGCCTCACCGAGAAGCTCAAGGCGAGCGGCAAGCCCATCCATGGCGTGCTGCACGCGGTGGCCTACGCGCCGGAGGATGCGCTGGGCGGCAACTTCCTCCACACGCCCTGGGAGAGCGTCGCCACCGCCTTCCGGGTATCGACCTTCTCGCTGAAGGAGCTGGCGGTGGCCGTGGCTCCGGTGATGACCGAGGGCGGGAGCATCGTGGCTCTGGACTTCGACAACTCCAGGCAGGCCTGGCCGATCTACGACTGGATGGGGGTGTGCAAGGCCGCGATGATCTCGGTCATCCGCTATCTCGCCCGCGACCTGGGCCCGAGGAACATCCGGGTGAACGCGGTGGCGGCAGGGCCGCTGGTCACCATCGCTGCCAAGGGGATTCCGGGGTTCAAGCAGCTCGCAGACACCTGGGTCCTTTCCGCGCCCCTGGGCTGGAACGCCCGCGACCGGCACCCGATGGTCGCGAAGACGGTCGTGGCGTTGCTGTCCGACTGGTTCCCCGGGACCACCGCCGAGGTGGTGCACGTGGACGGCGGGCGCCACGCCATCGGCTCGCCGCCGGTGGACATCATGGAGCGGATCACAGCCGCTCTCTCGGAGGACGGACCTGGCGAGAAGGAGTGAGCCGGCTGGCCCGACACGGACGGCGTCGCGCAGCGCTCGAGCCTTTCAGAACCGCTTCAGCGCCACGATGTCGTTGTTGGTCGGGTCGACGTAGTAGACGCTGCCGACGGACGGGTCCCCGATGAGAGCCGACGGCGTGAGCACCACGCGCGGGTAGCGATAGAGCCACTGCGGATGCAGCCCGGGGCCGATGTGGAGAACCACGTCACCGAGGGTCGCACTTCCCAGCAGAACGCTGAGGCTTCCGTCGGTGGCCGATTTGACGTTCCTCCCCAGTCGAGACGTCGCCGAGGCATAGACGAAAAGTCCGGGCACGCGCGCCGTCGCCACCGGTCCCGCTCCGTCCGGTAGCCAGGCCTCGAACGTGGTGTAGGGTGGGTCGTTCCGCATGGTCACGATCGCGCCGAGCGCCGAGACCGTTCCGAACGTGCCTCCCTGGAGAACCCCGAGCACCTGCGGCTGGCTGGGCAAGGTGAGCCCCACCTTGGCCAGGTAGCTGCCGCTGATGGCGCCGGTGGCATCGACCCGGACGACCACCCACCGTGGAACGGAGCTGGCGGCACCGCAGTCGAGGTTCACGCCCACGGCGAAGGTTCCGTCCACCACCGGCAGGAGCCTGTTGACCGATTGCACCGAGCACCCGGCGAAGGCGGAGGCCGTGCGCGGTTGCGGCACGAAGGTCGATTGGGGGAAGGCGAACACGCTCCAGGTCGGTCCGCAGAACGCTGCATCGTCGTTCGGTGCGAGATAGGTCCGCACCGCGCCGAACGCGCCAGCGGTGCCGCCGGGCGCAGGCGCGGCGAGGTCCATGTTCGGATTTCCGAGGTTGTCGCCGTTCCCGGTCACGAGCAGACCTGTCGCGGGCTGGAAACACTCGACCTTGTGTGTCGCAGGCGCGCCCCAGCAGTTGGTGAACACGCCGGTCATGGCGTCCGGGATGCAGACCAGGTCATCCATCCGGGTCAGGACAGGACCGAGCACGGTCCCGTCGGGCTGCAGCACGTCCAGGGTGAAGGGGACCGAGTAGCCGGTGGCCGGCCGGGTTCCGTTGAAGGGCTCGCCGAGCGCGATGACGTCGCTGCCCCCGCGCTGGTTGGGGTTCGGACGCGTGAAGAGCACCGTGCCGTGGCTGTCGAAGTCGGCGGCCACGAAGCCCGCGTCCTGGGGGAAGGGGATGGCGCCGCCGTCCGGGATGGTGAGCGCCTGAGAAGGGGCCCGGACGAACGCCCCGGCGTCGACGGGGATGAGTCCAGCGTCGTTCAGACCAGCGTCGAGACCGCCGCCGTCCGGCGTCCCGCCCTCTCCGCCGTTGCCGCCGTCCGTTCCGCTGCCCGCATCGCCCGACGAACCGCCTCCGGCGTCGGGGTCGGGCGGCGGCGGCAGCGGATCCCCCGAGACGAGGACGCTGTTCGGGTCGAAGGGCACGTAGGTGCCGTCACCGGCACGGAAGAAGCCGGGGAGCCAGTCCGAGGTCGCGCTCACCGGAGTGTTCTTCGCCAGAGCGACCTGGACGCCGCGGGCAGTGCCCACCGGCTCGGCGGCGTCGATGGCGATGCGCCCGGGCACGATGCGGTCCCAGAGCACGCGGCTGAGGAGCACGCCCTGCTCGAGATGGCTCGCATTGCCGTTCGTCGCCCGCGCGTCGACGGTGAGGCTGACCGACCTCTCCACGTCCACCAGGACCTCGAAGGGGACGTCGAACGGATTCCCGCCGTAGTTGTCGATCCCGAGGCCGGGCGCGCGGATGAAGGTGACGTCGTACAGGGACGAGCCTCCGTCGGGATTGGCGCGCTGGACGATGCCGTCGGCCTCGCGCCCGGCGAGGCGAACCGTCGGGGGCAGCAGGAGCGGCCGGTCGCTTCCCACGGTGAGGTCGAGCCGGGAGAGCGGTGCCACTCGCTCGGGGAGCACCGCCGAGAGCGAAGCGGTGGTGGTGTCGAGCAGCACGTTGATGTTCTTGGTGCTGACGTGTCCCAGCGCGTCCACACCGATGAAGGTGAGCTGCAGCTGTCCCACGCCGGAATCCGCCACACCGCTGGTCACCAGAGTGCAGCGAGTGAAGTCCACCACCCCCGTGTACGGCGGGACGTTCCAGGTGAAGACGCCGGTGCTGGGCGCACCGCCGCAGGTCACGGTGACCGAGGCCACGCCATTCACCGAGTCCGCATCGAGGCTGACCGGCGCGTTCAGCGGGATGGTCTGTCCCTCGAGCGGAGAGTGGATGGTGAGCGTGGGGCCGACGCCGCCGTCCGCCGGAACGCTGGGGAGCTCGAGATCGAGGCAGGCCGGGAGCAGCAGGCAGGACGCGGCGAGGAGCACTCTCCTGCAGCGCACCGTCATCACGGACAAGAACGATCCTCCCGGGGGAGCAGACGCCAGGTGAGGGTAGCAGACCACCGTCGGCCCCGGAGAAAAGCCGCCGGCCTCCCGGGTGGTGGGATCGACCCTGGAGTGTGCGGAGCGGAGACCGGGTGGGTGACCGGCAAAGATCGACCGAGGAACGAGCAGAGGATCAGCCGACCTGGTCAGGGCGCGGTGCAATCGAATCTCGACCTGCAGCCGGTGGGCGTGCCGTTGCAGGTCCGGGCGCAGAGCGCGTTGCCGCTGAAGCTCGCTCCTTGCAGTTGTTGGAGCCGATCCCTTTGACCGCGGCATTCAGGCGGGTGGTCTGGCCCTCGCGCGGCGAGCGCACGGTCAGGTGCGGCCCCACCTCGCCGTCGGCATCCACGTTCGGCAGAGAGGTCGTGGCCCGACGAGCACGCCGGCGAGCAGGAACGGCGCGACCGCACGAAACACACGCCTGGCCACGGTCACCGGCACCCTCCTGCTCCGACCGCGTGGCGCGAGCTTCGCGGGCGTCGCTCTCGATGAGGTGAGGAAAGGTGGCCGGTCAAACCGGACTCGGGGTGGAGCGCGTCATGTTGCAGCGTGGCGGTGCTGCTCGGAGGTTCTGTACAGTTTCGCGTGTCGAGCCTGCGCCGGGCTCTCGCTGCCGGACGGCGCTCCACGAGGGAGATGACCGTGACGTCGCTTCGCGTGGTCGTGCTGCTCGCGCTCACGACCGCTGGTGTGGCGCTCGCCGCAGAGCAGCGCCCGAATCTTCTGGTGCTGGATCTCGAGCCGCGCGGGGTGGGGCTGCCCGAGGCGCAGGCGGCGACGGGGAGCGTGGTTCGGGGGCTCCGCCAGCTCGAGGTATTCCAGGTGCTCAGCTCCGACGACGTGCGCCAGCTGCTCGCGCTGGAGCGCACGCGGCAGCTGTCCGGGGCGAAGGCGGAGAGCAGCGTGGGTCAGCTCGGCGCAGCGCTGAACGCGCCCAACGCGGTGGTGGGCAGCGTCACGCGAGTGGGCGGAAAGCTCCAGGTGGAGATTCGCCTCCTCGATGCTCCGACGCAGAAGGTGCTCTCCCAGAAGAGCCTGAACCAGGCCACGGTCGAGCAGGTGGCGACCCAGCTGCCGGGGCTGGCGCAGGAGCTGATGGCGCCGCTGCTCCGTGAGCAGCAGGGGTTCCTGGTGGTGAAGTCGCGGGAGGAGGCGGCGGAAGTCCTGGTGGACGACACGCTGGTGGGGAGCATCCCGCTGAAGGCATCGATCGATCTCTCCCGGGGCGTCCACCGGCTGACCGTGCGCAAGGACGGATTCATCGCCCAGACTCGCTCGGTGCGCATCGAGCCGAAGCAGACCACAGTGGAGGAGGTCGAGCTGCAGCCCTCGGCCGACTACGCGAAGATCTACAAGGACAAGTACGGGAAGATGCGGGTCGGGGCGTGGATCGCCACGGGCGTGGCGGTGGCCAGCCTGACGACCGCGGTCTTCATGACCGTCTCGGCCAACGGCGAGTACAACGACGAGTTCAAGCCGCGGCAGGCCTGGCTGCAGGGCGCCGCCGGCACGGGGCCGCAAAGCAAGCCGCCGGAGATCGCCAACAACCCGACGGCGAACGCGGCGTGGGACAGCTGCACGGCGAGCGGTGCCGTCGCCTGCAAGCAGGCCGCGGAGGACGCGAAGAGCAGCGTGCAGGTGAAGCAGTACGTGGCCATCGGCACGGCGGTGGTGGGTGTGGCCTCCGCGGGTGTGGCGACCTGGCTGTGGCTCAGCGGAAAGGACCCCAACCGCTACGCCGACCTGGTGGCAGGCGTGAGCCCGAACCCGCAGGGCGGGATGACGCTGGCACTGGCCGGCCGCTTCTGAGGGAGGGTGTCTCTCACCCCAGCTTTCTCCAGTGATTTCCGCAGTCGTGGAAACTTCCGCTTGGACTGCTTGCCGGGGAGCCACGTGGACGCTAGGGTGTGACGTCGATGCGGCTCTCGGAGAACGACCCCCGGCAAGAACGACTGGAGCAGGAGCGTCGCGCGGTGCTGGACGCGTGGCCTCTCCCGGCGCAGGCCGCCGTTCCCGAGGCGGACGAGCCGCTCGAGTCTGCCGAGGGGGACGACGAGCCCATCACCGAGAAGGTGCCCGCGGCTGCCCCCGCTTCCCGGAAGCCCGGCCAGCGCTGAGCGCTGGACCCGGCGCGAAACCTGACAGGCTCGGGGGGGTCCTCTCCGACTACACCGTCGCCGGGGCGACGGAATCGGTCTGCAGCGCGAGGCCGCGCCCGTCGGGAGTGACGTCGAACTTCGCGACCCCGCCGGCCTGGAGCGCGCCGAACAGGAGCGCCTCGGCCAGCGGCTTCTTCAGCGACTGGTCCACCAGCCGCGCCATCGGACGGGCCCCGAACGCCGGGTCGTAGCCGTTCTCGGCGAGCCAGCCGCGCGCCGCCGGGGTCAGCTCCAGGGTCACCTTCTTGTCCGAGAGCTGCGCCTGGAGGAGCCCGACCTCCTTGTCCACCACCTTGAGAATCGTCTCCGGGCCGAGGCCCGAGAAGAGGATCCAGCCGTCGAGCCGGTTCCGGAATTCCGGGGTGAAGGTCCGCTCGATGGCTTCCTTCGCCTTCGAGGTGTCGATGACCTGGTCCCCGCCGCCGAAGCCGATGGTCTTGCTGCTCATCTCCCGGGCCCCGGCGTTGGTGGTGAGGATGAGCACGACGTTCCGGAAATCCGCCTTTCGCCCGTTGTTGTCGGTGAGCGTGGCGTGGTCCATCACCTGGAGGAGGATGTTGAACAGGTCGGGGTGGGCCTTCTCGATCTCGTCCAGCACCACCACCGAGTAGGGGTGCTTGCGGACCGCATCGGTGAGGAGCCCGCCCTGGTCGAATCCCACGTAACCCGGCGGCGCGCCGATGAGCCGCGAGACGGTGTGCTTCTCGCTGTACTCGCTCATGTCGAAGCGGAGGAACTCCACTCCGAGCACGCGGGCGATCTGCTTCGCCAGCTCGGTCTTGCCCACGCCGGTGGGGCCGCTGAAGAGGAAGCTGCCGATGGGCTTCTCCGGCGAACGCAGCCCGCTCCGGGAGAGCTTGATCGCCGAGGCCAGCTCCTGGATCGCCGGGTCCTGCCCGAAGATGACGCTCCTCAGGGCCGGCTCGAGATTGGCGAGGGCCTCGCGGTCGGAGTGCGAGACGCTCTTCTGAGGAATCTTCGCGATCTTGGCGACCACCGCCTCGACGTCGTGCGCGGTCACCCGGTGCGTCCGGTCCTTCTCGCCCCGGAGCCGGTCCGCAGCGCCAGTCTCATCCACCACGTCGATGGCCTTGTCCGGGAGGAAGCGGTCATTGATGTACTTGGCCGAGAGCTCTGCCGCGGCGCGGATCGCATCCTCGTCGTAGGTGACGTCGTGGTGCTCCTCGTAGCGGGACTTCAGCCCCTGGAGGATGAGCACCGTGTCCTCGACCGTCGGCTCACCGACCTCGATCTTCTGGAAGCGACGGGAGAGGGCGCGGTCGCGCTCGAAGCTCGCCTTGTACTCCTGATACGTCGTGCTGCCGATGCAGCGCAGCTTGCCGGACTGGAGCACCGGCTTCAGGAGGTTCGAGGCATCCATGCTGCCGCCGGTGGTGGCGCCCGCGCCGACGATGGTGTGGATCTCGTCGATGAAGAGGATGGCTCCGGGCTGCTTCTGCAGCGCCTTGAGCACCGCCTTCAGCCGCTCCTCGAACTGGCCGCGGAACTTGGTGCCGGCGAGCAGCGCGCCCATGTCCAGCGAGTAGATGAACGCGCCCTGGAGCGGCTCGGGCACCTTCTCGTCGTGGATCCGCAGGGCGAGGCCCTCGGCGATGGCCGTCTTCCCGACGCCGGTCTCGCCGACGTAGATGGGATTGTTCTTCCGGCGGCGGCAGAGCACCTGGATGGTGCGCTCGAGCTCCTTCTCCCGGCCGATGAGCGGGTCGATCCGCCCCTCCTCGGCTTCCACCGAGAGGTTCACGCAGTAGGCGCGGAGCGGGTCCTTCTGGGTCCCGCCTTCCTCGTCTCCGAGGCCGCCGGAGCTCTCCCCCTCCTCCTCGCCCTCCGAGCCCTTGGAGATGCCATGGGAAAGGTAGTTGAGGAGGTCGAGGCGGGTGATGCCCTCCTGCTGGAGCAGGAACAGGGCGTGGCTCTCGTCTTCGCGGAACATCGCCACCAGGACGTCCCCACCCTCGATGACCTTCTGCTCGGCGGAGAGGGCGTGGATGGCGGCCCGCTGCAGGACGCGCTCGATGCCGATGGTCTGCTGGGGCTCGGCGCTGACGCTGTCCGGGAGCCGTTCCACCGTCTCGGCCAGGAACTTCTCCAGGCGCTGCCGGAGCCGCTTCACGTTCGCCCCACAGGCGACGAGGATCTTCTGGGTCTTCGGCTCGCGGGTGAGCGCCAGGAGGAGGTGTTCGAGGGTCAGGTACTCGTGGCGCATCGACTTGGCGTCGGCGATGGCCTGCCGGAAGCTGGCCTGAAGCTCCTTGGCGATGAGGGGCGTTGCCACGGGTCTAGATCTCCTCCGGTTCCATCGTCAGGCGGAGCGGGAACTCGTGCTCCCGGGCCAGCGCCTCCACCACCTCTATCTTCGTACGAGCCACGTCATACGTATAAACACCGGCCACGCCGATGCCCGTGTTGTGAACGTGGAGCATGATCGAGACGGCGTCGGACTCCGACTTGTGGAACACCTCGCGGAGCACCGCCACCACGAAGTCGCGGGTCGTGTAGTTGTCGTTGTGGAAGAGAACCTTGTAGAGCTGCGGCCGCTTGAGCTTCCGCTCGCTCTTGCTCTCGGTTTCGACTCCGCTGTCCGGATCCACGCGCTCGGGCATCGGCCTCCCTTCTAGTCCTTGAAACCGGTCTCCGCCCGCCACGCCGGCAGCCCGGTCTGGATGGCGGTTCGCTCGTGGGACAGGAACTCCCGAACGGCCCGGTCCAGGCCCCGGTGGAAGAGGGCATGCGCGCTGTAGGTGAGGCTGGGAGTGAAGCCCCGCACCAGCTTGTGCTCGCCTCCTGCGCCCGGCTCGAACCGGAGGAGGCCCCGCCGGACCACCTCGTCCATGCCGGCGTAGAGACAGACGTTGAAGTGGAGGAAGGGGTGCTCCTCGAAGCAGCCCCAGTACCGCCCGTACAGGACGCGGTCGCTGGCGAGGTTGAAGGCCCCGGCGACCACCCGGCTTCCGGAGTAGGCCTGGACCAGCTCCACCCGGTGCCGGAGGTGCTCGAGCACCCGGGTGAAGAAGTGCGGGTTCAGGTACCGCCGTCCCCAGGCGAACTTGTCGACGGTGCTGGCATAGAGCCGGAAGGCTTCCCTGGGATCGGCTTCGGCCAGGGCGTCGCCACGGAGCACGCGGAGGGTGAGTCCCTGCTCTGCCGGCGCGCGCCGCTCGCGCCTCAGCTGGTTCCGCCGCTTGCTGTTGAAGCGCTGGAGGACGTCGTCCGGCGTGCGGTAGCCCTCGTTGAGGAAGTGGTACTGCACGCCGTGGCGCACCGCGAAACCCAGCGGCTCCAGGGCCATGGCCTCCCTCTCGGTGGGGAAGAGGACGTGGACGCTGGAGAGTCCCTCCTCGCGGGCGAGCTCCAGGGCGCCCCGGGCCAGCTCGAGGGTCCGGCTGGCTCGATCCTCGCCCGGCGCCACGAGAAAGCGCCGGCCGGTCGCCGGGGTCAGCGGCGCGGCGAGGACCAGCTTCGGGTAGTACGGCACTCCGGCGCGTTCGGAGGCGGTGGCCCAGGAGAAGTCGAAGACGAACTCGCCGTTGCTATCGCTCTTGCGGTAGGCGGGTGCCGCGGCAACCAGCCGGTGCCCGCGCCAGAGGGTGAGATGCCGCGGTTCCCAGCCGGACGCCTCGGCCACGCTCCCGCTCGTCTCCAAGGCCTCCAGCCACCGCCATTCGAGGAACGGGACGGCGTCGTCGTCGATCAGCGCGTTCCACGCTGTCTCCGGCACGTCGGAGATGGCGTGGAGGACCCTGAGCTGCGTCGGGAGCGACTGCGACATCGGTTCGAGCTGCCCCGCCACGATGGGGCGAGATAACGATACACCCGGGATGGCCGCCACCCCCGAGGGGGCGGGTCGGTGCATGTGGCAGCCCGGTGTCGCGCTCGCGGGGCGGCTCAGCGAGTGAGCTCCCGGGCAAGCAGCTGGCCCGCGGCGGCGAGTCCTGCCCGGGCGCGGGCCTTGCCGGCATCGGTCTCCATCACCCGGCCCGCCGCGTCGCTGGCCGTGCCTGCGGCGAGGTCGGCGAGGAGGAGGAAGGCGCTCAGGTCCGGAGTCACCGGAACGGACCGGCCCGGGCGGAGGGGACGGTCGCGGAGGCTCTTGGCAACCTTCTCCAGGAGCCCCTCCTCATCGAGCTTCTTGGTTCCTCCGAGGAGGGCCTGCCAGGTGGCGGCGAGCAGGTCTTCGAGCAGGGGGCCTGACAGCGCCGTGTTGAGGCGTCCCGCCGCCTCGTCATGGTCCAGCTGGTGCGCATCGGCGAAGGTGGGGGCGAGCTTCGCGACGACGATCGCGCGGGTGGCGAGGTGGGCGAGCCGGGCGGGGTACCGCATGTGAGGGGAGGATGCAGGCGGGGCCGGTGCTCGCGCAACGGCAGGCCTGGCGGCACGTTTCCCAAGGCGCGGAAGGGGTTTGAGACCTCGGGCGGGGGTCGACGCGTCGGAAGATGGGGCGTCGAAGGTGTTTGACACCTCCGCGCGGACACCTCCGCGCGATACCTCCGCGCGCGACACCCCTCCACCACGACCCTCCGCAGCAGCGTCCGCCCGGAGCCTCCCTGGCGCTCGCGGGACGGGCCGCGTGGTAGGTCGTCCCGGGCCATGACCGAGTCCGAGTGGTTCGCACTCAACCGCGCCTCCTGGAACGCCCGGACGCCGGTGCATCTCCGGTCGCGCCTCTATGACCTCGCGGCGTTCAAGGGGGGGAGGAGCTCGCTGAACCCGATCGAGCTCGACCAGGTCGGAGACGTCCGGGGCCGCACCCTTCTCCATCTCCAGTGCCACTTCGGCCAGGACACCCTGAGCTGGGCCCGGCTCGGGGCGCGGGTGACCGGCCTCGACCTGTCCGAGGTGGCCATCTCCGAGGCCCGCGCGCTCGCGGCGGAGCTCTCCATCCCCGCCCGCTTCGTGGAGGGCAACGTCTACGACGCTCCCGTGCTCCTCGACGGCGAGCGGTTCGACGTGGTCTTCACCTCGTACGGCGTCGTGGGCTGGCTTCCACGGCTCGAGCCCTGGGCCCGCGCCGTTGCCGGATGCCTGGCTCCGGGAGGGTACTTCCACCTGGTCGAGTTCCATCCGGCGGTGTGGATCTGGGACGACGCCTTCGAGCACGTCGTCCATCCGTACGATGCGCCGGGCGAGCCCATCGTCAACGAGGAGAGCGGCACCTATGCCGATCCCTCGGCGCCCATCCAGCTCCGGGACGTGGGCTTCAATCATGGAATCGGGAGCGTGGTCACGGCGCTCCTCGCCCAGGGCCTGGTGCTGGAGCGACTCGCCGAGTTCGACTGGTCCCCCTACGACATCTTCCCGGACATGGAAGAGGTCGCCCCGGGCAAGTTCCGCATGCGGCGCTTCGGCAGGAACCTGCCGATGGTCTACTCCCTCGTCGCCCGCCGTCCGGGGTGAGCCCCGCTCGGCCCCTCACCCTGCCGCAGCTCAGAAGAGCCAGACGCCCTGGCGCACGCAGGCGCGGAGGACGATCTGCTTGAGCTGCGCGTCGCTGACGTTGCGAAACGCCGCGCGCGCACCGCCCACGTCGTGGCGCAGACAGGCGGCGCGAGCCTGGATGGCGTACCCGAGCGCGGACTTCTGGATGTAGAAGCTCTGGTCGACCAGCCGTGCCGCGTCGAGCGGCTTGTTCTTCGCGAGCGCGTCCTCGGCCTGTTCGAGCAGCTTGCGCGCCTCGGGCTTGATGCCGTCGGCGGGAGTGGCAGACGCCTCGGATTCCACCGCCTTCGCCGGCTCGGCCGAGGCGACGGTGTGCGGCTCGCTCGCCTTGGCTGGCTCCGGGCGAGCGCGGTGCCTGCGACCAGGCGGTGGCTTCTCCCGAAGCGCCGTCGCGCTCGCAGCGCGGGGGGGCTCCTTCACCGGGCTCGCCTCGTTGGCGGTGGGCGGCGGGGTGACCGTGGGCGGTGGGGGAGTCGCCGCGGGTGGGGGTGGAGGCTGGAGACGCTTCACCGGCTCGAGGGGACCGAGGCTCGCGGTCTGCGTCGGCGGCGCGAGTGCAGGCCGGCGGGACACCCAGAGGACGCCCCCGCCGCCAAGAGTCACTCCCACCAACGCCAGCACGGCGAAGAAGGGCCACATCCGGCGAGGAGCTGGCTCGGGCATCTCCGGCGGGACGGTGACCGCGCCGGAGCGGACCGGCTCCCGGGAGGAGGCGCGCGTCTTCGGCCACCGCCCCGTGGGCCCGGTGGGGTGCGGGGTATGCGTCGGCTCGAGCGGACCGACTCCCGAGTCCATTCCGTGAGGCTGGCCGGTGTTGAAGGTGGACAGGGGCCGCCCGGTGAGCTCGAGGATGAAGGCGCCGATGTCCTGCGGCCGGACAGCGGGATCCTTCTGGAGCGCGCGCTCCACCGCGTTCAGCACGTTTTCCGGCAGCGCAGGAGCCAGCTCCCGCAGCGGGGTAGGCTCTCCGTGCACCACCCGGTACACCACCTCGGCCAGCGAGCCACCGGCGAACGCGGGCTGGCCGCCGAGCATCTCGTAGACGATCGCCCCGACCGCGAACACGTCGGTGCGGGCGTCCACCGCGGTGTTCTTCCCGGTGGCCTGCTCGGGAGACATGTACTGCGGCGTCCCCATGAGGATGGCGTCCTGCGTTCGGAGCGACTGGCTGCCGCGAATCTTGGAGATGCCGAAGTCCAGGACCTTCACCTTGGTCGGCATGTCCTCCTCGGGCGTGCAGAGGAAGACGTTGTCCGGCTTGAGGTCGCGGTGGACAACGCCGGCGCGGTGCGCGGCCTGGAGGGCCGAGCCGATCTGCCGGGTGATGGCCAGCGCCTCGTCCAGCTGCAGGCGCCCGGAGGCGAGCCGGCCGGCGAGGGTCTCGCCCCGAAGATACTCGAGGACGATGTAGGGCTGACCGGTGGGAAGGGTGTTGAAGTCGAGCACCTCGACGATGTTGGGGTGCCCGAGCCGGGAGGCGATCTCCGCCTCGCGCCGGAAACGTTGCAGCATCTCCTCGCCGCCGGCCGCCGCGTCGAGCAGCACCTTCACCGCGACGTGCTTGCCGGGCAATCTCAGGTGCTCGGCCGCCCACACCGCGCCCATGCCGCCGCGACCGATGAGAGCCTGGATGCGGTAGGTCTCGCCCAGCACGGCACCCACGTCGAGCACGTCGCGGCCAGCGTCCATCGGCAGGGCTGGATTATACTCGGCCGCCGACCGTGACACTTTCGCCAGCGGCTGCCCTCGTCCTGCTGCTCCGTCTGACTCTTTCGGCCGAGCCGACCGCCGATCCCATCGACATCTCGGCGGTACGCGAGAAGCTGGTGGTGGTCGAGGACGGGCAAGGTCACTACATCGGCGTCGTTCCCTTCGGGGACAGCATCTGGGACCACCTGTACTGGTCCCAGGACGGCAAGGACTTCTACCAGCAGCGAGTGTTCGGGGGCGGGTCGAGCGGGACCGAGTCCTTCGACCGGAGCTTCTGGGAGCCCCGGGTGCGCGGCCGGAGCGGCGCCAGCTTCGGAATGCACGACGGCACCTACAAGCTGTGGTGCGGCGAGCGGACCACCGAGTTCAAGGCTGTCGAGCAGGGCAAGGTGACGGCCATGGTCGGCGGGGCGAAGTTTCATCCCCCGCGCTGGAAGTATCGCGCCTACGCTCTCGCCCGCGACGACGCGGGCACCTACTACTACGTCGATCGCCGGCGGGACGAGGGGAGCATGGAGTTTCGGCTCTACTCCGGGCAGCGCGGCTCGATGAAGCCCCTGAAGATGGTCAACGTGGTGAGCGACTCCGAGGGCGACATCTTCTCCACCAAGACCGGGGAGCTCCGCCTCGTGCTCGACAAGAAGGAGAGCGCCTGGGTGCAGAAGGGAAAGCGCCAGCAGCTCAAGAGCCTCCCCGTCGAGGACAACGTGGCGCTCATCTATGCCGACCTGGGCGTCTACACCGGCCAGCCGCTCGGGACGCCCTGCGATCTGCTCTAGCGCTCCTTCAGCTGGAGCTCGAAGGTGGGCGAGGCCACGGTCCGCCCGTCCGGCAGGACCGCGTCCACGTTCCAGAGGAGGCCGCCCCCGGCACGCTGGCGCACGCTCTCGGGCAGGCGGAGCTCTCGTGCGGACACGCCCACGGCCTGGTGCAGCACGACCAGATCCGGGGTGAGCACGGTCACGTTGTAGCTGCTGGCCCCGGGGACCTCGGACCAGCGCAGCAGCGCGTCCTTCGCCGACTGCACCGGCGGCGACTCCGCGTGCAGGATGATGGTGGCGCCATTCCCGCGCTCCACCGCCGGAGACCCGGGCGGCGGTGGACGGAGCACCGCCCACACCAGCGTCGCGGCCAGCGCGGCCCCGGCGAGGGGCACCAGGCCGCGTCTCGGAGCCCAGGCCCCGCCCCGTGTTGCCGGGGGCAGCGGGCGCGGCGGAGGAGAATGGGCCTCGGCCGGGTTCGACTCCACGGCCGCGTGTCGGACGTCGGCGAGGATGCGCCAGGCCTCGGCGCACCGTGCGCAGCGAGCCCCGTGGTCCACGAGCGCGCGCACCTGGTCGAAGGCGAGCTCGCCGGAAGCAGCGGCCCAGAACGCGTCCGCCGACGGGCAGTCACCCTCGCCCGTGTCGGGGAGCGCGTCGCGGAAGCGTTGCTGGAGATCGTCCGACGGCTCGGTCATCGTTCCCCCCTACCGAGGCAGGCGCGCAGATCCGCCAGCCCACGGTACACCAGATTCTCAGCCTGCTTCTCCGTCCAGCCGAGAGCGGTCGCGACCTCGCCGGTCCTGAATCCCTGGAGGTGCAGGATCACCGCGGTCCGGCGGCGGTCCTGCAGGGCCTCGAGGCAGGCGAGGAGCTCCGAGCGCGCCTCCGGCCCGGGCGTCGCCCGTTCGCCCGCCGGCACCTGTTCGGCCTGGCGCTGCTGCCGGCGAAACCGGCGAATCTCGTCGATGACCACCGTGTACGCGACTCTCCACAGATAAGACGCTCCCCGGGGGCTGGTTCCCTCACTTGCCACGGGCCGCTCCAGGAGCCGGACCAGTGCCATCTGGACCAGGTCCTCCCGGTGGGAGGCCAGGGCAGGGGGACAGTGCCGCTCCACTGCACGGATCAGCACCTGACGGATTCGCTCGACGCTACCCGGGTCTGGGTCCAGGGAGCCGGAGTCGCCCCCCCGCGTGGAAGTCATGCCCTCGCTTCCGAAGTAAGCACAGGATTCCGATTCGGGTAACCTCCGTTGGCGCGATGGGTGAGCGATTTTTGCCAGCGATCGTCCGGGTTTTTGGACGGTGGGGGCTCTTGCTCCTCGTGGGTCTTGCAGGCCCGTGGCAGGCGCTGGCCGGAACCCCGGCGCTGGCAGAGTGCAAGGCGCAGGTGCGGTCGGAGCCGCGCTCCCTGAAGGGATACATCTGCCTGCTGGCCCACATGGGAGAGCGACAGGAGGCACTTCACTTCCTGGACGCCCGGATGCGGCTCGATGCTCCGAATCCGCGGCCGCACCTGTACGCGGGAGTCATCCGGAGCCTGGTGGGGCAGCGGGTCGATCCGCGGGAGTGGCGCGTGGCCATGGAGGGATTCGCCCGCGAACACGACGTCGCCGGGGAGGTCTACGCGTCCACCTCGCTCCTCTCCGCGATGTGTCTCGGCAACGGAATCTGCGACGAGGAGGCGGTGGAGCTCCTCGGCCGGACCCGGGAGCTGGCGCGCTCCTCGGGACGGGTGGATCTCCAGCAGGTGGCCGAGATCTGGGCGATGAAGCTCAGCTTCGCGATGGACGACATGGACGGTGCCGAGGGAGCCGAGCGGCGGCTCCTGGCGCTCGGTCCACCGCAGTCGCTGTGGATCCAGTCCGAGAGCCTGCAGGCCCGAGCACACTTCATGTCGTTGCTGGCGGACTACCGGAAGATGCGCGCGCTCTACGTCGAGCTGCTGGGAATGCTCGACGCGGACGATCCGCGCCGTCCACTCGCCCTCGGCGGCCTCGGAGCGGCAACGGTCCACCTGGCGATGCAGCGGCTCGAGAGCCCCGCCGCCGCCGAGCGCCTCGTTCGCGAAGCGATTGCCGCGCAGGAGAAGGCGGGCCGCCCCCTGCTGTACGTGGAGCTCGGCTACCTCGCTTCTCGAGTCCAGCTGGCGCTGCTGCTCGGGTCCACGCCGGAGTCGTTCTCGCTCCTGCGCTCGGCTCTGGGCGAGCACCTGTCGCGGATGTCCTTCAGCTACCCGATGTACCCGAGGCTCCAGCTCTCCGAGCTGCTGGCCACCGCGGAGCCTCCGCGGCTCGAGGAAGCTCTCGCGCTGGCCGAGGAGACGGTGACGGGCGCGTTCACCGGCACCGATTTCGAGAAGGTCCGGGCGCTGGTGCTTCGTTCGCGGATCCGCTTCCGCATGGGAGAATTCTCCCTCGCTCGCGCCGACGGGCTCGCCGCGCTGGACCGTGCCGAGCGGCTGCGCGAGCAGCAGCGGGCCATGCCCCTGCGCCTGCGGTACGCGCAGTCGCTGTCCTTCGCCTACCAGTCTCTCGCCGGCGCACTCGCCCGGTACCGCCCGGCCGGGGACACCGGCGCACTGGACGAGGCGTTCCAGGTGATGGAGCGGCTGCGGGCCCGGGGACTGATGGAGACGCTGCTCTCCGGAGAGCGCACCGACGAGCGGGTCGCGGTGCGGCCGCCGACGCTGGGGCAGGTCCAGGCACGGCTCGGCCCGACTGAGGCGCTCCTCTCGTACCAGATCTGGCGGCCCGAACCGACGATGGATGCTCCGTATCGCGAGGGGAGCTCGTGGGTCACGGTGGTGACCCGGTCGCGGGTGGAGGCGTTTGCCATCCCGAACGCGGACGTGCTGGACCCGCAGATCCGCGCCTGGACCGGGCTGCTCGAGCGCCGCGATGGTTCGGACCGTGCGGCCGGAGCGAGGCTCTACCGCGAGCTCCTGGCCGCGACGCTGGCGTCGCTGCCACACGGCATCGAGCGGCTGGTGATCGTGCCCGATGGAGCGCTGCACCGGCTTCCGTTCGAGGCGCTCTCCCGCGGTCCAGGCGAGCCTTACCTCGCCGAGCGATTCTCGGTGTCCATGTCGCCCTCGGCCTCGCTCTGGGTCCGGCTTCGCGCGGCGCCGCCGCTTCCACCGGGGAGGCTCCTGGTGCTCGCCGATCCCTCGTCCGGCTCGGCCGCCGAGGCCATCCTGCGCGACGCCCGCGGGACGTTTGGAGCGCTGGTCCACGCCCGCCGCGAAGCGGAGGTGGCGCTCGCCGCGTTCCCCTCCGGAAGCGAGATGCGCGCCGGTGCGCCGGCCTCGGAGACCTTTCTCAAGCTGGCCTCCCTGGAGGGAGTGTCGCTTCTCCATCTCGCCACCCACGCCGTCGTCGACGAGCTCGACCCCGAGCACGCCGCGGTGGTGCTCGCGCCGGGGAGCACGGCGGAGGACGGAAGGCTCGAGCCGCAGGAGATCGTGCGGCTGCCGCTCGCCGGACGGACGGTGGTGCTCGCCGGCTGCGAGACCTCCGCCGGTCCCGTCTTCCGGGGCGAGGGAGTGATGAGCCTGGCCCGCGCCTTCTTCGGCGCCGGAGCCTCGGCGGTGGTGGGCACGCTGGACCGCGCGCGGGACGACGAGGCAGCGGCGTTCTTCTCCACGATGTACCGGGCGCTGGCGCGTGGGGTGAGCGTGGGCGAGGCGGTGACGGTGGCGAAGCGGGAGGCGATTCGTCGTGGAGCGCCGCCGGCGGCGTGGTCGGACGTGGTGCTGCTCGGGGATGCACAGGTTCGACCACGAGGACGCGAGACGCCCGGAGTGCTCACCCTGGCGTTGACCGGGGTGGTCCTCTCCCTGGTGGGCTTCGGCGCGAGGCGTCGGTGGCGCCGGAAAGCTGCTCCTCGTCCCCGGGAATTCCGGCCGGACTGAAGGTCCGGGGGCAATCCGCGCGGGCGCGGGCGTGGGTCCTGCGGCCGGGCGACGTGGCGGCGGCAGCGTGGCCACCGAGACCGAGGGTGGAAACGAACCCATCCCGGAGCGCTTCCTTGCGAACGCGTCCTCCGTCCCGTTCGGAGCAGGCCCCGGACGAGGAGCGGTGGTGGTTGCGGTGGCACGGGTGAGGGAAATCCAGGCGGTCGAGCGTTCATGGAGGCGACGAGGGGACGTGGCGTCGCTTCCACCGGCCAGGGGGCCCCGGGGGGGAGGAAGCGACATCACGTTCCCCGTCCGGACCCTTGGCCTGGGTTGAAGTCGAGGGGCGGGCGCCTTAAAGCTTGGGTATGTCCGTGAATATCCAGCTCGAGTGGACCCCCAACCCGAGCACGCTCAAGTACGTGGTGGACCGGACCCTGGTCCCCCGGGGCGCGCTGAACTTCACCACCCCCGAGTCGGCGTCCGCCCGGTCTCCCCTGGCGTCCAAGCTGATGGGCATCGAGGGCGTGAGCGGGGTGATGCTGGGGAGCAACTTCGTCACCGTCACCAAGGGCGAGGCGGGCGAGTGGGACACCGTCAATGACGCGGTGATGGCCACGCTGGACGCGCACCTGGAAGCGAACGAGCCGGTGGTTGCTCCGGGCGCCCTGGAGGAGTTGGGCACGGCGGCGAGCGGGACCGAGGTGGAGGACAAGATCCGGCAGATCCTCGATCTGGAGATTCGCCCCGCGGTGATGCAGGACGGAGGGGACATCACGCTCGACCGGTTCGAGAACGGGGTCGCTTACCTGCACATGCGCGGGTCCTGCTCCGGCTGCCCCTCGTCCACCATGACCCTGAAGATGGGCATCGAGAACCGCCTGCGTGAGGTGGTCCCCGAGGTGGTCGAGGTCGTTCCGGTCTAGTGTGCCCGGGGCGCGCCGCCGTGTTCCGGCGCCGCCACGTTCGTGAGACGCCAGGTCAAAGCGACGGAGGTCCGGCGCGAGCTCCTTCCCGAGCAGTCCCCGGAGCTGCTGCGCGAGCTTCATCTGCTCACGCGTGACGGGGACCTAAACGCCGACGCGCTCCGGAAGCTGAAGCAGGTCAACCACCTGGTGGGGTTGCTCCGCCCCGCGGTGGACGACGTGTTCGCCCGCTTCGGGCGGCCACTGGTGGTCGACGCCGGGAGCGGCAATGCGTACCTGGGCTTCGTGCTCTACGAGCTCTTCTTCAGGGGGCAGGAGAAGGGGGAGCTGGTCTCCATCGAGGCCCGGCCGGAGCTGAGCGCGCGGAGTGCGGAGCGGGCGGGTCGGCTCGGATTCGGGCGGATGAGATTCGTGACTGCGCCGCTGGCGTCGGCGCCGTGGCCCGAGCGGTTCCATCTGCTGACCGCCCTCCACGCCTGCGACACCGCGACGGACGAT
>Ga0070664_100000132_pt1 | contig 49808 bp, 38 predicted proteins | sample KBSC73metaG_FD_65863 | JGI IMG/M metagenome (GOLD analysis project Ga0070664, IMG submission 65863) | Corn rhizosphere microbial communities from Kellogg Biological Station, Michigan, USA - KBS C7-3 metaG | ecosystem: Host-associated > Plants > Roots > Rhizosphere > Soil ... | reverse complement strand
CGCCTCGCCGAAGACCCGGGCAAGATCGTGCTCGCCGACGAGATCAGCCCGGACGGCTGCCGTCTGTGGGACCTCAAGACCGGCGAGAAGATGGACAAGGACCGCTTCCGCCGCGACCTCGGCAACGTCATGGAGGCTTACGCCGAAGTGCTGGAGCGCGTGAAGGAAGCGACCGCCTGAAATCCGAATGACTCCTCATTCCTAAACGAAGAGGGAAGACGAAGAGGAAGAGCGCCGGCGACGGGCTCTTCCTTTTTTCTTTTAGTCACTGGGATGAGTCATTTGTCATTCTCTTCCCCACTGGCAATCGGCTTGCGCTAGGCAGGGCATCCGGGAATAGACTGGGAAACTGCGGAATCGGGCGTGCGGCTCGCCTCCGCGCGGCGCGCGATGAAACGGCAAGACGTCAATTTCCGTCGGTTCAATTGGTTGGCCGCCGCGGTGCTGCTGGCGGCAGCCGGGCTGTGGATCGTCGTGCGGGCGAACCGACCGCCGACCGCCGCGCCGGGCAGCGGGCAAACGGAGGCGCGCCAGACGGGGCGTCCGGCCGGTCGCGATGAACCGGCGGGGGTGCCGGGAGCGGGGCCGGGAGCGGGGCCGGGAGCGGGGCGGCAGTTGCGGCCGCTGGCGTCCAAACCGAGCCGCGAGGAGCTGGCACGCGACGCGGTGGAGCGTTACGAGCAGGATCCGGACAAGGCGATGGACTGGGCGCAGTCGCTCGCCACGCCGGGCGAACGGGAGACCGCCTTGCTGGCGGTGGTGGGCGAGCTGGTGCGTGATCGCCCGCGGCTGGCGGTGGAGCTCGCGACCGAGCTGCCGCAGTCCCCCGAGCGCGACGACACGCTTGAGCGAGCGATGCGCGAGTGGGCGAACCTCGAGCCGGAAGCGGCGGTGGAGTGGGCGAAGGCAGTGGTCGACGAAACGCTGCGCCTGCGCCTGCTGGGCGGCGCGGTGCTGGGATGGAGCCAGACCCATCCAGTCGAAGCGGCGACGTTGGCGCTCGACGAACTGCCGCCGGGTCGCCCGCTCGACGACCTGCTCGTCGGCATCGTCCAACGCTGGGGCCAGCGCGAGCCCGAAGCCGCCGCCGCCTGGGTGGCGGATTTCCCCGAAGGTCCGCTCAAAGACGCCGCCGAGGCCAGTCTCACCGCGATCCGGGCCATGCAGGGGCGTTAGGGGGGCGAGGGAGGAATGGCCGACCCTCGTGGCAAGCCACTTTGCGAGCCGGGCGGACTGAAGCCATCGGTCCTCATGCAAAACGGCGGCTCTGGTGAGGGAACCGCCGTTTTGAGAAGAGGAGAGCGAGTTTGGAAACTCGCGGTCCCGGGAGTGTCTTACAGGAAGTATTCGACGCCGGCTTTGAACAGCGGCTGGTGCTTTTCGCCCGGGATGTTGCGGGCGACGTCGATGCCGCTGCGTTCGGTGTGGCCCATCTTGCCGAAGACCCGGCCGCAGGGGCTGGAGATGCCTTCGATGGCGAACAGCGAGCCGTTCGGGTTGATCGCGATGTCCATCGACGGCACGCCGTTGGCGTCGCAGTACTGGGTCGCGATCTGGCCGTTGGCGGCGAGCTGGGCGATGACTTCCGGCGAGGCGAGGAATTTGCCTTCGCCGTGCGAGAGCGGGATCGTGTGGACGTCGCCGACCTTGCTGTGGGCGAGCCACGGCGAGAGCGTGCTGCTGACGCGGGTGTGCGCGTAGCAGGAGATGTGGCGGCCGATGTCGTTGAAGGTGAGTGTCGGCGCGTCGGCGGCGGGCTCGCGGATCTCGCCGTAGGGGACGAGGCCGGTTTTGATGATCGCCTGGAAGCCGTTGCAGATGCCGAGGATCAGGCCGTCGCGGTTCTTGATCAGGTCCATCACGGCGTCGGCCACGCGCGGGTTGCGCAGGACGGTGGCGATGAACTTGCCCGAACCGTCGGGTTCGTCGCCGGCGCTGAAGCCGCCCGGGAACATCAGGATCTGCGACTCGCGGATCTTGTCGGCGAATTCCTTGAGCGACTCTTCGACGTGCTTCGCGGTGAGGTTGCGGAAGACGAAGATTTCCGAGTCGCCTCCGGCCTGGCGGAAGGCGCGGGCGGAATCGTATTCGCTGTTCGTGCCCGGGAAGGTGGGGACGAGGACCTTCGGCTTCGCCGCAGGCTTGCTCGACTTCGTGCGGGCGGGCTTCACCGCGGAGGTGAAGGTTTCGATCTCCGGGTGGGCGGGCTCGGCTTTCGTCGGGAAGACGGGTTCGAGCGTGCCGGTCCAAGCGGCGAGGAGTTCGTCGATGGGGTATGATTCGCCCGGCAGGTTGAGCACCGGCTCGGCGAGCGTGCGGCCGATTTCCTGAGCCTCGAGTTCGGCCGGCAGCGGTTCGAGGTGCTCGACGATGAACGAGACGAGGCGTTCGCGGCGGAGGTCCTCGACTTCGCCTTCGAAGCCGATGCGGTTGCCGAAGGTCATTTTCGCCAGCGCCACGGCGAGGCCGGCGTGGCCGGGGCAGTGGAGCGACAGGATCGAGTCGGCGGCGTTGAGCTGGTGGAGGATTTCCGCCACGCGCTTGAGGCGGGCGAAGTCCGGCAGGTGGTCGGCGTCGCGCGGGATTTCGATCAGCGAGACGCGGCTGCCGGAGGTCTTGAACTCGGGCGAGAGCGCCTGCGAGGCCTTGCCCGGAGCGAGGGCGAAGGACACGAGCGTCGGCGGGACGTCGAGGTCGTTGAACGAGCCGGACATCGAGTCCTTGCCGCCGATGGCCGCGAGGCGGAGCTGCTGCTGGACGTGCAGCGCGCCGAGCAGGGCGGCGAACGGCAGGCCCCAGCGGGCGGCGTCGTTGCCGAGTTTCGGGAAGTATTCCTGCAGCGTCAGGCGGACGTCGGACAGGCGGGCGCCGGCGGCGACGGCCTTGCAGACGGACTCGGTGACGGCGTAGGCCGCGCCGTGGAAGGGCGACCAGGCGGAGAGGTGGGGGTTGAAGCCCCAGCTCATGTAGGTGCAGACGTCGGTCTCGCCGTCGAGCAGCGGCAGCTTCGCGGCCATCGCGTCGGGCGGGGTGAGCTGCGTTTTGCCGCCGAACGGCCACAGCACGGTGGCCGCGCCGACGGACGAGTCGAAGCGTTCGCCGAGGCCCTTTTGCGAGCAGGCGTTGAGGTCGGCGAGGGCTTCGAGGGTGGTTTCGAAGCGCGGGATGGCGTCGGAGAACTCACCCTCGGGCGCTTTGACATGGACCTTGGCGCTTTGCTGGACGCCGTTGGTGTCGAGGAAGGCGCGGGACAGGTCGACGATCGTCTTGCCGCGCCAGGTCATGCGCAGGCGGCCGCTGTTGGTGACGTTGGCGACGTGGACGCACTCGAGGTTTTCGCGGTCGGCTTCGCGGATGAAGTAGGCGATTTCCGACGGGTCGACGCAGACGGCCATGCGTTCCTGCGACTCGGAAATGGCGAGCTCGGTGCCGTCGAGGCCTTCGTACTTCTTCGGCACGGCATCGAGGTCGATGTCCAGCGACGGGGCGATTTCGCCGATCGCCACGGACACGCCGCCGGCGCCGAAGTCGTTGCAGATCTTGATTTTGCGGGTGAGTTCCGGATTGCGGAACAGGCGCTGGATCTTGCGCTCGGTCGGGGCGTCGCCCTTCTGGACTTCGGCGGAGTTTTCCAGCGCGGTGTCGGTGTGCTCTTTGGACGAGCCGGTCGCGCCGCCGACGCCGTCACGGCCGGTGCGACCGCCGATCAGCAGGATCGCGTCGCCCGGCGCGGGCGAACCGCGGAACACCTGCGAGCGCGGGGCGGCGGCGACCACGGCACCGATTTCCATGCGCTTGGCGACGTAGCCGGGGTGGTAGACTTCCGCGACCTGGCCGGTGGCGAGGCCGATCTGGTTGCCGTAGGAGGAATAACCGTGCGCGGCGACCTGGCAGATCTTCTTCTGCGGCAGCTTGCCCGGCAGGGTGTCGGCGAAGGGCGTGAGCGGATTGCCCGCGCCGGTGACGCGCATCGCCTGGTAGACGAACGAGCGGCCGGAGAGCGGGTCGCGGATCGCGCCGCCCAAGCAAGTCGCCGCGCCACCGAACGGCTCGATTTCCGTCGGGTGGTTGTGCGTCTCGTTCTTGAACATCACCAGCCACTCTTCCTCTTTGCCGTCGATCTCGACCGGCACGACGATGGAGGCGGCGTTGACTTCCTCGGAGACTTCCAGGTTGTCGAGTTCGCCGGTTTTTTTCAGCTCCTTCATGCCCATCAGCGCGATGTCCATGAGGGTGACCGGACGGGTCGAGGCGGGGCCGTAGACTTTTTCGCGGCTGGCGAAATACGCCTGCCACGCGCGCTCGACCGGGGCGGTGCCTTCTTCAAAGGTCGCTTCGTCGAGGCGGGTAAGGAACGTGGTGTGGCGGCAGTGGTCGGACCAGTAGGTGTCCAACATCTTGATCTCCGTCAGGCTCGGGTCGCGCTGTTCGTCGTCGCGGAAGTATTCCTGGCAGAAGGCGAGGTCGGCGTCGGACATCGCCAGGCCGAGCTCCTTGCGCAACGTGGCGAGCGCCTCGGCATCCTTGGTGGTGAAGCCGGCGAGGATGGCGACGTCAGCCGGCGCGTGGATCTTCGGCTGGAGGGTGTCCGGCAGGCCCAGCTGGGCTTCGTGGGAGTCGACCGCATTGATGACGAAGGCTTTCACGCGCTCCAGGTCGTCGGGGTTGAGTCCGCCGCCTTGCAGGACGATCACCTTGGCGGAGGCGACGAGCGGGCGGTCCTTGCCGGTGAGGATCTGGACGCACTGGGCGGCGGAGTCGGCGCGCTGGTCGAACTGGCCGGGCAGGAACTCCACCGCGAACGCGGCCTCGCCTTCTTCCAGCGTCAGCTCGGCGGCAACGACGTCGACCTGCGGCTCGGAGAGGATCCGGCGGACCGCGTCGTCGAACTCGGCCGCGGACAGGCCGTCGACGTCGTAGCGCTGGATGACGCGGACGTTTTCCAGACCGTGCAGGGAGAACGATTCGCGGAGGTCGTGCAGCAGGTGGCGGGCCTCGGCGTTGAATTCGGTCTTCTTCTCGACGAAAATGCGGTTCATGGGACGTGGAAAGGCCGCACGGCCTTTGGAAGCGATGGATGCTAAGAGCCTGAGGGGGGAGGGCAAGGCGGAATCCCGTGCCGATCCGCCCGCCCGGCGGCCGAATTCGAGAAAATCACGGTTTCGTCCTTGACCCGTTCGGCCGTGGTGGCTATCTCCGCGCCCCCACGAACGTCCCCGTACTTTTATGGCCAACGCTCAAGTCATTCTCCGCGAAAAAATCGAAGGTCTCGGTGTTGAAGCCGACGTCGTCAAAGTGCGTGCCGGTTACGCCCGCAATTTCCTGATCCCGCAAGGCAAGGCCTTCGAAGCCAACAAGTCGAACCTCCGCCATCTGGAAGCCCTCAAGAGCGCCCGCGCCCAGCGCGAAGCCGCCGAGTTGGCCGAAGCCCAGGAAGTCGCCACCAAGATCTCCAAGCTCAAGCCGAAGTTCACCCTTTCCACCGGTCAAGGCGGCAAGGCGTTCGGTTCGGTGACCAACATCGACATCCACAAGGAGCTCGAAGCGGCCGGCATCGTCATCGACCGCCACTCGATCGAGCTCGAAAAGCCGGTCAAGAAGTCCGGCAAGACCGAAGTCTCCATCAAGGTGCACCCGCAGGTCACCGCCACCCTCGTCATCACCGTCGAAGCCGGTGAGGAAGAGGAAGGCGAGGAAGGCTGAGCCTCACGCTCCAAGCGATTTTCCAAAACCCCGTCCGGTTTTCCGGCCGGGGTTTTTTCGTGCCCAGCAAGCGCCCTTGCATGGGCGGGTGAACGAGGGGCCCGCGGGCTGGCATGGAGGATGCTGGCTCAGGCGAGAGGTCAACGCGTCGTTGGCCGGAAATCCGCCGCCGCCTCCGGTTTGCCACCGGTCGCGGATCGCGTCATTTTCCGGGAAAAATCCCAAGCAAATATGATTTTATCGGGTGTCGGGCAATGATTATTTGATAGACGGCGGGATTTGTCTGTCGGGTGATTTGTTTCATAAGGGTTTTCCAGGCGCGGGTTTGCTGATTTTTAAGGATTGTTAGAGTTTCTTCCGATTTTGAATTATCGAGCCGTTTTTGGCCTTGGTTCCGTTATGTTTCCGAAAAAATAACAAGAATGGCCTTGTCTTCTGTTGGGTGGTTCCCATATCAAACACGGACCCATGGGAATGGGAATGTGTTGAATGGAAAGCTAACCAAACAATCGAAGACTGCCATGAAACCAAGATTCCGTCGTTTTGCGCGTAAGATCCGCCGAATTTCCCTCAAGGGATTGCCGGCGATGATTGTGATTTCCTCGGTATTCGCGCCGCAATCACATGCGGCTGTCGTTACCATTGCCGGAACGCCTGCCTTGCCGATCGTCGGGCCGTTCGGGTCGACCAGCGGCAACTGGGTTTATTCAAATTTGGCGCTATTTCCGATCGCCGCCGACGGCCTTGGGGCTGGGGGCGCGAATTCGCTCAATGCCATTTTCCCCGGCTCCGACCCGACACCGGATATCTACGTCTCGGGGCCATTGGATCTCGGCGGGGCGGTGACGGTCACGGGCGATCCGACTTCCGCCTCAATCCTGTTTATCAGCGTTCCCGGTTATACCGTGACGAATAACGGTATTCTGGATGGTCGGACCATCACCGATTTGTTCGGCCAGGTGGCCATCAATGCGACGGCGCCGGTCGCGGTCGTGAACAATGGGCAGATCCTGACGGATGTCGCGAACGATGCGATTCGGACGGGTAATTCGAGCTCGGTTACCAACAATGTCGGAGGGGTTATTCTGGCGGGTGGTGACGGGGTGGAGGGAGGTCTGTCCAGCGTGGTCATTAACTCCGGTTCTATTACCAGCGTTGGCGATGACGGGGTGGAGCTTGGAAACGGCTCCTCGGTTGGCAATGCCGGCTTGATCCAAGCCGTGGATAACGGCGTGATCATTAATGGCAGCGCCGTGAGTATCGTCAACGCGGCCACGATCACCGGCGACTCCGATGCCAGCGGCGTGGGTAATGGTGTGGCCGCCACGCTCAATCTGGGGACGCTGACCAATAGCGGTTCGATTTCCGGCGCGACGGGCGTCTCCGCTGGAGGAACCGGCACCATCAACAACACCGGTGTGATCACCGGCACGACAGGCCTCGGCGTGAACGTGACCGGCCAGCTCACCTTGAACAACTCCGGCGCGATCAACGGCGTGACGGGGGGCGTAAGCGGCGGGGTCCTCTCCAGTCTGACCAATTCCGGCGTCATCTCCGCCTCGAATGGCGACGGGGTGACCCTGGCGGTTCTTTCCAGTTTGACGAACACCGGGCTCGTTTCGGGAGCTGGGGCAGGCAACGACGGGGTGCAGGCGGATATTCTCACGACCGTGAACAACGGCGGCATCATCACCGGCGCGGACAACGGCGTTGAAGGCACGACCCTGCTGACCGTCAACAACACCGGGGTGATTTCGGGTGGCAACAATGGCGTTTCGGCAACCACGCTCCTGACCTTGGGCAACGACGGCCTTATCCAAGGAACGGTCAACGGCATTCTGGCCGGGGATGTGGCGAACGTCACCAACACGGGAGCCATCAGCGGCGGCACCGGCAGCGGTATCTCGGCCGGCAACAACCTGACACTGGTGAACGGCTTCGTGGGGGATGGCATCGACCCTGGAGCGATCACCGGCTCGGTCGGTGTGAGCGCCCTGCTGAACGCCAACATCACCAACAATGAGCAGTCGCTCATCCAGGGTCTCGTCGGAGCCGGCATCACCAGCGGTGACGGCCTGCATCTGACCAACGACGGCGCGATCATCGGTGCCACGGACGGTGTCGATCCGGCGAACAACGTGGTCATCGTCAACAACGGGGCGATCATCGGGGTCGGCGGCGACGGCATCGACGAACTCGCCAATCTCAATGTGACGAACAACGGTTCGATCATCGGCGGCGCGGGCGACGGCATTCACGCCACGACCGGGGCGATCGTCACCAACAACACCGGCGGCAGCATTCTCGGCAGCGACGACGGCATCGACGTCACCGCCAATGCGACGATCACCAACGCGCTGGGCGCGACCATCACCGGCACCGCTGACGCGGGCGTCGCGGCTGGGAACGATCTGGATCTCACGAACAGCGGGGCGATCCTCGGCGGTACCAACGGGGTGACCGCGGGCGACAGCGCAGACATCACCAACAACGCGACCGGCAACATCACCGGCACCAACGGTGACGGCTTGTCCGTGGGCAACAGCGCGGATGTCACCAATGACGGCATTATCCTCGGCAGCGGCGACGAGGGCATCGATGCGGGCGACAATCTCACGCTGACCAACAACGGAACGGTCACCGGCTTCTGGGATGGTGTGGACGCCGGCGACAGCGCGACGATCACCAACAACTCCACCGGAAGCATCAACGGAACCAACGGCCAGGGCGTCGACGCGGGCAACAACCTGATCCTCGACAACGCCGGCGATATCACCGGCGACGACGACGGCGTGCGCGCAGGCCTGAACGCCTCCATCGACAACCTCGCGGGCGGCAGCATCGTCGGCGAGAACGACGACGGCATCCAGGTGGGCGACAACGCGACCATCACCAATGCCGCGACCGCCACCATCGACGGCCAGGGCGGCAACGGCATTGAGGCCGGGGATTCCCTCAGTCTCACCAACGACGGCTTGGTGCAGGGGGCGATCGACGGCGTGAACGCCGGTGACAACACCGATCTGATCGATAACAACCTCGGCGGCCAGATCGTGGGCACCAGCGGCGACGGCGTGAGCGTCGGCGACAACCTCGCGCTGCTCAGCAACGCGGGCACCATCACCGGCGGCGACAGCGGCGTGCAGGCCGGTTTCAACGCCACCATCCACAACGAGTCGACCGGCGTGATCACCGGCCAGGGCGACGAGGGTATCGATGCCGGCGACCAGCTGCATTTGACCAACGACGCCGGCGGCCAGATCACCGGTTTTTGGGACGGGGTCGATGCCGGCGACGACGCGGTCATCGACAACGCCGGCACGATCACCGGCAATTTCGGTGACGGCGTGGACGTGGGCGACGACGCGATCATCACCAACAGCGGCACGATCGACGGTAACGGTGACGAAGGCGTCCAGGCAGGCAACAACCTCGATCTGACCAATACCGGCACGATCGAAGGCAACTGGGACGGCGTGGACGCGGGCGATCTCGCCACCATCGACAACCAGGAGAGCGGCACGATCACTGGTATCAACGGCGACGGCGTGGATGTCGGAAACGACGCGATCGTTACTAACTCCGGCACGATCGAGGGCCAGGGCGACTCCGGTGTTCAGGCGGGCGACGGCCTCGATCTGACCAACGACGGTTCGATCACGGGCAACTCGGACGGTGTGGATGCGGGCGACGACGCTCTGATCCACAACAATGAGGGCGGCACGATCACCGGCGTGAACGACGACGGTATCGACGTCGGTTTCAACGCGACGATTTACAACTCCGGTACGATCGACGGACAGAGCGACGAAGGCATTGAAGCAGGCGATTCGCTCTACCTTGAGAACTACGGTCTGGTCCAAGGCTACTGGGACGGCGTGGATGCCGGCGATGACGCCGTGATCTACAACTACAGCGTCGATACGATCATCGGCCTGCATGGTGACGGCGTGGACGTCGGGGACAACGCCGAGGTCTACAACTACGGCACGATCGACGGCCAGGGTGACGAAGGTATCCAGGCTGGCGACGATCTCTACCTGGAGAACCATGGTCTGGTCCAAGGCTACTGGGACGGCGTGGATGCCGGCGACTTCGCCGAAATCTACAACTACTCCACCATCACCGGTCTGCACGGCGACGGCGTGGATGTCGGCAGTGATGCATACGTCGTGAACAACGGGCTGATCGAAGGTCTGGGTGACGACGGCGTGAGCGCCGGCGACAACCTCGAACTGATCAACAACGACACCATCACCGGCGATAACGACGGGGTGAACGCCGGCGATTTTGCGGAGATCACCAACAACGCCGAAGCCACCATTACCGGGGTGAACGACGACGGGGTGGACGTCGGCGATTTCGCCACCATCACCAACAACGGCCTGATCGACGGTCAGGGCGACGAGGGTGTCGAGGCGGGGGACAACCTGAATCTGACCAACAACGCCATCATCCAGGGCTACTGGGATGGCGTGGATGCGGGCGATTCCGCCACCGTGACCAACAACGCCGGAGCGACCATCACGGGCTTCAACGGCGATGGTGTGGATGCGGGCGAGTTCGCCGATGTGACCAACAACGGTTCCATCACTGGCGACGACGATGGCGTGGTGGTCGAGGACTTCTCCACCGTCACCAACAATGCCGGCGCGGTCATCACCGGCCTCAACGGCGACGGTGTGGACTTCGACGGTTCGTTTGGCTCGACGCTGAACAACGCGGGTACCATCAACGGCTTCGTTGGCGGCGACCCGACCGTCTTCGGCACGGCCTTCGACGGAAGCGGCGGCGACGACGTGTTGAACCTGTCCGACGGCTCGGTGCTCAACGGCGACGTGCTCGGCCGTGGCAACGATATCATCGGTGACACGATCAACTTCAACGGTGGCCTCGAAACCGCGTTCGGTTACGGCGACACCAGCGAGAACATCATCCACGGCGACGTGCTCGGCGTTGAGTTCATCAACAAGGACGGCTCCGGCTTCGCCTTCATCGGCGACGGCGGACTGGACTTCGACGGCAACACGATCACCGACCCGCTCGTTTCGGTGGAGACCGATACGGTGAACGTCAATTCCGGCGGTCTGGTGATCAACGGCAACGTGATCGGCACCGACGGCGTCAGCCCGGCGACCATCAACGTCGCGGGAGGCGCCGAGCTCGACGGCACCGGCGTGTGGACGGCGAACGTCAACCTGAACGACGGCGCGATCTTCAGCCCGGGCGCGGTCCCGATCAGCCTGACCCAGCCGGGCGGGCCGATCGCTCCGGAAGCCGCCATCGGTTCGCTGACCGTGGTCGGCACCGTGACGGACGCCGTGGCCTACCGCTTCGACGTGGCGCCGCAGACGCCGATCATCGACGGTGTGAACAGCGACCTGCTGACCGCGACCACCTACGTGATCAACGGCATGAATCTGCACATCTCGCCGACGAACATCGACCGGACGATCACCAACGGCACCTACACGCTGATTGCAACCGATAACCCGGTGAACATCGGTGGCATCGAAGCCGTGGGCGTGCAGTTCAACAGCAACATCCCGGACGAAGGCGGCTACGTGGGAACCGAGGTTTACCACAACCTCGGCGGCCTCAACGAAGACACGGTGCTGGGCGGCTATTTCGCCCACGTCTACGCCTCGAATGACGGTACCGACGTTCTGCTCGACATCGAGCACAACTACGCGGGCCTGCCTGGCTTGAACGCGACGCAGAGTGCGATCGGCCACGTGCTCGACGTGAAGTCCAACGATCCCGATCCGGCGATCCAGGACTTCATCGCCGCGCTCGATTACTCGAACCTGGCGTATGTCCGTGAGCTGTTTGGCGCGTTGGATCCGTCCGCGAGCCTCGGCCTGACGGCTTCGGTGATCAACAGCGACTACCGCGTGCATCGCCTGGTGCAGGAGCACCTGTTCGGGCTGCGCAACGTGGATGAAGCTCCGGCTCCCGTCCCGTCTAGCGCGAAGGATGCCAAGGGCGCAATCGCTCCGGCTCCGGCGGCACCCACCCACAACTTCACGGTGTGGGGCACGGCTTCGTATGACTGGCAGGACCTCGGCAATTCCAACGTGGAAGGCGATGTCGGTTCGTTCACCGTCGGCTTCGACTGGCGGATCAATCCGACCTTGGTCGTGGGCGCGTTGCTCGACGGTTCCAAGGCCGACATCGACTACGGTGTCGGCGGTTCCGACATCGACAGCCTGCGCGGCGCGATCTACGGCACCTGGGGGGCTTCCACCGGTCTCTATTCCGACTTCCTGCTCGGCTATGGCGGACATGACATGGAGCTCGATCATGCCTCGCCCTTCGGCGCGGTGTTGAACGGCTCATCGGATGCCACCAGCCTGCAGGCGCTGTGGACGATCGGCTACACCTTCGGTGATCAGAAGGTGAAGCACGGACCGTTCGCCGGCTTCGAGTATCAGAACGTCGATGTCGATGGCGTCGGCGGCACCGCTCCGGTGCTCGGAGTCCCGGTGGCGGTCGGCGGCTACGACGTCGATTCGCTGCGCGGCCTGATCGGCTACCGCGTGAATGCCAATCTGGGAACGTTCCGTCCGTATGCGTCGATCGCCTACGCTCACGAATTCGGCGACGATTCGATCGAGACGACCGGCACGCTGGGCGGCATCTTCCACAACGCGGCCTTCACGGTCTACGGTCCGGAGCTCTCCTCGGCCATCCTGCTGACCGCCGGCACCGGCATCGTGCTGACCGATTCGCTGATGCTGGACGTCGGCTACCGTGGAGAAATCTCGGTGGACGGCGACGGCGTCGACAGCCATGGCGGCTCGATCGGCCTGTCGTGGTCCTTCTGAACGATTGTTTGGGTATCATGTTGGGAGAGCCTCGGGGAAACCCGGGGCTCTCTTTTTTTGCCGTTCAGCGATCGGCCTTTGGCGTGCGCAGGAATTTCTCCATTTCGGCCAGCGGGCGGGTATTGAGGATGTCCTGGCGGGACAGCCAGCCCTTGCGGGCGAGACGGACGCCAATGCCGAGGTAGTGGAGCTGGTCGGTCGAGTGGGCGTCCGGGTTGATCGAGCAGAGCACGCCTTTGTCCTTGGCGCGTTTCCACCAGCGCCAGTCCATGTCGAGCCGCCACGGATTACAGTTCAGTTCGATGACGGTGCGGGTTTCCGCCGCGCAGTCGATGATCCGTTCGTGGTTCACCGCGTAGCCGTCGCGTTTCAGCAGCAGGCGGCCGGTGAGGTGGCCGAGCATGGTGACGTGCTCGTTCTCCATCGCCCGGCAGATGCGGCGGGTCATCTCGTTCTCCGGCAGGTTGAAGACGTTGTGGACCGAGGCGACGCAGTAATCGAGCTGCGAAAGGATCTCGTCGCCGAAATCGAGCGAGCCGTCCTTGAGGATGTCGACTTCCGAGCCGGCGAAGAGCCGGAACGGGCCGTTGGCCGCGTTGTAACGACGGATCGCCTCGATCTGGGCGAGCAGGCGCTCGGCGCTGAGACCGTTCGCCTGGAAAGAAGACTTCGAGTGGTCGGCGATGCCGAGGTACTGGAGGCCCAGTTCCTGGGCGGCTTCGGCCATTTCCTCCAGCGTGTGGTGACCGTCGGACGCGGTGGTGTGGTTGTGGAACGTGCCACGCAGGTTCTCGATCTCGACGAGCTTCGGCAGGTCGCCGGATTCCGCGGCTTCGATTTCGCCGCGGTTCTCGCGCAGTTCCGGCGCGATGTAGCGCAGGCCGAGCGCGCGGTAGATGTCCGGCTCCTCGTGGATGTCCGGCACGGCGGGCGAATCGTCCGCGACGGGCGTGAGGCCGTATTCGTTGAGTGACCAGCCGTGTTTCAGCGCGCGCTGGCGGATGGCGACGTTGTGCTCCTTCGACCCGCTGAAATACTGGAGGGCGAAGGGGAATTCGGCGTTGGAAACGGCGCGCAGGTCGCACTGCAGGCCGTTGTCGAGGCGGACGGAGGCCTTGGTTTCGCCCTTGGCGATGACCGACGCGACCGGCGGGAAGGTGGTGAAGTAGCGGCAGAGCTCCGCCGGGTGCTTGGTGGCGACGAGGAAATCGAGGTCGTGCACGGTTTCCTTCGCGCGGCGGAACGAGCCGCAGACGGCGACGCGCGAGGCGGCCGGGTGGTCGCGCAGCGCTTCGAGGATGTCGTCGACCAGCGGGGTGATGTCGCCGAGCCGGAAGCGGTCGGCGAATTGCTCGCGCTGGGCGAGCGCTTCGAGGATCTTCTGCTGGGTTTTGGCCCCGAAGCCGGCGAGTCCCGCGACCTTGCCCGCCTCGCAGGCGGCTTTCAGGTCGGCGATCGAGCCGACGCCGAGCGTTTCGTGCAGCGCCTTGATCTTCTTCGGACCGAGTCCGGAAACTTCGAACAGCTCGAACAAACCGGCGGGGAATTCGGCGCGGAGGTTCTGGTGGAATTCCAGCCGGCCGGTGCTGGCAAGCTCGTGGAGCTTGTCGCGCAGCGCCTCGCCCAGGCCCTTGATGCCGTCGAGCCGGTTTTCCCGGGCGAGCGCGGCGATGTCGCCGTCGTAGCCGCTGACGATTTCCGCGCCCTGCCGGTAGGCGCGGATTTTGAACGGGTTTTCGCCCTTCAGCTCCAGCAGCAGGGCGATTTCTTCAAGGACGTCAGCGAGGTCTTCGCGGGTCATGGAAAAGCGGAGAGCTGGGAGCGGAGGGCGAAGAGCGGCCGCTCTCTGGATTCAGAGTCCCGGAATGCCAAGACCGCCCGTCAGCTTCTTCATTTCCGCGGCGGCGGTTTCCTTGCCCTTGTTGACGGCTTCCTGCACGCCCTTGAGGACGAGGTCTTCGAGGAACTCGACGTCGGACGGATCGACGACGGACGGGTCGATCTTGATCGAGTGCACGTCGCCGGCGCAGTTGGCGACGACGGTCACCTTGCCGCCGCCGACGCTGGCCTCGACGGTGCGCTGGGCGAGTTCTTCTTGTTTCGCGGCGAGCCCGGCCTGCATTTGCTGGGCCTGCTTCATCAGTTTCTGGATGTTCATGAGGAGTTGAGGGTTGGTTGTTGAGGGTTGAGAGAAAGAAGGGGCGGAAAACGGGAGAGCGGCTGGGGTGCAAGGCCTCTGTCTCTCAACACTCAGCCATCCACTCTCAACCTCCTCACCCCACCACTTTGCCTTCGAGGATGACGAGGGCCTGCTCGATGAGCGGGTCGTTGTAGAAGGCTTCTTCCGCGGTGGCTTTCGTTTCCTTGGCGGGAGCGGCCTCTTTGGCCTCGGCCGGAGCGGATTCCGTTTTGGCGACGGGTTCCGGCGGGGGCGGCGGTTCGCTGTGTTCCGGCGCGGATTCGATCAGCGAGGCGAAACGGTCGGCGAAGGAGTCGCTCGTGTTCTTTTTGGGAGCGGCGGGTTCCGCGCGGACCGGTTCAGGCTGCGGAGCCGGCGCGGGCTCCGGCGTTGCCTCGACATTCCACGGCGGGGCGTCTTCGACCGGCGCGGCGACAGTTTCTTGGATGGGTTCCTGGGCGACGGGCTCCGGTTCCGGCTCCGCCGGGGCGGGAGCTGCCGCGACTGCGACCGCAGGTGCGGGTGCTGGAACGGCGGGGGCGACGGGCGAAAGCGGGGCGTCGCCGAACAAACCGGCGCCGCGCCCGAGCACCTTGATCACGTCGGAAAGCCGGACTTCGCCGAGCACTTGGATCGCCTTGATCAGGCCGAGCTCGAAGTGCAGGCGGCGGTTGGTCGACCACTTCATGCGGCCTTCGGTTTCCGCGAACACGTCGATCGCGGCGAGGATGCGGTCCGGCGGGTAGGCGTCGGCGGCGGCGACCAGCGCCTGCCACAGGTCGGCGGGGATGCCGTCGCCATCGGCGGACGGGTCGAGCTTGGCGACGAGCAGGGCGCGCAGCGCGCCGATCAGCTCGCCGAGCAGCTGGGAAAGCTCGCGGCCGGACTCGGCTTCCTTCTGGATCAGGGAAAGCGCGGCCGGCGTGTCGCGGGCGAGCAGCGCGGTGGCGAGCTGGGCGACTTTTTCCCGCGAGGTGAAGCCGAACACGTCGAGGACGTTGGCCTCGGTGATGTGGTTGCCGCAGAAGGCGACGAGCTGGTCGAGCATCGACTGGGCGTCGCGCATGCCGCCGTCGGCGCCTTTCGCCACGGCCCAGGCGGCGGCGTCGTCGAGCACCACGCCTTCGTTGTTCGCGATGTGCAGCAGATGCTTGGCGATCAGCTCGGTCGGGATCGGCCGCAGGTCGAAGCGCTGGCAGCGGGAAAGGATCGTGGGCAGGATCTTGTTCGCCTCGGTGGTGGCGAAGATGAATTTCACGTGCGGCGGCGGCTCTTCGAGCGTCTTCAGCAGGGCGTTGAACGCCGCGTTGCTGAGCATGTGGACCTCGTCGATGTAGTAGATTTTGAACTGTCCGCGCGCCGGGGCGAAGCGGACGGTCTCGCGCAGCTCGCGGACCTGTTCGACGCCGTTGTTCGAGGCACCGTCGATTTCCAACACGTCGAGCGACCGGCCTTCGGCGATTTCGACGCAGACGTCCTCGTCGGGGTCGAAATCGGCTTTCGGGCCGCCGGTGCAGTTGAGGGCTTTCGCCAAAATGCGGGCGGTCGAGGTCTTGCCGGTGCCGCGCGGACCGACGAACAGGTAGGCGTGGGCGAGGCGTTTCTGCTCGATCGCGTTGCGCAGCGTCCGCACGACGTGATCCTGGCCGAGGACGTCGTCGAACGTTTTCGGACGGTATTTGCGGGCGAAGACCTGATAGCTCACGCGGGCGACTTTAGGGCGCTTTCCGCGTTTGTCAGTCGTAGTTTCCGCCGGTCGGGGCGGTCGGGCGAACGGGATTGACGGTGAAGGGATTGGGAATGGAGCGGGACTGCGCCTTCGGAAAACGGCGGAAATCGGCGGGGCGGGGGATGGACGGGGGTTGCTGGACCGGTTTCGGCTGATACCTTTCGCCTCATCATGTCGGAGGCACCGGAACCGCAGAACGAGTCGGAGAAAAAGCCGCGCAAGCGCGGGCGGCGCGGGAGCGAACCGAGTCTGGCGGTCGTCCTGCTGGCCTTGCTCGCCGTGGGCACGGGCCTGCTGTTCACGTCCGTGCCGCGGAAGATCAAACGCGGCTTGCAGGAGATTTTCGCGCCGAAACGGACCGTCGCGGCGAGCGCCGACGAAGAGGACCTCCGGCGGCAGATCGAAGCGCGGCTGCGGGCGGACATGGAGGCCGAATACGCGCGGGAACTCGACGCGGTGAAACGCTCGGCGGACGCCTCGCTCAAGGCCGCCCGCGAGCGCGCGCGGGAGCCGGAGGATGCCGGACCGCGGGACGATTTCACGTCGGCGACGGGGGGCGACGTGCGGAAGCTTCGTTCCGGCATTCCGTTCAAGACCGAGGTGAAACTCGGCAAAGGCGGTTTCGCCTCGCTCGAACGCGTGTCGCCGGACAGCTACGCCGCCGCCTACACGCTGGATGTCCGTTTGCCCGCGCCGGCGAAAACCCTGGCCGATCTGGAAAGCTCGAATCCGAAGCTCGGGACGCTCCTTCCCGGGCTCGCGCCGATGCTCGACACCGCGCAGGTTTCCGGCTGGTACTGGCGGCTCTACGACGAGAAGGTCGAGCGTCTGAAACGGGACGCCACCGCGCTCAACGAGCTGATCACCAAGCACAACCTCTACGACTGCGAGACGATCCTCAACCTGCGCGCGCCAGGAGGACGACGGGTGTTCCTGCTGCAAGCGGACATGGACGTGGTGTCCGACGGCTCGGACGGCGACCGCCTGCCCGAGATGCCGGACGCGATCGTCAATTCGCCGAACTATCAGCCGTTCACCAGCTACGGCTGGGCGAAGCGTGGGACGACGCCGAATCCGATGATCGCCGGTTGGGAGCGGCGGATCGCAGCGGCGGAAAAGGAAATGATGGCCGGCGACACCACCGCGGACCGCAAGAAATGGCTGAAGGATCGTGTCGCCTTTCTCAAACGCGGCGTCGCCGACCTCAAGGGTCGCTCGTTCCTGATCGCGGAATACGACCCGTTCATCGTCATTCCGGTCAACATCCTCGGCTCCGCCAACGACCCGTTCGCCCCGAAGGTCGGCGATTACGCCGTCGTGATCCACGGCGACCGGATGCTGCCCGCGCTGGTGGGCGACGGCGGTCCGACCTTCAAGGTGGGCGAGGCCTCGTTGCGCATCGCCCGGGAGATCAACAGCCGCGCGACGCCCTACGCTCGCCCGGTTTCCGATCTGAAAGTCACCTATCTGGTCTTTCCCGGTAGCCACGAGGGCGAACGCCGGCCGCCCGACTACGCCGCGTGGCGTGATCGCTGCGAGGCGTTGCTGGGCGAAATCGGTGGCCTCGGCGCAGGTGTGACGCTCCATCGCTGGGAGGACACGCTGCCGAAGCCGCAGCAGCCGGTCGTTTCGCCCGGCACCCCGGTGGTGCCGTCACCCGCGCCCGCCAATCCCGCTCCGGCCGCGCCCCAAGGTTCGCAGCCGGCGCTAGCTCCGGTTTCCCCGCCGCCCGCTCCGGCGGAAACGCAGACGGACCGCAAGCCTTGATCCGCCTGCTGGCGGTCGTGGCATTGCGGCCCGTTTGTTGGAAAAAGGATGCCGACCGGGGCAGTAGCGCCTCACGTGGTGGGCGCTCCCGCCTGAGGGCGAGAAGGTTGCTGCCTCCGGTCGACTCCCGTCATTCCCCCCCGGGTGACAGGAAGGGAGGAGCCGGTGAACCGGGCGACCGGTGAACGCTCACCGGCCGCGGCGGAATCACTGAGGCACCGTGAAACTGGTTGGTGAGGCTTCTTCCGGAGGAATCACATACGGAATGCCGGGGGGAGGGCCGGGAGGCGCGTTGAGCGGGTTGGGGGGGGAAATCGCCGAAGCGACCTCGCCTTTCGCGTCCTTGGCGTCCTTCGCATCGCCTTCCATGTCGATACGGCCGGCGGGATCGAGCTTCGCCAGGACCTCCTGGACGGCGCCCAGCGCGTCCGGCATCACGGCGATGGCGCATTGGGCGGCCAGCCGCATCGATTCCGGGTTCGCCATGGCGGCGGCCTCCACTATCTTGGCGGTGCGTGGAATATCCGCGCCGCTGGCTTCGATCGCCACTTTGACGATGGAGCAGGTTTCCTTCGGCTGGGCGGTGACTTCCTCGCTCACGATCGCCGCGACCGCATCCGGGTTCCGGCGGATACGCTCCTGGAGGTAGCGCATCCAGCGCAGATGCCCCGGATTGTCGCGGTCCATGGTGAGGGTGGAAGAGGACACCGGGAGAGCCCGGAAAACCGGGGGGGAGGCGTCGGCCGACGCCGAGCGGTTTTCCGGGCTCTCGGGCGATTGGGGGGCGATCGCCCAAGTGTCGGCGGCACGTTGGCTAACGGTTTCCGCCACGAGCGTCCGGGGGGATGACGCTCCGGCGGAGGACTGAAGCTCTGAAAGCGGAATGGCTTCCGCCGGAGCGACAGGAACGGCCGCGATGTCTGGGACATCCGGCAGGGGGCTAAGTCTCGCCTCCTCGGCACGAAGATAACCTGTCGCGCTGTTGAAGGTCAGGCCCAGCACCCACAGCAGGTGCATGGATCGTTTCATTTGGGGGGAAGAATGAAAACAAATCCTTCTAGCATGTGGATAGAGCCCGCGCAATCATTAATTGCGGTTTTTTGGGATTTTTAGATGGGTTTTCCTCGTTAGCAAATCTTTAATTTGTCCATCTAGGGAACTTATCCAGCTCTTTTATTTGTTTGGTTTGTTGAAATGGGTCTCGAATAACGGTTTGGCTTATGATGTGGGTTGATTTCGTTATTTTATTAATTTTCCGGGGTGTGGTGGGTTGAAAAATAAAAAGGCAGCGGTGTTCCGCTGCCTTTTTAGAAAGCCTGGGTAACTGCGGGAATTATTCCCCCGAAGAAGCGTCGGCTTCCAATAGCTTGCGCCGGCGTTCGGCGAACAGTGCCCGCACCACGCCGGTCAGGAGCAGCAGGCAGATCAAGGTGACGGCGGATTCCAGCAAGGGGCGGGGGCCGTTTTCGCGGTTGCCGGCGAGGTATTGGAACAGGGCGAACACGTTGCCTAGGCCGCTCGCAACGCCCAGCAGGGCGAGCACGCCGGCTCCGAGGAGGCCGTGCCAGCGCCAGCGCAGGGAAAACAACGCGCTGATGGCGAATCCGCCGCCAAGCGTCAGCGCGCCGGTCAAAAAGCCGAGCCCCGCTTCGCGGCCCAGCACGCGGGTGGCGGCGAAGCCGAGCGCGAGCACGGCGATCGCGCTGAAAAACAGGAGGAAACGCATGGCCGGAGCATTTCCGGGACGGAAACCCGGTCAATGCCGAAGCGCGCGCCACGAAGGCAATTGACACCCCGGCGGGCGGCGGGCGTGCTTCGGGCATGAGCCAGCGGATTTGGTGCAACGGCCGGGTGATGGACGCGGAGGAGCTGCGGGTTTCGCCCTTCGATCGTGGGCTGACCATCGGGCTGGGGCTGTTCGAGACGATTCTGTCGATCGGCGGCCGTCCGGTGTTTTTCGACCGCCACTGGGCGCGTCACGCCGCCGCCTGCCGCCGCCTCGGTTGGGATGCGCCCGATGCCGGAATGCTGCGCGACGCGATTGAAAATCTATTGAGGGAGAATGGGTTGTGCTGTGGGTTCGGGCGCGTCCGCTGGTTCCAAACGGCGGGCGGCGGGGCGCTGGATCGGCTCCAGAGAGGGGCGGATGCCTTGACGCTGCTGACCGCCACGGTCGCCGCTCCAGTGCCGGATTCGGTCGCCCTCACGTTTTGCCCGTGGACGCGCAACGAGCGCTCGCCGCTGGTCGGACTGAAAGCGGCTTCCTACGCGGACAACGCGCTCGCCCTCGCCGATGCGCGCTCAAAAGGGTTCGGTGAGTCTTTGTTGCTCAACGGTCAGGGGGAAATTTGCGAGGCCTCGACGGCGAACGTGTTCGCGGTGATCGGCGGTCGGGGCTTCACCCCGCCCGTGTCGTCCGGTTGCCTGCCCGGCGTCACCCGCGCCTGGGTGCTGGAGTCGGCTTCGCGACTGGGTTTGGCAATGGAAGAACGCGCGCTTTCGCCCGCGGATCTGGCCCGGGCCGACGAGCTGTTCCTGACCTCGGCCACCCGCGGCGTGGTGCCGGTGTCCCGGCTCGACGACCGCGAGTGGAGCATCCCGGGCGAATGGTCGGAAACGCTGCGAGCCGCCTGGCAGCTGGCGGTTTCAAGATCGGCAACCTATTGAAAAAGAGACGCCGACGGAGGTTCCGTCGGCGTGCTCGTAGGATCCGGGGGGAGATCCATTCGGGGGGAGATCCATTCGGGGGGAGGAATTTCAAACCCTGCGGCGGCGAAGCAGCATCAGGGCTCCGGCCAGACCCGCCATGGTGGCGGCGGTGGGTTCGGGAACCGGAATGTTATCCGGACCGCCTCCCAAGTAGGTGTCGCTGCCGCCTTCGCCTTGCGGCGAGCCGATCGTCTGCACGTGGTAGGCGACGCGGAACTCGGACAAATCCAACGAATCGCCGATCGGGCCCGTCATGGTGACGAGGAAACCGCCGGTTTCATTGTCGTCGATGCGGTTGACGTTCGAGCTGAGGTTGGGCGGCGGCGGAGCCGGATTAACCGACGCGATGGACTGGAACTGGAGGTCCGCGGTGGGGAAGTAGTTCGCCGCCAACGGATTGCCGGATTGCGTGCCGGGAGGGTGGTCTGGCGAGCCACCGGGCGCGAACACCACTTGCCCGACCGAATCGGCGGCCGAAAAGCTGATGCTCGAGATCGAGGGGAGGGAGCTGAAATAAATCAGGTCGATAGCGGCGGTGTTATTGGTGTCGTTAATTGCCTTGAAAAGCAGGGTGGTACTATCGACTTGATAAACATCAAGCGTGAGCCCGGTTAAATTTCCGTTGTTTCCGGTAACGTTCGACAACGTGATCGAGGTTAAAAACGTTGCCGCGGAGGAAAGGCTGCTGCAGGCGATAAATGCTGCGAAAGCGGTTTTGGCGACAGCTGAACGCAAGCCTACAATACGACCAAGGGGGGTAGTCGTTTTCATTTTCTGGGGGGGATTGTTGGGGGGAATGAGTCCGGGGGAACTCACTGCGAATGAAAGCATTTCCTGTGGGTTCTATCAAGAATTTTTTGGATAAGTTTTTTCGTTTGTTTCTATTTTTATTTATCTAGATGGCAATTATCCAATTGGTTGAAATGATGTTTTGGCCGATATTATGGATTCCGTTACGATCGCGGAGGGGCGAACCCGCCGCGTCCGGAAGCCCCGCAGGGAGGGCACGTTTTGCTTCCTGCCGTGCGGACGGGCGTTCTAACATGCCAGCCGGTTCCAACCGTCGACCGCCATGCCACGTCCCGTCACCCTCTTCACCGGCCAGTGGGCCGACCTGCCGCTGGCGGAGCTCGCGCCGCTCGCGGCCTCGATGGGCTACGACGGGCTGGAGCTCGCGTGCTGGGGCGACCACTTCGACGTCGAGGCGGCGGTTTCGTCGCCGTCCTACCTGCGGGAGAAGTGGGAGTTGTTAGGCAGCCACGGCCTGGACTGCCGCGCGATCTCGAACCATCTGGTCGGGCAGGCGGTGTGCGATCCGGTCGACGAGCGCCACCGGGCGATCCTGCCGGCGGCGGTGTGGGGCGACGGCGAGCCGGAGGGTGTTAGAACCCGCGCGGCGGAAAACATGGTCACGGCGGCGAGGGCGGCGCGGGCGTTTTTCGACGCGCGGCCCGGGCGGACGGACCGCTGCGGATTCCCCGCGGTGGTGAACGGATTCACCGGCTCGTCCATCTGGCACGCGGTCTACGCCTTCCCCCCTGCTTCGCGGGAGTACTACGAGCGTGGTTTCCAGGATTTCGCCCGGCGCTGGCTGCCGATCCTCGACGCGTTCGACGCGGCGGACGTGAATTTCGCGCTCGAGGTGCATCCGACCGAGATCGCCTTCGACATCGCCTCGGCCCGCCGCGCGCTGGAGGCGGTCGGCCACCACAGGCGCTTCGGTTTCAACTACGACCCATCGCACCTCGGCTATCAGGGCGTCGACTACGTGAAATTCATCCGCGAGTTCGGCGGGCGGATCTTCCACTGCCACGTGAAGGACGCGTGGTGGGGGCACGGCGACGGCACGGCCGGGGTGTTCGGCGGCCACACCGAGTTCGGCGACGCCCGGAGGTTCTGGGACTTCCGTTCGCCCGGGCGCGGTGACATCCGGTTCGAGGACGTGATCGTCGCGCTCAACGACACGGGTTACCGCGGGCCGCTGTCGGTCGAGTGGGAGGACGCGCGGATGGAGCGGGTGCACGGCGCGACCGAAGCGGCGGCCTTCGTGCGGAAGCTGGATTTCGAACCGAGCGCGGTCGCCTTCGACACGGCGTTCGGGAAATGAGTTTGCTAGTTTTCAGTGTTCAGTTTTCAGGGAAGAAGAAGGATTCCGGCTTCTTGCGGTTATTCGCGCTTTCTTGCTGAACACTGAAAACTGAACACTGAAAACTTCTTATGATCCGAAAAATCCGAATGGGCATGATCGGCGGCGGGCGGGGCGCGTTCATCGGCGCGGTGCACCGCATGGCGGCGGGGCTGGACGGCCGGATCGAGCTGGTCTGCGGCGCGTTTTCCTCCGATCCGGTGCGGTCGAGGGAATCCGGTGCGGATTGGTTCCTGCCGCCCGGCCATTGCTACGGCGACTGGCGGGAGATGATCGAAAAGGAAGCCGCGCGGCCGGCGGGCGAACGGATGGATTTCGTCACGATCGTGACGCCGAACCACCTGCATTTTCCGGTGGCGAAGCACGCGCTGGAACACGGTTTCCACGTCGTCTGCGACAAGCCCGCGACCTTCGATCTGGCCGAGGCGAAGGAACTGCAGCGGATTGTCGCGCGCACCGGTCTGCTCTACGCGCTGACCCACAACTACACCGGCTACCCGCTGGTGAAGGAGGCGCGCGCGCTCGTCGCCTCGGGCAAACTGGGCCGGATCCGCAAGGTGGTCGTCGAATACCCGCAGGGCTGGCTTTCCACCCGGCTGGAGGAGACCGGCCAGAAGCAGGCGGCCTGGCGCGCCGATCCGGCGAAAAGCGGGGCGGCCGGATGCTTCGGCGACGTCGGCACGCACGCGGAGAATCTGGCGGAATACGTGACCGGCCTGAGAATCCGCGAGCTGGCCGCGGATTTGTCGTCGTTCGTGCCCGGCCGGCGGTTGGACGACGACGGCAACGTTCTGCTGCGGTTCGAGGGCGGGGCGAAGGGGGTGCTGCACGCGTCGCAGATATCCGCCGGGGAGGAGAACAATTTGAACCTGCGCGTATATGGCGAACTCGGCGGGCTGGAATGGCGGCAGCAGGAGCCGAACACGTTGGTCATGAAATGGCTGGATCGGCCGGCCGAGGTGCTGCGCGCCGGGCAGGGATATCTGGGCGGCAGCGCCACCGCTGCGACCCGGCTGCCGGCCGGCCACCCGGAGGGTTTTTTGGAGGCGTTCGCGAACGTTTACCGGAACTTCGCCGCCCACGTCGGGGCGAGGCTGGAGGGGCGCGAACCCGCGCCGGGCGATCCGGCGATGGATTACCCGAAGATCGCCGATGGCGTGCGCGGCATGGCGTTCATCGAGGCCGTGGTGGCGTCCTCGCGGGCGAACGCCGCCTGGACGGTGCCGGACGCGTGAATTCCCGGCGCGCCGGGCGGGCTGGAGCCTTGACCCGCCCGCCCCCGGCGGGCATGCGTAGTTATCCTAGTTTGGATTGATCAACCCAATGAAACTCGCGTCCCTGCTTCTCGCCGCTTGCTCGGTCATGCCGCTGGCATCCGTCTCGGCTCAGAACCCGCCTGCCGAGGTGGCGAAAAAGATCGAGGCCGCGCTGCCGGACCGGGCTTTCGCGCCGCCGGAAAAGCCGCGCAAGCTGCTGCTGTTCTCGGCTACCAACGGCTTCCACCACGAGTCGATCCCGACCGGGCTGTTCGCCCTCGCCGAGCTGGGGAAAAAATCCGGTGCCTACGAGGCGGTGGTCAGCAATGACATCAGCAATTTCGAGGTCGACCAGCTGAAGCGTTTCGACGCGATCTGCTTCCTCAGCACCACGCAGGACGTCTTCATGCCGCATCCGAATCTGCGCAAGTCGATGACGCCGGAGCAGCTGAAGGACGCGGAAGCCCGCGCCGAGCGCCTGAAGAAGAATTTCCTCGCTTACCTCCGCTCGGGTCACGGTTTCGTCGGTATCCACGCCGCGACCGACACCTGCCAGGAGTGGCCGGAATACGGCGAGATGATCGGCGGCTGCTTCGACGGCCACCCGTGGGATGCCAAGGCCAAGGTCGGCATCAAGGTGGAGTCCGGCAAGGAGAAGCACCCGCTGGTGGCGATGTTCAAGGGCGAGAACCTCGTCCTCAAGGAGGAGATCTATCAGTTCAAGGCGCCCTACGACTCGCGCAACGTCGACATGCTGCTGCGCCTCGACACGGACAAGACCCCGATGGACGTCAAGGGCATCAAGCGCAAGGACAAGGACTTCGGCGTGTCCTGGGCGAAGCACTACGGCAAGGGCCGCGTCTTCTACTGCTCGCTGGGCCACAACCACGACATCTACTGGCAGCCGGTGGTGCTGACGCACTACCTCGCCGGCATCCAGTGGGCGCTCGGCGATTTCAAGGTCGACGTGCAACCGTGAGCCGCGGTGACGCGGAACGCGCGCACGCAATTTCCGGCTTGATTTATCGAATTTTCGATAAAAACTGAAATCATGAGCGGCGAGGAAAGCAAACTGGCCCAGGCGCGGGAAGAGTTCGTGACCCAGTGGGGGGCGCTCGGGTCGCAGTGGGGGATCAACCGCACGATGGCGCAGATCCACGCCTTGCTGATGACCGCGCCGGTGCCGCTGAGCACCGACGACGTGATGGACCAGCTCGGCGTCAGCCGCGGCAACGCGCACACCAACCTCAAGGAGCTCGTGGCGTGGGGCCTGGTGCGGTCGGTGATGAAGAAGGGCGAACGGCGCGAGTTTTTCGAAGCCGAGAAGGATGTCTGGCAAATTTTCACCACCGTGACGCGCGAACGGAAGCGGCGGGAAATCGAGCCGGCGCTCGGACTATTGGCCAAATGCGCGGAGGCGACCAAGGAGGAAACCTCGGTGGCGGGCAAGGCGTTCCACGATCAGATGCGGCAGCTGGAGGAGTTCATCGGCTTCGCTTCGAAGGTCGCGGACAAGGTGGGCGCGATGAAGCACGGCTTCGCGATCCAGCTGGCGGCGAAGTTGTTCGGCTGAGTTTTTTTTGGGTGATTGTTTCAAAAAATACTGAAAACACGAAAACGAAAGAAAATGCGATGAATGAGACGGTGACGACCTACGGTTTGTATCTGGCGATCGCCCTGCCGCTGACGGTGTGGGTGGCGCGGACTTTGTTCCGGCATGGCAGGCTGTTCCTAGTGGACTGCTTCCATGGCAACGAAGCCCTGGCGGACAGCGTGAACCATCTGTTGGTGGTGGGCTTCTACTTGGTGAATTTCGGCTTCGTATCGCTGTTCCTCAAGCTGGCGCGCGACGTGATCGGCGTGCGGGGCATTTTTGAGATGTTGAGCGTGAAGCTCGGCGTCGTGCTGCTGGTGCTCGGGGCGATGCACTTCTTCAACCTGCTGGTCCTGACCAAGCTGAGAAAACGGGCGCAGTGGGAAAGAAACGCTCCCGTGCCTCCGGCTCCGCCCCAAGCCCATCCTCACAAGGCTCCCACCCTCTGACGCCATGAAACCGGTGATCGTGATCTTCGGGGCGAACGGTTTCCTGGGCCGTTATCTGACCCGGCATTTCGCCCGGCTGGGAAACGAAGTGGTGGCGGTGGCACGGCACCGCGAGGGCTGGAGCGGCGACGGGATGTTTCTCGAATGGGACGCTCGTAAGCCGGGGCCGTGGGCCTTGGCGCTGGAAGGCGCGGAGGCGGTGTTCAACCTCGCCGGGCGAAGCGTGGATTGCCGTTACGACGCGGAAAACCGCCGCGAGATCCTGGATTCGCGGGTGGAGGCGACCCGTTTGATCGGCGAGGCGGTCGCCGCCTGCCGCAAGCCGCCGAAGGTGTGGCTGAACGCGAGCACGGCGACGCTCTATCGCCACGCCGAGGATCGGTCGCAGGACGAGTGGATGGGCGAACCGGGCGAAGGGTTTTCGGTCGAGGTGGCGCGGGCCTGGGAAGAGGCGTTTTTTGCGATGAAAACCCCGGCGACGACCCGCAAGCTGGCACTGCGCACCGGCATGGTGCTGGCGAACGAGCCGGGCACGGTGTTCGACGTGATGACGAAGCTGGTCCGCGGCGGCCTGGGCGGCGCGATGGGCGAGGGGACGCAGCGGATGAGCTGGATCCACATGGACGACTGGCTGCGGGCGGTCGATTTCCTGCTGGCCGATCCGTGGTTCGACGGCGTGGTGAATCTGACCGCGCCGGACTGGCCGCTGAACCGCGAACTGATGCGGGAATGGCGGGCGATCGAAGGCATGCCGGTCGGTTTGCCCGCGACGGAGTGGATGCTGGAACTCGGGGCGTGGCTGATGCGAACGGAAACCGAGCTGGTGCTCAAGAGCCGCTGGGTCGAACCGCGGCGTTTGCGCGAAGCGGGATTCCGCTGGCGTTTCCCGAGCATCGGCGCGGCACTGCGGGATCTGCGAAAACGGCGGGGGCTGGAGGAATTCTTCCGGCCGTCGGAGTCGCGGGCGGTCGGGGCGAGGGCGTGGCTGCCGGGCCGGTCGTGATCCGGGTTTTTCACTGGCATTGGCGGGGTGGCCCGGCATCGTCCGGGCATGCCGATGGCGCGTTTTCAGAAGATTGCCGTGGGCGCGTTGGCCGCGCTGATTTTGCTGATTTTCATCGGGGCGATCGTGCGGGTCACTGGCGCGGGGATGGGCTGCCCGGACTGGCCGACGTGCTGGGGCTGCCTGGTGCCGCCGACGAAGCTGGAGGACGTCGATTTCGCGAAGCTGGAAGCGAAGCTGCCAAAATTCAAAGCCAAGGCCGCGCAGGAAGGGCGGGATCCGGACACGATCACGCTCGAAAGCCTGCGGGGCGAATTCAATCCAGTCAAAGCCTGGACCGAGTATCTCAACCGGCTGAGCTCCATGCCCTTGTCGTTGCTGACTCTGGCGACCTTCATCGCCGCGTTCGGGCAGCGGGCGAAGCGTTCGCGGGTGTTCTGGTCGGCATTCGGCGCGCTCGTCCTGCTGCTGGCGAACGCGTGGATGGGCGCGCGGATCGTGCACAGCGGGTTGAAGCCGGGGATCATCACGACCCACCTGGCGCTGGCGATGCTGATGCTCGGCTCGCTGATGTATTGCGCGTGGGCGGGCACCGACCGACCGTGGCGGGCGGAGATTTCGCCGCTGGCGGCCGGCCGGATGCGGCTCGCCCTGCTGGTCTTGTTCGCGGTGGTCGCGGGCGAGGGGATCATGGGCGCGCAGATCCGCGAGATCACCGACGAGATGGCCAGGGCCCACCACCACGCGCCACGCGGCGAGTGGATCGGCGAGCTGGAGAAAACGACGATCTACCTCGTGCACCGGAGTTTTTCCTGGGCGGTGCTGTTCGCCTCGCTGTGGGCGTTCCGGATCGCGAAGCGCCACGGTTCGCCCGGCCGGGTCGGGCGCGTGGTGCTCGGCATCGTGCTCGCGCAGATGGCGCTCGGCGTGATCATGTCGTGGATCCACCTCTACGCCTGGGTGCAGGTGCTGCACGTCGGTCTCGCCTCGGTGCTGCTCGCCTTCGTCTGGCTGTGGCTGTTCGGGGCCTGGCGGCCGGCCGCAAAGGCTTGAATTTTCCGCTTTCCGATCCGCGGCGGATGCGGATACTCCGCGGACCCGCCACGGCGAAAGCCGGCTTAGCTCAGTTGGTAGAGCAGTTCATTTGTAATGATCAGGTCGTCGGTTCGAGTCCGACAGCCGGCTCCAGTGGCATCATGGGATTGGCGTTCGCCTGCGTTCCGTGGTTATTTGTCCGGATGAAAGCGCTCGCGGTGTTGCTGGTGGCGGCTTTGTTGGCGTCGTGCTCGAACCACGGCGGATGCTGTGGCGAAGGGGTCGAGGGGCGTTCGCCCGGCGCGGCGCTAGGCAAGACGCGTTAGCCCTGGATCCGCCGCCAGAGGGCGAGCAGCAGGCTCAGCAACGCGCTGAGCAGCAGGCAGGTGGTGAGCGGGAAGTAGAAACCGCCACCTTTCGTCTCGATCCGGAGATCGCCGGGCAAACGGCCGAGCCAGCCGAGCCAACCTTTGCCGCCGGACAGCCGGAGCACCGCGCCCGCCGCGACGAGCAGGGCGCCGGCGAACATTAGCCATTTGCCCGCGTTCGCCATGGTCAGTGCGCTTTCCACTCGGCGAGGGCGTTGCGCAGCAGGATCAGCTCGCCGACGTTTTCCGCGCTGAGCAGGCCGATGACGGCGTGCTCGCGAGAATCGCGCACGGGCAGAACCTCGGCGGGCAGGTCGCGGAGCATCTCGAAGGCCTGGCGCAGCGGGGTGCCGGGGAACACCTTGGGCACGTCACGCAGCAGGAAACCGGCGACCGGATGTTCCGGGCCGTGGTTGGCGAGGCCTTCGATCAGGCTGCGGCGCGTCAGGATGCCGGCCAGCGAGCCATCCTCGGCGAGCACCGGGAAATCGTGCTGCGAGCCGGCGATGAGCGCGTCGGCGGCGTCGCGCAGCAGGCCGCTTTCCGGCAGGGTGTGGAAGTCGGTGATCATGGCGTCGGCCAGCGTCAGGTCGCGCAAGGCCTCGCGGGTTTGCACCGCTTCGCTTTCGCCCCGGGCGGCGAAGAAGATGAACAGGGCGATGAGAAAGAGCATCGGATGCACCCACATCAGGGCGAACACCGCGCCGATGCCGGCGATCATCTGGCCGATGGTGGCCGCCGCCGCGGTGGCGCGGGCGTAGGGCATGAACATCGCCAGCAGCGCGCGCAACACCCGGCCGCCGTCCATCGGGAAGGCCGGGATCAGGTTGAAGATCACCAGCCAGACGTTGATCACCATCAGGCGCTGGGTGAGGCCGAGCGGCGAGGTGAAATCCAGCTTGGCGGCATCGGCCGGATCCGGCGGGCCGAAAATGGCGATGAGAATGCCGGCGATGACCACGTTCACCGCCGGGCCGGCGAGGGCGACGATCAACTCGTGGAACGGGTTTTCCGGCATTTTCTCCAGCCGGGCGATGCCGCCGATCGGCAGCAGGGTCACATCCGGCGTGCGGATGCCGAAGGCCCGCGCGGCGAAGACGTGGCCGAACTCATGCAGCAGCACGCAGGCGAACAGGGCCACGGTGAAGACGAGCGCGCCGACCGCCTCGGCCGGGCCGCCGTTGAAGAAGAACATCAGACCCACCGCGGCGAGCAAGAGGAGGAAGCTCACGTGAATGCGGACCACCGTTCCGGCGATCCTGGCGATGGGAAACGACCATTTCACCCGTGTATCCTAACACGCACGGGCTGAACGAGAAAGCTCGGGTTTTGGATCCGAGCGTCAGGCTATCGTCGACTGAGCCAAGAGATTCTGTCTCTTCCCTAACCACTAATCCCTGGCCCCTGGCCACTCAAATGTCGACCGGCCATTTCGGCTGCTTGGCAAACCGGGGCGAACTAAAGTTCGCGGTCCGTTCACCCCTCCATCTCCACGCGATAACGCGGCAGCGAGGGATCGACTTCCTTGCTCCAGGCGTCGATGCCGCCGGTGACGCCGTAGGTTTCCTTCAGGCCGTGGCCGCGGAACCAGGCGACCATGTCGAGGACGTTGCGGCCGGTATGGTCGAGCAGGAAGATCGCGGCGGCGGGATCGCCGGCGAAGAGCTGCTGTTGCAGGTCCTGGGTGAAAAATTCCGAGCCGGCGACGGCGACGGCTTCGTGCTCCTCGCGGGTGCGGATGTCGATCAGGCGCGCCTCTCCGGCGGCGAAACGGCGTTTCGCCTCGGCGGGCGAAACCAACATCGCCTGGTCGTGGGCGTGGCTGTCGAGCAGGTGGGCGATCATTTCCGCCGGATCGATCTCCGAGCGTTCGCAGAGCGCGGCGACCGTCTCGTCGTTGGCAAAGGCGCAGCTCTGGCAACCGCCGAGGTGGTAACGGGCGAACAAGGCGCGCCGGGCGCCGGGGAGGGCCTCGAGGACGGCTCCCATTGTCGATTCGGGGGTGATCTGCGGCTCGGTCATGGCGGGACGCTAGCGGGGCGGGGCGGATTTTCCACTGTTTACCCGGCGGTTCGTATGGGAAAAGCTGCGCCATGCCTCGCGAGCGCGACCCGGACGAACCGAAGATTTACTTCCTGCCGAACCTGATGACGGCGGGCAATCTGGCGTGCGGCTTTTTCGCCGTGCTGATGATTTTCTTCGGCATGATCGAGGTCGAGCGCGCGACCGAGATCAAACGCGCGGCGGGCGAGCTGGTCGGCCAGCTGGCGCCGAAGGACACCTTTGAGATCACCCGCCGGTATTACGAATACGCGATCCTGCTGATTTTCGGTTCGTGTCTGTTCGACTTGCTCGACGGCCGGCTGGCGCGCCTCGGCGGCCAGGATTCACCGTTCGGGCGGGAGTTCGACTCGCTGGCGGACATCGTGTCGTTCGGCATGGCGCCGGCGATGCTGATGTCGAAGGCGGTGCTGTTCCCGCTGCCGGGCAACGTCGGCTGGGGGTTGGCGTTCGTCTACCTGCTGTGCGGGGCGATGCGTCTGGCGCGCTTCAACTGCCTAGCGGCGCTGCCGAAGAAGCCGGGCGACAAGTCGGAGTTCCGCGGCATTCCGATCCCGATGGCCGCCGGGTTCATCGCCTCGCTGACCTTCCTGATCATCGACATCTACCGCACGGATCGCGAACTCGGCTTCTGGAAATACGCGCTGGCGGCGGCGATGCTCGGGCTTTCCGCGCTGATGATCAGTGATGTGCGTTATCCGAGCTTCAAGAAGGTGGACCTCCGCACCCGCGCCAGCCTGTGGGCGATCGTGGTGGCGGCGCTGGCCCTGGTGGCCACGGTGAAATTCCGCTACGTGATGCCGGTGGTGCTGTTCAGCCTCTATCTGCTCTACGGGTTGATCCGGCCGCTGCTCTCGAAGCGCTTCCGCCGCGATTTCGAATCGGCGGTGGACGAGGTCGAGGACGAGGAGTCCGGCGACGAGCTGCTGCCGCCGCCCTGAGGTTTCGGAATGAGAGTGGGCGAGGGCGCAGCGAATCTTGTTTTGGAATAAGGAAGGCAGGAATTTCAGGAAGGAAGTCGAATCGGATCCCTTCCTTGATTCCTGCCTTCCTCATTTTTCACTTCTGATTCGCGGTGCCTCGTTCCGGTGCTCTCCGAGGCCGAAAAACTTGCGGGCGGGCACCGGTGCGGCGAAAGAAGCCGGCATGGAGGAACACGCCCCGAAGCGCAAAAAATGGGTCGTCGCGGCCCTGCTCATCCTGCCCGTCTGGCTGCTGGCCTCGGGCGGGGTGGGGATCTGGCTGCATTTCAAGCATCAGGCGGAAGAGGACAAGAAGGAGGTCGCCCGCTACGCGACGATGGTTTCGCAGGAGTCGCTGGCGGATGATCTGAGGAAGCTGACGCAAACGATCGGCGAGCGGAACACTCGGGCGGCGGACGGCAACGGGCTGACCCGCGCGGCGGCCTGGCTGGAAGGGACGCTCGGGCCGTCGAACACCGGTTACGCGCTCAAGCGTGCGCGGGGGCCGGCGGACGAGCGCTGGCCGCTGCTGCGGGCGACGCTGCGCGGCAGCGACCCGAAGGCGAAGCCGCTATGGGTGGTGGCCGCCTACGACAGCCCGGTCGGTTCGCCCGGCATCGAGTCGGGCGGCACCGCGGTGGTGGCGGCGGTGGCGGCGGCGCAGGCGATGGCCGGCGAGAAGCCGCGTCGCGCGGTGCATTTCGTGTTCCTGCCCCACGGCTACGAGTCCGCCGAGCTGGCGGAGCGGGCCGCGGGCGGGCTGAAGGAGTGGATCGCCGGCGAGGGCGAACCGCTGGCCGTGTTGTGCCTGGACGCGATGGGGGCGGGCGAATCGCTGCGTGTTTCCGCCCCGGCCGGGGAGAATCCCGTGCTGGAAAACCTCGGCAAGCTGGCCGTTCGTGTGCCGTTCGCCCCGGGCGATCGCCTGACGGACGCGTGCGCGGCGGCGGGCCTGCCGGCGGTGCGCGTGGCCGCGCGCGAACCGGCGAAAACGGACGAAAAAGACGCCGGAACGCCATCCGGCGGGCGACTCGCTGGAACTACGGGGCTTATGGTGGAATGGCTGCGGCGCGTGGCCATGCAGCCGTGATTATTTCGGAAAAAAACCAAAAAACAGCTTGCGCGCGGCCGGTGGGGTCATTACTACCCCGCCCGTCCCCGCGACACACGGGGGCTCCCGCGAAACACGGGGCGTTAGCTCAGTTGGTAGAGCACTTGCATGGCATGCAAGGGGTCAGCGGTTCGAATCCGCTACGCTCCACCATCCTTCCCATTTGAAGGATGATGAAGGGGGAAACCACCGCCCGTCGTTCGTGTGCGGTTTTCGGTTGGCCAATCCGCCGGGGCCGCGCATCATCTCCGGCCCGGAAAAAATCATCATGGCAATCGAAGGCATCGAACTGGCCAAGGCTTGCGCCAAGGCGGCAGACGAAATCCAGGCGGAGAACATCCGCGTGCTGGATCTGCGCGGCGTTTCCAATCTCACCGACTTCATGGTCGTCTGCTCCGGCTCCTCGATGCCGCACCTGCGCGCGATCCTGCGCGACGTGGCCGCGCACGTGGAGGAATGGACCGGCCAGAAACCCGCCAACGCCGAGGGCAAGGCGGACACCCGCTGGGTGGTGCTCGACTACATCGACGTGATGGTCCACGTGATGCACGACGAGCTCCGCGACTACTACGGCCTCGAACAGCTGTGGGGCGACGCGAAGGAAGTCGGCTGGAAGAAAGAGACCGAAGACTCGAAGACGGAAGACTGAAGACGCGGCGTCTTTCACCTTCCGCTTTCCGGTCTTGTGTCTTCCGTCTTCCCGTCTTCTGTCTTTCCGCGTGCGGATCGAAGTCATCAACACCGGCACCGAGCTGACGCTCGGCAACACGCTCAACACCCACGGCGCTTGGTTCGGGCGCGAGCTGTTCAAGCTCGGCCTGCGCGTCACGCGCCAGACGACGGTTCCCGACGGTGAGGCGATCCGCGAGGTCCTGGCCGAGGCCGTCACCCGCGCCGACGCGGTGCTGGTGACCGGCGGGCTGGGGCCGACGAGTGACGACCTGACGCGCGAGATCACCGCGGAGGTCCTCGGCATCGAGCTGATCACCGACGAGGCGGCGCTGCGCTCGCTGGAGGCGTTCTTCGCCCGGCGGAACAAGCCAATGGCGGACTCGAACCTCAAACAGGCGCTGGTGCCGGTGGGGGCCGACGTTTTGCCGAACGCGAATGGTACGGCGCCCGGCGTCTACGTGCCGCCGCGTCTCAACGGCCGCGGCAACGCCGCCGTGTTCCTTCTGCCCGGTCCGCCGCGCGAGCTGCATCCGATGTTCCACGAGGAGGTCGTGCCGCGCCTGCGCGCGCTGGCGGGCGTGGAAAGCGTCACGCGCGCGCACGAGATGAAATTCACCGGCGTGGGCGAAAGCGATTTTCACCAGGGCATCGACGCCGCGCTGTCTGCGGTGCCCGGGCTGGAATACGGCTACTGCGCGCACATCGGCGAGGTCGATCTGCGCCTGATCGGTGGCGAGGAGGCGATCGCGGCCGGCCGGGCGATCGCCCGCGGGGCGTTCGGCGAATTCCTCATCAACGAGGACGGCCGATCGCTGGAGAAAACCGTGGTCGACCTGCTGGCGGCGCGCGGTTGGAAGCTCGCCACGGCGGAGAGTTGCACCGGCGGCTTGATCGCCAACCGGATCACCGACGTGCCGGGATCGAGCGCGGTGTTCACCCACGGGTTCGTCACCTATGCGAACGAGGCGAAAAGCGAGCTCCTCGGCGTGAATCCGGGCGATCTGCTGGCCCACGGCGCGGTGAGCGAACCGGTGGCCCGCCAAATGGCCGAGGGCGCGCTGCGGGCGAGCGGCGCGGATGTCGCCGTGGCGGTGACCGGCATCGCCGGGCCGGATGGCGGCACGCCGGAAAAGCCGGTCGGCACGGTGTGGCTGGCGTGGGCGGTGAAGGGCGGCGAAACGCGGACGCTGCGCCGCTATATCCCGCGCAACCGGCTCGATTTCAAGCTGTCCGCCAGCCAGGACGCGCTGGAGGGCATCCGCCGGGCGGCGCTGGCGGGCGGCGCTTGAAGCGCGCGCGAATCACCCCTCGGGGGTTGCGACATTCGGGTCGGGCAGGATTTCCGCGAGTTCGAAATCGATCAGGCAGAAGCGGCCCATCTGCGGCGAATACGTGACGTTGCGCGGTTCGGCGTCGAGGTGGCGCACGCCGTAGTCGCGCTCGAGCTCGGCGAACAGCTGGTCGGAGCGCTCGCGGCTGATCTGGTCGGCCAGCCGGCCGCAGTTGGTGGAGACGAAGTAGAGCTCGTCCGGGTATTCCTCGAGCAGGCGAGGGACGTACGGGCAGCCGCGTTCCTCGAGCACCTTGAGCACGGCGACCTCGGTCGCGTAGCGCTCGTCCGCGCCGGTGCCGCGGAAGCGCTTGTGCACGCGGCCTTCGAAGTCGACGCGGACGTGCGAGCGGATGCCGTCCTTGAGCGGTTTGATCATGGTTCTGATGACAGGAAAGCCGGATTCGGCCGGCTGTCACGCGAAGGTTCCTTTATTTGCCGGCCGCGGGGGCGGCGGGTGAGGTGGTTTCGGCCTGCACCGCCTCGGCGGTGAGCTCCACGAACGAGCCGGGTGCGCCGAGGTAGCGGATTTTCCGTTCGCCATCGAGCACGTAGACCAGCGGACGAGCGCCGACGCGGTAGTCCGCGGCGAGGCGGTTGGTGTTGTCGGTGAAATTCGGCCAGGTGACGCGTCCGCCCGCCTGCAGGTTGCGCAGCGTTTCGAGCGGATCGTTGTTCACGCCGACGATCGCGACCGGCTTGCCTTCGAACTTCTTCGCCCAGGCGGCGACCATGTCGACCGTGCGGTCGAACTCCGGCATGCCGCTGCCCCAGAACAGGAGGATCACCGTCTTGCCCTGGTAGTCGGAAAGCTTCAGCGGGCGGCCGCCGGAATCGGTGCCGGAGAGGTCGGGGGCGACCCGGCCCTTGGTGAGGTAGCGGATAATGTAGAGCTCGTCCTCGGCGATTTTGGCGACGGTGGTGCCGTCGATCTCGATGTCGGCGCTGTTGATGATCGCCTTGCGGATGAGCGTCAGTCGGCGGCGCATCACCTCGCCCTCGTCGCCCAGGTTCTTGAGCAGGGTCGCCTGCGCGAGCGCGGAGACGCCCTGGATTTTCGGGTCGGGGTTGGCCGACTCGATTTTTTCCAGCAGCGATAGCGCGGACGGGTCGTGGCCGGCGGCGAGCGCCATGCACAGCGGCGCGAGCTTGTCGCTGCGCAGGTGGTTTTTCTCCACCGCCTCGCGGATCGCCGTCACGGCGTCGGCGAGGACGGGCTTGGCGGAGCCGTCCGGCTGGGTTTCGACGGCGGACGGGGCGATGCGGAGCAGCCAAGCGGCCGGCTCGAGCATCCATTCCTCGTTGAGCGACGACCGGAGCTGGTTCCACATCCGTTTGCCGTAGACCGCGGCGTCCGGGCGGGCCTTCCACGCGTCGCGCTGGGCCTCCGGGCTGGCGGCGACCTTGAGCTTCAGCGTCCAGGCTTCGTTTGCCACGGTGAATTCCCGCTGCAGGTTGGCGGCCTCCGCGGGCGTGCCGGCGGCGGCGGGCAGGGCGGCCAGGGCCGCGAAAACGGGGATCCAACGGAAGGCGTGCATGGCGGGCAGCCTAACGACCGGCCGTCGCGGCGCGCAATCATCCATTCCTGTGCCGTCGCCTTTCCGGGCGCGACCGCATTTCACGTCTTGCCACCGGACGGGCTTCGCCGGACTCTCCCGGCCATGTCGCACGCGCACCTCGACGTCCGCTACGTTGCCAACCTCGCCCGCCTCGAATTGTCCGACGCGGAGGTGACGGTCTTCCAGAACCAGCTCGATGCCATCCTCGGCTACGTCGAAACGCTGTCGAAACTGGACGTCGCGGGCATCGAGCCGACCTCGTATCCGGCCCCGGTGTTCGACCGCATGCGCGACGACGTGCCGCATGAAAGCCTGCCGCTGGAAGCCGTGCTGCAAAACGCGCCCGAGCAGGCGCAGAACCAGATCCGCGTGCCGAAAGTGATTGCCGACGCCTGAACCCCGCGACCGTTTTTCTCCCATGAGCCTTCTTTCCCTCCGCGCCCAGCTCCGCGACGGCAGCCTCACGCCCGCCGCGTTGATCGACGACCTCGCCGGCAAGATCGCCGCGACCGACGGCGACGTCGGAGCCTACCTTTCCTACGACCTCGCCGCCGCCCGCGCCGAAGCCGCGGCCGCCGATATTTCGCTCCCGCTCGGCGGCATCCCGATCGCGATCAAGGACAACATCAATGTCCTCGGCCAGCCGTGCACCTGCGGCTCGCGGTTCCTCTCGGAAAACTACACCTCGCCCTACGACGCCACCGTGATCCGCAAGCTCCGCGCCGCCGGGGCGATTCCGTTCGGCCGTCTGAACATGGACGAGTTCGCGATGGGCTCGGCGACGGAAAACTCGGCGCTGCAGACGACCCGCAACCCGCGTGACCTGACCCGCATTCCGGGCGGCTCGTCGGGCGGTTCGGCCGCCTCGGTCGCCGCCGGCTCGGCGCTCGCCGCGCTCGGCTCGGATACCGGCGGCTCGATCCGCCAGCCCGCTTCACACTGCGGGGTGGTCGGCTTGAAGCCGTCCTACGGCCGCGTTTCCCGCTACGGGCTGGTCGCCTTCGCCTCGTCGCTCGACCAGATCGGCCCGCTCACTCACACGGTCGAGGACGCCGCGCTCGTGCTGCAGGCGATCGCCGGCCACGACCCGCTCGATTCCACGTCGCTCGATCTGCCCGTGCCGGATTACACGGCGGAGCTCAATGACGGCGTGAAGGGATTGAAGCTCGGTCTGCCGAAGGAATACTTCGGCGACGGCATCGACCCCGCCGTGCGCGCCAAGGTGATGGCCGCGGTCGAAAAGCTCGCCGCCCAAGGTGCCGAGATTGTCGAAATTTCCCTGCCGCACACCGAATACGCGGTGGCGACCTACTATGTCATCGCTCCGGCCGAGGCGTCGTCGAACCTGTCGCGCTTCGACGGCATCCGCTACGGCCACCGCGCCGCCAATCCGGGCGACCTGATGGAACTTTACCGCCGCTCGCGCGAAGAAGGCTTCGGCCCGGAGGTGAAGCGCCGCATCATTCTCGGCACCTACGTGCTCTCCTCCGGCTATTACGACGCCTATTACACCAAGGCGCAGAAGGTCCGCACGCTGATCCGTCGCGACTTCGAGCAGGCGTTCGAAAAGGTCGACGCCATCCTTTCGCCCGTCGCCCCGGCCCCGGCGCGCAAGCTCGGCGAGTTCTCCGACGATCCGCTGCACGAATACCTCAGCGACATCTTCACCATCGCCGCCAACCTCGCCGGCAACTGCGCGATCTCCGTCCCGGCGGGCACCGTGACCAGCGACACCGGCAGCGAACTGCCCGTCGGCCTACAGATTCTCGGACCGCATTTCGGCGAGGCGAAGCTGCTCCGCATCGCCCGGGCGGCGGAGGGCTGATTCGCGCGAATCCGCCTTTGAGTGGCCGGTTGCCAGTGGTTTGTGGTCAGAAAAGAGAGCTCTTCTCTGGCCACCGGCCACCAACCACTGACCACTTGAATGGGAAAAGCGGCCGTTTCTCCGGAAAAGTAGCCACTTTTCCCTTGCCAATGGGCGGTCGGTTCCTAGTCTTCCCGCCCCATGCCAAGGACCGCAGGTAAAGCAAAGACCCGTAAGGCCGTCGCCAAACGATTCAAGGTGACGGGCACGGGGAAGATCCTGCGCCGCAAACAAGGAAAGCGTCACTTGCTTCAGTGCAAGAACCGCAAGCGTAAGCGCGCGTTGACCAAATCCGTTGTCGTTTGCGCCGCAGACCACAAGCGTGTGATGGAGAATCTTCCCTTCGCCTGATCCACCCGCGATCGTCCGACGCAACCACGCCCCCGCCCGCGTTTCGGGCGGCCTCCATGCAGCCTGATCCCGCGAGGGAATCGACGAGCTGACGAGACTGCAGGAGGAAGACACAAAACAGTCCGCTCAACTGACACAAACACATGCCACGTGCCACCAATTCGGCCGCCAGCCGCAAGCGCCGCAAGCGCACCTTGCAGCGTGCGAAAGGCTTCCGCGGTTTCCGCTCGAAGCTCTTCCGTTACGCCAAGGACGCCGTGCGGAAGGCGATGACCTACGAATATCGCGACCGTAAGAAGCGGAAGGGCCAGTTCCGCCGCCTCTGGATCGCTCGTATCAGCGCCGCCGTTCGTAACGAAGGTCTGACCTACTCCCGCTTCATCGAAGGCCTCAAGGCCGCCGGTATCGAAGCCGACCGCAAGATCCTCTCGGATCTCGCCATTCAGGACGCCGCCGCGTTCTCCGCCATCGTCGCCCAGGCCAAGAAGGCTCTGGAAGCGAAGGGCGAGGAAGTCGCCGCCTGAAGCTGAAACGAATTCGTTTCCCGAAAACGCCGCTTGGTCCGCCAAGCGGCGTTTTTTTGTGGGTTGAGGGGGGCAGAGAGCTTGTTCTTTACTAAAGGAACAAGTTTCGCAAAAAACAGGCATGGTTGATGATCCGAAATTCCATCCAATTCCCAAATTTTTGTATGATGCAATGCCTCCTCAGGTGCTCTGGACGATCAATCTTGGGGCGACTATCCACATTGATTCCGATCAGGTAGTGATCGAATACACGAATTCTTCTGATATCGAAGGTGTTGTGGATTGGCAGCGTGGCGATTTTGATGTGCGTAAATGGCGAGAATATGCCCAAAGAAATGGAGGAGGTGGTCCTCCAGAAGGGGAAGACTGGGACTGATCAATGGGCGTGAATTCCGAGTCTGAGAGCCCACGTCTTGTATTCATCCAATCCGAAATCCGCATTCCGAAATCCGCAATTCTTCCTCGGGTTGACCTCTCCGCCGGATGCCGCTATCCCGGCGTCCCGTTTTTCCCATGAAGGAGCAGATCGATTCCATCCAGGTTGGCGCGCTCGCCGCCATCGCCGCGGCTTCCGACGTCCGCGCGCTTGAGGACGCCCGCGTCGCCGTGCTCGGCAAGAAGGGCACGCTCACCCTGGCCGCCGCCGGGATCAAGGACGTGCCGAAGGAGGACAAGGCCGCCGTCGGCCAGCTCCTGAACGCCGCCCGCACCGCGATCACCACCGCGCTGGAGGAAAAGCAGCTCGCGCTGCAGGACGCCGCCGACCGCGCCGCGCTGGCCGGGATCGACCCGACGCTGCCCGCCCGCTCGGTGCATGTCGGCTCGCTGCACCCGCTGACGATCATCCGCGACCAGGCGATTTCGATCCTCCGCCGCATGGGCTTCGCCTTGGCCGAAGGCCCGGAGATCGAGGACGAGTTCCATTGCTTCGACGCGCTCAACACGCCGACCTACCACCCGGCGCGCAACGAGAAGGACACGTTCTATTTCGACTCCGGCAAACTGCTGCGCACCCACACGTCGAGTGTGCAGGTGCGCACGCTGGAGACCGAGAAGCCGCCGGTGCGCATCATCGCGCCGGGCTCGGCCTATCGCCGCGACGAGATCGACGCGACCCACCTTTCCGTCTTCAACCAGCTCGAAGGCCTCTACGTCGACAAGGATGTTTCGCTGCCCGACCTGAAGGGGACGCTGGAATATTTCTTCCGCGAGCTGTTCGGCTCCGACACCGAGGTCCGTTTCCGCCCGCATTTCTTCCCGTTCACCGAGCCGAGCTACGAGATCGACGTGAAACTCGTCGTCAAAGGCCAGGCGCCGCGGTGGATCGAGGTCGCCGGCTGCGGCATGGTCGACCCTGCCGTGTTCGAAGCGGTCAGCGCGGCGCGCAAGGACCGGGCGTTCGATCCGGAGCACGTCACCGGCTTCGCCTTCGGCATGGGCCTCGACCGCCTGGCGATGATCCGCTGGGGCATCAAGGACATCCGTTTGCTCATTGAAAACGACGCGCGCTTCCTCAAGCAGTTCGCTTGAAGAAGGAGTCGAGCCTTCAGGCGAGGAGGGTCTTCCGGGGCGGAGCCGAAAGCGGACGCCGCCGAATGAGACGCTTTCGCCTTTGGCTCCGCCCGATCTTTTTCGCTGAAGCTCAAAAGGCTCCTTCCTCGCCTGAAGGCTCAACTCCAACAGAGTCATCCGAGCAACCCCTTCGCCAGCGCGTAGCCGCGGGCGTCGGTGTCGCGGGCGTGCGCGTGTAAAAGCGCGCGCACGCGATGTTTGCCACGGCGGCAGACGTAGTCGGCGGTTTCCACGACATGGCCGGCGAGCGGATGGGACGCGTCGGTTTTCATCTGCTGGGCGAAGCCGCAGGCGCAGGCCATGGCGAGAATCTCGGCTCCGGCATCGACGAGGCGGGCGAGCAGCAGTTGCTCGCGTTCGAGCTTCGGCCCGTGGCGGAGCATGGCGTGGAACACCGCTCGACTGAGCGCGCGGCTGAGCGCGGCGACGTCTTTCAAACCGCGCCGGAGCGCCGGGTCGAGGTCGTGCGGCAGCTCGGCGATGGTCGGGATGCAGCGCGCCGGATACCAGCCGGCGTAGAACGCGCCGGCTCGCAGCGCGGCGGGAATCCGTTCGCCCCACGGCTTGCGGGTATCGATCGCGTCCGCGCCGCGGCGCAGGTGCGGGTCGAGCATTTCGCGGGCGATGAAGAGGTGCATGATCTCGGTCGATCCCTCGAAGATCGTGTTGATGCGGCAATCGCGCAGGAAACGTTCGACCGGCTCGGGCGATTCGCCGCGGGCGCGCAGCGAGTCGGCGGTTTCGTAGCCGCGTCCGCCGCGGATCTGCACGGCGGCGTCGGCGGTTCGCCAGCCGGCTTCCGTACCCCAGAGTTTCGCCAGCGCGGCTTCGAGCCGGATGTCGGCGGAGTGGTCGGCGTCGACCAGAGCGGACGCATAGCGGACGAGCGCCTCGGTGGCGAAGGCATCGGCGGCCATGTCGGCGAGCTTCGCGGCGATGGCGGCGTGCCGGCCGATCGGTTGGCCCCATTGCACGCGTTCGGCGGCCCAACGGCGGGAGATGCCGAGGAGGCGGTACATCATGCCGGCGCAGGCGGCGGGCAGGGTGAGGCGGCCGGTGTTGAGGGTGCTGAGGGCGACCTTCAGTCCCTTGCCCTCGCCGAGCACGAGGTTTTCCGCCGGGACGCGGACGTCGGTGAAGCGGATCACCGCGTTGTAGAGCGCCCGCAGCCCCATGAAGCGGCAGCGGGTGACGACCTCGACGCCCGGCCACGAGGTTTCGACGATGAAGGCGGAGATCGCCTGCGGTTTGTCCGGCAGTGGCGTACGGGCCATGACGATGAGGTGCTCGGCCTTCACGCCGTTGGTGCACCAGAGTTTTTCGCCGCTGAGCACATAGTGGTCGCCGTCGCGCCGGGCCTCGGTGGTCATCCGCGCCGGGTCGGAACCGACGTCGCGCTCGGTCAGGGCGAAAGCGGAGATGCCTCCGGCGGCGCAGCGCGGCAGATATTTCCGCTTTTGTTCCTCGCTGCCGAACATCAGCAGCGGCTGCGGCAAACCGATCGACTGGTGGGCGCTGAGCAGGGCGGTGAGATTGCCGCAATGGCCGCCGAGGACCATCGCGGCGCGCGAGTAGTTCGTCTGCGACAGGCCGAGGCCGCCATAGTCGCGGGGGATTTTGATGCCGAAGGCACCGAGCACGGCGAGCCCTTGCAGGACGTCGTCGGGGATTTCGCCCTCGCGGTCGATGGCGTCCGGGTCGGTGTGGTCGGCGAGAAACCGCGAGAGCAGCGTGAGAAAGCCGTCGCCTTCCGAACGGTCGGTTTCGGATGGGGCGGGGAACGGGCACACCAAACCGAGTTTCGCCCGGCCGTCGAAGATCGAGGCGGCGAATCCGCTGAGCTCGCGGGTGTCGCGCGACGCTTCGGCCAGTTCGATGGCCGCGCGTTGACCGGCGCTCATTTTCGAGGTGTCGAGGCTCATGGGGGGATGGGGTGGTTGCGGTGGTGGAGCGGTCCGCCGCGGAACGGCGGGTAACCGGTGCCGAGAATCATCGCGAGGTCGATGTCGTCGCCGGTGGCGGCGATGCCCTCTTCCAAACAAAGCGCCGCTTCCTCGCTCATCTTGTCCGCCAATCGGCCGGGCAATCCGTCCGGGACGGAGTCGTGGCCCGGGCGGAGCGCCATCGCGTCGGGATTCGGCACCGGCTGCCGGCCTTGATAGGTGTAGAATCCCGCGGCGGTTTTTTTCCCCAGCAGCTGCTTGGCGACCATCGCTTCGAGAACCGCCGGGACGGTCATGCGATCCGGGAACGCGGCGGCGAGCGTCTTGGCGACGTGCAGGGCGACATCGAGCCCGACCTCGTCGATCAGCCGCAGCGGTCCCATCGGCATGCCGAAGTCGAGCATGGCGTCGTCGATCTCCTTCGGATCCGCGCCGTTCTGGAACATCAGCCCGGCCTCGACGAGGTAGGGCAAAAGGATGCGGTTCACCAGGAACCCGGGGCGGTCCTTCACCAGCACCGGGGTTTTGCCGAGGCTGCGGACGAGGGCGAAGGCGCTGGCGACGGTCGGGTCCGAGGTCCGCTCGGCGCGCACGACCTCGACCAAGGGCATGCGGTGGACCGGGTTGAAGAAATGCAGGCCGAACAGTCGCCCGGGATTCGGGACGACGTCGGCCAGCTCGTGGACCGGCAGCGCGGAGGTGTTGGTGGCGAGCAGGCAGTCCGGGCGGACGCGCGCGGCGAGGTCGGCGAAGACGTTCCTCTTGATCGCGAGGTTTTCGACCGCGGCCTCGATCACGAGGTCGCAGCGGTCGAGCGGCACCTTTTCGCGGACCGCGGTGATGCGGTCGAGCGCGTGCATCGCCTCGTTGCGGGTGACGACGTGCCTGGCCACCGCCTGTTGGAGCAACGACTCGATCGACCGCATGCCGCGGGCGAGCGCGGCGTCGTCGATGTCCTGCAACAACACCGGATGGCCGCGCAGGGCGAGCCAATGGGCGATGCCGGAGCCCATCACGCCGGAGCCGATCACGGCGACCTGGCCGACGGGTTTCGCCTCGGCGGCGACCGGCTGGTGCTTTTTCGCCTTTTCGCCGAGGAAGAACAGACGGATCAGGTTCTTCGTTTCCGCCATCGGCGCGAGTTCGAGGATCGCCCGGCGTTCGAGGGCGAAGCCCGCCTGCACGGGCGAACCGGCGGCGGAGCAGACGACGTGCAGCGCTTTCGGCGGCGCCGGGTAGTTGCCGCGGGTTTTTTCGAGCATCGCCTTGCGGGCGCGGCCGGCGATGAGCGCGCGGAGCGGGGGCGAATGGAGGAGCGGCCGGAAAACCTGCGGGCGTTTGCCGCGGGCGGCGAATTGCCACGCCTGGGCGACGAGCGTTTCCTGCGGCACGACGGCATCGACGAGGCCCTTGCGGCGGGCGGATTCGGCGGCGTGGAGTTTGGCGCCGAGGATCACGTCGAGCGCTTTCGGAAGGCCGAGCAAACGGGGCAGGCGGGTCGAGCCGCCCCACGCCGGGAGGATGCCGAGCTGGACCTCGGGCAGGCCGATTTTGGTCGCACGGTCGCGGCTGGCGACGCGCCAGTCGCAGGCGAGCGCGAGCTCGAAGCCGCCGCCGGCGCAGGCACCGTGGATCGCGGCGACGGTCGGCACGCGCAGACGGGCGATCCGATCGAAGACCGTTTGCCCGAGGCGGATCATTTCATCGAGCTCGTCGGGCGAGGCGTTCGCGAGGGCTTTCACGTCGGCCCCGGCGATGAAGATCGAGGGCTTGGCGGAAACGATGAGCAAACCGTCTGCGGGCGGATGGGCTTCGAGCTCGTCCAACAGCCGGTCGAGCTCGTCCAAAGTCGCCGAGTCGAACAGGTTCGCCGACGAGCCCTCGCGGTCGAAGGTCAGCGTCGCCCGGTCGACATCGCGATGGAGGTGGAGGTTGGGCATGGCGGAAAAGATTCAGGGGCGTTCGAGCCAGAGCGCCGCGCCCTGGCCGCCGCCGATGCAGAGGGTGACGAGGGCGCGGGTGCCGCCGGTTTCGTGAAGCTGGTCGAGGGCGGTGAGCACGAGGCGCGAGCCGGTGGCGCCGACCGGGTGGCCGAGGGCGATCGCGCCGCCGCGGCGGTTGAGTTTTTCCGGGGAAATTTCGCCCGGCGCGCGGGTGAGGCCGGCGAGCGCGGCGGCTTTCGGGTCGCGCAGCGCCTTGAGCACGGCGAGAACCTGCGCGGCGAACGCTTCGTTGAGCTCGACGACGTCGGCCTCTACGGGCGATGGCGCGCCGCGGGCGATCGCGCCGGCGATGGCGCTGACCGGACCGAGGCCCATCCGCGCCGGATCGCAGCCGCTGTAGTGGTAATGCGTCAGCCGGCCGAGCGGGGTGAGACGGAGCCGGCGGGCGGCGGCTTCGCTGCCGACGAGCAAGGCCACCGCGCCATCGCTGACCTGCGAGCTGTTGCCGGCGGTGACGCTGCCCCACGCGGGTTCGAAGATCGGGCGGAGCTTGGCGAGTTTGTCGGGCGTCGAATCGGCGCGCGGGCCGTTGTCGGTCGCGACAGCTTCGCCGCCGGTGTGGACGGCGGCGATTTCCCGCGCCCGGAGGTCGGCGGCGGCGAGCGCCTTGCGGTGCGAATCGGCGGCGAACAGGTCCTGGGCGTCGCGGCTGATGCAGAACTCGCGGGCGAGGGTTTCCGCGGTGGAGCCCATCATCAGGCCGCTGAACGGATCGGTCAGGCCGAGTTTCAGGCCGACGCGCGGGGCGAAATCGCGCGGCCGGAAACGGGCGAGCGCGGCGAGTTTCTGGAGCGGGGTTTTCGCCCGGCCGAGTTTGTCGAAATGCTTCGCCGCGGTGTCGGAAAAGAGCAGGGGCGCGTGGCTCATGCTTTCCACACCGCCGACGAGGAACAACTCGCCGCGCCCGGCGGCCAGGCGTTCGGCGGCGGTGGTGATCGCTTCGAGACCCGAGGCGCAGTTCCGCTGCACGGTGGCGGCCGGGACGTGCTGGGGAACGCCGGCGCGCAGGGCGATCACGCGGGCGACGTTCGCGGCGTCCGCCGGCTGGCCGACGCAGCCGAGGATCACTTCGTCGAGCTCCGCGGGGTCGATACCGGTGCGGGCGAGCAGGGCGGCCACCGCGTGGCGGCCGAGGTCGGTCGCGTGCAGCGGGGCGAACTGCGTGCCCGCGCGCAGGAAGGGCGTACGGACGCCGGCGAGGATCCAGAGGTTCATGCGGGCGAAGGGGGCGGACGGTGGTCGACGATCTTCTGCTCCTTGAGCTGGACGCCCACGCCCTGGCGGCGGCGCATTTCGTCCCAGTCGTGGAGCAGCACGTCGTTCGGGGAAAACTCGACCATTTCGCGGAAGCGGTGGGTCACCGCCTCGCGCACGGTTTTGGCGGACAGCCCGCCCATCGGCACGGCGTGGACGATCACCTCGTCGCACTCGAGCGGGTCGTCGTTTCGTTTCCGCAGTTCGATCTGCCACGCGCCGATCTCGCGGGTGTCGTCGAGCACGTGCTCGAGCGCGCCGAAGTCGACGAGCGTGCCTTTCAGCTTATCGATGTGCAGCTGGTGGCGGTCGGTCAGCCGAGAGATGTTGCCGACGAGGCGCGGGCAGGTGCGGCCGCAGACCGGGCAGGGCGTGCGGACGAGGCCGCCGTCGATCACGTCGCCGGTGCGGTAGCGCAGGACGACGGTGCCGCGGGCGTCGAGCGGGGTGAAGACGATCTCGCCCGGGTGGCCGTCGGGAACGGGTTTGCCGCTGTGCGGGTCGACGATTTCGACGATCCCCATGTCCGGATAGAGGTGGAAACCGGTCGGGGCGACGCCGGGCGGCGTGTGGCACTCGGTCCACGCCATCTTCGCCTCGGTGAAGGCGTAGGTCGAAAGGATGCTGACGCCGGGCGAGCCGAGTTCGGCGCAGAGCTCGGCGATTTTCTGGCGCATGCCGGCCGGGACTTTCTCGCCGCCGAGCACGAGGCGCTTGAGGTGGGACCAGCGGCTGCCGGCGGCGTGCGCCTGCTGGAGCAGGTGGTAGAGAAACGTCGGCATCGCGATGATCGCGTCGGGATCGATGCGGTCGATGAGCCGGATGTTGCCCTCGGTGCCGAGCGCCTTGCCGCCGCCGGTGGAGATCATGAAGGTGTTGAACCCGAGCGACGCCTGGTGCGCTTGCCAGAAGGCGAGATGTGGGGCGAAGGGGAAGGCGTTGACGTGGCGGAACGTGCGCTCGGAGCGGCAGACTTCCATCAAGCGCAGGCCGCCGCGGGTGAGCCGGTCGAGGTCATATTGTGTGTAAAAGAACGGCACCGGCGTGGATGCGCGGCCGGTGGTGCTGGTGAGCAGGACCGGCCGCCATTCGCGCTCGAGTTTCCGCTGAGCGGCTTTCGCCCCGTGGGCGAAAGCCGTCAGCAGGGTCGACGGCCGACGCTTCAGGGCGTGCGGGTCGGGCGTCAGAATGAAGTCGCGCGGGTCCTGCAGGTGTTCCTTGGTGGTTAGCGGCAGGGCGGCGAGGTCGGCGACGGTGTCGAAATCGCGCGCGGCGAGCCCGAGTTCGAGGAACATCCGGCGGTACCAAGGCGAAAACGGGACCACCGCCTCGCGGAGGAATTTCCGCAGGTGGAGTCCTTGCAGGTGGAGTTGCTCGTCAGGCGACGCGTTCTCCCACCACCAGGTGGTCCGGTTCGGGTTCATCGCAGGGATGCGGCGGCGTGCGGCCCTCGGCGAGGGCGCGGATTTCGTCGAGATGGGCGCGGGCGATCTGACGACCGGCTTCGATGAAGTGCTCGAAGCGCGAATATTCGTGCCAGCGCGCCTGGACGTAGGGCGGGTGCAGGCAGAGGTCGGCGCGCGCGCAGGCGTCGGCGGCGAGGCGGATCTGGGCGGCGCGGATGCTTTTTCGGAAGGTGTCGACGATGTTGCCCGGGGCGAGCGGGTTGGTGTAGCGGCTGACCGTGCCGAGGCCCTTCCGCCACCACGACGGGGCGATGTCGCGCTCCAACCGGCATTGGCCGGTTTCCATTTCCTCCAGGCTCGGCAGGGTGGACACGGCGATGACGCGGTCGACTCCGCCGTAGCGGCGCAGCGTGCCGACTGGCACCGGGTCGATCACTCCGCCGTCGCTGCAACGGTGGCCGTCGAAAAGCACCGGGGCGACCACGCCGGGCATCGCGCAGGAGGCGTGGACGGCGTCGACGATGCAGCCGTGGCGGATGACGAGGCGCATGGCGGTGTCGAGGTCGAAGGTGACGACCAGCAGCCGGCGCTGGAGATCTTCGAATTTCAGGTCGCCGAGCGAGCGGGCGAGGTGGCGTTTCGCCTTTTCGCCGCGGAACAACCCTTTGAGCGGCGGCACCAGCGGGTCGGCGAGCTTCCAGATCTGCCGGCTGTCCTGCATTTCCGCCGCGAGTTCGCCCAGCTGTTTGCCGGAAAAACCGGCCGCCCACAGCGCGCCGATGTAGGCCCCCATGCTGGAGCCGGCGATGGCGTGGATTTCGATGCCTTCCTCCTCCAAAACCTCCAGCACGCCGACGTGGGCGAGGGCGCGGGCGCCGCCACAGGAAAGCGCGAGGCCGAGTTTCGGCCTGGCGGGCGGGTGATCTCCCAACGGCCGGCCGGAGCGGGTGTCCGGGGACTTCCGCCTCCAAAAACTCAGTCGGAACAATCCAAACATGGTGGGTTTGGGACAGGGACTCGCCCGTGGGAACGATGACGGGCGATCTAACATGCCACAGCGGCCGGGCGTTTGCAAGGCGGCGGGTTTTGCCGCGCACCGCGCCGTCCTTGACAATCCGCAGCCGCATCGCATCCCCTCCGGGGCCGATCATGAACGTTTCCCTCAACTGGCTTTCGACGCACTTGGACCTGGGTGGCAAATCGCCGCAGGAGCTGGACGACTTGCTGACCTTCGCCGGGATCGAGGTCGAAGGCATCGAAGTGACCGGCGTTTCGTCGGACAAAGTGGTCGTCTCGCAGGTGATGGAGGCCGTCCAACACCCGAACGCCGACCGCCTGAAGGTGTGCCAGGTCGACGCGGGCGAGGGCTCGTGGCGCCAGATCGTCTGCGGCGCGCAGAACTACAAGGTTGGCGACAAGGTGCCGTGCGCGCTGCCCGGCGCCGCTTTGCCCGGCGGCTTCACGATCGGTGAAACCAAGATGCGCGGGGTCGAGTCCAAAGGGATGCTCTGCGCGGCCGGCGAGATCGGCCTGGTGGATAGCGAGAACGGGCTGATGATTCTCCCGCAGGAATCGAAGGTCGGCACGCCGCTGAAGGATCTTTTCGCCTCCGACGTGCTGCTGGAGGTCGAGGTGACTCCGAACCGCCCGGACCTGCTCAGCCACCGCGGCATGGCCCGCGAACTGGCGACGCTGCTGCGCGTGCCGCTCAAGCCGCTCGAACTGCCGGTGGCGAAAACCACGGCCACGGGCGAGGTGATCCGCCTGGAGGCCGGTGCGGCCTGCCCGTTCTACTCGCTGGTCCGGATCGACGGCGTGACGGTCAAGGACAGCCCGGCGTGGCTGGCGGCCCGTCTGGAGTCGATCGGCCTGCGCCCGATCAACAACGTCGTCGACGTGACGAATTTCGTGTTGCACGAGCTGGGGCAGCCGCTCCACGCCTTCGACGCGGCCAAGGTTGCCGGCGGTATCGTCGTCCGCCCGGCGGGCGAAGGGGAGAAATTCCTCGCCCTCGACGGCAGCGAGCACGCGCTCGCCGCGGCCGACACGGTGATTTCCGACGCCTCCGGCGGTGCTCTCGCCCTCGGCGGCGTGATGGGCGGCGCGGACAGCGGCGTGACCGCGGAAACGACCTCCATTTTGCTCGAATCCGCCTGGTTCGAGCCGCAGGGCATCCGCAAGACCTCGCGCCGCACCGCGCTTTCGTCCGATTCGTCCTACCGCTTCGAGCGCGGCGCCGACCCGCTGGCGGTGCTGTCCGCCTCGGCCCTGGCGGTGAAGCTGATCCTCGAACTCGCTGGCGGCACCGCCCAGGTCACCGAAGTGGCTGGCGCGGCTCCGGTGCTCACCCAGCCGGTGGCGCTCAACCTGTGCCGCCTCGACCAGCTGATGGGCGGCTCGATCGAACCCGAGGCCGCCGCCGAAATTCTCG
>Ga0070664_100000131_pt1 | contig 49975 bp, 49 predicted proteins | sample KBSC73metaG_FD_65863 | JGI IMG/M metagenome (GOLD analysis project Ga0070664, IMG submission 65863) | Corn rhizosphere microbial communities from Kellogg Biological Station, Michigan, USA - KBS C7-3 metaG | ecosystem: Host-associated > Plants > Roots > Rhizosphere > Soil ... | reverse complement strand
AGTCACAGTCCTATTTCCAATGGCCCTGCACTTGCACTCGGGGATCCTTGCCTTTCGCTTCGTCGAAGGAGCAACTGTGAATTCCCAGGAGACATACATGAATAAAGATCAATTACACGCTCTGTTGTATGAGGCACTGGAAACCGAGAAGGGGGGCGTCCTCATTTACGAAACTGCCCTAACATGCGCTATCAACCAAGACCTGGAAAAGGAATGGACCAAATACCTCGATCAGACGCGGAACCATGTCGCCGTCCTCGTCGAGACCATGTCCAAACTCGGCCTCAATCCTGACCAGGAAACACCCGGCCGAACTGTCGTCCGTTACATGGGACAGTCGCTCCTCATGACGATGGCAATTGCACTCCAGGCAGGATTGCCGGAAGCCGCAGAAATGGTCGCTGCCGAATGTGTGGTCCAGGCCGAAACCAAGGATCACATGAATTGGGAACTGCTTGGTGCCGCCGTAAGTTCCCTGAGTGGCGTCGAACGGGATGTGCTCAAAGCGGCATACGAACAGGTTGAAGACGAAGAGGACGAACATCTGTATCACACCACGGGATGGGCGCGGGAGTTGCATCTTCAGGCTCTGGGCCTTCCCGCCCAACTGCCGCCTGTCGAAGAAGAAAGGGATGTGACCACCGAAATGGAAGCCGCCACCGTTCGGAGTGAACGAAAACAAAAGCTCACCGGCCGAAAGAAAGGAAGCACGAAGTGAAGAAACACGACGAAGATGGGAATCGCGATTTGAACTTCAAAGCGTCCGTTAATTCCGATTCTGAGGGCAAAATCGACGACTTGTCGCAGAATACGGAATCCGGCCTCGGTGAATTTCTTACCACGAATCAAGGCACCGCAATCAACGACAACCAAAACACGTTGAAGGCGGGTGCTCGTGGACCGTCACTGTTGGAAGACTTCATCTTCCGCGAAAAGATCACCCATTTTGATCACGAACGAATCCCGGAGCGAGTGGTGCACGCCCGGGGAGCTGCTGCGCATGGCCACTTTCGTGTGTATGAATCGATGTCGAACTATACGAGCGCCAGGTTTCTCAGCGATCCTGAAAAAACCACTCCGGTATTTGTCCGATTCTCCACGGTGGCCGGCTCCCGCGGGTCGACAGACCTGGCGCGGGACGTACGAGGCTTCGCGGTGAAGTTCTATACCGAGGAAGGTATCTTCGACCTGGTTGGAAACAACATTCCGGTCTTCTTTATCCAGGATGCGATGAAGTTTCCCGATCTCGTTCACGCTGTCAAACCGGAACCTCACAATGAGATCCCTCAGGCAGCTTCGGCTCACGACACGTTTTGGGATTTTATTTCACTCATGCCGGAATCCGCTCACATGATCATGTGGGTCATGTCGGATCGCGCAATTCCCAGAAGCTTCCGGATGATGGAGGGTTTTGGCGTCCATACTTTCCGTTTTGTCAATGCGGACGGAGTGTCGTGTTTCGTGAAGTTTCATTGGAAGCCTGTGCTCGGCATGCATTCTCTGATTTGGGACGAAGCGCAGAAACTTTCGGGAAAGGATCCTGATTTTCATCGCCGCGACCTGTACGAGGCAATCGAAACTGGAAACTATCCCGAGTATGAACTCGGTGTGCAGATCGTACCCGAGAGTGACGAACATCAGTTCAACTTCGACCTCCTGGATCCCACGAAGTTAATCCCCGAAACTCTTGTTCCTGTTCGCAAAATCGGACGCATGGTATTGGATCGAAACCCGGACAATTTCTTCGCGGAGACCGAACAGGTCGCCTTTCATCCCGGGCACATCGTACCGGGCATTGATTTCTCAAACGATCCCCTGCTTCAGGGCCGGCTCTTTTCTTATACCGACACGCAGTTGATCCGGCTGGGTGGACCGAACTTCCACGAAATTCCGATCAACCGGCCGCTGGCGCCGGTTCACAACAATCAACGCGACGGGTACATGCGTCAGACGATCAACAAGAGTCGCGCGCCTTATGAACCCAATACGCTGGGCGGCGGCTGTCCCTTCCAGGTCGGCCAGGAACTGGGCGGATTTGTATCGCATGCCGAAAATCTTTCCGGTCCCAAAGTCCGCGAACGCGGCGAAAAGTTCTTTGACCACTTCAGCCAGGCGCGGTTGTTCTACAACAGCCAGACGGATATCGAAAAAGATCATATCGTCAGCGCACTCCGGTTTGAACTTGGAAAGGTCGAAGTTCCTGAGATCCGGCAACGAATGATAACGATCCTGAACGAAATCGAGATCGGTCTGGCAGAGCGCGTTGCAGCAGGCCTGGGTCTATCGGTTTTGAAAACGCCCAGGAGACTCAACCAAAGTATTCCGGCAAATGGGAACCCTGATGATTTCCAGCCTCGAGAAATCGGCGCGCCGGAGGCCCCATCGCCGCAGCTGAGCATTGTGCTCTCGACGCGGAACGACACCATCCAATCCCGTAAGGTTGCAATTCTTGCTGCGGACGGGTGCAATGATGACGATCTGAATTCCGTCCTGGCGGCCCTCTCCGCTTCCGGAGCCCAGGCAAAGATCGTCGGACCGCGACTGGGATATCTACGCTCGCAGGAAGGAAACGATGTGAAGGTGCACTTCAGCCTGTTAACGGCCAGTTCGGTTCTTTTCGATGCCGTGTTCGTTGTCGGTGGAGAAGACAACAGCGCAGCACTGCTGGAGGACCCGTCCGCTCGGGAGTTCATCGCGGAGGCGTATAAACATGCGAAAGCGATTGGCGCCGCCGGGAGCGGGGTCGCACTACTGCGGTCTCCCAAAGTCCTGGACGATCCAACGGTTATTGACGATGATGAAGCGATTGTTCACACAGAGAACAGAGCGGGAGAAGTGATCGAGAAATTTATTGTGGCCATGGGCAAGCACCGGAACTGGGCTCGCGAGAAGATGCTTCGACCGGATCTCAAAACGGTCAACGTCTAGATCCTTCCGGAATTGCCGAGCGTGACGGGGGTGGCTGCCAATGGGGAGCCACCCCCGCGGAGGAATCCGTTAGCGATTGCCCCCCTGGTTCCCTTGTTGACCGCCAGGGTTGCCCTGCTTGCCGCCTTGATTCCCGCTCGGATTCCCGCCGTGAGTGCCTTGCGATTTTCCCGATCCCGCCTTGCCGGATTTGTTTTTCTGCTTTCCTTCTTTGTCAGGCATATTTCCTCCATCGATTCAGTTCTAACAAAATAGGGACGCAATCTTTGGAAGCATGTTCGGTACCAGACTTCATCTGGGCGAGGTTTCGGCCAGCGCAGTTTCAGACGACCGCCGTTCGTGACGTGCGGCATATCGACAGTAGTAGAGAAATATCGGGAAGGCATTCCTCAGAGTAAATGTCATTCGAACCTTCTTGAAAGCCCGTCGAAGCCGGAGGTATGACAACGGCGCAAGTTGTGCCTGGATGAACAAGCCCCGGGCTTGAAGCGTATTCCGTACGGCATCATGAAAACGCGAAAAGTCTGAGTTCGAGAGCATCGCGATAGGGATTCCAGAAACGATGCAATCGGCGCAGTTCTTTTTTGCAATGTAGCTGTGCATTTCAAAAGCGGACTGATTGTGCACGATGAGCCGAGGGTCAGCGATCGATTTTAGAGCGGCGCAGAAATCGGGGTTCACTTCAAACACAGTCAGAGTCGCATCGGGGCGAAGGGCCGTCAGAATTTCGCGGGTGATGGCTCCTGTGCCAGGTCCGACTTCAACCATCGACAGAACTTTCGTGAAGTCGATAAGATGGCAGATCTTTTTGGCGACGTGCCTGGAACACGGCAGAGGCGACCCGACTTCCCGCCAATTGGTTAAAAATCCTCTTAAGAAGAGTAGATCGAGCACTCAACTTCTCATGCACGACGAGAACCGTTTAGACATAAACGGACACGGTATTCGGAACCACCTATACCGTGGCTATACGCATGATCGCTGACAGATGATCGCTTCGTCGTTCACGCTAATCTCAACTGCAGCATCGTGCGCGGTCGTCGCCCGTGCCTGCACGGCAGTCGAAAATCCCAGGATGTGCAAACACGTAACGTCATATGAACGAATTCACCGCTCCTACGACCTTTCTCTTCCACTTTTCGTCCAGGCCGATGTCCCTTTCCTGCCATTCCACGCCGCCATAATCAACGCGAGCCCACGCCAGTTGTCGATCGCACGTGGAGCCTCCGTTCGAAAAACGCAAAATCATCCTACGGTTGTTTCTCGTTTTCAATTTCACGGTATTGGTGAACACACTCGGCGCAGAAGCCAGCCACCGGTTGGATGTGGACAAATCGAACTCCCCCGACGTCATCCGGTGAATCGATCACCATCGCACGACTGGCACACAAAACTAACGCAAGGTGCTTTTCTACCACCACCACTCCTGCAGCTACCACAATCCGGTTAGGCTTGGGTTCGGGCCTACCTTCTGGGTCGCCAGTTCATCGGAAAGAAAAGCCGAACGGAACAATGCTATTCGTTGGAATGCCATTTGCTCTGTCCATAACGCGCGCGCCATGCCAGCGATGCCTCGATCCGCTCCAACGGGGCGGTTTCATTGCCTGGAATTGCGCGGCGTTCCCGAAGACATTCAAGAAAGAAGGGATGAACCATGCCAAATACAAGACATACAACGGAGTCACGTCACGGGGGACAGAACCGATCGCACACGAGTAGCAATAGGAATTCGCAAAACAAGCAGCACACCGGCTCCCATGCAGGACGAAGCAGCTCGCGGACGCCAGAGCGTGATGAGAGTGGGCGTTTCGAGAGCCGGGATGACCGGAGTTCACGGGGCCGGCAGTCCAGCCATAGCGGTGGCGGCCGGGGCAGCAGCGCGCGAATGCAGGAACGCGATGAGAGTGGCCGTTTCGAGAACCGTGACGACGAACGAGATTCGCGAAGCGGCCAGGGGCGATCCAACGGCCGGAATGAAGAGGCCTACCGACACTCCAACCAAAGCAGCGGAGGCCGGGGCAGTAACGCTCGAATGCAGGAACGCGATGAAAGCGGTCGATTCGAAAGTCGTGAGGACGATCGAGGTTCCCGCAGCCGCCAGGGGCGATCGTATGGCCGGAGTGAGGACGATGATTACCGCCGAACCAGCGGACAGCGCGGAAGCAACGCACGGATGCAGGATCGAGACGAGTATGGACGGTTCGAAGGCCGCGATGACGATCAACGCTGGCAGGGCCGTCAGAGCCGCTCAAATGACTTGAATAACGATGAGGATAACGAGGACTACCGCCAATCCAGCCGCTACGGCGGAGAACGCGGAAGCAACGCACGGATGCAGGATCGAGACGAGTATGGACGCTTTGAGGGCTGGCAGGGCCGTCAGAGCCGCTCGAATGACTGGAATGAAGATGAGGATAACGAGGATTACCGTCAATCCGCCCCCTACGGCGGGGAACGCGGAAGCAACGCATGGATGCAGGATCGAGACCATTATGGACGCTTTGAGAGCGACGACGATCAAGGCTGGCAGAGCCGTCAGAGCCGCTCGAATGACTGGAATAACGGTGAGGATAACGAGGATTACCGCCAATCCAGCCGCTACGGCGGAGAACGCGGAAGCAACGCACGGATGCAGGATCGGGACGAGGATGGACGCTTCGAGAGCCGCGAAAATGAGCGAAGCCGTCAGGGCCGATCCAACGATTCGGATGAAGAGGACTACCGGCAGTCCAGTAGATCTGGAAGCCGGCGCGGCTTTGCCTCCATGGATGAAAACCAGCGAAGAGAAATCGCATCACGGGGCGGGAGGTCTCATTCGGGCAGGTAACTGCGAGTGCCTTGCCTGATCCCTGTTCCGTCGAAACGGAGAAGAGCGAAGCTGATGAAGCTCCGCTCTTCTCTCTACACTCCTTTACTTACTCTGCCGACTGTAATTTTCGCGCCGGACCTTTTTGAGTGCGAACCTGCAACGGAACTGCCGAACTCCCGAGTTTGCGCTGGAGATCCAGTGCGATTTGGCGGCCGTGGAATCGGCCGTTTTCAATGAAAATATCGTGCGTGCGGTTTCCTGCAACAACAACTCCGGCAAGGTATATCCCCGCGACGTTTGTTTCGAGCGTTTCCTGATTCACGCTGGGCCTGCAATCCGGCAGATCTCCGATTTGAACGCCGGTACTTCGAAGAAAGTCGAGATCCGGGTGGTATCCCGTAAGTGCGAGCACAAAATCATTTTTGAGCGAAACCTCACCATTTTCCGTAACCAACAGGACAGCATTCTCTGTGATTTCCTTTACGGTGGAATTGAAGTACGCCGCGATTTCGCCATTTCGGATTCGGTTCTCAATGTCGGGTTTAATCCAATACTTTACGTTTTGGTGCATCGCAGGACCTCGGTGCACGAGCGTAACCCGGGCGCCATGACGCCACAGTTCCAGCGCGGCAATCGCAGCGGAATTTTTGCCCCCAATGACGAGCACGTCTGCATTGAAGTAGGGATGCGGCTCATCATAGTAATGGTCCACCTTGCGGAGTTCTTCGCCCGGAACGCTCATCGTGTTCGGCAGATCATAGAATCCAGTAGCAATCACAATTTTCCGCGCTCGGTATTGCCGAGATACCGAAGCCCGATCTCGCGTATCGACCAGAAATCGATCATCCGCACCGGTAATGCGTTCGACGTTTTGATACTGTCGAACATCCAGATCGTAGTGTTCGGTCACCTTTCGGTAATATTCCAGCGCTTCTGAACGTGTCGGTTTCTGATGAGCCGTCGTGAATGGGATATCGCCGATCTCCAGAAGCTCCGGCGTCGTGAAGAAGATCATGTTTGCGGGGTAGTTGTAGAGGGAGTTGACCAGACATCCTTTGTCGATGTTGACGGCGCGGAGCCCCAGCTTTTGCGCTTCAATTGCACATGCGAGACCTGTCGGACCCGATCCCACAACGACGACGTCAAAAGACTCACTCATCGGTAACAGACTACCAGACATCTTCGTATATTAGAGGTATGACTGCGAAGCAGCAGGCGGTCTGGACGGTCGGACATTCCACCCGAGACTTGAATGGATTTCTGGAACTCCTGACGGAAAACGGCATCGAAGTACTCGTGGATGTGCGGCGGTTCCCTGGATCTCGAAGACATCCTCAGTTCGGAAAGGATGCACTGCGAGATTCGCTATCCAGCACAGGAATCGAATATGTGCATCTTGAAGAACTTGGTGGTCACCGAAAACCACGTCCGGATTCGCGGAATACGGCATGGCGCAACGATTCGTTTCGCGGTTATGCGGATTACATGGAAACCGAAGAGTTCAGGATCGGCATTGGGCGATTGCTTGAGCTTGCGACGAGCAAACCGACGGCCGTCATGTGCGCCGAGGCCGTGTGGTGGCGATGTCACCGAGGACTGATTGCAGATTATCTGAAGTCCCAGGGCGTCCTGGTGTGGCACATCATGGGTAGAGGAAAATGCGAGCTGCATCCATATACGGCGGTGGCCCGGCAGCAGAAATTGCCCTCCTGAGCCACAAAGGGCAATATGTGGATTTCGGACATCAGTAGCTCGACAACCGCCGGAGGGGAATGATTGACTTCGCGAACGTGCCGGTGCTATGAGGAATGTACTTATGGATAAGGCTTATCGTCTACTTTTAATCGCGGCAGCGATGCTGATCAGCGCCTCCGCCTTTGCACAACCGGCTCGTCCGGCGACTCCACCCGATATTGCCGCGGAATGGAACCTGCAAAGCCACGAGGATCCCGGCCAGATTGGCGGCCAGGGGCAGCCCGCGCTGGGCGACTATCTGGGAATTCCCTTCAACGACGCCGGGCGGATGAGAGCGGACACGTCCGCCGAATCGATCTGGGGAACTCCCGAATATTCATGCCGCCCACACACGGCGCCCCATCAATGGCGCGGTCTCGGCGGCGCGCGCATTCTCAAGGAACAGGACCCGTTGACGCGAGACGTGAAGGTTTACCACGTGCAGTTCATGCGGTCACTGGACTGGCCCATCTATATGGATGGACGCCCGCATCCGCCGGCATGGGCTCCTCACAGCTGGACAGGATTCTCTACCGGTGAATGGGTTGGAAATACGCTGAAGGTCACCACCACTCACTTGAAAGATGGTTACCTCCGGCGCGGCGGGCCACAGACCAGCGATCTGTACGCGATGACGGATTTCATCACGCGTCATGGAGACATCCTGACCGTCGTCACCGTGATCGACGATCCCATCTACCAGGATGAACCGTATGTTCAGTCCACCACCTACACGCTGGATACGAACGCCACCACCAACACGGAAACATGTAACGCTTCGGAGTTTTCTGAAAACGGAGGATCCGATCGCCACCACGTTCCACACTTCCTGCCCGGTCAAAACACCGCACTTACGGAATGGCTGAAGAATGAGAAGTGGATTCCCGAAGCCGCAACGCGAGGCGGCGTGAAAACGCTGTATCCCGAATACGCCTCGACAATGAAAGGCACGACGAAGGTCGCCGACCTCAAGGTTCCGTCTTCCAAATCCGCCGTCGATGTGAACAAGGAAATTGCGGCAGAGAGCCCGCACGACGGACAGGTGCATGTGCAACCCGTGCAGGGGAATATCTATATGCTGATTGCCGACGGGACCAACGTCACGGTGTCCGTGGGTCCGGAAGGTATCGCAGTCGTGAACACGGGCGCAGCCGCGATGTCCGATAAACTTCTCGCGGCAATCAACCAGCTCGCCAATTCAGCCGTGACTCCGCCGATGCCGAACAACTGTTTCGGTGCGAATTGTCCCGGAATGTGGGGATATTCCAGTCCCTTCATCAACACAGTGATCAATTCCCCCAGTCCCCCGAAACCCATTCGCTTCATCATGAATACGAGCGCAGCTCCCGAGCACGTTGGGGGCAATCAGAAACTGGCCTCTGCCGGATTCTTTCCGCGCGGCGGCGGTTTCGGAGCTGCCGTTGAAAGCGTCGGACGAAATGCATCCATCGTTGCCCATGAAAATGTGCTGCTGCACATGAGCGCGCCGGCCGGCAAAACGCCTGCAGCGCCGACAGCGGCACAACCGACCGACACGTTTTTCGATGAGCTCCACAAGCTGCCGCAATACTTCAACGGTGAAGCCGTCGTTCTGTACTACGAGCCGAACGCCAATACAGATGCCGACAGCATCGTGTATTTCCGGCATTCGGAAGTCATCGCCGCCGGCAACATTTTCTCGACCGTCAGCTATCCGGTGATCGACCTTCAAAACGACGGCAGCATTCAGGGCGTCATCGGTGGGCTCAATCACATTCTCGATCTGGCGGTGGCCGAGTATCGAGGGCAGGGCGGAACGTGGGTAATTCCCAGTCATGGGCGTTTGTCGGACCTGGCCGACGTCGCGTCCTACAGAAACATGCTCGTGATGATCCGCGATCGCGTGCAGGACTCGATCAAAAAGGGTATGACGCTCGATCAGGTAAAAGCATCCCGTCCGACGATGGATTTCGACGGCCGCTACGGCTCGGACTCCGGTTCATGGACAACGGCGATGTTCGTTGAAGCGGTTTATAAAAGTCTCAAGGAGAAAAAATAATGCGCAAAAATATTCTTCTGATCACTGCTGCGATACTGCTGATCAGCACCGCGGCGTATGCCCACCATTCCTATGCCGCAACGTACGACACGACCAAGGAAGTCAAGGTTGAAGGCACGCTCGTGCAGTTCGAATTGCGGAATCCGCACGCATTCGTGACCATCAAGGCCAAGGACAAGGAGGGCGTGATGCAGCGCTGGTCCATTGAATGGGCCGGAGTCTCACAACTGGATAATGCTGGAATCAAGAAGGAAAGCCTTAAGGTCGGAGACGATATCGTCATCGTCGGGAATCCCTCTCGCGTCCCTGGCGAGTACCGTTTACTGATGGTCAACCTGAAGCGGCCGCTGGATGGTTTCAGCTGGGGATCCAAACCGGGCGAGAAGGTCGACTAGTTGATGCATACCAAAGCCGTCCTTGGGTTCGCCGTTGCGATCTTGCTTCTGACCATCCCCGCACTTCATTTAGCCCAGCGTGGAGGCCGTGGCGGCGCGCCTGCCGGTCGACAAGGCGCGGCAATAGATCTGACCGGATACTGGGTATCGGTGCTCAGCGAAGACTGGGAGTTTCGCGTGGTAACGCCGGACAAAGGCATCTTCGATACTCTGCCCCTGAACGCGGAAGGGCGCCGCGTTGGAAATACGTGGGATCCAGCCAGGGATGAAGCCGCTGGCGAACAGTGCCGCGCTTATGGCGCCGGCAACATCATGCGCATGCCGACACGGCTTCACATCACTTGGGAAAACGACACCACTCTCCGCATCGACACGGACATGGGCACCCAGACTCGCATGTTTCACTTCGGCCCCGCTCCCGCAACAACGGGGGAACCGAGTTGGCAGGGATATTCCGCTGCGAGCTGGGAATTGGCGCCGGGCGGAGGACGAGGCGGCGCACGGGGAGCCGGCGGAACGCCAGCGGCTCCGGTTGTGCCCGGCGCCGGCGGTGATTTGAAAGTGGTGACCACGAATCTGAAAGCAGGCTATGTACGAAGGAATGGAGCTCCGTACAGCAAGAATGCCGTCATTACCGAATACTATGATGTCCATGGATTGCCTAACGGCGATCAGTGGTTCACGGTAACGACAAAGGTCGACGATCCCACGTACTTCAACAACCCTTATCTGACGACTTCGGATTTCAAAAAACTTCCCGATGCGGCGGGATGGAGTCCCACTCCGTGCTCCGCAAGGTAACGTCGCTCCGACCCATGTTCGCCGCACTCGTGGACTGAGGCGCCGCGTCGCTCGATTGTTTTTGAAGCCGATTCGTCGGACACACCGATCCGATATAAATCCTTCTAATGCCAGCGGGGACAGGCGCGCGCGACCAGTTCACTATTTCGCCGTTGATCCGAACGTCGAAATTTTGATCTCGGTTTCCATGGCGTATTCGGAGGGATCTTAAAGGACGTTTTATCCACTCTGCAGGTCGTCCAGGGCAGCCGCCGGAGTCTGGCCGCGCGCAACATAGAATTCGACGAATGTGGTCGCGATGGCGAAGACCAGGGGACCAATAAAAATCCCCAGGATGCCGAAGTAACCGATACCTCCGAGAATGCTGAAGAAAACGACCAGGGTGTGCATTTTCACGCGCCCTTCAATGAGCATGGGCCGCAGTACATTGTCGATACCACCAACGACGACAATCTGCAGGACCATAAAAATGACGGCGCGTGTGACCGATCCCGTGGCGAAAAGATAAATCGTCCAGGGTATCCACACGAGCGCCGTCCCGGCCATCGGAACCATCGATAGCAAAGCAGTCAGAGCACCCCACAAAATCGCGCTCGGCAAGCCAATCATCCAGAAAATCAGGGCGCTCAAAACTCCCTGCGCCGCTGCGGTTGCAAGATTGCCCACGACGGTGGCCTGCGTCACGATGCGGAAGCGTTCCACAAACAGATCCTCTTCAGTCGGCGAAAGCGGACTAATCTGACGGACGGCCTGAACAAAGTATCCGGAGTCGCGAAGAAGAAAAAAAAGCACGACCATCATGACGACGTAATTCATCAGGAAGCCGACCGCCCCCGCAGCAAGGGTCGTGGTAAAAGCCAGGGTACCCCCGATAATGGACTGGGCCTGGGAACCAATTCTGGCACTAAGGTCGAAATCCGGGATGTTGATGGACGCAGGCAACCATTCCTTAATCTTCGCCATGAGAGGACTGGACGTCGGGTTCAGCCACTGCTGAAGCTTTGCAGATACTTCCGGGTCGCTGAGATTCTCATACGCCACAGTAGCTTCTCTTGTCAGCGAAACTGACAGAAGCAGCAGCGGCAACACGATCGCCACGGTTAAGCCCAGACAGACCACCATCGCGGACAGACTCGGGCGATTGCGGAACCGCCGGCCGAGACTGTTGTAAAGCGGAGTGAAGAGCGCCGAGAGAATCAGCGCAAGAAAGACCGGCATGAGAAACGGCTCCATGATCCGAAAGCAGAAATATAGAATCACGGCGAACGTTGCCAGTACCGCCCAGTCTCCCAGCGTCTTTCCGTTGATTTGCATAATGTCACTGGAGAATGTCATGTTTTCTGTTTCCGAACAACCGTCAGGCTCCGATCCGGGCGACCGACCGATAAAGCTCGCGCACGATTCGTAGCAAGCTTACCGACTGGCCGTTTGCGCCAGTGAACGAGCAGAAGTTGCGAGAATGGTGGTTGGCGCCGCGACGTTTTCAAGGTTCAGTATCCAGCAAAGTTTTGGGCAAAGCTGGACGCGAAACATAGCGACAGTACCGGTGCACCTTTCGGTCTCCTGTTCGAACATTCACACCTACATGAAACGTGACGCCGGATTGCCGAGAACTTTCGGCAGTCCGGCGTCAGCGTTTCAGCAGCGATTGCCGGGGAAATATACCTGGTTGTATCTATTTCGAAATCTCAATGCGACAGATCGTTGGGCTCGCTCCACAACACATCGCTTCAATCACGGGAGAATGTCGCTGCAAAGGCCCGGATGGTGTAGGCGTGATTTGCGGATTCCCCTCTGACGATGGTATCGAGAATCACTATGTGGCAGCTCAGAAGAGTGAACCCTGTGTAGGCTTTCGTTCCAATACAGACCGTCCGTCCAGCGCCGCGGATATTTCATTTTCATGCGCGACCAATGCGTGGAAATCTGCCTGCGGGTCGAGGCGATCCTCAACCACCCGAACGAATCGTTCCAGCCGCCGGAATCCATCGAGCTTCTCCCGGCCATCGACGCCCGTGCTGGCGCGGTCCAGCGCATTGCGAAGAAAATCGATCGATTCGTCAAACGTCTTGAGCGGTACTGGGAATGGATGTCCATCCTTTCCGCCGTGTGCAAATGAATATCTTGCAGGATCATCGAAACGGGTCGGCGCTCCATGCACCACTTCCGCAACCAGCGCCAGCGACTGCAGGGTGCGTGGTCCCAGTTTTTCGAGAAGTAACAGTTCGGCAAAGTCGTGCAGCTCGCGATCGTAGGCGACGGCAAGCACTGCACCAAGCCGCTTCAAGTCCACATTTCCGGCACGAACTTCGTGATGCGAGGGCAGTTCCAACTTTCTGGCAACCTCGAGAGTCTTAGCGGGCGATTCCCTGACGATATCCAGAAGCGCGGACTGCGCCGGCTGCGCCTGCTTGTCGACCAAATTGATAATCGAGCCCCTGCGCTCACCCACAATACCGGTGTGTGGATCCTGGACGAAATCGCGCACACGCGCCGAATGCCAGTGATACCTGCGAGCCATTCCCGATTGGTCATTGAGTCCCTGTTGGACGACTGCCCACTCTCCGGTCTTCGTTACGATAAAACTATGAAGGTAGATTTGAAAGCCGTCCTGGATGGCATTGTTATCAATTCTCGCGGTCAAGCGGCTGGTGCGCACCATCTGTTCCGCATCAAAACCGCAGCGACTCGCGATGGAGCGCAATTCATTTGGAGTGTTTCGTGAACTTCGGCCGCGGCCGCCGCAAAAAAAGATTCCGAGTTCATTGGAGCGGGCAGACAGTCCCCGTTTCAGCGCGCCCATCACCGATGTGGTGATTCCTGAGGAATGCCAGTCCATGCCCATGACCGCGCCGAACGCCTGAAACCAGAAAGGATCGCTAAGACGCGACAGAAACTCTGAAGTGCCGTAGTCCTCCACGATCAGCTGTGTCACTGCGGCTCCCATGCGAGCCATACGCTCGGCAAGCCAGACAGGAACGCGTCCACCGTGCAGCGGCAGATCCGCAAGACCGGAACGAATCATGATCGTTAAAATGTACTACACCAGGAGTGTGAACGAAGCATCGCAAACGGCTGGACCGCGGCGAGCATGAAAAACGATTGGAAAATCATCTGCACGTCGACAAATCGTTACGGTGACGAGTAAGTCCGCTTTCCGATTTCATTCTCCTGCCACGATTTACAGTTATGCCGTGCTCATCGAAATTCGAAAATGCTTGTGGAGAGGACGAGCACGTCAATTCCACAGAAATGGCAAAGGAGTAAACGATGTCTGATCATAGCGATTCTCTTTCAACAGAAGATCTTCCGATTCCCGATTTACAACACGTCGCGTTAACCGCATATGGTGCGAAAGAACCTGACACGAAATTCCCTCCGCTCATGGACCTTCGGCATCCCAAGGCGCCCCCGGCGTTTTGATCGTGCAGATCGACAACTGCGGCTTTGGTGCGATGAGCACGTTTGGCGGTACTCCCACCGCAGACCGGCTGGCTAAGAATGGACTCCAGTTCCGTCTTCATAGCCCTGCGATTTGTTTCTATTCCGTACGCACGGATGTGCGGTCCGAATTGCCCAGCTCAGCGGGATTTCAAAAGTATAGGCGGAATAGGCAACAGTTTCGCGCCGTTCAAAACACAACTTTGCGTACCGATGCTGGAATGCACACATGATGCAGGAGATTTCTGGAAGTATTGCGTCCTCGGCGGCAGAATCGTCGATTCACAGTCTGGTGGTGGAATTGGTGCGCTGGTTTCAGGAGGGTACAGAGCTTTTAAGCGTCGCGCTGATTGGCATCGGAGTTCTGCTGACCACATATCACTTTCTTCGCCTGTTGCTGACTGGAAGGCGAAGCACCTCACTCGAAAGACGTCTGTCCTATCAGAGTGCGCGGCTGATATTGTCGAGGTTTCTCGCAGCGGCCCTGGAGTTCCAGCTGGCCGCGGATCTGCTGGGAACGACAGTGTCGCCGTCATGGGACCAGTTGGGCCGTCTAGGTGCGATCGCAGTCATCCGTACATTCCTGAACTATTTTCTCGCACGTGAGATTCGTGAAGAGGAAATGGCGAAACTGGAAGCAAAGGAAGCGGCGTCCGCGAGGTAGCCGAACGAATCAGGGAAGGAGTAACGCACTATGGCGGATCAGGCTTCGGTAAATTCAAAGACATTGGACGTTGGAACAAAACTGGCGTTCGATCGAACTCGGCTCGCCTATGATCGGACGATGATGGCCTGGGTCCGCACGGCGACGTCTTTGATCAGCTTCGGATTTACCATCTATAAATTTTTTCAGATCGAGACCGGCAGGAGTGAACCGGGGAAACATCTGATCGGTCCGCGCGAGTTTGCAATGATGATGATCGGCATCGGTTTGCTGTCCCTGATCATGGCGACTGTTCAACACAGGCAGGACCGGAAGGAGTTGAGAGCGTTGAACCCCGACGTCCCCCTCTCGATGGCGGCGGTCTTGGCAGGCTTGATCGCCTTGCTGGGAATAGCCGCGTTCACAGCTGTGGTATGGCAGCAGTAGATCCTGAACCTGCGCATCAATCGGCTACACCACAGAATCGCACGTCTCCCGCATACGGCACCCGGCAAGTTCCAGAACGCATACAGGATTGTCGGTAGCACAATCATGCGATCCCCCACCCTACCATCGCCCACGGTCGACGGCGGAACTTCCTGACGCTGTCGGATCCTAGCTGCCTGATGAATTGGAGGCCGAGCACGATTCACGCGCGCTATCATTGAGGAGGTTGCAAATACGTCGCAGTTCAGCTCCAGGCGGTGTTTTCCAGAAACCACATGGCCAAAACGAAGCAGCAACAGCTCAATGTGGATGGCCGGCAAGTTCCGGTATCGAATCTGGACAAAGTTCTCTTTCCTGACGGGCCAGTCCGCAAAGCGGATGTCATCGACTACTATGTCCGCATCGCCGACGTTCTGCTGCCCCACCTGAAAAACAGGCCTGTAACTCTGAAGCGTTATCCGAATGGGGCAATCGGTGAATTCTTTTACGAAAAAGATGCTCCGGGATTTACACCGGATTGGGTCGAGACATTCTCGGTTGCTCGCAAGGAATCGCGCGGAGATATTCGCTATATCCTCGTTAACGACCGGGCGACTCTCGTGTGGCTGGCGAACCTCGCGAATCTGGAAATTCATCCGTTCCTTCATCGTGCGCCAAATATCGACATCCCGACTTCGATCGTTTTTGATCTCGATCCTGGCGAAGGCACCGACGTGCTGACATGCGCAAAAGTGGCTTTTCTCATCCGCGATATGTTTATAAAACTCCGCCTGAAATCGTTCGTCAAAGTTTCCGGATCGAAAGGGCTTCAGCTGTACGTGCCGCTGAACACAAAAGTGTCCTACGAAGAGACGCAACCGTTTGCAAAGGCGGTGGCGGAACTGCTTGCGGCCGAGCACCCGACGCTCATCGTGTCCGAAATGGCAAAAGCTCTCCGCCGTGGAAAGGTGTTCATCGATTGGAGTCAGAACGCAGATTTTAAGACGACAATCGGTGTTTATTCTTTGCGGGCAAAAAGCACGACACCATTCGTGTCACTACCTGTCACGTGGGAAGAACTCGCCCTAGCCACAAAAAAGAAAAAACCCGAGAATGTTTATTTCGGCATAGATGCCGCCCTGAAACGGGTAGAAAAATTCGGTGATCTGTTCGAGGACGTTCTGTCCCTCAAGCAGAAACTACCCGACTCGTTCGCAAAGCACTTGCCGGCGAAAGCGCCGACGTCCCTTGAGGAATATTCAAACAAGCGCAACTTCGCGAAAACGGCGGAGCCAGCGCCGGCTGCTGTCCGACGGAGTAAACAAGGAAGCCGGCGCCGGTTCGTCATTCAAAAGCATGCTGCAAGCCATCTTCACTATGATTTTCGTCTGGAAATGCATGATGTTCTCAAATCGTGGGCTGTCCCCAAAGGGCCACCGTACATCAAGGGGGAGAAACGGCTGGCAATGCCGACAGAAGATCATCCGGTGGATTATCTCGATTTTGAAGGCATCATTCCCAAAGGCCAATACGGTGGTGGCACCGTGATGGTCTGGGATATCGGAACCTATGAGTTACTTGAAGGAAATTACTATCAAGGACGTTTGCGATTCCATCTAATCGGAACAAAACTGAAAGGCGAATGGGAACTTGTCCGCACGCAAAAAACCGCCGAGGAGCGTGACTCCTGGCTGCTGATTAAGGCAGGAACCACAATGCGCACGATTTCGAAAAAGCGAGACGACTCCTCCGCCCTCTCGGCCCGCTCGATGCAGGAAATAGCCAAAGCCGCCGACGCCACATGGGAGAGCAACAGAATATAGCGGAACCTGCAAGGCGCTACATCGAGAATTCAGGGTGTGCTAAAAGCCTCCTCCGTAATGCCATTAAAAATGTTTCCCGGATTCCGCGCGCACAACACATCTGTCTCTGTGGTGGTCACTCTGGTGTCCAATACCGTCGTGCATCCAGGGGTCAAAAATCGACGCCGAGACTGAAGCTTCCAGTAGGAAGCATTGCCTCCCAATCTTGCATCATCCGCTTGTACGCTTCGCCGACGGGCCGGATTTTCCGGTCCAGATCGTAAAGACCAAGCGGGTTGATGCAGCCCGAGTCTTCCACAAGAGCGGTATTCCAATCCACCTGATCGGTCAACGAGTACCACGTAAATCCGATCAGAGGAACTCCATCCTGCCGAAGGCGCAGCACATTGGCCCACTCTTTGCGCAGCCAGTCCGGAGCTTTGGAGGCATCCGACAAATTGGTTTCCGTATGCATCACGGGCAGCCTGAATCGGTCGAAGTATTGGTGAGTGATGACGTAGTATCCAAATATTTCGCCGGACGCCGATATGGATCCATCCTGATGCACAAGATGTTCATTCGTGATGTAGTAGTCGTTACCCATCACGCAGCGGGTTTTCACATGGTTGGCGCCGAACCACTCGTATACGTCGCGAGTCATTCCGTTGTCCAGCAAATACTGGTACATCGTTACGTTTATGGGATTCCCATACGTCAGATCCAGAGACAAGAAGCGCCGTTCATTGAGAACGTTGGCATAGTGAAGACATCGCGGATGATCCGCGTGGAAATATTCGGTGGACTCGCTTTGAATGAAGATTGCGTCGGGACACGTCTCCAGGATGGCACGCATGGCCATAACGTTCGCCATACATAGGTTTTTTAGAGCTGAGACGAATGCCCGGTCTGAAGTGCGACGTTCATTCCACCATCCATATTGCGCGGAAAACGTTGCTGCAACAAAGATTTCGTTCACTGGTGTATATAGGCGCACCCAGGGAAATCTCTTGGAAAATGCCCCAGCATATTCGGCAAAAAGGCCTGGCCATTCGGGATTCTGAAAATCTCCGATCCAGTCCGGAACTCCAAAGTGACAAAGATCGGCTATCGGCTTGATTCCCAGGGACTGCAGAGCCGGAAAGGTCTCGTCCGCAAAGCTCCAGTCATAGTGACCGCGAGAAGTGTGCGTTCGGTAGTATGGAGGCCCGTACCGCAGGAATTTCAGGCCAAGTTCTTTAACCAGCTGGAAATCGTCACGCCAGCGTTTGTAGTGATTGCATTTCTCCATTTCGTCTACACGTTTGGTGCGGCCGTCCGGCAACTGAATTCTCGGATAGCTATTTTCGATTCCGGTGGCAAACATGAATTTGGACATCGACGTGAACCTTCCGCTTTTACAGGACATCGAGCCGGCCGCCATCGGCTACAAGGGTTGTTCCGGTGATAAAACGCGCCTCATCCGATGCAAGAAACAGAACTGCAGATGCGATATCCGCCGGTTCACCCACGGCGCCTGCTATTTTTTCCGCGCCACTTTTCACATTGGGGTTGTTCCACAGCATTGGCGTGTTAATCGCACCGGGAGCAACACAATTGATGCGAATTTTTCGTTCCGCTAGCTCTTCGCTGAACCCTCGAGTAAATGCTTCAATACCTCCTTTGGAAGTGGCATAGGGCACAACATTTTTAGTGGTTTCGTGAGCATGAACCGAACTGATGTTCACGATGCTGCCACCCGCCGGCATGTGCGGAGTGCCATGCTTGCAGAACAGGAATATGGAGCGAAGGTTGACCGCGATAACCCGGTCCCAATCGGCCTCGGAAGTTTCCACGATGGGCGTAAACGTCATCGTTGCAGCGTCATTGACAAGGACGTCGATACGTTTCCAGGTCTCGACAACCGTATTCACGGCGCGCTTCACATCCTCTGCGTTATCAACGCTGGCTCGTACAAATAGGGCCTGTCCTGCGAAAGCGCGTATCTCACGCACACATTCGTTTCCATGTTCGTCATCGATATCGATGACGGCAACGCAGGCATTCTCCCTCGCAAACTGCTGACATACAGCTTTGCCAATGCCAGAACCGCCTCCAGTCACCAGACAAATCTTGTCTTGAAATCGGGGAGCTCTGCTACCCATACACTTTCGTCTGCATGAATGTGGCCAAATAACACCGATTGGTCGCAAGAGAGAATATCGTTCGCTGCGAGGAGGCGATCAAGGAGTACTTCCTCTGAGCCACAGGTGCTCCGGATTCCGGACGTAGGCTTCGTATTGAGTGCCGCTTTTCCCTCGCAGCCTATGGTGCTAAGATGCGCACACCATCCGGCAAAGGCGGCAAACAGTATGTGGACACTTTCAATTTCTTCAGTGATCCTGGCGGCGGTGTTGCAGACGCCGCCGGAGATTTCGCTTCCTGCAGGCGACGCCGTTCGAGGCAAAGCAATATTCAGTAGCAGCAAAGCCAACTGCCAAAGCTGTCATCGTGTTCAGGGAAATGGTTCGCTGTTTGGTCCGGATCTCAGCGCAATCGGTGCGCCTCCACGTGGAGGCGGAGCCGGCGGCGGGCGAGGCGGAGCTGCCGCGGCAGCCGCTACCCCTGCTCGAGGCGCCGCGCCTGCGTTTGGCGGAGACGAGGTTGCAAACGCCCGTATCGGCGGTGCTCCCGCATTGCCGACGGCACCCGCGGCGAATTCAGCAGACGAAACCATGAGGCGTCAGCTGGCGCAGTCGATTCTGGATCCCAATGCTTTGGTATCCGTGCAAAACCGCTACGTCCTCCTCTCCATGAAAGACGGAAAGAAAATCTCCGGAAAACTTCTAAGCGTGGACACGTTCTTTATTCAGATTTTCGATTCCAATGAGAAGCTCACCAACATTTCCAAAGATACCGTGCGCGAGATAACCATGACTTCCCCGATGCCGTCATATCGGGACAAACTCACGACTCAGGAACTGGCCGACGTGATCAGCTACCTGATGTCTCTAAAGGGGCAGTGATGAATCGAAAACTGCAGATCGTACGCCTCGCTCTTGGACTTTTGATTTTTATCGCTGTTTCACTACAGGCACAGGTGACGTTTGAAAATCTCCTGCACACGGACAAGGAACCGCATAACTGGCTCACGTATTCCGGAAACCTTCTGGGTCAGCGGTACAGCCTGCTGAATCAGATCAACACTGGAAACGTCAAGAACCTCGAACTGCAGTGGGTATGGCAGGCGAAATCGCTGGAGAAGTTCGAGACGACGTCGCTGGTAAAGGATGGCATCCTCTATACCATCCAGGCCCCGAGCAATACGGCGACTGCGAACGGGACAACGCAAATCGTCGCACTTGACGCCGCGACCGGCCGGCCATTCTGGACGTTTTCCTATCCCATCCCCATGACCGCAAGCGCCTGCTGCGGCCGTGTAAATCGCGGACTGGCCATGCTCGGCACTACGCTGTACATGGGCACGCTCGACTCGCACATTATCGCCGTCGACGCCAAAGTTGGAAAGCTGGTGTGGGACACACCCGTAAATCCCACCACGCCCCCCGCTCGAACCTATCCGATCACGGTCGCTCCATTGATCGTCAACGATAAAGTCATCGTCGGAACCGCCGGTGGCGACGGCCCGATACGAGGCTTCCTTGCCGCCTTCGATGCGAAGACCGGAAAAGAAGTGTGGCGCTTCTACAACATTCCAGCTCCCGGAGAACCCGGCAATGAAACGTGGTCTGGTGATTCCTGGAAGACCGGTGGCGCCGGAATCTGGACTACCGGTTCGTACGATGCCGAATCGAAGCTCACGTTCTGGGGAGTCGGCAATCCTCAACCCGATACCGATGGGCGGGGACGACTGGGGGACAACCTCTACACCGATTGCGTCATTGCGCTCGACTCCGACACCGGCAGGCTGAAGTGGTATTACCAGTTCACGCCGCACGACGAAATGGACTACGACTCCACTCAGGTTCCCGTACTTGCCGACATCGAAGTGAAAGGCAAAATGCGCAAGGTCCTGATGCTGGCCAATCGGAATGGCGTGATGTACGTGCTGGACCGTACAAACGGAGAATTCATTCAGGGGAAACCCTTCGTCAAGGTGAACTGGATGGATGGCTTCGATGAAAAGGGCCGGCCTCATCGCGTTCCCGGCAAAGTCCCTGTCGTCAGCGGTGGTGATGGAACGGCCATCATGCCGACGGTCCTCGGAGGAACCAACTGGTATCCGCCATCGTTTAGCCCGAAGACCGGACTGTTCTATGTCTCCGCCTGGGAGAACTCGAAAACCGGCGGACCCACACCTCCGGGCGGCGGTCGTGGCGGTGCGAACGGCACGCCCATGGCCGACATCGTACTGGCTCCGAACGTCAAAACCGAAGAAGAAGGCTACGGCGTCGTGCGGGCATTCGATCCCAAAACTCTGGATCAGAAATGGGAATTCAAAATGAACGACATCACCTGGGCTGGAGTTCTTTCGACCGCAGGCGATGTCGTGTTCAGCGGTGGACGCGAAGGCTACTTCTTTGCGCTCGATGCTCGCAGCGGAGCACTACTCTGGAAACTCCCTCTGGGCGGTCAGGTGAACAGCGGCCCGATGAGTTACTCGGTCAACGGCAAACAGTTCGTCGCCGTCGCGGCCGGCACTTCCCTGTTCTCATTCGCGCTGCGAAATTAGGCGCGCGTCCCGGTGAAAATTTGCTGGCGGGCGCGTCATCTAATTTTCCCTTGTGCGGATAGTACAGGTGCGAATAGTGTGGTCGGCACAATGCGAAACTGGAGCAAAAGCTGGATTATCGCTCTGACGACGGCGACTTCAGCCGCCATTCTTCTCACAATGTTCGTATCTCACGGCGCTCAGCGCGGCACTGCCCCGGCCCAGGGGGGACTGGCTCGCATATCCGGCAAACCCGACTTCAGCGGAATATGGGAAGCGAACAACACGGCGAATTGGGATCTTCAAACGCACGCCGCGCGGCCGATGATCGGCCAGCCCGGATTCTCACCCAACTCGGTTGTACTTGCGGCGCCGGTTCTCGGCCTGGGATCGATCGGCTGGGTACCCGGAGGGCTCGGTGTCGTGGATGGCGAAGAGATTCCGTACCAGCCCTGGGCGGCTCAGAGAAAGAAAGAGAACCTTGAACACTGGATGGACCGCGATCCGGAAATCAAGTGCTTCCAGCCCGGCGTTCCGCGCGCGATGTACATGCCGCATCCGTTTCAGATCATTCAGAGCGCCACCAAGGTCATGATGGTATTCGAATTCGCGAACGCCCAGAGAACGATCCACCTGAACAAAATGGAAGACTATCCCAATGTCGCCTACATGGGATACTCGGTCGGCCGCTGGGAAGGCGATACTCTGGTTGTCGATGTCAACAATTTCACGGACGCGACATGGTTCGACCGGGCCGGAAACTTTCACAGCGACGCATTGCACGTCGTCGAGCGATACACACCGATGGGAAAAGATGCCATCCGCTATGAAGCGACGATCGATGATCCTCAGGTCTATACGCGGCCGTGGAAAATCAGCATGCCGCTTTACCGCCGGCTGGAACCGAATGCGCAGTTGATGGATTTTCGATGCGTCGAAATGGTGGAAGAGACCCTGTATGGCCATCTGCGCAAGGAACAACTGGTCAAGCATTGGGAAGGCAGCACGATGAATGTCGATATCACCCGAAAAATTCCGCCAGGTGAAGCAGTCTATGAACGTTATGTGTCGGGAAATCCGCCGGCCGCAAAGTGAAGCAATTCAGGAGGTCCTTATAATGAGAACCAGACTTACCGTTGGAGCGATCGTCGCCGCCTGCGTTGTGCTGTTGATGTCGCCTTCGCCGGCGCCGGCGCACCACGCATTTGCGGCGGAATTCGATGCGAACAAGCCGGTCAAGTTCATTGGCGCCACTGTTACAAAGGTCATGCTGACCAATCCCCACAGCTGGATCTACGTGGACGTGGTCACGGCTGATGGCAAGACCGAAAACTGGGCTATCGAAGCCGGCAGCCCGAACATTCTGATGAGACGCGGCGTTACCAAAGATACCGTGAAGGTTGGATCCAAGATCAACGTCGACGGGTACCAGTCCAAGGACGGATCGCATCGCGCCAACGGACGAGACCTCACGCTGCCCAATGGTCAACAGCTGTTTTTAGGCTCTTCGGGTGGAGAGGGCGCGCCCTACGAAGTTCAGAGACCCGGCGTCGATGTGAAGTAGGGCTTCCAATAAAGGTCGGGGATTGGGAAATTGGACACGTTCGATTTGAAATTTGAAATCCGACCGGCAGCGGAACGGTTCGATCTTCGAAATCGTCCTATTTCAAAATTTCCCGTGTCGCAGCGGCTCTTACTGTTGTGGCGGAGCCGCGGTTTCTCCGTCGCCGCCGGATGAACCTGCAAACACTCGCTTCCCATTGGCGAGCGTCACGGTCGTTGCATTTGCGAGATTGGACCCATCCTTCGCCAATGACCCGTTGACAGTAACCTCGTCTCCAATCTTGAGCGAGTTTCGAGTCCACCCCTGGCGCATCAATCCTGCCGGCGCCGCGAGTTCGATTTCCCACAATACCTCTTTGCCGGAAGCATCCTTCACTTCAACGAAGAACCGCGCGTGAGGATTGATCCAGTCCACACGTTTGACCATCCCTTTGAGCGTCGTCGGCTTGGCCCGATCAAATTGCGCATTGAAAGAGTGGTGGGCGGACAGCGGCGTAGTGGCCACGAGAGAACCCAACCCCAGTACAAGTGCAAACGACAGTTTGTTATTCACCGTTCCTCCTTAAATACTTCGCACTTTCTACTTCGCGTCCGGCTTCGCTTCGGCGCCAATATAGTGCGTGGCGTCCCTGTCTTCACAGATGAATTCGATCAACTCCGCGTCCGGTAGAAGACGCTGATTCACTCGAACTGTCCACGGCCTGGTATAGGCTTTGGGATCATCCACCGTAACATCGATTTCCAGAGTGCCGTAGGTCGGTCTCCGAAACCGTTCGGTCACTTTTCCCTCACTCGTTAGCGGACTGCCCTGGACATCGAGCCATATGTCGTCGATAAAACCGGTAGTTTCGACGACCAAAGCGTCGCCTTCCCAGTGGCCGACAGAGTATCCATACCACCACGGCTCCGCATCTTTGCCCGGCAATTTCCGACCATCCATGAATATCTGACGAAGGCCGCTATTGGCTTCATAGATGATGAGCATGGAAGTGGGCGTTTGAACGATCTTCCGGGGTTCGGGATGAGTGTGGAATTGCATGAAGCCCATCGGCAAACAATGCGCATCGGGGTTGTCCTTGCTGTTATTGGCCTTGCGCTTATCGACGAGCTCCTTCGCCCATGGCTGATAGGGCAAGCCACCCTGAATTCCCTGGCCCGCGTTGCCAAATGATGCGGCGGGCGGTCCCGATGCCGCTGCCCCGGCAGGTCCAGCCTGGCCGGCGGCAGCACCGCCTCCACCCCGTTGTCCGCCTGCGCCACGTCCTCCCGGGGCTGGTGCTCCGGCGCCAGGCGCACCAGCAGGGGGCGCACCAGCAGGGGGCGCTCCGGCAGGCGGAGCTCCAGCAGCGCCAGCCGGCGCCCCTGCTCCGCCACCACGTGCACCGCCTCCTCCACCGCGGCCGTTCTGCCACAATCCGGAAAAGTCCGTTTTGCCATCCGGTGTTTTTGGCGTCGGCGCATTCATATCCACCTGGCCTGTCGGAGTTCTCGGAACACCGGGCACAGCGTATGCCGGCCATTGCGCCGATAACGGCGGCGCGATCGCCGCAATGAGTGCCAGCGAACTCAACGCTTTGATAAGTGTTCTCATTTCACCCTCCAGATTGTCCCGAAATTCCGCGCGCCAAATCTATTTCAATGGGTCCCATAAAAGCAAGGGAACCCTTGGCTCCGGCCTGATAAGATCGCCAGCCACGTGAAATCCAAAGAAAATATTTCAAAGCTCTCGGTCGCTCCGAACTCGGACAGCAAAACGCTTCTGCTTCCTTTGGCCTTCACGGTTGCGCTCGTTGCGCTCGCATTTCTTTCTCCGATCCGCCAGAACCCAAGATTGTTGTGGGTCTTTCTCGGAACTGCCGTGTTCTTAGGAGCGTGGAATGCTGCGCTGAGGGCTGTCGCCATTCGGGGCAACCGGACTTTCACGATCGACGTGATGCTGAGGAAGCAACATTACCTGCAGGCATGTGCTCAGGGATCCGTGCTCCTGTACTGGGGATGGTACTGGCCGCCGGTGTATGCAATGTGGCCACTCATCCTGGCCCAACTCGTCTTTGCATATGCATTCGACATGCTGCTCTGCTGGTCCCGGCGGGATTCCTACACACTGGGCTTCGGTCCCTTTCCCGTCATTTTCAGTATGAATCTCTTCCTTTGGTTCAAACCGGATTGGTTCTATCTCCAGTTCGCGATGGTGGCTCTGGGGATGGCGGCAAAGGAACTGATTCGCTGGAATAAAGATGGACGGCGGTCGCACATCTTCAATCCGTCATCGTTTCCGTTGGCGGTGTTCTCTCTTGGCCTGATTATCACCGGTGCCAGTGGAATCACCTGGGGCCAGGAGATCGCCTCGACGCAATTTTATCCGCCGCATATGTACGTCTTTATCTTCCTCATCGGATTGCCGGGACAGCTTTTCTTTGGCGTGACCACGATGACCATGTCGGCCGTCATCACGACTTACGCATTCAATCTTGCCTACTTCGCCGCGACGGGGGTTTATTTCTTTTACGATTCATATATTCCAATCGCTGTCTTTCTGGGCATGCACCTGCTTTTTACTGATCCTTCGACTTCCCCACGCACCGAAATGGGCCGGGTTATTTTCGGCGCACTCTACGGATTGAGTACAGTCGCGTTGTACGAACTGCTCGGCAGCGGGGGATTGCCGACGTTCTATGACAAGCTGCTTCAGGTACCGCTGCTGAATCTTTCCATCAAGGCGATTGATCGCGTCGCCCGCTCGCGATGGTTGAGATTTTTCGATCCCGCGACCCTGAAACGATCGTGGCCGCCCCGCCGCCGTAACCTGGCAGTCATGTCGGTGTGGTCCGTCGTGTTCGTGGGCCTCTGTGCCGCAAACGGATTGACCGACAGCCACCCCGGACAGTGGTTGCCGTTCTGGCGTCAAGCCTGCGCGGATGGACGGCGATATGCGTGTCCGTATCTCGCGGACCTGGAATCCAGCTTCTGCGAGCGCGGATCGGGGTGGGCATGCAATGAAGCCGGCCTCATGCACATTGCGCTTTCGCGGTCGGGTGAAGATCTTCGCCGTCTCGATCCTGCAGGCGCCGCGGAACGATTCCGCCGCGGCTGCGATCTCGGCCATATGACGGCGTGTGGGAACCTTCAAACGCTGTCTGCCGGAGCTGGAAAATATGCGAGTGTGCCGCCGCTGCTGGAGGACTATCCAATTATTTTGAGAGGCAGCAAAGGTGAGATCCGCGAACGGGATCCGTCCGCTCTGGTTGCGCTTGCCTGCCGCGAGGGTTGGCTGAATACTTGTGGGCAGACCGAAGAGATCCGGCGATCATTTCGATGATGAACTCCTATGAGCAGAGTCCGCCAATCCACGCATATGCCAGGACGAGAGTGTTACCACTGCGGTCAGTGGATTGAAGAAACCGAAGAGCACGACTGCTGGACGACATCAGAAGCGAAACTCACAGCCGATCTGTCCGAAGACCTGATGGACGCGTGGGAACGGCTTCGCGAGACGGCATCGGAGTTTGGCACACAGCGCATTTATGCGTCCCACAAGTCCATCATGTTTTCTCGAAAGGCGTGTTACTTCTTCGTGCGTCCCAGGAAGAAGTTTCTCGAAGTCTATTTCTTCCTCGGACGCACCATCAAAAACCCGCTCATCCGAAAGACTCACCAGTCTTCGAAACTCAAGGTGGCGCACCTGGTATTTGTCACACACCGCGATCAGGTCGAGGCTCCGCTCACGGACTGGCTTGCCGAAGCATTCAACACTTCGGACACGCTGACTGCGAAGGGCAAAGCAAAGCGATCTGCGAAAAAGGAACGACGATGATGGATTTCATCGGCCGGAGAATTTACTTTTCATCATTCAAAAGGCCTATTATCGTGGGCGAAACCGGAATCCGAAAGGACGCATCGTGCTCTCAAAATACCGCTTCCCTGCTTTCGTATTGCTCGTTGTCTTCATCTGTCGCGCATCGGCGGCACAGCTTGCTCCGGCAGACATATACACCGCCATTCGGAACAACGATCTTCCCAGGTTGAAAGGCCTGGCGAGCGGCCAAAACGTCGGTACGCCGGATGATCGCGGCCGCACGCCGCTGATGCTTGCCGCAAATGTTGGCAGCATCGATGCGATGAAGGTTCTGATTGCAGCCGGAGCGGATGTGAATGCTGCCGATAGCTTCGGCGCCACTCCGCTGATGTTTGGTATTCGCGACATTGCGAAAGTTCGTGTGTTGCTGGACGCCGGAGCTCGCGTGAACGAGAAATCGAAACAAAATCAGACAGCGCTTCTGCTTGCAGCCTCCAATTCCGGATCCGTTGAAACCGCGCGCCTGCTGGTCGCCAAAGGAGCGGATGCAAAAATCGTCGGGGCCTCGGGGCGAACCGGACTAATCATGGCCGCCAACCAGAACGATCTGGCAATGGTTCAGTTCTTTCTCGACCAGGGCGTCAGCGTCAACGCGGTCGACTCCACGGATAAATCCGGACACACCGCGCTCATGGCTGCCGCCGCGCAGTCGAATACGGCAATGGTCAAGGCCCTGCTGCAGAAGGGTGCCGATGTGAACATGGCAGCCACCGATGCCAGCGTCGTAAAAAATGGGCCGCTGGCATTCAAGGGGAGAACCGCGCTTATGATGGCGGCGCCATATGGATCCACGGAAATGATTCGCTTGTTTCTGGATGCACACGCGGATGTGAACGTGCGGGACATTGCCGGAATGACGCCGTTGATGTTTGCGGTCGCATCCGAAAACCAGGACCCGGAAGTGATCAAGATGTTGCTCGCGGCGGGTGCGGATCCGAAAATCCAATCAAAAACTGGCGAAACTGCGCTGGACTGGGCGCGCAAATACGGCAGTCCGGCAATTCTGAAACTGCTGGGCGAAGAATCGAAAGCCGTAACACCCGCCAAAAAATCCGAACTTGCCGCAATTCCGAATGCTGCAGACTTTCGCTCCATGATTCAAACCAGCGTCGGCCTGCTTCAGAAAAGCAGCAAGGAAACTACGACGAATGGTGGCTGCGTCAATTGTCACCATCAGGTACTGACCGGGTTGGCACTTGCCGCAGCCCACGAGAAATCGATACCGATAGATGAACCCGCCGCCACGGAGCAATGGAAGGCCATGAGTACCGGCCTTCGCGCGCGTGAAAACGGGTTTGTTCAGCGTCTGGATTCCGGCGGAGGTTTGGACTCGACGCTTTATACGCTCTTCGCCCTTCAAGCCAATAAATATCCCGCGGACTCGACCACCGACGCGATGGTGGCATACATTCTGTCCCGTCAGTTCACCGACGGGCGCTGGCCACGCGAAGAGGCTTCACGTGCGCCACTTCAGGATGGAGATTTCTATCGCGTCGCGTTGGCGGTGTCGGCATTGCGTACGTATGCGCCGCCGTCATTGAAAGTCGAAGTCGATGAACACATGGCGAGGGCACGACGGTGGCTGATGAACACTCTTCCGGAGACAACCGACGATTACGCCATGCGGCTGCTCGGGCTGCAGCGATCCGGCGCTCCCCGGAATGATGTACTGGAAGCAGGAAAAGCCTTGATGGTGCGGCAGCGTGCCGACGGGGGGTGGGGAGGCAACCCGAACCTTGCCAGTGACGCATTCGCCACCAGCGAAGCGTTGTGCGCGATATTTGATGCCGGCCTGATTACGGCGAAGGATCCGGACTATCAGCGTGGCGTGCAGTTCCTTCTGGACACGCGTGCAAAGGATGGTTCATGGCACGTCGCCAGCCGCGCACCGAAGTTTCAGCCGTACTTTGAAAGTGGCTTTCCTTACGGTCACGACCAATGGATCTCCGCGGCGGCAACGGCTCGTGCTGTCGTGGTGCTGAGCCGATACATTCAATAGGTCGGATTCGAAGCTATCGATTATTTGAGCGAAAGTTTGGGGTCGTCTTCGTAAGCGGAGCCCATGTGGCAGAGGCGATTCAGCGTCTCTGCGAAAAGCTCATACAGCGCCTTCAGACGGGGAATGTCCTTGATGATGCCGGGGACCTGAAAATACAGTTCATCGACTCCTTCGGGAAAGGCCGTTCCGAACCAGCCCTCGTCGTCTTTCACTTCGAATCGAATCGAGGGTTGGGCCTCCACCAACCGCCGGATCTCCGCATTTCCAAACAGCAGGTGAACCTTTACCGGATCGTTGCCTTTGATCACGAATGCCCTGTCGAATTCCGAATGACCCACTTCGATATCCTGCATGCCGAGAATCTTTCCAAGTCCGGTGAAAACGCCGGCCCGGTAAATCCTGAACCGAAAACCATCCGGATTCACGTAGGGAGCCCGCATCCTTGTAAATGGGATGTGACCTTTGCCATCGGACACCACGAAAGTGTCCAGCGTCAGCGTCCATTCCTTCACACGAGCCTGCACTCTGCTCTGTCGCGGGAACCGCCCTTCGACGAATTCCGCGCCCAGTTCCGCGCAGAGTTGTTTCCAGACTTCGTCTTTGCCTGGCCCGAACATTTGTCTAAGTACACCCATTACAGTTTTCCTGGGTAAATGCAGACGAATTGCCCTCCTGAGTCAGGGCAGCGTCATCGCGTTTTTTGCGATGACGCGAGGGGTGGTTCCCCAAACGAAATATTTCAGAATGCATTTTCAAAGAATGCGGCTCTGGAACCACCCCCGCACGATCTCGACTGCTGTCTCGATCGTGCTGCCCTCCTGACTCAGGAGGGCAGTTCGGCTAATTTCGAAACTCCAGCGACCTGCAATGCATTGCGATCATCGCCGCTGCTCCTGAATTGCTACTCGCAGAAAATCCACTCTTCCTTCTTTACTGGTAAACAGATCCGCCGGAAACCGTCGATAGGCCAGCATACTGGCATAGATAGCCGCGCTTTCGTCGAGGTTTAAGCCAAATCCCGCCAGGTACTGCATGCGCAGATTGCCGTCCTTGCTGATCACCGCATCTTTCAGCCATTCCGTGAGGTCGGTGCCTCGGCCCGCGTATGTCGCAAACAGATCCACTGTCGAGTTCATTCCGATATCCGCGAGGGATTGCCCGATCCTGCTGCCCTCGGCTCGTCTTTCCATCTCGTCGAGATCGATTCGCAGCGGTTCGACCTGACCGAGCAGCACCATGTCATGGCCCTGCCCCTGATAAGTGTTGCCCCAGATCGTTCCGTTTGGAAATACTTCGAAGAAGGTCGCGATCGAACTCTGAACCGCGGCCTGATTCGTCTCGAACAGCTGAATGTACATCGTGACAACTCCTCCGGGATTGAGATGCCTCCGCGCGACGTCGAAGAATTCCCTGGTGTATAAGTCGGCAGCGCCCTTCACCCACGGATCCAGCGGATCGACCGTGATCGCATCGAATGTCTCCTTCGTCGTCAAAAGAAAATGCCGGCCATCGTCGATGTGCAACTTCACCTTCGAGCTTGCGATGACATTGAAATTCTGTTCGCTAAAAAACTTCGAAGCGGTCTGCGGAACCAGAGGCTCGATTTCAACAATGGTCACTCGTTCCACTTCCGGATCGATGGACACCGCTCCTGCCGTGATCCCCGCACCGCATCCGATAACCAGTACCGAATGCGGAGTCACAGGCGTCAGCGACGTCAGGTGTCCCAGCATGCGCTGCAGCCGCATGTCTCGCGGAACGTTCGATGCCTGGATCTTTCCGGCAACATGAAACGTGCGGATATCATTTGGAAAATCCGAGACCGCCACAGACGAGTTCACCCCTTCTTCCGCGAATATAATGTCGCCTTTGCCGACCCACGTTGACGCGTACCGGCCGTGCGCAATCAGCAATTTCGAAATCGGCGGCACGCTGTAGATCAGTAAACTACCCGTCAGAACAGCAACGCCGCCCAGAAGAACGGAAGAAACGCGAGGACCCGGCAGCAGAAGCATCAAACCGGAAATCATCGACAGGGCAATCAGCAGTTGTTCGGTGTGCTGCGATCCGATCGACGTCACCAGAATCAGGCTTGCGGCGAGCGCACCGACAATCGCTCCCAACGTATTCGCCGCGTAGATGCCTGCAAAGAGTCTGGCGCCGTCATTCTCGTTAAGAGCAACTGAGGCCAGTGCCAGCGGAAAGCTGGCGCCCCACAGCAGTGTTGGCGGGAGCAGCGCCCAAAAGGCTCGATCGATGTCGAGTTGAAAGTTGAACCAGATGTTCGAGGAGATTGAAGGATTCACCGGCCAGTACGGTAGCGATGCCGCAAGATTGTATGCGGTCCAGAAAATCGCGACGGCAAGAAGCAGCTGACACCAACCCAAGGCGACGCGCGGGCGCACCAGATTGCGCGAGAGCAGCGCGCCAACGCTGCTGCCGACCCCCAGACCGGCAAGAAACACGACAAGGATGATGGAAAACGTATAGACCGACGCGCCAAGGAGCAGGCCCAGGATCCGCGTCCATATGGATTCGGCAGCAAGCGCGCAAAGCCCGGACAGTCCGATTACGACATACACCATCGCGTTGCCAGCGTCAGTTTGGGACTTCCCGAGAACTTCTGCTTTCAGGGGCAGAGGGATATGCATATCAATCGACGCAAGCACGAGCGCTACGCCCGCGATAATGACGTTGATTGCCGCGGCGGCGATTGTTGCAGTTGTGACGTCATATTCGCGGAGTAGATAAAAGCCGGCAAGCAGACATCCGATCACGGCGCCGGCTATGTTGGCGCCATAGATGAATCCAAGCGATGAAACACTGTGCGCAGTCCTCTCAACGCGTCGTACCAGTGCTGGAAGAGTCGCTCCCATCAGCAACGTCGGCGGCAGAAGACATGTCGCCGCAACGAGGCCGCGCAAAAGAAAGCCGGGCAGCCCATATCCACTCCAGGCGAAGTAGACCCGGCCTGCATGCGGAATTAACGCTAATACGAGGATTCCGAGAATGGCGATGCTAATCTCGATTGCGGCGTACACGCGAAGCGGATTACGTGTAGGAGAAACAACACGGGGCAGGATGAAGCTGCCGAGACAAGTCCCTCCCATAAATGTGGCGAGAACCACTGCAAGCGAAACAGCAGAAGAGCCAATAGTCAATTGGAGGAACTGGAACCAGACGACTTCGTAAATGAGTGCTGCACTACCGCTGCCGACGGCAAGGACGAGCAGGACCGGAAGCAGCCATCGTGGGGAGGAGCTTTCTGCGGGATACTCCATGAAAATGCGGACTGTAGGCGCAGTCAATGACGGCGCAATTGCTCCAATTCGATAGGCGCGATTACAGATCGCGCCTACAGCGGGGATCAACACTCTCTACTTCTTCGCGGCTGCCTCTTCCTTGCGCGCACCAGCCAGAATGCCAGTCATGCCGTAGTTGCCTTCATGACACGCGGAATCGAAAATCATGTGGCGCTTGTCGTCGGTCTTCCCCATCTCAATCAGCACAGTCCACGGGCGTGTCCATGTTTTCGGATCGTCGAAGGTGATCTCCCGCTTCAGATCGTTCGGACCGACGCGCGTAAACTTTTCGATGGTTTTGAATGTATCGGCGTTTGCTCCGCGATAGCCCTGCGTGTAGTTCGTCGTTTCCACAACCAGAGTGTTCCCTTCCCAATGTCCACGCGAATCCCCCAGAACCGTCTTGACGCTGGAAGGAAGATGCGGCCGTCCATCCATAAAGATGACGCGGTTTCCTCCACCGGCATGATCGTCTTCCATATAGATCCCCATGGATTTCGGACTCTGTACGATCTGCATCACGGTGCCCTGCGCAAAGAGGGTATTGTTCGGAATAAATGGCATCTGCACACCCAGGCAGCGCGGATTCTGCGCCAGAGTCTCCGGATTGTCGTTCTGATTCTGACCGCCACGCGGACCGCCAGCCGGCGCTGCACCTCGACCGCCTCGCGCACCGCCAGCCGGTGCTGCCGCCGCAACGGTGGGAGGGATTTTTCCATCCGGAGGATCAATGATCATCGACGTGCGCCTGCCGGTTTTCAGAACAGAGTTGAAGACTGCGTTGTAGGCGCCATCAACATCGGCAACGGAGTTTGCAGATCGCGCATTGCGGCCGGGATTCAGTCCCTTCTGCTTATCCGCAGCTGCCATTTCCTCATCGGTCAGAAATTCCTTATTGGCATTTGCCGCACTCCGTTGAAGAGGGACATCCGCGAGCACGAACCACGTCCCCTGCAGATCTGGTTCACCCCAGGGAGTGCGAGGTATGGTGGCTGCCGGTTTAGCTGGAGTGGCGGGCTTTGGAGACACTGCGGCAGGCTTTGGAGCGGTTGTGTTCTGAACAGCCAAAGCAAGCGCGGCCCACCAGACCACGGCCAGAACGCCCAGAGCGCCCAGCGAAACAAGATACCGTTGGCGCATCGAACACCTCCTCGTCCATTCTCTCAATGAATCCGGCAGGAGGTTATCACCTCGCGCGAGCCGAGTACAACCCCGGAACGGCACATATGCTTCAACTAAAAAACGCGATCGAAATTACCAGTGCGACCGAGATCAAGGTGAGACCACCCGTGGCAAGCCATCGATAGCGGCCGCGACCGATTGCAAGAACGATCGCTAGTTTCAATACGGTGTTGGAAAGAATTCCGACCACAAGAGCAAGAGAAGCGATTTTCATTGTCGCTCCATAGACGCCCCGCGCCATCGACAGTACCAGAGCATCGACATCGGTAAAACCCACGATGGCACCCGATACAACCATTCCCTTGTCTCCCCAGAGTTCGCTCAGCCAGTGCACCACGTAGAAGACGCATTGAAAGACAGCCGCCATCTTCAGCGACGACCAGAACTCCAGCGGATGGCCGTTGAGGGAACTTTTCGCGGTGGACGCTTTCGAGTTCAGCCACATGCCGGCGGAGGTCACGATGGCGCCCACCGCAAACGGCAGTCCTAATAACGGAATGGCGACGCGGGCCAGGCTTGGATTCAACGCCGTGATCGCGATGGCGACACGAACGAAAAGCACCGTAGATGCCCCAATGACGCCGAAAGCGAGTGCATTGTCGTGGCCACGATCGCTCTTGCTGAGCCGCGAAAAGGTGAACGACACCGCCGTGGAGGAAATGACACCGCCAATGATTCCTGCAATCGGATATCCCGAAGTCCCTTTCGCCGATCGTCGAGCCAGATGTCCCAAAAAATTCAATCCGGAGAACAACAAAACCACGATCCAAAGCGTTCTCGGACGGATGCCACCCCACGGACCGAACGGGCCTTCGGGAAGTAGAGGCAGAATGACGACCGCCATCACGCCAAATCGAACCGCGGCCCGTAATGACGTGTCATCCAGACGCCTCGCGATGTCATGCAGCCAGGATTTTTCCACCAGCAAGAGGGTTGTGACAGCAACGACTCCCCCGGCCAGCGCCCATCCCCCAATGGCGGCCGTGAATCCGGCAGCCACCACAACCAATGCTGCAACTTCCGTCGTTGCATCCGCATCCCTCCGGGCTGCGGATGCGTAGGCGGCCACGATGAGAGCCATGGCACCGATGAGAAGAACAACTGCGGGAATCCGAAACTCATTAGACCAGAGCCAGCCCGATAAACCCGCAAACACTCCAAGCAATGTGAAGGTGCGCACACCTGCGAATCGGGCTTTCGGACCCGTGGCATGTCCGGACCACTCGCGTTCAAGTCCGACGGCAAGCCCCCCTAAAGCTGCAATCAACACCCCGACCAGCGCCTGAATGTGCATGTTCATTCAAACCTACAGAAGAAGGGATTCGAGCCGATGGGCATGCACGATTTCGCCGGACGGAGACCAGGCAAATATCGTAAAGCGGCCATCCTGCGATGCGACCAAAGCGATAGCATCGCGCTGATCGTACACGAATTGAGCAGCGGACATATGCCTCGTGTTTCCCAGCTGCGCCGGTTCGACGATCAATTGAGGGGAACCTTCGACGGGCTCGGTCACCAGCACGCGTTCGATTCGGCCGGCAGTATCGCGCGACACAATCTTCACTCCGGAAGCCAGCAGCGCAAAATGATCCGAAATCACCGTCGCGCCATCGACCGCTGTCCATCCCGCCAGCGCATCGACGGCAGATCGCAAGGCATCGGAATCGTGCGGCAAGCCGTCGATTTCAGAAAACGGCGGCGTTACCGAATAGGAAATGGGTTTCACCAGGGACTGTCGCCATTGCTCACTGTCGCGTGGAACCACAAGCAGTGTTCCTCCGCGCTGATGCGCACGCATTGAAATGGCCAGGCGAACCAGAACGTTGTCGGATTCTTCCCGACCGGCAGAAGAATAAAACGCAAACAGTGAACGGAGCGCTGTCGGCAGTTCGGTGACAATGGCGGTTTGCGGCTCAATGAATTTCACGTCGGCGCCTTCCAGTACCGCAATATTGGCGAATTTCGTGGAAGGCTCTGCTCTCCGGAATTTCACGACGAGCAGACCCGGCGCAATCACCTCGAGAATGAAACACCATGTGGGAACGGTCCGCGTCGTTCCCCACAGACACAGACGACCGTCATACGCCCAGACGCCCAGGTGAATCCCAGGCCGCTCGACCGCCGGCGCCAGCCGAACCAGCACGTCCGGATTCAACGGCAGCCGATTATCAAATATCAGCGGCCGGACGACCTGGTCAGGCGGAACAAACGCGAGGGAGATGGACGGCCCCCTGCCTTCCTCGTGCCGAAGACTGGCCCAGAACGCAGCACTGATGACGTCTTCAATGACCGAGGCGTCGGGTTTCGGAGCGTATCCGGGTTCCTGGAATTTCGTTGCAAGCGCCGACAACCGCGATTGGATCCGTTCGGCGACCGTGCGCGCCGCTGGATATGTGGGTCCACCCATCCTTGAAGTGTACACGCTAAAGACGGTTCCCTCTGGTCAGGAGAGGTGACCGGAAAGTTTTTCCGTTGACAGGAAATCCGGGATTCCTATATATCCATATTCGATATACTCAGTCTGATTTAGATTCAATGCGAGAAAAGCCCATGGCCAAAGAATTCCTCCCTCTCAATCACGCGGATTTTCACATCCTGCTCGTGCTGGCCGATGGTCAGCGTCATGGATACGGAATCATGTCGGATGTGGAAAAAATGACTGGCGGAGCCACGAAGTTTGGACCCGGAACGTTATACACATCGATCAAGAGACTTCTGACTAAGGGCTTGATTGAAGAGTCCGAGGATCGGCCGGATCCGAAGCTCGATGATGAGCGACGCCGGTATTACGGACTGACGGCGATGGGTAAAAAAGTTGTCGCCGCCGAATCCGAACGTCTGGCCGCGCTGTTGCGTTATGCCCGCGGGCAGAAACTGGTGAAACAATCATGAGTACCCAACGCATTCCATCACAGTCCGCCAGCTTGTCCGTTCGCTGCTATCGACAGCTCATGCGCTTCTATCCGAAGGAATTCACCGCAAATTTCGGGGACTCCATCGATCAGGCGTTTCGCGATCTGGCTCGCGATGCATTCCGAGAACGAGGGCGCCTCGGCATTCTGCTGCTGTGGTTCCGCATCGTTCCGGACTTTATTTTCTCGGCCATCGAATTGTTCACGGCCAAAGCAGGAGATTACCTGAAATGGAGTTTCCGCCTTCGGTGGTTACTCGCCTGCAGTGCTGGATTTGCAATCGGACTGGCGTCGTCGAATTCCCTGCAATTGCTGGGACTCCCGAAGCAACTGGCAGGTATCCCGCTCTGGCTGACCGTCGGTTTGTTTCAATCGATGGTGCTTACCGGGAAGAACTGCAGCCGGATCAGGTGGGCATTGTTCAGCGCCGCAGGAGCCGTGCTTGCCGCAACCGTCACAAGGACCGTCATGCCCGATCCTCGTTTGCTCCTGCAGGTTTTGCCAGTCTGGGCCGTAACCGTGCTGGATATTCCGGCGGTAATCCATGGAGCGGTTATCGGATTATTTCAGTGGCAGGCGTTTCGGAAGGAGCATCTGAATCCATCACGCTGGATACTCGCGTGCGCGGCGGGACTGTATGTGTTCTGGATTGCACCCATCGAAACCTTTTCACCAATGATGTCTCTTATTCGAATTGCGCAGGACGTAGTCGGCTTTGAGGTGAACTTCAACCTCTTCGACCTTGGTAACTTCGCCAACTTTCTTCTTGCGGGCGCGTTTTTCGGCGCAATAACGGTTGTGCCGCTGGAGCGTATTCTTCGCCTCCATCCAGTATCCACGACGGCACCTGCACAAACACTGACGAACGAATAGAATCGGAATCGAAAGTCCGCAGATGCGGAACAAGGTCGCGCCAGCGTCTTTCGGCAATGCCACGCGGATCATATAGAACGGCGTGACCTGCCCCCCACATTCGGTCATTGTGCGGTCGCACGGACAGGCTCGTCGCGACACGTCGCCTTTTGCTTGACTGGACCCGATTACGGAAGGAGCAGGTCGACGGGAATGACACAGTCCGGCAATAGTGAAGGCGTCACCGTGTCGCCGCGGCGAAATTCACGGATGCTTTGATAGGAATCCCCGACAGGACTGGAATAGGCCAGAAGCCGGTTGTTCCGCAGATCGGCAATCCAATACTCCGGAACGGACATAATCGCATAGAGCTGCAGCTTCACCGTGGTATCCAGTTCAAGGGAGGAGTCGGCAACCTCGATGATGAGAAAGATGTCCGACGCATCCGGATTCTTTTCCAGGTAAGCCTTGCCCCTCGGACGCAGCAGAACGATGTCCGGCATCGGTGCGGCAAATTTGTGCAGCACGACGCCGCCCTGAACGCGAACGACCGCCTTTCCCTGAAGCTGATTGACAAACTTTTCATTCACGTTATCGACGACGAACCCGTGGCGAGGTCCGGGTGGAGGCATGATCAGGATCTCTCCGTTAATGAGTTCCGTGCGCTCGTCGGGAGATAAGATGCCGACCTCCGCCATCTTGTAGCAGTCGTCGATAGTGAACCGTTTTCGAGTGATTTGGGATGACATAAAGGACACGGTGAGAATACTGCAGGAATGCTTCCACCGTGAAGTGATGTATAACCAAACGAATTCTTCGATCGAATGCTCTTTTCACCAAGACTTTCGCGAATTGAAGTTCGCGTAATCGCCGACTATTTCGGTACCCTGTTGGGGGCGCTGAGCCGGCGTACACTGAACCCGGACAGAGCTGGCCGCGAGAACGCATGAGGTGAGTGACGATGAAGAAAAAGACGATTCTCGTATTCCTTGTGGCGGTTTGCGCGTGGGGCGTCACTACGAACGGGACCCAACGCACTGCTACATGCGACCGCGAATGTCTGCGCTCCAGGATCACACAGGTGCTTTATGCCTTCCTGAAGCACAACATCAGCGGACTCCCCGTCGCCGACACGCTGCGAGTCACCGAAGACGCCGTCGAGAAGCCGCTCGCGAAAGTCGGCCTCGTGAATTCGTTGACACGACTGCGTGGATTCCGCCAGGACATCATCGACGAACGAGCCGGGGTAGCCGGTGCCGACGTCGTTGCCGAAGAGAGCGGAGCACCGGTGCTACTGGTGTTGCGGTTGAAGGTCGTGGCAGACAAGCTGACCGAGATTGAACTCGTGGCCACGCGCAGCAGTGCAGAAGGGCTGATCTTCAACATCGACGGCCTGAGTGCGCCGAGCGAAGTGATGAACTACGCGCCGCGTCGCGAACAACTCGCGACCCGCGACGAGGCAATCAAGGCGGCCTTGCATTATCCCGCGGGGCTCAATGCGGCGAAGACTTTCGCCGACGTGAACGCGCCCTTTGCTGCGGATGCGTACCGGTACGAGAATGGCCAGGTGATGGCAGGTCCCGACTGCAAGTTCGCGGCCGGTTGCCAGAACATCTCGACACAATCGCTTGCGATTTTCAATCGCCTTGGTGATGTGCAGACGCGCGTGATCGCCGTCGATGAACGCATGGGCATCGTCTGGCTTCGCATGGCCTGGGGCGTGCGTGAGCGCGGCGGTGACCAGCTTACTGTGTGGGAAACGTTCAAGGTATACGACGGCAAAATCCACGCCGTCGAAGCATTCATGAAGATCCTCCCCGTGGAAAAACGCAATGGAGGTTGGGAGTAGCGACTCTTCCGTGTGCTATTTCCTGCGAGGGCGCTTCGGAACAAAGGCGAGAAAGCGCCGAGGGTTATTCACCATGATGCCGTGAAGTACCTGTTCACTCGCACCGGCCGCTTTCAATTTTGGAATGAACACCGTCATCGTCTTGGAGTAGCCGCTCGACGCATCAGCGGAGAACATCAGGTGGTCGGCAAATCCGGCTTCGATCAGAGACATGACCATCGGAATCTGCTGCGTGTCGTTATTGCCTTGCCTGTCAAAACCCACATACGCACCCCGTCTGCAGATGGTCTTGTGCACATACACATTCGTGTCGACCAGATTTCCAAGATGTCCAATGACGACGCGATTCGGATTAACGCCCGCATCCTCGAGAATGTCGAGCTGTTCGAGCGCCGACTTCCCGGGAATGCCGGTGTGCGTGAATATCGGCAGGTTCGTCGCGACGTGTGCCCTGCCAATGGCGCGGAAAACCCGGCGTTCATCCGCCGTAATCTCGTCCCATGACCCAATCTCCCCAAAGACGCCGAGTGTGTCGTTATCCACCTGCTTGATGAGGGCATCGAATATCTGCGTTTCGCTCATCGTCGAAATTTCTTTGGGATAAAACGGCTGCGAATAAAATCCTCCGCCAACGACGATCGGGATTCCGGACTTCATCGACACTTGTCGCAGGAATTCGACGTCGCGTCCCATGTCCGCGTGACCGGCGTCGACAATGCATGCCACGCCTGCGTCTTTGACCTTGCTCACTTCAGCGGACATCAGGTCCACGTTATGCATGATGTCCGGGGGAGGAGTTGCCCCGCCGCCTCCGCCACCCCCGCCTCTCGCAGGCGTCGGCTGCTGACCATTTGCGACGCGAACGGCGTTGCTGGCCGCTGAAAACTTCGCATTGAAATCCGGACCGAGCTGCATGTGCTCATGAAACAGCGTGGCTCCGCCTGCCAGTTCCTCCGGCGCATAGTCTTTCAGTATCGTTCGGATGACCGCCCCCTTCGGAAATTCCGCAGCTTGTGAGAATCCACTTTGCGGAAGTGCGGCGGCTGCCGCACCAATGCCGAGAAGTTCGAGCGCCTGGCGCCGAGTGATGCGTTTCGAAAGATCGTTTGTCATGGTGGGAGCATTCTAATGGCGAATTCAGAAGCCTGCTGCAGGTTTTTTCGCGATCACCTGATGCATACGGCAATGGGCAACCAACGTGTGCGGGGAGGCATCCGCCTCATTCATTCCGGCGACGAACTCCTCCAGCCGGCTCGCGGACAGTGTTCCCTCGTTGACCAGCCCCTGGGCAGCAGCGCGTAGAGTCCAGTTCCAGAATCCTTTGTGATCGCCGCTCATATAGTGAGGATGGTAGGCATCCACATGCACGAGTTCAAAACCCGCTTCCCTGGCCCAGGTGTGAGCGCGGCGTCCGCCCGCATAGTCCACCCCTCGCCTGCGGCCTGCTTCCAGGCAGATGTCGCGCAACTCAAGATAAGAGTCACAGGCAGGCTCTGTATAGACTCCGCTCACATCTGCCTCTTCACAAACCATGACGCCGCCCGGCTTCAACGCCGCATAGATGGCTCGCATTGCTTCCACGGGTTTATTCAAATGGACCATGAGCCAGCGCGAATAGGCCACATCGATGCTTGCAGGCTCCAGATCCGGATTGTAGACGCTCCCCACACGAAACCGTGCGGTTTGAAGTGCGGCTTCGCGCGCCAGTCCATCAGCCACCGCGACCTGCTCCGGATTCAAATCGATTCCAGTTGCATGGACACCCTGGCCCGCCGCCCACCGCGACACGTAGCCAAGTCCGCATCCAAACTCCACGAATTGATGCCCCGAAGCGAGCCCGGCACGCAGCAGCAACTCGCGAGTGCGGCCGTCGTGTATTTCGCTGATGACGCGCAACCGGTCGTGATCGCTTCGTCCGGTACCAGTGAGTATGTATTTGTCGCCAATCGTCGTCATGGCGCTGGAGTATACCCGATGATTATCCCTCTAATGAATGACACCATTCAGGTGAAGAGTTGCAGCCACGAGTGAAGCGATATAGAGCGCACAGAAGCCGAAAACGACAACCGGCGCAAGTAGACGCCGTACGGATCCTATCCGCTCGGCGGGGCGCGACGTGCGCCGCCGGTTTCGATTCAACTGAGCGATGCATCGCGCTCTCACAAATTCGACCCGCTCGGGGTCCGGGCTCAGCACTTCCAATCGCGCCAAAGCCCTCTCGTCGTCACCATTCATATCGCGACCTCCTTTAATGATGCTGGAGCTGGTGCTTCTCCGTCTTTCATATGACGAGCAAATAGTGCGCGACCGCGGCTGACACGCTGGCGCATCGCATCTGTCGATATGCCGCAGATTTCAGCAGCTTCCGAGTGCCGCAATCCTTCAATGACTACCAGCAACAACGCTTCGCGATACGCGATGGGAAGCGAAGCCAGCACCATTGCCACTCGGCGTTGTGTCTCGTCCGCTTCAACGCATTCCAGTGGGGATGGCCCAGGTCGACCGTTTGGCCACAGACCCAGCAAAGTCTCATTATGCGATTCCTCCAGCAGCCGCGAACGACAATAGCTTGTGTGTAGATTACGGGCGACAGTTAACAGCCACGGGCCAAGGCGCGTGTCGGAACGAAGACGCGGTGCATGCACGACGAGCCGCAGCCAGGTTTCCTCAAGCAGATCTTCAGCAACGTCCCTCCGATTCGATAATCTCGCGAGAAAATTGAAGATTCGGCGGCTGAATGCGTCGTGCACCGCATTGAATGCCTCGGTATCGCCTGTTCGCAGGCGGTGAACAAGTCGTAGCTCAAACTCGCGATCCATCGTAGTAATAACGCGCACGTCGCGAGAACGTGACGGCGTCACGTTCTTGGGCACCCGCGCGTTATACATCATGGCGACATTTTCCGGGAGGTATTCATGATTGGTGAAGCACTGAAACAGGCCAGTATCGTGGCGCTCGCGAGCATATTCATCGGCATCGTGCCCTTAGTCCTGGGCATCGTCTATGCCATTTGGCCGAACGAGCGGCGCCTGGCCATGATGCGGCCCGTTTCCCTTGCGACAATTTTCGCGGTTCTCAGCGGCTCAACGCTCGGTGTGCTGAACACGTTTCGCAACATGGGAATGAGCCAAACGGGGTCGTTCTCACCAGTGAATGCATTGGCCATTTCCGAATCGCTGGTTCCCATATTCTTCGGCTTTGGTTGCCTGACTGTGGCGTGGATCTGCGTGGCCTTTGGGCTTTGGCGACGACCGTAAGCCTGCGGATTCATGTCTCTACGAAAGCTTGCGTTTACCTGCAGCCGGGTTATAGCATCCGCGATTATGCGAATTCTGATGACTCTTCTTCTCCTGTCCGTCGTTGGCGCGGCCCTCGCACAAGATGCGCATCCTACTCAACAGCGGGTGACTCCTAAAGAAATGCAGTGGCCTGCGAGTGCGCCAGTGGCAGGCACTTCGAACGTCGCTGGAATTCAGACGGTTGTCCTCAAGGGCGATCCGACGAAAGCCGGCCTTTACACATTGATGCTCAAGGTGCCGCCCAACGTGAAGATTCAGGCGCATTCTCACGGCGATGATCGCACCGCCGTTGTCGTGTCGGGAGTGTGGTACTTCGGGTATGGTCGCGAGTTCAATGAGAGCGCATTGAAGGAGTTGCCGGTCGGGAGCTTTTATACCGAACCGCCGAAAGTCGAGCACTTCGCAATGACCAGGAGCCAGGGCGCGACCATCGAGATCACGGGATACGGGCCGAGCAGCACGGTCTACGTCGATCCGAAAAATGATCCGACAAAGAAGTGAATCGCCAGTGAATCCATGAGCGAAACCGACAGCATTTTTCAGCGCGCGGTATCGAAGCTACTCGTCGAGATATTCGATGGGCCTCCCGGCACGGAGGCTTACATTCTCAATCCCGGCGATTCCGGACTTCTGGGTCAATTGGAAACGATATCGGCAGCCACCGCCTCAAAGCAGGCGATCCCCGGAAAGCCGTCGATTGCCGCGCATGTCGATCATCTTCACTTCGGAATGTCTCTGCTGACACGCTGGATATCCGGCGAGGAAAATCCGTGGGCCGATGCGGACTGGACTGGAGCGTGGAAGCGCAACAAAGTTACAGACGAGCAGTGGCGAACCCTTTGCGATAACCTTCGAAAGCAATCCGATACGTGGAGAAACGCCGTCACTGCTCGAACTCAATGGGATGACATCACTGCAGCCGGAGCGTTATCCACCATTGCACATACGGCATACCACCTCGGCGCGATCCGGCAAATTTTGACCGCTGCGAAGTTGTAAGCGCGGTCCATCATGGACACCAATCATCGACTGAAGGTTGTGCGCGGTCATAAGACCGCGACTACAACAATTCGGAAGTGCTTCTCATACCGCAGAACAGTTTCGTTGGCGTTTTTCAGCATGTATACTCCGCGCATTCGTCGGACGACAGAGGAGGACCCACGTGATTCAAAAGGTATTGCCTGGAATTCTGGTGACGGCGACAGTGCTGCTGGTACCGATTCAAAGACCATTCAATACGTGGAAGAGCTATGGAGGAGGCGTCGATTCATCTCAGTATTCTTCGCTGAAGCAGATCGACAAGACGAACGTCAAGCAGCTCCAGGTCGCATGGACGTTTCCCATCGGTGGAAACTCATCGACCAGTCCCCTTGTTGTCGACAATGTGATGTACGTTCCGAGAGCCGGACAGTCGGCAGCGATTGTCGCGCTTGATGCGGCGACGGGAAGGGAGCTGTGGGCAAGTCCGGGTGGAACGGGCGCCCGCGGAATGAATTACTGGGAGAATGCGGATCATTCGGATCGGCGGCTGGTGTTCGTCAACAACGGATTCATTAAAGAGATCAACGCCACCAACGGCGAAACGATCATGACGTTCGGCGACAGCGGTCGTCTCGATCCCAAGCTCGATTCCGAACGCACTGTGGCCAATGTCGGCGGCAATCCCGGACGCATTTACAAGGACACCATCATCGTTTCACTGCCGGCGAGCGGCGCGAGCTTCGATTCCACACCCGGCGACGTTCGCGCATATGACGTGAGAACCGGGAAACTGAACTGGACATTCCACAGCATTCCCCGTCCGGGCGAGCCCGGATCGGAAACATGGCCCGCTGAAACACTGACAGCTGCGCCGGGCGGAGGTCACAACTGGAGCGAGTTCACGGTGGATGAAGCGAACGGCATCGTTTTCGTTCCATTTGGAACCGCGCGATACGACTTTTACGGCGGCAATCGAAAGGGAAACAATCTTTTCGCGAACAGTTTAGTCGCGCTCGACGCCAACACCGGCAGGATGCGATGGTATTTCCAAACGGTCCATCATGATCTTTGGGACTATGATCTTCCAACTGCGCCGAAGCTGCTGACGGTTCGCCGCAATGGGCAGAATGTCGATATCGTGGCGCAGCCTTCGAAGCACGGATTCCTTTTCGTGTTCAATCGACTGACCGGTGCTCCCATATGGCCCATCGAGGAACGTCCGGTGCCGCAGTCGGACGTGCCGGGTGAATACTCGTCGCCCACACAACCGTTTCCAACGCTGCCGCCGCCATTCGCACGCCAGTCTTTCACGGAAAAGGACATCAACCCGCTTCTCACCGATGCGCAAAAGGAATCCGCCCGTCAGCTGCTGCAGAATTCACGCAACGAAGGGTTGTTCACACCCCCAAGCATGAAAGGAACTGTCGAGTTGCCGGGTCACAATGGCGGCGCCAACTGGGGAAGTTCGGCCGTTGATCCGGCGAAGGGCACGATGTATATCGTCTCGAAAGAATTGCCTACGTATTTGAAAATCGTTCCGCCGGGCGCCGGCGGAGGCCGAGGTGGTGGTGGAGGTGGTGGAGCTGGCGGTGGACGTGGAGGTGGCGGCGGCAGAGGTGGTGGTGCGGCTGCGCCGGCCGGCGCACCGGAAGCCCCGGCAACAGCAGGGCGAGGGGCTGCGGCTCCGCGTGCGTATCGTCCGGATGGATTCGTGGAGTATCAGGCGCCCTATGACTTCATGCAAACTGGCTCGACACCGGATGGCGTCAGCGGACTGTCCATCATGGGGCCGCCGTGGTCGCAGCTGACGGCGTATGACCTCAACACCGGAAATATCCTGTGGCGTGTTCCTCATGGTGGTGTGACCGCGCTCGGCGATAAAGGAAAAGACACCGGCAGCATTGCGCCGCGGGGTGGAGTGGTCGTCACCGCAGGGGGACTGGTGTTTGCGGGCAGCACATCGGACCGCAAACTGCGCGCCTACGATCAGGACACTGGAAAGGTCGTTTGGGAGTTCGAACTTCCCGGACCGCAGGAAGGAGTGCCCGCAGTGTACCAGGTTGGAAACCGTGAGTTCATCGCCGTCTCCGTCGGCGGGGCGGGCGTGTTCCAGCCGCGACCTGCTCCGGCTAACCCCATTCCTGCGGCAGGGCCAGGACAGTACATGGTATTTGCGTTGCCGCAGAAGTGAGTGGGGCGGAAGGTGTGAATGAATTGCATCCAGGTAGGAGCAACTCCCCTCCTGGAGCAGGAGGTAGATGGATCGAACAATTCTCCGCCCATTCGTTCGTTGGAATCAAAGAGAACCATTTCGACCTTACTACCACCCCGGCCTTCGGCCACCCCTCCTGTTCCAGGAGGGGTGCGGCTCGTCCTTCTCCTCCAATTCATTTCATAGACCGCAATTACAACGATCAAGGACTCCGGACGTTGGATCAAGAACCTGTTGGGCACCCTGTCGCATAATCAATCCATGAAGACTCCAAGACTGATGGCCGTGCTGGCGCACCCGGATGACGAATCTCTGGGCGTGGGCGGTACGTTGGCAAAATACGCGTCCGAAGGCGTGGACGTGTTTCTGTTGACCGCCACGCGCGGAGATGGCGGCCGTTACTACGGACATCCTCCCGGCGATCCGCAACACCCCGGCTCATCGTCATTGGCGCACATCCGGGAGGCGGAGTTGCGCGCCGCCGCGTCGGTGCTGGGAATTCGTGAAGTCTCATTGCTGGACTATAAGGACGCACATCTGGACCGCGCGAACACACGCGAAGTAATTTCCGCTATTGTGACCCATCTCCGGCGCGTGCAGCCCGACGTCGTCATTACATTCGGACCGGACGGCGCGTACGGGCATCCGGATCACATCGCGATTTCTCAATTCACCGCGGCTGCCATTACAGCGGCGGCATTTCCGGAGTTTCCAGATTCAGGGAATGGTGTTGCACGACCGCATGCGGTTTCGAAGTTCTATTACATCGCCTGGCCAAACTCGACATGGAACGCCTACCAGGCGGCGTTCCGAAAACTGGTCTCAACCGTGGATGGCGTGGAGCGGCAGGCGGTGCCCTGGCCCGAGTGGGAGATCACCAGCGTGATCGATACACGGAGCAATTGGTCCACGGTCTGGCAGGCAATCTCCTGCCACGAGTCGCAGATCTCCGCCTATGAAGCGTTGAAGCATTTGTCTGCGGAAGATCACGAGGCGTTGTGGGGACAGCAGTCGTTTTATCGGGTTTTCAGTATCGTCAATGGTGGTCGAACGCGGGAGACCGATCTCCTGGAAGGGATTCGCCCATAACGCAGGAATCGCCAATCAAGGAGTCCACCCATGGATAGTGAAGCTCGCCGGCACGCGCCGCTCGAGATGGACAGCGCAACTTTTCGCAAGCTTGGGCATCTTCTCGTGGACAGGGTGGCCGGACTCCTGGAATCCATGCCGCAGGGTCCGGTAAACCACGATGAATCGCCCTCGTCCGTGCGGGACGCGCTGAAACTCAATGGTTCGCTACCGGAATCGGGAATGGAACCGGAGCAACTGCTGGAGCAGACCGCGAAACTGCTGTTTGAGCATTCGCTCTTCAATGGGCATCCGCGTTTCTTCGGATACATTACTGCGTCGCCGGCGCCGATCGGGATTCTCGGCGACTTCCTCGCTTCGGCGCTGAACCCCAACGTTGGCGCCTGGATACTTTCTCCCGCGGCCACGGAGATTGAGCGACAGACCGTACGTTGGATCGCATCGCTGATCGGCTACTCGCAGGACTGCGGTGGCCTGCTACTTAGTGGCGGCAATATGGCGAACGTAGTCTGTTTCCTGGCGGCGCGGGCGGCGAAAGCGAGATGGAACGTACGCGAACGGGGAGTCGCCGAGGATGGCGGACACAGGCTTCGGGTGTATGCATCGATCGAAACGCACACCTGGATTCATAAGGCCGCAGACTGCAGTGGTCTTGGTACGGCATCGATCCGGTGGGTCGCAACGGATCAGAAATTGCGTATGGACGTTGACGCGCTGCGCCGGCAGATGGAATCCGACACCGCCGCAGGAGATGTCCCATGCCTTGTCATCGGAACGGCAGGATCCGTCAGCACAGGCGCGGTCGACCCCCTGCCGAAAATTGCGGAAGTCTGCCACGAGTATGGGGCGTGGTTCCATGTGGATGGCGCGTACGGCGGGTTTGCGGCGTGCGTTCCCGAAGCGTCGATGGATCTGCGAGCACTGAGTCAGGCGGATTCCGTCGCCGTGGATCCACACAAATGGTTGTACGCTCCGCTTGAGGCCGGTTGCGCCCTGGTCCGCGATCCGGAACTGCTCCGTGCGGCGTTTGCGTACCACCCGCCGTACTATCACTTCGAGGAGAGTGCCACGAACTACGTCGACTACGGACCTCAGAACTCGCGAGGTTTTCGCGCCCTGAAAGTGTGGCTCGCACTAAAGCAGGTGGGTGCAGCCGGCTATCGCAAAATGATTGGAGACGATATCCGGTTGTCTAAAATGATGGCGGAAGCGATCGACCGTCACCCGGAGTTTCAGCTGATGACTCAGGACTTGAGCATCGCCACCTTCCGTTATGTTCCACTCGACCTCAGAGCGCAGCGACACGATGCGCCAACGGAAAGCTATCTCGATGCGCTCAACCAGGAACTGCTCGACCGGCTGCAGCGCAGCGGCGAGATTTTTGTTTCCAACGCCGTCATCGACAGCCACTACGTTCTTCGTGCCTGCATTGTGAATTTTCATACCACCGATGCGGATGTACTCGCCGTTCCGAACCTCGTCGCACGAATCGGACGCGAGGTGGATGTGAAGCTCCGTCGGGAGAAGTTTCGATAAACCCGAACTCACTCCCGTCCTCGGCGTGAACGAATTATGAAGTCTGTCGCCGAATTTCCAAACTTCAGGAGTTGTCAAGGTCAGGTGCCGGCGATGGTGAGGACTAAATAGGACGGACTTCTTTATGACCTTCATGCATGAGTGTCGTTTGCAGCAATCCCGCGGCTCGCCGCGGGATTGCCGACTCACAAATCGTGTCTACGCCAGTGCCTTTTGGAACAGTACGAGCAGACGAGCATGGGCTCGCTCCGCCTCCTCCTTGTTGTACTGATCCGAATCGAGCGCGCACCAGCCATGGTCCGCCTTGTAGACTTCGATTTCGGCAGACAACTTCGCATCGTCATAGGCCTTTTTCAGGAGCACTTTGTTGTTCGCATTCTGCGCATCATCGTTTTGAGCGACGCAATGAAGAAACTGCGCCTTCATTTGTGGAACGAGCAGGTGCGGACTGTTGTCTGCTGCGCTTGCCAACGTGCCGCCGTGAAACGTGGCACCGGCACCGACGCGATCGGGAATCGCTGCCGCGGTGCGCATGACGATGGGGCCCCCCATGCAGTAACCGGTCGTGCCGATCTTTCGGGTTTTTGAGACGGACGGCTGAGTATCAAGCCATGCGACAAACGCTCTGGCATCGCTGACATGCGTTGTCGGGTTCAGAAGGCTCGCCATAGGACGTGCGATCGGCATACCGTCGGAAAACTTTGTGCCGTCCGGAATAACCGGAGCCTTTTTCGATCGGTAGAACGGATTCACCACCAGGACCGAATATCCTTCCTGGGCGAGCCGTTTACCCATCGTGCGAAACGCGGGACGCAATCCGAGTATATCGGGCCACACGACGACACCGGCGCCGGTGCCGCTGGCGGGGTGAACGAAATACGCGTCGGCAGTTCCGTCCGGAGTCTTGATGTTGACTTCCTCTTCCTTCACGTCGACTGCGGCATCCGCGGCGTGAGGCATCAGCAGCGACATGCCGGCAGCGGCCGTCATCGCTGCAAATTCACGTCGACTCAGTCCCAGGCGAGCACGCGTCTTTTCTACATCTTTTTCGTAGTGTTCATCGCACATAGATAATCTCCTTCCGTTTTTCTGGCGAAGCACTATAACGCAGTTCTGAATTTCGGACGCCGCGGCAATTCTTCATAATAGGGATCATGGACTCGGACTGGTCTAGGCTGCGGCTCAAGGATCGAATCGCTCCCGACTTGCGTGTGCTCTTTGTGGGTATCAACCCTGGCGTGCGGTCGGCTCAAACCGGACACCACTTCGCCGGATATTCCAACCGTTTCTGGAAGCTCCTCAACGACTCAGGCCTCACGCCTGAACCGGCAACATACATGGATGATGAACGAATTCCCAGTTGGCGATTCGGAATTACGAATCTCATTGCACGCCCGACTCCGGGAATTGATGAACTCCGCCCTGCCGAATATGTCGAGGGATGGAAAGTACTCAATCGAAAGATTCGGCGCCTGCAGCCACGGATCGTTGCGCTGGTGGGCGTGACACTTTACCGCGCGATCCTGCCACTGCTTCCCAATGGGACCGAGACCGGCGGACGGCGCGCAAAGGTGATCGGCCTGCAGCCGGAGCGAATTCATGACGCACAGTTGTTCGTTCTACCTAATCCAAGCGGGCGCAATGCGAACTACACCTATGACGAAATGTTGAATGCTTT
>Ga0070664_100000129_pt1 | contig 50535 bp, 52 predicted proteins | sample KBSC73metaG_FD_65863 | JGI IMG/M metagenome (GOLD analysis project Ga0070664, IMG submission 65863) | Corn rhizosphere microbial communities from Kellogg Biological Station, Michigan, USA - KBS C7-3 metaG | ecosystem: Host-associated > Plants > Roots > Rhizosphere > Soil ... | reverse complement strand
GAGCATCGCGCCCTTCGGCGCACCCGCCGTTCCCGACGTGTAGAGCAACACCGCGACGTCTTCGCCGCCCGCCGTGGTGGCGGGAGCCGGCCCGCCGCCGCTGGGCAGGTCGCCGAGCGTGAACGTGTGCCGGGGCGCGTGCTCGCCGGCCGCCGCCACCACGTCGTGGCTGCCGACCAGCACGGCGGCGCCGGAGTCCTCGAGCAGGTGCGCCAGCTCGCGCGTGGTGTAGCCCGGGTTGACCGGCACGGCGATCAGGTTGGCGCGCAGCGCGGCGAACAGGGCGACCGCGAACTCCGGCACGTTCGGCAACCCGACCGCGACCCGGGGCGCGTGACCGCCGCCGTTCGGCAGGTCGAGCGCCGCGAGGGCGGCCGCCAGCTCGTCGACCCGCTGGTTCAGCTCGGCCCAGGTGAGCACCCGGTCGTGCCAGCGCAGAGCGGGATGGTCGGGACGGGTGTCCGCGGCGCGGCGGACGAGGTCTGCGACATTGCCGGCCGTGCCGGCCGTGCCGGCCGAGCCGGCTGGGCGTACCTCATGCACGGACGCGAGTCTGGCACACACCTCCCGGGTGGTGGGTCGCGGAAATGCAGTGTCCGATTTGTGCATATACGGTTCTCGACACGCCGATGGCCGAGCCGGTTCACTCCAGCGGGGGATCACCGCTTCGCACCGTGAACACGGGCTCGCGGAGTGCATCTGAAACGGCGTGTTCCCTGGAAATTGCGGCGTGTCGCACGGTCCGATCGCACCTCATGTGCGACGACGGGGTCCCCCGATACGGAAATACTGTGCCTCCGTGTAGCGGACTTCCCACACGGGGGTGACGGCGGCCCTACTATCGGCGGGTCGGCTCACCCCTTTTGTTGTGTTCCGATCCCCCTCAGACCGAGGAGGCCGCAATGCCCAGTTTTGTACGGGAAACCGAAGCTGACGAAGCTGACTTGAGGCACCTGGGGGATCTCCACCCGTCGATCAATCCCCCGAGCGACCGGAAGGCGGATCTGTGACCTCGATCCCGTCCGCGCTGGGCGTGGGCACAGGCATTCCCGGGGTCAGCCCCGAGGTGCTCGCCGCACGCGCGGCCCTGACACGGGGCCTCAACACGCTGCGGCATGCCCTGACCACCGGTCTCATGATGTCCACCGGTACTCAGCGCGGCAACGGTGTACCCCGCACGCGTAACCGCCCCGCCGTCGGGGAGCAGTCCCCTCCCTACGTCCCCGGTGGCAACTCCCGGGCGTCGGACGCGCGGCTCGGCGGCAAGCCTTCCCCCGTCCCGCATCCCGGGCGACCGGCCGACGAGCGCGAGCGGCCCGACCGCCTCGACCCCCTCGCCGGCCCGGCCACCACCACGGACCTGGACGATCGCGGCGCCGGCCCCGCCCGCGGCGGCCCGGGAGCGGGCCCCGGCGGACCGGAGACCGACCCGGACGACGAGCCGGCCGCCGAGGCGATCAAGACCCGGCCCGACCCGACCGACGCCGCGGCCGGCGTCTGGGCGCTCGTCGAACGGGCACAGGCCGGCGACGCCGAGGCGTTCGGCCAGATCTACGACCGGTACCTCGACACGGTGTTCCGGTTCATCTACTTCCGCGTCGGCAACCGGCAACTGGCCGAGGACCTGACCGCCGACACGTTCCTGCGCGCGCTCAAGCGCATCGGCAGCTTCACCTGGCAGGGCCGCGACCCCGGCGCGTGGCTCGTCACGATCGCCCGCAACCTGGTCGCCGACCACTTCAAGTCGGGGCGCTACCGGCTGGAGGTGACCACCGGCGACGTCCTGGACGCCGACCGGGAGGACCGTGGGCCGGAGGGCAGCCCCGAGGCCGCGGTGGTCGACCACATCACCAACGTGGCCCTGCTGACGGCGGTCAAGCAGCTCAACCCGGAGCAGCAGGAGTGCATCGTGCTGCGGTTCCTGCACGGGTTCTCGGTGGCCGAGACCGCCAACGCGATGGGCAAGAACGAGGGGGCGATCAAGGCACTGCAGTACCGGGCCGTGCGCGCGCTGGCCCGGCTGCTCCCGGAGGGCTTCAAGTCATGAGCCGGGCGGCAGTGACCCGCGTCACGCGCCACTCGTTAGGGGACCGGGCCGCCGTAACCGGCACTTCGCATCCTCCGTTGGTTGGGGTACGACCGACGGCCAGGCGCCCGAAGGTCCCGGCCGCCCTGTCCGGGGCGGCTTACGGCCGTCCTGCGGCCAGCGTGCGCCGTTCCGTCACTCCGAGCGAAGGGGGGTGCTCCAGGTGATCACGTCCGTGTTTCCGAGCCGGCGCGCCGAGCGCTTTGCCCAGTTGCTCGACGAAGCGGCCGGCGCCCGCCGGCACCACGCATGGTCCGTCGACGACGACGACCTGGGTGCGATGGTGACCATTGGTCAGCGGGTATCGACGTTGCCGCTGGTCGTCGAGGTCGATCCCGAGTTCCGCACCGGCCTTCGGGCGAGCCTCATGGCGCGCATCGAACGCGAGGGCATCGGTGCCACGGCAAGCCCGCCGGAAGCCGACGCGCCCGCGCGCCGTCGCCTTGCCGACCTACTTCCCAGCGGCCGCACCCGCAGCGCGATCATCGCGACGGTGGCCGCCGGGTCGTTCGGCGCGTTCGGCATCTCCGCCGCGAGCGGCGACGCGATCCCCGGCGACACGCTGTACGGGGTCAAGCGGTCCGCGGAGGAGGCGCAGCGCGCGCTCACCGGCAACCCGATCAGCCTCGGCCAGCTCAACCTGGAGTTCGCCAAGAAGCGCCTCACCGAGGCCGGCGCGCTCGGCAGCGACCCGGCCCGGTTGGACCCGGTGCTCGACGACATGGACCGCGACATGCGCGAGGGCAGCAAGTTGCTCACGACGGCCGCCGTCGAGCGCGGCGAGCCGGCCGCCCTGCAGGTGATCCAGCAGTTCGCCGGCGACCAGCGGCCGATCATCGCGAACCTGGTGAACCGCCTGCACGGGCCGGCGAAGGGGCGCGCCGCCGAGTCCCTCCGGCTGCTCGACCAGATCAACGACCGGGCGGGTGCGCTCCAGCAGACGGTGAAGTGCCCGGGCGCCAACGTCCAGGTCGACGACCTCGGTGCCCAGCCGGCGCCGTGCGGGAACGCCGCGCCGGTGCAGCAGAACGCCGGTGGCGGCGGCAAGTCGGAGGCGACCCGCCAGCCGACGGCGCCGGCCACCTCCTCGGCCGACAACCCGACCGCCGAGGTCACGGGCGGTCAGAGCACTGCCGGTTCGGTCGAGGCCGGCGCCTCGGCATCGCCCGACGCCGGCTCCGCCGACGACGACGAGAAGGGCGACGGCGGCGTGGTCGACAGCATCAAGAAGGCCATCGAAAGCATCTTCAACTGACCCCCTTCGTGTGACAGCAACCAGGGCGCCCGGGAACGTTGACCCGGGCGCCCTTCCGCGCTAGAGGGTTCGGGTTAGGCTCGCGTGCGAAGGGAGGCCGAGACGAATGGCTGAGCTGCCCGCGGTCGAGTCCGGCTCGTTGGCCAATGGCCGGCGGAGGGGACGCCGGCAGCGGCAGGCACCCCGCAAGCGCCTGATCACCACTGCGGCCGGCTGGGCGGCGGCGGAGGTCGAGGCGGCCCTGACGGTGCCGGCCGACCCGAGCGCGGCCGCGTTCTTCGACGTCGACAACACGATGATGCAGGGCGCGTCGATCTACTACTTCGCGCGCGGCCTGGCCCGGCGCAAGTACTTCTCCACCACCGACGTGATGCGCTTCGCCTGGAAGCAGTTGAGGTTCCGGGTGATCGCGGCCGAGCACGGCGGCGACGTCACCGCCGCGAAGGCGGCGGCGCTGGCCTTCGTCGAGGGCTGGAAGGTCGAGACGCTCGAGCGCCTCTCCGAGGAGATCTTCGACGAGTTGATGGCCGACCGGATCTGGTCCGGCACGCACGCCCTGGCCCGCCTGCACCTCGACGCCGGGCAGCGGGTGTGGCTGGTCACCGCCGCGCCCGTCGAACTCGGCCGGATCATCGCCCAGCGGCTCGGGCTCACCGGCGCCCTCGGCACCGTCGCCGAGATCCGCGACGGCGAGTACACCGGGCGGCTGGTCGGCGACATGCTGCACGGCCCGGCCAAGGCCGAGGCGATCACCGCGCTCGCCAAGGCCGAAGGGCTGGACCTCGAGCGCTGCTCGGCCTACAGCGACTCGGTCAACGACACCCCGATGCTGTCGCTGGTCGGGCACGCGGTGGCGGTCAACCCCGACTCGGCGCTGCGCCGCGAGGCCCGCCGCCGCGGCTGGGAAATGCGCGACTTCCGCACCGGTCGCAAGGCCGCCAAGGTCGCGGTTCCAGCGGCGCTCGGCACCTCGGTCCTGGCCGGCGCCGCCGTGGCCGGGGTAGCGCTGCACCGGCGCCGCCGCAGCCGCGGGGCCCTGATATCGGACGCCGTCCGCAAGGCACTCTGAGCGCTCGATCAGCTGCGTCCACTCCTGCTCAGCACGAAGTCCACCCGTTCGTCCACAGTGGACTTCGGCAGCGCGACGAGTTCGTAGCCGCACGACTCGTACGCGTCCACGACCGCGTCGTAGCTGCGGATCGCCTCGGCGAAGTCCTGCCTGCGCTCGGCATCGTTGACGTAGATCTCCGGCCACGGCGGCGCGACGAACACCCGGCGCCGGTACCGGAACCGTTCGGCGGCCGCGACGAAGTGCGGCGGGGTCCGGCCGCCCATCATCGGGTGGTAGCCGACCAGGTCGGGAATCCCCCGGTCGAAGAAGACGAGGCAGTCGCGCTGCGCAGCGCCCGCGGATCGGCGGGCCTCGGCCGCCGCGGCAGCGGCCTCGTGGCGGGCCGCCGCGGCAGCGGCCTCATGGCGGGCCGCCGCGGCGACGGCCTCGTGGTAGGACCGCATCTCCCAGGCCAGCAGCACCTCGGCGCCGACCGCCCAGTCGGCCGTGTGGTGCGCGATGCCGCCGATCGCGACCTGGTCGCGGATGATGGCGCGGCCCGCTTCGCCGACGGTCGGATAGCCGCGCCCGCGGAGGCGCTCGACGAGGGTCGTCTTGCCGGAGCCCGGCCCGCCGGTGATGACGATGAAGTTCTCGGACATGGTGGATCCCCAGCACGGTGAGGTGGCGGTAGCGCCCGATCGGGGCGGGAGGTGGGACGGCGACCGGTCAGCCGTCGAAGCGACAATTGGAGTCACAGCACGAAGCTGGACAAGACACGCCCGCCGTCCCGATTGGCAGGCTACTCCCCTTGCCCCCGATCCCCCCAAGATCGCGTTGATCTTGCACTTGTGGTGCCTCACAAAGGCGGGCAAAGTACCGCGAATTGTGGCACCGCAAGTGCAAGATCAACGCGATCTTGGCGGCGTCAGGAGAACGGGTCGGGGCGGCGGTCGAGCAGTTCGTACAGGGACTGCTGGATCGTCTCGCGCACCTGGTCGGCGAGGTTGAACACGACGAGCGGATCGTCGACGTCGTCGACGAGGTGGCTGGTCTCGATGGGCTTGCCGAACTCGATCAGCCACTTGCTCGGCAACGGCACCAGGCCCAGCGGCCCGAGCCACGGGAACGTCGGCGTGATCGGGAAGTACGGCAGGCCGAACAGCCGGGCGATCGACTTGACGTTGCCCAGCATCGGGTAGCTCTCCTCGGCGCCGACGATCGCCACCGGGATGATCGGGACGCCGGTGCGAAGAGCCGCCGAGACGAACCCGCCCCGACCGAAGCGCTGCAGCTTGTACCGGTCGGCGAACGGCTTGCCGACGCCCTTGAAGCCCTCCGGGAACACGCCCACCAGGTCGCCGGCGCGCATCAGGCGCTCGGCGTCCGGGTTGCACGCCAGCGTGCCGCCGCCCTTGCGGGCCAGTTCCGACAGCACCGGCATCCGGAACAGCAGATCGGCCCCGAGCAGCCGCAGGTAGCGCTGCGCCGCCTCGTGGACGCCCACCGCCAGCATCACGGCGTCGAGCGGGATCGTTCCGGAGTGGTTGGCGACGACGAGCGCCCCGCCCTCGGTCGGGATGTTCTCCGCGCCCACGACCTCGGTGCGGAACCAGTTGCGATACAGCGGCCGCAGCAGCGGCAGGAACACCGAGTCGGTCAGGTGCTTGTCGAAGCCGAACTCGTCGACCTCGTAGTCGCCGGTGAGCCGCTGGCGCAGCGCCGCGATCGCGCCGGCCACCCGCTCGTCCCAGATGTCGGGCTCAGTCATCACTGCTACTACTTTCCAGCGCCGCCCGGGCCCGGCGGATCTGCTCGAGGATCAGCTTCTCGGCCTCGCGCAGCCGCTGGGGGCGCAGCGGGCCGGGATTCTGCGCCCGGACGAACTCGTCGAAGGCCTCGGCGCTGGTGCGCGGCTCGAACCCGAACTCGCGCACGAGCGCATCGGTGTCGACCACCCGGCCGTGCACGAACAGGTCGAGCTGGTCGAGGGAGAAGTCCACCATGCCGGACCGCTTCGCGAACGCGGCCACCCCGGACAGCCCCGGCTCCAGGGTCGGCGCGGCGACCCGGCCGGCCCGCCGGATCGCCTGGTTCAGGGTCAGCACGCCCCGACCGGCGACGTTGAACGTGCCCGGGTGGTCCTCGACGATCGCCCGGTGCAGCACCTCGAGCGCGTCGTCGACGTGCACGAACTGCAGCCGCGGGTCGCGCCCCAGCACCGTCGGCACCACCGACATCGAGAAGTACCGGGACAGCCGCGTCTCGGCCTGCTGCCCGATGAACGGCGCGAAGCGCAGCACCGTCGCCGCGACGTCGGGCCGGCGCCGGCAGAAGCCGCGCACGTAGCCCTCGATGTCGAGCACGTCGCGGGCGAAGCCGCCGCGGGGCACGTCGCGCGGCTCGGTGTCCTCGGTGAAGACCGCCGGGTCGCGGAACGAGGCGCCGTACGCCGCCGTCGACGAGCGGACCACGAGCTTGCGCAGCCGGGGCGCCTGCTGGCACGCGGCCAGCAGCTGCATCGTCCCGATGACGTTCGACTCCTTCATCGCCGCCCGCCCGCCGCGCTGCGGATCGGGCGACGTCGCGACGGCCAGGTGCGCGACCGCGGTGACGTCGGCGGTGCCGAACAGCTTCAGCAGCTCCCCGGTGCGCAGCTGCGACTCGCGCAGCTCGACGCCGCCGAGGTCGCGGGCGAGCTCGGGGGATGGCGGCGCGCTGTCGACGCCGATGACCCGGCCGACGGCGGGGTCACCGGCCAGCCGGGCGGCGACCCGGGCGCCCAGATACCGGCCGACGCCTGTGACGACGACGACGGCCGGCCTGGCGGCCTGCGGTGATGGCTTCGAGCGTCGGGTCGCTCGCCCCGAACCAGGCGACTTCGCCGGCGCGGCACGACGCTTGCGCGCGGGCGTCCCGTCGCTCACATCGGTTACTTGCCGAGACGGCGACGCTGGACGCGGGTCTTGCGCAGCAGCTTGCGGTGCTTCTTCTTGGCCATACGCTTGCGGCGCTTCTTGACGACCGAGCCCATCCGATTGTTCCCCTTAACGCGTACGCACGCAGTCACCGGCAAATTGGACAGCCGGGCACGACAGTATGTTGGCGCGCTCCAGGGTAGCGGCCCGACCGCCTGATCGGAAAACAGGGACCGGTGATCAGGCGGTTTCGCGGAACGCGCCGCGCAGGTACGCGTGGACGGCGTGCTCGGGCACCCGGAACGACCGACCGACGCGAACCGCGGTCAGATCGTTGGAGTGGACGAGCCGGTACACCGTCATCTTCGACACCCGCATGAGCGACGCGACCTCGGCGACCGTCAGGAAGCGAACGTCGCCGAGCCGCTCGTCGGTGCGCTGCTGCTCGCCGTGAGGTGCTACGGTCATGACTCCTCCGTACCCGTTTCCGTAACCGACCGAGGACGTCGGGTCATTAAGCACGGTAGCGGGACGGATGTGACTGCGCACCGATTCGGGCAAATCAGCCCGTCGTCCGGTCCCGAAACTCACTCCGTTCGGAGCGCGACCACCGGGTCGAGACGCCCCGCACGCTGGGCGGGCACCACCCCGAAGACGATTCCGACCGCCGCCGAGACGCCGAATGCGAGGGTCAGCGACCACCAGGTGATCGCGGCCGGGATCGGCGACACCGCCCCCACGAGCAGCGACACCCCGACCCCCAGCGCCATTCCGATCGTGCCGCCGAGCGAGGTCAGCAGGACCGCTTCCAGCAGGAACTGCGTCCCGATGTCGCGGGGCCGGGCGCCGACCGCCTTGCGCAGGCCGATCTCGCGGGTGCGCTCGCGCACGGACACCAGCATGATGTTCGACACGCCGACGCCGCCGACCAGCAGCGAGATCCCCGCGATCGCGGCGAGCACGCCCGTCAGGATGCCCAGGATGTCGCCGAGCACACCGAGGATCTGCTCCTGGGTGACCGCGCTGAACTCCGTATCCGGGTGCCGGCGGGACAGTTCGGCAACCACGCGACGGCCGAGGTCGTCGATCGAGTCCCGGTCCGGCGCCCGGATCGCCAGCGCGTCGATGCGGTTCGTCGCGAACACCCGGTGCGCGGTGGTCAGCGGGATGTGGACCTCCTGGTCGCGGTCCACGCCGAGGCTCTGCCCGAGCGGAGCGAACACGGCGATCACCCGGAACCGCACCCCGGCGATGGAGATCTGCTGGCCCACCGCGTCGCGGTCGCCGAACAGGTTGCGGGCCACGGCCGCGCCCAGCACGGCCACCCGCCGGGAGGTGTCGACGTCGGTGCGGGTCAGGTAGGAACCACGGGCGATGCCGCGCACGAAGACCTTCGGCGACGTGTCCAGCACGCCCAGCACGCTGGTGAACGTCTCCTTGGTGCCGGCCCGCACGGTCTCACCGGACGCGACGTTCGCGGCCACCCGGTTGCGGTCGCCGACGATGCGGGTGACGGCGTCCACATCGGACATGTCGAGCCGGGACACGGCGGGCGCCGCGCCGAAGTCAAGCTTGCCGGGGACGACGATCAGCAGGTTCGAGCCGAGCCCCTCGACCTGCTGCTCGACCTTCTGCTTGGTGCCGGTGCCGATCGCCACCAGAATCACCACGGCCGCCACGCCGATGATGACGCCGAGCATCGTCAGCCCGCTGCGCAACCGGTTGGCCCGCAAGGCACCCAGGGCGACCCGCCAGGCCTCGCCGAGTCTCATGTGGACACTCCCGAGTCGGCCACCACCACACCGTCGCGGAGTTCGACCTGCCGCCGCGCGCGGGCCGCGACCTCGCGGTCGTGGGTGACCATCACCAACGCCACCTGCCGCTCCAGGTTGATCTCCTCCAGCAGGTCCAGCACCGCCCGGCCGGTGGCCTGGTCGAGGTTGCCGGTGGGCTCGTCGGCGAGCAGCACCACCGGCTCGGTGACCAGCGCCCGCGCGATCGCCACCCGCTGCTGCTCGCCGCCGGAGAGCTGGTTGGGCCGGTGGTCGAGCCGGTGCGAGAGCCCGACCCGGCCGAGCATCGCCGCCGCCCGCTTGCGCCGCTCCCCCGCCCGCAGCCCCCGATAGACCAGCGGCAGCGCCACGTTGTCGACGGCGGTGGTGCGGGCCAGCAGGTGGAACGCCTGGAACACGAAACCGATCGTCTCGTTGCGCAGCTTCGCGAGATCACCCGCCGAGAGGTCGGCGACGTCGCGGCCGCCGATGTGAAGCGTCCCGCTGCTGGGCCGGTCCAGGCCGCCGAGCAGGTGCATCAGCGTCGACTTGCCGGACCCCGACGGCCCGACCAGCGCCACGTACCCGCCGGCCGGTATCTCGAGCGAGACGCCGCGCAGCGCGCGGACGCTCACGCCGTCGAGTTCGTAGGTGCGGGTCAGGTCCTCCGCGACCACCGCGGATGTCATGGCTGCGCCTCGCTCCGCGAGGCGCTGCCCTGCCGATGCCGATCCGCAAGCGGATCGGCATCACTGAGCCGGACGATGACCTCGCTACGCTCGGTCATTGATCGAGCTTCTGGCCGGCCTTGACGCGGTCCGCGCCGCGCACCACCACCCGCTCGCCCTCGTCGAGGCCGTTCGTCACCTGCACCAGGTCAGCGCCGGACACCCCGATCGTCACCGGCACCCGTTCGGCCTTGCCGCCGCGCACCACCCAGACGGAGTCACGGCCGTCGGAGTTGAACACCGCAGCTGCCGGCACGACCACCGCGCCCGCCGCCGACCGCACCGCCAGGTGCGCCACCGCGCTCATCCCCGGACGCGGCGCCGGGGCGGCCCGGCCGTCGGCGAACGTCCCGGCGGTCAGCGCCAGCCGGGCCCGGTACGACACCCCGCCCTGCGCCGACGCGCTGGGCAGCAGGTCGACCGAGCGCACAGTCGCCTCGTAGCGGGCGCCCGGCGCGGCGTCGAGCTCCACCGTCGCCGTGACGCCCGGCGCGACGAGCAGGATGTCCGTCTCGTCGACCTCGGCGAGCAGGCCCGGCTCAGTAAGGTCGACCACGGTCAGGATCGTGGTGCCGGCGCTGACCCGGGTGCCCACCGCGGGCGCCGGGTCGATGCCCGGGCCGGTGGTGCCGGTGCCGGCGGCCGCGCCGGAGCCGGTCGCGCCGGATGCCGCGCCGAGCGCACCCGCCTGCGACCCGAGCAGGTCCGTGATCGACGGAAGGCCGTTGCTCGTCGCCGGCCCGCCCAGCTGCACGACGCCGGCCACCGGCGCGCGCAGCGTCAGCGCGTCGACTGTCGTCTTCGCCAGGTCGTAGGCCGCCTTCGCCTGGGTACGCTGCGCCGCCGTCAACGCGTTCATGGCCTGGGAGACGCTGGCCAGCCCGCGCTGCACCGAGACGATGAGCGCGCGGGCCGAGGCGGACGCCTCCCGGTACGCGGCCTCGGCCGCCGTGACCTGGGCGAGCAGCGCGTCGCGCGTCGCCTGGTCGGTGATCCCGTTCGCGGCCTCGCGGGCCTGCGCGAACGCCGCGGCGGCGGCGCTGTCGGTGCGGTTCTGCGCGGCCGACAGGTCGCGCACGCCGCCGCCCGACGACCCGCCGGTGTCGAGCGCATCGAGCGCCTCCTCGGCCGACGCGAGCCGCTGCTGGGCCGCCGGCGAGTCGATCACGGCGAGGATCTGCCCGGGCGCGACGGATGCGCCGGGTTCGACGTAGAGCGTGGCCAGCGTGCCGTCGGCGGGCGAGCTCAGCGTGGCGACCGCGCGCGCGGTCACGGTGGCCGGCGCGTCGACGACCTCGGTGACGTCGGCCCGGCTGGCCGTACCCAGCCCGACGCCGTCGGAGTCGTCGGTGCACGCGGCAGCGGTCATGACCAGAGCGGTGACTACCGCGAGCCCGGCCGCGAGCGGGCGTCGAACGCGGCGCGGCGAGGGGGGACGGCGCACTGGGCCATGGTATGCCGGGCCGCCGGCGCCGCTCGGTGGCCGCTCTCAGCTCACCGCCTGCCTGATGTAGCGGTCGCAGTCGGCCGCGGCGTCGGTCCAGGGGACGCCGAGGACGCCCGGGGACGCCTGCGCCGCCGTCCGGCCGTCGCGGGCCACGGCCGCAAAGAACGAGAGCAGCTTGTCCTGGCCGAACCGCTCGCCGATCCGGCGCACCGCCAGGTAGGCGACCCCGTACAGGCCGGTCGCATCGCTGACGCTCGCCGACTCGGCGGGCGCCGCGAGCCCGGCCGTGCCCGGCCAGCGCCCGGACGATACGTACCTGCGGGTGCCGTCCAGCCAGGGATACTCGCGCACCGGCTTGTCGGCGTGGGTGGCGTACTCGGCCAGGCCCTCCACCAGCAGCCAGCTGTCGGTGTAGTTGCGCTGCACGCCGGCCAGCGTCGTGACGTGCGCGAACTCGTGCGTCAGGGTCGCGGCCACCTCGGTGGAGTCGACCCGCGTGGCGTTGAGGACGATCTCGCTGTAGTCCGGGGTGAGCGGCAGCGTATAGCCGGCCGCCCAGACCGGCTGCTTGCCGCCGAACCACGACGCCCACTCGTCGGCCCCGGCCAGATACACGACGTACCGCGCCGGCCTGGGCCGCCAGCGCGCGTACCGGTCGGCCTTCGCGGCGGCCCGCTCGGCCGTCGCCAGTGTCGCCTGCAACCGCGACGCGTACCGCGGCGTCGCCGCGACCACGACCCTGCTCCCGACGGCGGCGCGCAGCTCGCTGACCTCCCACGGCCGCGGCCCGTTCCGGGTGGACTGCCCCCACGCGACGAGGAGGGCGCCGTCGCCGTTGATGATCCACGTGGTCTCGACCTGCACCGGCGCGGGCGGGCAACCGGTGGCGCCGGCGCAGAACCTCACCTCGACGCCGGCCCGCCACCGGTCGCCGGCCAGGACCGGCGCGGTGACCAGGCGCGTCGCGTAGTCCGTCGCCTTGACGGCGCGCAGCGCCTCGAACCGGCGGCGCATGTCGCCGCGCAGGGACATGTCGACCGGTGCCAGGAACGCCGTGGCGCTGCCGTTCGCGATGGCGGCCGCCTGGCCGGTGAGCGCGGTGTCGATGCTGGCGATGGCCGAGGTGGTGGACGCGTCGTGCGGCCCGTCGGGCGCGTTCGCCGCGGCGACGACGGGCGCCGAACCGGGCATCCAGGTGGTGTCCGCGGAGCCGTCGAACCGGGCGCGGTCGAACCGGCCGCCGGCGACGGCGGCGGGCGCACCGATGAGGACGGCCACCGCCGCGACCGCGAGCGCGGCGCGCAGCGTGCCGACCCGGCCGTCTCTGTCAGCCCGCTTGGCCGCCCGCACAGTGCTAGATACGCGGCGCAGGCCCGGATCGTTCTCGCCCTGCGCGATCTTGGAAGTTCGGGGCTCGCTCGAGCCCCGGGTTTCCAAGATCGCGAGAGGGCCGGCTCAGCCGCGGGACAGCAGCGCGCGGACGAAGAAGGCGCTGTTCGCCGGTCGCTCGGCCATCCGGCGCATCATGTACCCGTACCACTGCGTGCCGTACGGCAGGTAGACGCGCATCGTGTAGCCGAGCGCCGCCAGCCGTGACTGCTCGTCGGGGCGCACCCCGAACAGCATCTGGAACTCGAACTCGTCGGTGCTGCGGTCGTACCAGCGCGCCCGGTCCTCGCCGATCGAGACCAAACGCGGGTCGTGCGTGGCGATCATCGGGTAGCCGTCACCGGCCATCAGCGCGTTCAGGCACCGCACGTACGACTTGTCCACCTCGATCCGGGTCTGGAACGCCACCGACTCGGGCTCCCGGTAGGCGCCCTTGCACAGCCGCACCCGCATCCCCTCGACGGCCAGTTCCCGGCAGTCGGCCTCGGACCGGCGCAGGTACGCCTGGATGGCCACGCCGACGGTCGGGAAGTCCACCCGCAGCTTGTGCAGGATCTCCAGGGTGGAGTCGGTGGTGGTGTGGTCCTCCATGTCGAGGGTGACCGTGGTGCCCGCCTCGCTCGCCTTGGCGCAGATGGCCCGGGCGTGGGCGTAGGCCTGCTTGTCGTCGAAGACCTGGCCGAGCGCGGAGAGCTTGACGCTGACCTCGGCGGCCGGCGTCAGCTCGGCGGCGTGCAGGGCGTCGAGGAGCGCGAGGTACTCGCCGGCGGTGGCGTCGGCCTGTTCCGGGTTCGTGGTGTCTTCGCCGAGGTGATCGATGGTGACGCCCAACCCGTTCTCGACGAGCTGGTGGGTGCAGCGCAGCGCGTCGTCGGCGCCCGTGCCGGCGATGAACCGGCGCACGACGTTGCGGCTGACCGGGGCGCTTTCCACAAGCCGCTCGACCCGGGTGGAGCCGGCAGCGGCAAGAATCACCTTGCGCAGCATGCCCGGAGCGTACCGTGCTGCCCGGTGCCGGGCCGGGCGAGCCGGTGCTAGGCCGTTGGGGCCAGTTCGGCCGCCTTCTTGCGGGCCCGGTGGGCCGCGACGTGGGACCGGGTGGCGCAGCGCTCGGAGCAGAACCGCCGGCAGTTGTTGGACGACGTGTCCAGGTAGACGTTGCGGCACCGCTCGTCGGCGCAGACGCCGAACCGGGCGCTGCCGTACTCGCACAGCCAGACGGCCAGCCCCCAGGCGCCTCCGGCCACATACTCGGCGCTCACCGAGGCGCCGCGCCCGGTGACGTGCATGTGCCAGTCGTCGGAGTCGTGTCCGGAGATGCGCGGCTGGACGGGGAAGGCGACGAGAAGGGCATTCAGTTCGTTGACGGCTTCCGTGTCGCGGCCGGCGGAGCCGTGCTCGAAGACCTCGCGGAGCCGCTTGCGGGCCCGGCGGAGGGCGTGCAGATCGCGCTCGGTGGCCTCCTGGGCCTCCCAGCTGTCCGGACCGAACATCGCGACCATGTCGGACACGTCGGTCAATGGCGAATTAACCAGATTGACCGCGGTGTGGGCGTACGCCTCGAAGTTCACGGGCCAACGGTAATGCAACTTGCGAGCGGTAAGCGACCCGCAACCAAGTGTCCCTTACGTCGCTGGGCTTGTATCCGCAGGCCGGAGCCGCGGCCTACGCGTCCACTGTGGACGCGAGGTGGCCCCGGGCGAACGCGAGCGCCTCGGCCAGGTCCTGCTCGCGCTCGATGCGGCTGGCCGACTTGCGGGTGGACACCTCCACCGCCACCGATCCGGTGAACCCTCGCCCGGCCAGCGACGCCAGCAGCGGGCCGCACGGCTGGGTGCCGCGACCGGGCACCAGGTGCTCGTCGCGGCCCTCGCCCGTGCCGTCGCCGAGGTGTACGTGTGCGAGGCCGGCGCCCATCCTGTCGGCCATCTCCAGCGCGTCGCCGCGGGCGGCCGCGCAGTGCGACAGGTCCAGCGTGTACGCCTCGAAGCCGGCCACCGTCGGGTCCCAACCCGGCGCGTAGGGCACGATCTTCCGCTTGCCGACCCGCACCGGGTACATGTTCTCGACGGCGAAGCGCACCGTCGGGTACAGCTCGCGCAGCCGGGCGAGGCCGGTGGTGAAGTCGCGGGCGTACTCGCGCTGCCAGGCGAACGGCGGGTGGACCACGACGATCGAGGCGCCCAGCTCGACCGCCAGGTTGGCGCTGCGGCGCAGCCGCTCGAACGGCAGCGGGCTCCACACCCGCTGGGTCACCAGCAGGCAGGGCGCGTGGACCGACCGGATCGGCAGACCGTAGTGCTCGGACAGGCCGAGCAGGGCGCCCGCGTCCTGGCTGACCGCGTCCGTCCAGACCATCACCTCGAGCCCGTCGTAGCCGAGCGTGGCGGCTGTTTCGAACGCCGCGGCCGTCGGCTCGGGAAAGACCGACGAGGTCGACAGCAGCACGGGCACGTGGGGCTTCACGCCACCCAGCGTAGACCGCGCGTACCGCTACGCCGATTCGAGCACGTCGAGGCGGCGCAGGATCACTCCCTCGCGCAGCGCCCACGGGCACACGTCGAGTTCGTCGATGTCGAGCTGGCGCATCGCCGACTCGGCGACCACCGCACCGGCCAGGATCTGGTGCGCCCGCCCGGTGCTGACGCCCTCCATCTCGCCGAGCTTCGCGGCCGGGATGTGCCGGATGAAGTTGAGCACCTGCTGCAGCCCGCGCCGGGTCAGCGTCCGCCGCACGCGCGGGCCGGCGCCCGAGGGCGCCGCGCCGGAGAGCCGGGCCAGCGTGCGGAACGTCTTCGACGTGCAGACCGGACGGTCGAAGCCGACGTCGGTGAGCTTCGACGCCACGCCGGCGATCCGCTTGTCGACATGTTCGATGAGCGCATCCACGCGGTCCGGGTCGGCCGCCTCGTAGGCCATCCGGTCGACCTTGAGCCGGTCCCTCGTCAGCCGGCCGGCACCCAGCGGCAGCGAGAGCGCGAGGTCCGGCTCCTCGTTGATGCCGCCGGCGATCTCCAGCGAGCCGCCGCCGATGTCGAGCACCAGCAGCCGCCCCGCGGACCAGCCGAACCAGCGCCGGACGGCGAGGAACGTCATGATCGCCTCGGCCTCGCCGGACAGCACCTGCAGTTCGACGCCGGTCTCCTCCCGGACGCGGCGCAGCACGCGTGACGAGTTCGACGCGTCCCGCACGGCCGAGGTCGCGAACGCGAGCAGATCCTCGGTGTCGTATGTCGAGGCCGAATCGCGGGCCTTGGCCGCCGCCTCGCACAGGGCGTCGGCGCCGGACTTGCTGAGCTCGCCGTCGGAGTTGATGCGCTCGGCCAGCCGAAGCTCGGCCTTCTCCGAGTACGCGGGCCACGGGTGCGCGCCGTGGTGGGCGTCGACCACCAGCAGGTGGACGGTGTTGGACCCGACATCGAGCACGCCCAGCCGCATCAGTACAACTTAACGGCGCGCGTACGCTGAGCCGATGGAAATCTCGGTCGCGGTGGACGATCCCGACGACCCGCGCAGCCGCGAGGTCGAGCTCGACTTTCCACGGGAATGGCTGGAGTTCACCGATCCCGCCGACGAGAACCACGTGATCCGCGCCGATCTCACGTGGTTGCTCTCGCGGTGGACCTGCGTGTTCGCCCGCGGCTGCCACGGCATCGTCGCGGGCCGGGCGGTCGACGGATGCTGCTCGCACGGCGCGTTCTTCACCGACGGCGACGACGAGAAGCGGGTCAAGGCGGCCGTCAAGCGGCTCACACCGCTCACCTGGCAGCGGCACCGGCGCGGGTTCAGCAACTGGACCGAGATGGACACCATCGACGGCGAGACCCCGGCCCGCCGCACGGCGACGCGCGACGACGGCGGCCCGTGCGTGTTCCTCAACGACGCCGACTTCGTCGGTGGCGGCGGGTGCGCACTGCACGGCCAGGCGCTGCGCGACGGCGTCCACCCGCTGGAGTACAAGCCGGATGTCTGCTGGCAGCTGCCGATCCGCCGCGACCAGGACTGGTCGACCCGGGCCGACGGCTCGAAGATCCTGCTCAGCACGCTGAGCGAGTTCGACCGGCGGGGCTGGGGCGAGGGCGGGCACGACCTGCACTGGTGGTGCACGTCGTCACCGGAGGCACACGTCGGCTCCAAGCACCTCTACCTGGAGTACGAGCCCGAGCTGACCGCGCTGATCGGCAAGCGCGCGTATGCGAAGCTGGCCGAGTTGTGCGCCCGCCGGGCGAGGCTGGGCCTGATCGCCCCGCACCCGGCGAGCCCCGTGGAGTGACCCGTCAGCTGGAACGGCGGCGCAGGCGACGGAAGAGGCGGTCGAACGTCAGCCCGATCATCGCTCCACCGGCGGCCACGAGGGCCGAGACGGTGTCAGCAGTGGTCCAGTAGAAGTTGACGTCGAAACGCATGCCATCCCCATCGTTCGGCTACCGCGGCAAATGAAGCACCGAACGGTACCTTCACCCGGATCGCAACCGGGCCGCAATCCGACTTTCGGCCTAAAACGATGTGGACGGCCGTACGTGGCGGGTCAATTGCCTCGCTCCGCTCGGCTACGGCTCGAACTTGTAGCCGAGCCCACGCACCGTGACGATGTGCCGCGGCGTCGGCGGCTCGGGCTCGATCTTGGAACGCAGCCGTTTGATGTGGACGTCGAGGGTCTTGGTGTCGCCGACGTAGTCCGCACCCCACACCCGGTCGATCAGCTGACCCCGGGTCAGCACCCGGCCGGCGTTGCGCAGCAGCAGCTCCAGCAGCTCGAACTCCTTGAGCGGCAGCTGAACGGCGGCGCCCGAGACGGTCACGACATGCCTGTCGACGTCCATCCGCACCGGCCCGGCCGAGAGCGTCGGCGGCGCGGCCTCCGTCGCCGTCTCCTTCGCATTCCTGCGCAGGACGGCCCGGATCCGCGCGACCAGCTCACGCGGCGAATAGGGCTTCGTGACGTAGTCGTCGGCGCCGATTTCCAGGCCGACCACCTTGTCGATCTCGCTGTCGCGGGCGGTGACCATGATGATCGGGACGGGTGAGCGCTGCCGCAGCTGGCGGCACACCTCGGTGCCGGACATCTCCGGGAGCATCAGGTCCAGCAGCACGATGTCGGCGCCGGAACGGTCGAACTCCGTCAGCGCCTGCGGGCCGGTCTCGGCGACCGAGACCTCGAACCCCTCCTTGCGCAGCATGTAGGACAGGGCGTCGGAGAACGACTCCTCGTCCTCCACGACAAGTACCCGCGCCACGCCGCCCCCCTTCTAGCCGATCGAGTGGATTTCAGCCGACCGCGGTTGCGGTTCGTCCAGGTCGAGGGAACGGGAAGGTAACCGCAATGTGAACGTCGATCCCTCCGCGACGGTACTCGTGACCTCGACACGGCCGCCGTGGTTGGTGGCGATGTGCTTGACGATGGCGAGGCCCAGGCCGGTGCCTCCGGTCGACCGTGAGCGGGCCCGGTCGGCGCGGTAGAACCGCTCGAAGATCCGGTCCAGGTCGCGGGGCTCGATGCCGATGCCCTGATCCCGGACGGCGATCTGCACGGCCGCGTCGGCGTCGCTGACGACCACGTCGACGCGGGTGCCGTCGTGTGAGTAGGCGATGGCGTTCTCCACCAGGTTGGTGACGGCGGTCACGAGCTGGCTCTCGTTGCCGTACGCGGTGAGCCCGCGAGCGCCGAGCACCCGCAGGTCGATGTTCTTGGCGGCCGCCGCGGTGCGGCTGCGGTCGACCACCTCCGCGATGATCCGGTCGACCGAGCACGGCTCGCGCTGCGGCAGCGGCTCGCCGCCCTGCAGCCGGGACAGCTCCAGCAGCTCGCTGACCAGCCGGCCGAGCCGGGCCGACTCGTGCCGGATCCGCTCGGCGAACCGGCCGACGGCGGCGATGTCGGCGTCGTCCGCGCCGCTGATCGCGTCCTGGAGCGCCTCGCTGAGTAGCTGCAACGCGCCGACCGGTGTCTTCAACTCGTGGCTGACGTTGGCGACGAAGTCGCGGCGCACCCGCTCGACTCGGTGCGCCTCGGTCACGTCGGCCGCCTCGACGGCGACGTACCCACCACCGATGTCGACGGCGCGCACGTGGACGCCGAGCGGTTCGGCGTCGCTGTTCGGGCGCGGGATGTCCAGCTCCACGACCTTGGTCAGGCCGCTGCGCCGGGTCTGCGCGGCGAGCGTGCGGACGATGGAGTGCGCGTCCGAGGGCGCCCGGATCAGGCCCATCTCCCGGGCGGCGGGGTTGGCCAGCACGGGATTGTCCGCGCCGTCCAGGACCAGCACACCCACCTTGAGCGAGTTGAGGCTCGACTGCGCGAGGTTGGGCGGCATTGGCTCTCCACCGTTCGTGCCCGTCACGGCTGCCGGCCGGTGGCCGCGGCCACCGGCGAACAGGTTCGTGACGCGACCCCAGTTCACACCGCGATGGTAGGGCGCGCGGATCGGGTTCCCGCGATCTTGGACGTCTGCTACGGCTGGAGCCGTGGCAGACGTCCAAGGTCGGTGCCGATTATCGGCCCTGGTTCGCGACGGCCGCGGCCGCCTCGCGGGCCGCCTCCGGGTCGAGGTAGCTGCCGCCGGCGTTGACGGGCCGCATGCCCTCGTCCAGCTCATAGCGCAGCGGGATGCCGGTAGGGATGTTCAGCTTGGCGATCGCGTCGTCGGAGATGCCGTCGAGATGCTTGACCAGCGCCCGCAGCGAGTTGCCGTGGGCGGCGACCAGCACCAGGCGCCCGGCCCGCAGGTCCGGCACGATCGCGTCGTACCAGTACGGCAGCATGCGGTGCACCACGTCCTTGAGGCACTCGGTGCGCGGCTTGAGCTCCGGCGGGAGGTCGGCGTAGCGCGCGTCGCCGGCTTGGGAGTACTCGTCGCGGTCGTCGATCGGGGGTGGCGGGACGTCGTAGGAGCGGCGCCAGAGCATGAACTGCTCCTCGCCGTACTGCTCCAGCGTCTCCTTCTTGTTCTTGCCCTGGAGAGCGCCGTAGTGACGCTCGTTGAGCCGCCAGTGCCGGCGCACCGGGATCCAGGCCCGATCGGCGACGTGCAACGACAGCTCAGCCGTGCGGATGGCCCGCTTCTGGACGCTGGTGTGCACGACGTCCGGCAGCAGGTCGTGCTCGCGCAGGAGCTCGCCGCCCCGGCGCGCCTCGACCTCGCCCTTCGCCGTGAGGTCGACGTCGACCCAGCCGGTGAACAGGTTCTTGGCGTTCCACTCGGATTCCCCGTGCCGCAACAGGACAAGCGTGCTCATGGGTTCACTCTAGTGCGCGCCCTTTCCGCGATCTTGGACTCTGGTCGGTGCCTGGGTGCCGACCAGAGTCCAAGATCGCGGAGAGGGGCGGGCACGCAAAAGCGCCCGGCGCATCTGCGCCGGGCGCTTTAAAAAGATCGGCGGCCGCGGGTGGCGCACACCCCCAGCACGCACCACCCGTCAGCCGCCGTAGGTCAGCGGGGCGCCCCGCCCGGCCGCACCCGCTGCACGAGCCTTCGACTCCCCACCCCCTGGTCGGTCTTGGGCCCGACTACGACTGTAGGTCGCGGTTTTTTCATCCACAACTGACTGTAGGTCTAGTCATAGTCAGTCGTAATGCTGAACACGGGGCCACAGGTCCGCCCAGGACACCAGGCGATTCCGGCACACATAGACCACCGCTTCCTCGTTCTCCTCATTTGCGACACCAACGCCGTTATCGAGCTTGGCCTCGCGGGTGCAGGAGGCGAACGCGGTCGCGAACCAGTCGATCGGGGCCTGTAGCACGAACACCACGTGCAGCGCCGATTCCGGTGGTGGGCCGAGGTTGTAGAGCTCGTTCTGTCCACTGTAGACAGCGGGTAGTCCGTACGCCGCGCCGTACCTGTCGATCGCACCGGCTTCGCCGTAGTTGCCGGTGAGGATCACCGTCGCGGCCCGCTCCGCCGGCGCCAGCCGGCCGTACACGTCGGCGACCTGCCGGACATACGTCGGCCATCCGACAGTGTCGCGGGCGGCCTGGTTCGCCTCCGGAATGAACGTGTCCCCGAATGCCCGAACGGGCAGCAACGGCAGCGCTACGACGGCGGAGATCACTACATTGAGCGCCAGGCCGGCCCCGAGCAACCACCGCCGGCCGGCGGAACCCCTACCGACCCACGCCAGCGCCGGCCCGCAGCCGGCCGCGTACATCGCGACGAGCAGACCCGTCGTGTAGTACGGCTGTCCCGCGAGGATCAGCAACAGGACGCAGATGACCGGGTACGCGACGGCGAACGCCCGCACGGCCCGGTCGCGCCAGATCGCGACCAGCCCCGCGATCCAGACCGGCGCCAACGCCAAGCCGAGCAGCAGGAACTGGAACGGCACGAACGTGGCGCGTGCCTCGTCGCCCTTGTTCTCGGCCAGCGCACTTGCCATCTTCGACTGCGGGAAGTCGTTGACTACCTGGTAGACGACGTTCGGCGCACCCAGCACCAGGGCCAGCGCCACCCCGGCCCACAGCCAGCCGGAGCGGAGCACCGATCGCGGCCCGACCGCCAGGATCCCGACGCCGAGGCCGATCAGCAGCAGCACCACGAGCAGCTTGTTGTACAGCCCCAGCCCTACCACCGCGCCGGCCGCGAGCCACCACCGCGGGGAACCGCGCAGCGCCCGCACCGCGAACAGCACGAACGCCGCCCAGACCACGAGGTCGAGCGACGCGGTCTGCAGAACGTGCCCGACCACCAACGGAAACGCCGACGCGACGCCGGCCGCGGCAAGGGTCTGCCCGCCGCCGCCGCCGGAACCGAACTCCCGTGCGATCAGCGCGGCGATGAAAGCCGTGCCGACGACGCACAGCAGCGCCGGAGTCCGCAACGCCCACACCGAGTCGCCGAACACCTCGATGGCTGCGCGGGCCATCAACGGGGTCGCCGGAGGCTGGTCGACGTAGCCCCACGACGGGTGCTCGCCGAGCAACCGGAAATACAGCTCGTCCCGGTGGTACCCGTACCTGGTGATGGTCGCCGCCAGCAGGGCGGCCACCGCCACCGCGACCAGGCCCACCGGCCGCCACGCGAACGCCGGGCGCGCCGCGGCAGACGCCGGCACGTCAGATGTGCCGGTTCACGAAATGCTCGAACGGCTTCAGGTTCGCCAGCGACTCGCCGCGCTTCACCCGCCACTTCCACTCGCGCAGGATCGACGTGCCGAACCCGATCTCCAGCATCGGGTTGAAGCTCTCGTCGGCGTAGGTGACGACCGCGCCCAGCAACCGGTCCAGCTCGTCGGCCGTGACGGCGTGCAGCGACAGGCGCCCGGTCAGGTACACGTCGCCGGGGCCGTCGATCGCGAACGCAACCCCGTACATGCGCGCGTTGCGCCGCAGGAGCCAGGCCCACAACTCCTCGCGGTTCTCGTCGGGCTGGCGCATCACGAACGCCTCGATGCGCAGCGCGTGCTCGCCCACGATCAGGTTGCACGCGGTCTTCAGCTTGTTCTGCCCGGGCAGCGTCACGACGTACGAGTGCTCGCCCGTCGCCTCGCAAGGCAGTTCCCGCTCCGCGCACACGGCTTCGATCAGCCGGCTCACGTCGTCACGTTGTGTCATGCAACCCCCGCGAAGGCCGCCGCCGCCGCGAACCGCGCGCGGTGTTCGGACATCGCGTCACGATAGACGGCCAGCAGCCCGGTCGCGGTCGCGTCCCAGGAGAAGCGGCGGGCGTGTTCGGGGGCGCCGCGCGCGAGATCGGCCAGCTGCGCGGGCGAGCGCAGCAGGTCGCCGATCACCCGCGCCCACGTCGCCGGGTGGTGGCCGTCGACGAGGACGCCGGACACGCCGTCGGCCACGGCCGTCACCAGCCCGCCGACCGACGCCGCGACCACCGGCGTTCCGCACGCCTGCGCCTCCAGCGCCACCAGGCCGAACGACTCGTTGTGGCTGGGCACGCCGACGATGTCGGCCGCGCGGTAGACGGCGGCGAGCTCGGCGGGCGGCCGCGGCGGCAGGAACCGCACCCGGTCGGCCAGGCCGAGCTCCGCGGCCAGCTCCATCAGCTCCGTCGGCCGGGACAGGCCGGTGCCGCTCGGGCCGCCGCACACGGCGACGGTGAGCCGCCGGGCGAGGGCATCGTCGGTCGCGGCCAGCTCCGCGGCCGCCTTCAGGAGGACGTGCGGAGCCTTCAACGGCTGGATTCGCCCGACGAAGGCCACGACGTACCCATCCTCGGGCAGGCCGAGCGAGCGCCGGGCGGCCCGGCGCACCGCGCCCTCGCGGCCCGTGCCGGGCGGGGTGAACCGGTCGAGGTCGACGCCGGGCGCGACCACCGCGAGCCGGGCCGGGTCGGCGCCGTACAGGTCCAGCAGCTCGCGCGCCTCGGTGGGCGTGTTCGCGACGAGCCGGTCGGCCTCCGCGACGACCTGCTCCTCACCGATGACGCGGGCCTGCGGCTCGGGTGTGTCCCCGTCGGCGAGCATCCGGTTCTTGACCTTGGCGAGGGTGTGCGCGCTGTGTACGAGCGGGACGCCCCAGCGGTCGGTCGCGAGCCAGCCGACCTGGCCGGAGAGCCAGTAGTGCGAGTGGACCAGGTCGTACCAGCCGGGCGGCTGGGCGGCCTCGGCGCGCAGCACACCGGCCGTGAACGCGCACAGCTGGGCCGGCAGCTCCTCCTTGGACAGGCCCTCGTAAGGACCCGCTGTGATATGCCGCACAGTGACACCGGGAGCCATCTCCACCAACCGGGGCAGATCGCTCGATGTGGTCCTGGTGAAGATCTCCACCTCGACGTTGGCGGCAGCGAGCCGCCGGGACACCTCGACGATGTAGACGTTCATCCCGCCGGCGTCGCCGGTACCGGGCTGGTGCAGGGGCGATGTGTGCACCGACAGCGTCGCGACCCTCCTGGGCAGGCGCTGGAAGTCGACGGGCACGACCGCTCCCTTCGTTCGAGCGGCTGGCCGCCCGGTGCTGCACCGATACGTTCGGAATACCAACCATCCATGTTCCCCCAGACAAGCGGGATAACCGAATCCACTGGCAGGATCGGGACATGGCGGATGGCATCGCTGTAGTGACTGGTGCGTCGAGCGGGATCGGAGCGGCGACGGCGCGCCGGCTCGCCGCCGAGGGGTTCACGGTGGTCGCCGCCGCCCGGCGGACGGAGCGGCTGACCACGCTCGCGGCGGAGACCGGTGCGGTCCCGGTGCGCTGCGACATCACGTCCGACGAGGACGTCGTCGCGCTGCGCGCCACCGTGGAGCAGCTACCCGGCGAGCTGACCCTGCTGGTGAACAACGCGGGTGGCGCCTTCGGCGCCGATCCGGTGTCCGACGCCGACATCGACGACTGGCGCGCGATGTACGAGATCAACGTGCTCGGCACGGTGCGCGTCACCCGGGCCCTGCTGCCCCTGCTGGACGCGTCCGGCGCCGGGACGATCGTGATGATGGGCTCCACGGCGGGCTTCGTCACCTACGAGGGCGGCGGCGGGTACACGGCGGCCAAGCACGCCGAGAAGGCGCTTGCCGACACGCTGCGGCTGGAGTTGTGCGGCCGCCCGGTCCGGGTGATCGACATTTCGCCCGGCATGGTGAAGACCGACGAGTTCGCCATGATCCGCTTCGGCGGCGACGCGGCGAAGGCGGCGGCCGTGTACGAAGGTGTCGCCAATCCGCTCACCGCCGAGGACATCGCCGACGTCGTCGTTTTTGCCGCGACCCGGCCGCACCACGTCAACATCGACCGCCTGGTGATCCGTCCGCTGGCGCAGGCGGCGCAGCACAAGGTGCACAGGGTGAAGTGAAGCGTGTCGGGCGCGCGACCCGCGGGACCACCGCGCCGAACCGGCTGCGCCGCGTCGACAGGTGGATCGCCGCGAGAGGGCTGCCGGCCGGCGCGCTCGTGGTCGACCTCGGGTTCGGCGCCCACCCGGTGACGACAGTCGAGCTGTACCGGCGGCTGTGCGCGGTGCGACCGGACGTGCGGGTGGTAGGGCTGGAAATCGACGCTTCACGCGTCGAGTTCGCGGCGGCGACGGCGGCCGAACCGCCGGCGCTCACCTTCGCCCGCGGGGGCTTCGAACTCGGCGGGCTGCGCCCGGCGCTGGTGCGGGCGATGAACGTGCTGCGGCAGTACGAAGAGTCCGAAGTGGACGGTGCGTGGGCCGCGATGGTGGGCGCGCTCGCGCCGGGCGGCGCAGTGGTCGAGGGCACGTGCGACGAGCCGGGCCGGCTCGCGTCGTGGATCTGTCTGGACGCGGAAGGGCCGCGCTCGCTGACGCTCGCGGCCCGGCTGTCCACACTGGACGGTCCGGCGGTGTTCGCGGAACGGTTGCCGAAGCGGCTCATCCACCACAATGTGCCGGGGCATCCGGTGCACGACCTGCTCCGCGCGCTCGGCGCGGGGTGGGCGGCAGCCGCGCCGTACGCCACGTTCGGCGTGCGGCAGCGCTGGATTCACACGATCGAGTCGATCCGGACGGCCGGCTGGCCCGTGCTCGACACGCCGGCCCGGTGGCGGCTCGGCGAGGTGACCGTGGCCTGGTCGGCTGTTTCCTAGATCTCGCAGCCGATCAGGACCGGCTCGGGGTGCAGCAGCACACCGAACCTGCGATCCACCCCGCCCCGGATCTCGGCGGCCAGGTCCAGCAGGGCGGTTGCCGAGCCCGTGCCCCGGTTGGTGAGCGCGAGCGTGTGCTTGGTCGACACGCCGACCCCGGTGCCGCGTTCGATGCCGTGGCCCTTGTGGAAGCCGGCCCGCTCGATGAGCCAGGCCGCGCTGACCTTGACCGCGTCGTCGGGGGCCGGCCAACTCGGCGGCGTACCGAGCCCACCGCCGGCCAGGCGCGCCGTGAGGGCCGCGTACGCCTCCGGCGGCAGGATCGGGTTGGTGAAGAAGGACCCGGCCGAGAACGTGTCCGGGTCGTCCGGGTCGAGCACCATGCCCTTGCCGGCGCGCAGCTCGAGGACGGCGGCGCGGGCGTCGGCCAGCGGAACCCGGTCGCCCGGTGCCACGCCGAGGGACCTCGCCAGCTCGGCGTACCGGATCGGAGCCGAGAGCTTCGATACGGTGAGCGAAAAGTCCACCGATAGGACGATGTAGCGGTCCTTGTGCTTGAAAATGCTCGTCCGGTAGGCGAACCCGCACTCGTCCGGTGCCAGCGTGACCACCGCGTCCCGCTCGCGGTCGTAGGCGCGGACCGCGACGATCGTCTCGGCGACCTCCTGGCCGTAGGCGCCCACGTTCTGGATCGGGGTGGCACCGGCCGAGCCCGGAATGCCCGACAGGCACTCGATCCCCGCGTACCCTTCGGCGACGGTGTGGCGCACCACGTCGTCCCAGTTCTCGCCGGCTGCGACGGTGAGCCGCACCCGGTCACCGTCGGGAACCGCGGTGAGCCCGTTCGTGCGCAGCAGCAGGACCGTTCCCGGAAAGCCGGCGTCGGCGACGACGACGTTGCTTCCGCCGGCAAGGACGAAGAGGCCACCGGGAGCGACGGCACGCACGGTGGCGAGGACGGCCGCCTCGTCGGTGGCGGTGACCAAACGGGCGGCCGGGCCGCCCAACCGGAGCGTGGTGAACGCCGCGAGGGGCGGTGCGGTGCCGTTGCCCTGATGGGCTGGGATGGCTCGGGTACTGTCCTGCACGTCTTTCACCCTAGGCTGGAAGGCAATCGGGGAGCGGGCCGGTAGGTCGGAGGGCAGCCATGAGCGAGCGAAGCGAGCGAATCATCAGCTCACCGCCCTGCGAACGCATCGGCGGGCGTAGCGAGGCGATCGCATGAGCAAGCCACACGGCAACAAGGAGTCCTGGCTGGCCGCGCTGCGGGCCGAGGGCGCCGCCTTCCACACCGCCATCGAAACCGCCGCTGCCGCCGGCCAACTCGACGCGAGCGTGCCCACCTGCCCGGACTGGACGGTCCGCCAACTGGCGTTCCACCTGGCCGACGTCTACCGGTACGTCGCCTTCCACGTGCCGCGCGGCGAGGCGTCCAAGCCTGAGCGGCCGGCGCCCGAACCCACCGAGGGCCTCGACCCGCTGGCCACGTTCGACAGCCGCTACGCCGAGGTCGTCCGCGTGCTGGAGTCGGTCGACGCCGACCTGCCCGCGTACAACTGGGCGCCGCAGGCCAAGCGGGCCGCGTTCTGGCACCGCCGGATGGCCGTCGAGACTGCATTGCACCGCTGGGACGCCCAGGTCGCCGCCGGGCCGGCCGAACCGGTCGACGCCAAGCTCGCCACCGACGGCATCAACGAGGTGGTCGACAGCATGCTCCCGGCCGGCCACCGGCGCGGCACCGTCGAGGGGGTGCGGGGTGTGGTCGCCCTGCACGCCGCCGACGTCGGCCAGGACTGGTACCTGCGGCTGCGCGGCGAGGGCATCGCCCTGCTCGACACCGACACGATCCTCGATGACGACCACCCGCACGAGCGGGCCCAGGCCACCGGCACGGCCAGCGACCTGCTGCTCGCGCTGTACGGGCGAGTGCCTTACGACGTCCTCGAGGTGGCCGGCGACCCGCGCCTGCTGCAGGCGCTGCGCACCGGCTGAGGCCCGGCGCCGGTCGAGCCGGCGCCGGCGGCTCACCCCGCCGACCGCATCGGGAACGCGGACGTCAGCGCCGCGTAGGCCGGCTTCGGGCTCAGGTCGGCGTCCAGCACGCAGGCCGCCCCGGCGTCCGCGTGGACGGTGGGCACCCAGGAGTACCGGTCGCTGAAGCCCCACACCGTGAACGACACGCACTGCGACACCGCGAGGCACGCCCTCACCGCGTCGCCGTAGATCTTCGCCTGCGTCTCGAGCAGGTCCGGCGTCACCGGCAGGGGCATCCGGACGTCGGCCTCGGTGATCGCCAGGTCCAGGCCCAGCGCGGCGAAGCGCTTGAGGTTGGCGACGAAGCTCCTCGGCAGCCCGCGCGAGGTGGTGGTGTGGGTCTGGAACCCGATTCCGTCGATCGGCACGCCGGCGGCGCGCCACCGCTGCACCATCGCGTAGAGCGCGTCACTCTTCTGGTTGACACCCTCGATGCCGAAGTCGTTGATGAACAGCCGCACCGACGGGTCGGCGGCGCGCGCCAGCCGCAGCGCCTGCGCGATGTAGTCGGGTCCGAGCGAGCGGGACCACAGCGTCTCGCGCACGCTGCCGTCGGCCTCCAGGGGCTCGTTGACCACGTCCCAGGCCCAGACCTTGCCGCGGAAGTGCGTCACCACGTCGGTGATGTGGCCGCTCAGCAGGTCGGCCGCCTCCTGCCGGGGCAGTTCGTCGGCGGTGAGCCACGCCGGGGTCGCCTCGTGCCAGACCAGCGTGTGGCCGTACACCTGCTGGCCGTTGCGGGCGGCGAAGTTGACGAGTTGGTCGGCCGGCGTCCAGTTGTAGACCCCTCGCGACGGCTCCAGGCGCCCCCACTTCATCGCGTCCTCGGCGGTCACGGTGCCGAACTCGCGGGCGAGCACCTCGGCGTACGGCGGATCCCGCAGCAGCGCCTCCGAGTTCACCGCGCTGCCCAGCCGCACCCCGTACGGCTGCGCCAGCGCGCGCAGCGCCGGGCCCAGCGTCCCGCGCGCGAACATGCTCGTGGGGCCCGTGCGCATGAGCTCGCCCGGAGGCTCGGACGCCACGGCGTCCTTGGGGGTGTGCGCCGCCACCAGAGCGAGGACGACACCGATCGCAAGGGCAGTCCCGGACGCGACGAACCGCAGCCGCTCCCGGCGGCTCAGCACGCCCGGATCCCTGTCATCGCCAGCCAGCGTACCGGCGACGCTCGTCGATGTTCAGCTGTAGCGCTGCCATACGTCGCGCAGCGCTTCCCACTTCTCCCCGACGTCGGTCCAGTACACCTCGATGAACGCGGCGACCGGCGCCTTGTCCATCTCCCACCAGATCCCGCCGGTGGTGCGAGCCTCGTTGCCGGTGCCGTTGCGGTAGGCGTACTCGATGTAGTTCCCGGTGGTCTTCCCCGAGGTGGTGCTCTTCTGCGACGGCGCGACCGCACCCGGCGTCAGGTTCTGTGCGTCGATGTTCTGCTTCTCCCGGGCGGCGCGCTTGGTGTCCCGGTCGGCGATCGTCTTGTACTGCACGAAGAAGACGCTGAGGTTGTTCAGCTCGCAGAAAACCCGGGTCTGCTCGCCCGGATCGAGCTTCGGGCCGAACTGGTCGCCGCTGTTGCTGCAGCCGCCCATCCACGCCAGCCACGGCTCCGCGATCGTGGCGAGGTCGCCGCTGAACTTCGTGCGGTTCAGTTCCAACTGGCCGGCCTGGTACGCGCCCATCTCTCCGGTGGTCTGCTGCGTCGGGGTCGTCGTGGTCGGTTGGGCTTCCGGTTCGGCGGTCTTTCTTCCGACGAAGAAGCCGGCGGTTCCGAACACGAGCAGCCCGACCAGGACGCCGATGAGGAGGCCGAGCCACAACCGCGGCTTGCGCGGCGGCGACGGCGTGATCCGGGGCTGCCAGGCCCCGCCCTCCTCCTGGGCTGGCGGATCCGTCCACGGCATCCGCTGCTGGGCAGTCGACTGCTGGGCCGGCGAGCGCTGCGTCGGTGGCCACTGGCCTGCACCGGGCGAGTCGGTGGTAACCGCGGCCTGCCGCACAGTGACCTCACCGGCGTGCGGATCCGAACCGGGGCCCGAGACCGGCTGGCCCGAGACCGGCTGGCCCGAGACCGGCTGGCCCGAGACCGGCTGGCCGGAGACCGGCTGACTGGAGACCGGCTGGCCGGAGACCGGCTGGAGCGAGGCGGGCGGGCTCGAGACGGGGTGGCCGGACCCGACCTGGCTGGACAGCGGCTGTCCCGACACTGGTTGCCCGAACTGGGGCTGCCCCGACACGGGCGGGCTCGACACCGGGCGCGGGGACACCGGCTGACCGGACACCGGCGGCTGGCCGTAGACCGGCGGCCGCTGGTGGGCCGGCTCGGGGTGGCCCGGCGCCTGGACCGGCGGATGCGGCGGCCGGTACCCCGGCAGCCCGACGGGCGACGGCGTCTGGGTCGACGGCGCCGGCACGGAGGCGGAGCCACTGAACAACGCCGCGGGCGGCTGGGGCGGCTGTCCCCGTAGGGGTTGACCCGGGATCGGCTGGCCCGGGATCGGCTGGCCCGGGATCGGCTGGCCCGGGATCGGGCCGGCCGGCTGGCTACTCGGACGCCCGGGCGGCCCGGGCGGGAACGCGCTGGCCGGCTGCGGGGCGGGCGGAAACGCGCCATGCGGCTGCGCTCCGGGCGGCTGTCCGGGCTGGAACGGCGGCTGGCCGCCCGGCGGAGGCGGCGGGAACGCGCTCCCGGGCTGCTGCGCCCCCGGTGGAGGCGGCGGGAACGGGCCGCCCGGTTGCGGCGCCCCCGGCGACTGCGCCGGTGGGAATGGCGGCAGACCGCCCGGATGGAACGGCACTTGCGGCCCGACCTGGTACTGGCCGGGCACCCCCGGCGGGTGCGACCCGGGCTGGAAGGCCGCGGGCGGCTGCGGTCCACCCGGCACGAGACCACCCGGCACGGGACCACCCGGCACGGGACCCCCGTGCGGCGGGCCATCAGGCGGGACGCCAGGCCCTCCTGGCACGCCAGGCTGCTGAGGAGTTCCCCCACCCGCGGGCTGCGGCCGCCCGGTCCACGGGCCCGCGCCCGGCACCGGCGGATAGGCCGGCGGAACCGGCGGTGACTGCTGCCACGGAGGCGTCGGGTTGTTGCCGCCATCGTCGGGCGGCGGGCCGTCCTGGGGCCCCGGCCGCCCCGCAGACGAATCGTTGCTCACGAGCACGCAGGTTACCAGCGGTCATCGATCCGAGACCGGCCCGAAGATCGACAAAGGACGTGACTCAGCCGACGAGCCGCACGCGCACCCGGCGGTTCGCCTTGCCCTTGCTCTCCACCTTGACGACCTGCAGCTTGCCCACCTGCGCCGTCGACGCCACGTGCGTCCCGCCGTCGGCCTGCACGTCCAGCCCGACGATGTCGACGATGCGGATCTCGTCCTCGTCGGCCGGGATGAGGTTCGACTGGGTTCGGATGATGTCCGGCAGCGCCAGCGCCTCGGCGCGCGGCAGCACCCGCACGTCGACCCTGCGGTCGGCCACCAGCTCGGTGTTGACGAGCTCCTCGAGCCGCAGCTTGAAGTCGGTGGGCACCTCGGGCAGGTTGAAGTCCATCCGGGCCTCGCCGGGTTCCATGTTCCCGCCCGTCACGAGCGCGCCGAAGTCGCGGAACACGACGCCACACAGCACGTGCAGGCCGGAGTGCGTGCGCATCAGCAACGTCCGCCGCTGGTCCTCGACCGCGCCGGTCACCGTGGTGCCGGCCGGCGGGAGCGGGTCGCCCTCGGCGGGGAGCAGGTAGAGGTCGTCGCCCTTGCGGGTGCCGACGATCCGCGTCTGCACCCCCTGCCACAGCAGCACCCCGTGGTCCGGTGGCTGGCCGCCGCCGCCCGGGTAGAACGCGGACCGGTCGAGCACGATCCCGGTCTCGGGATCGGCGGCGAGCACCGTGCACTCCCACTCGCGCAGCGTCGGATCGGCCAGGTCCAGGCGGTACGTACGACCGTGATGTGTGACACCCACGCCGGCCACCTTAGCCCGCGGCCAAGGCCGCGGAATCAGTGGTTCAGGAACGAGGCCACGCGGGCGCGCACGTCGGCGCGCTCGTTCCAGAGGACGCCCGGGGCGTCGTACAGGTGCAGTTCGCTCTTCGGGAGCGCGTCGGCAAGCTCCTCGGCCACATACGCCGGGTGCACGTCGTCGTTGTGGCAGCCGAGCACCAGAGCCTCGGCGGTCACGGCGCGCAGCGCCGCCACCGCCGAGGCGTCCGGCAACGGCGCCTGACGAGGGAGGTCGGCCAGCGCCGGGCTAAGCCCGAAGTGGACGATCTGCTCGACGCGCTGCCGCAGGTAGGCCCAGCCCCCCGGGGTGGCCCGCACCGACGGCGGAATCTCCAGCGAGATCACGTCGGCGAGTCCGGCCGGGTCCTGCTCCTCGGCCGCCTCGAGAAGCGCGTCGAACCGCTCGCTGATCGCCGGCTCGCGGGGCGACGCCAGCGCCGCCGGCAGGAAGAACACCACCCGCTCGAACCGGGTCGGGTTGTCAGCGAGCAGGCGCACCAGCGCGCCGGCGCCGAGGCTCACCCCGAGTGCCCGCGTGGCACCGGTCAGGTCGGCCACCGCGCGCAGGTCGCGGGCCAGGTCGAGATGGCTCCACGGGCCGGGCGGCGCACCCGAGCGGCCGTGGCCGCGGAAGTGGAAGAACACCCGACGCCCGAGCACCCCGCTCCCGAGCGGCCGCGTCTCCGCGATCCCCTGGCCGAGGCCGTGCGCGAACACCGTGGTCACGCCCGTCCCGGTGGCGAACACCTCCAACTCGACGCCGTGCGGCGTCGCGACCATCGTGGTCGGCGGGAGGGGGAGGGTTGGCCGGCCGCCGCGCGGCCCCCGGCTGACCGGAGGCTGGTCCGGCCGCCCGTCGGGCGGCGGCGGCCAGCGGAAGTCACCCACCGCTCACCAGGAACTCGGACCGTCCGCGGCGTCCCGCAGGGCCGGCCGCACGTCGAGCAGGTAGACCGCGGCGATGGTGAGCGCGATGAACCCCAGCAGCCCGACGGCGTACTGCGACAGCACCGTGACCAGCAGCGCGGCGCCGGTCAACGCCAGCCAGAGGCCCTTGGACAGGGTGCCGATGGCGCCGAAGGCGTCGGAGCGTTGGGTGAGGCAGTTGATGAACGCGAACGCCTCGATGATGAGTGCGATCACGAGCAACGCGTAGTCGATCGAGTTACGCACTTGAAGAAAGAACAGGGGCGCTGCGTCAACCATGCCATGAAGCTTAGGCACCCGTTCCCCTGATCGGCTCGCAGCCGGGGGAACGGGTGCCTCAGCGTTATGTGTTGTTACTGCTTGATGGCGGTCGGCGCCTTCTTCACGGCCTTCTTGGCCGGGCTCTTGCCGGTGCCCGGGCCGCCCGCGGCGGTGGCCCCGGTGGTGGTGGCCGGCGCCGGCTTGCCCTCGGACGCGGTGATCTCCGGCACCACGTCGCCGGCCGGCTCGAGCTCCTTGTAGGGGCCGCCGACGACCTTCTCGCCGCGCGCCACCAGGTCGGCGTACACCGCGACGGCCTGGGTGCGCAGCACCTCGGCGTTGCGGACGGCCGCCGCACCGATCCGCTCGACCTCGCCGCGCAGGCGGTCCACGTCGACGCGCTTGGCGGGCTCGGCCACCGCGCTCGTCACGGCGTCGGCCACGACCGGGCGCAGCGCCGCGACGCGGCCGCTCAGCTCCAGCGCCTTGGCCGGAAGCTGGCGGATCTGCTGGTAGGCGATGTCACCGGCGCCGGCGGCGGCGTAGACCGGGTTCGGGATCCGACGGGTGTTAGCTGACTGGGTCGACATCTTCGTTCTCCTCCTTCGACCGGGCGTTCTCCCGGCGGAACGTCTCGTAAATCTGGGTCAACGATTGCTTTTGGGCCATGGTGAGCTCTGGATCGGTCGCGATCGCGGCGAGCACGCCCGCGTTGTCCTTCGCATCGAGCAGCCCGGCCTTCAGGTACATGGCCGGCGTGGACACCCGCAGCGCGTGCGCCAGCTGGGCCAACACCTCCGCGCTCGGCTTGCGCAACCCGCGCTCGATCTGGCTGAGGTACGGGTTGGAGACCCCGGCCTGCTCCGCCAGCTGGCGCAGCGAGATTCGGGCATTACGGCGCAGGTCGCGAATGAATCCGCCGACGTCGCGGGTGTTTTCCTTGAGCTTGTCGCTGAGGTCCTTCTTGTCGGCGAGATCCTTCTCGCCGGAAACCTCATCGTGCGTTTCGCTGCTCACGTGAACCAACGCTAGCGCGCGGTGCTAGCTCTTGCAAGCAGAACGCTAGCAATCGTTAACGGCGTCACAGTGTGGTGCGCACCGCACCGACCTTGCGGTCGCCGCCGGTCACCACCTCGGCCGGCGTCGACACGACGATACCCAAGCGCGCCAGCGCCCACTGGAGAACCGACATCAGCGCCCGCTGTCCGCCGTCGTCGATCTTGATCGCGATCGCGCCGACCCCAGGCACCGCGACCGCCTGGACGCCCTCGGCGCCACCCTTGGCCAGCAGCCCCGGCGTGCCGCGCATCAGCCGGGTGTCGTGGGCCCGCGGCCCGGTGCCGGACACCATTTCCGGGTGCGCGCGCATCGCGTCGGCCACCGCCGTGCCGGCCTCGTCGACGCCGGACACCAGCGCGAGGAACGACCGCGCCAGGCCGCGCAGCGACAGCGCGAACACCGGCGCGCCGCACCCGTCGACGCCCGTCGCCGCGACCCTTTCGCCGGCCAGGTCCTCGGTCGCGATGCGGATCTCCTTCTGCAGTGGGTGGTCCGGCTCGAGGTACGAGTCAAGCGGCCAGCCGGCCGCCACGCACGCGCGCAGCATCGCGGCGTGCTTGCCCGAGCAGTTGCAGCTGACCTTGCTCACCTCGCCGGCCGGGTCGGCCAGCGGCGGCCAGGCCGGGCAGCCCAGCCGGTCGTCGGCGAGCCCACCCGCGCGCAGGATCGCGCGTACGGCGTCGGCGTGGATCGCCTCCCCGTGATGGCTGCCCGCGACCACCGCAAGCTCGGCGGCGGAGGCCGGCCGGAAGCCGGCGCGCACGACGCCGACGGCCTGGAGCGGCTTGTTGGCCGAGCGCGGGAAGATCGGGCCGCTCGCGTCGCCGAGCGTGACCGCATCCGCGCCGGACGCGTCGAGGATCGCCACGGAGCCCCGGTGGCGGCTCTCCACGAATCCGGAGCGCACGACCTCCGCGACCAGGTCACCGCCCCGGTACGGCTCAGCCATGCGCGATTCCGAGCAGGCTCCGCGCGTCCTTGGGGCTCATCGGCGGGCGTTGCGCGAGCCGCGCCACGGACGCCGCCCGCGCGACCAGCTGGGCGTTGCTCTCCACCGGCTGGCTGCGTGCGTAGGTGATCGTGTCTTCCATGCCGACGCGCAGGTGCCCGCCGGCCGCGATCGACGCGAACATGACGGGCAGCGTGGTGCGGCCGATGCCGGTGGCCGAGAACGTGGTGCCCTCGGGCAGGTTGCGCAGCTCGTTCTTGCAGGCGATCAGGGCCTCGGCGCTGCCCGCCATGCCGCCCGGCACGCCCATCACGAAGTCGACGTGAACGTGCCCGCCGGCCGGCAGCCCGTGCTTGCGCAGCAGGCGCTCCAGCGAGGCCAGGTGACCCAGGTCGAAGATCTCGTACTCCGGGACGATGCCCTTGTCCTGCATGCGGGTGTGCAGATCGACGATGAACTCCCAGCGGTTCAGGAACACGTCGTCGCCGAAGTTGACGGTGCCCATGGTGCACGACGCCATGTCGGGCCGGGCGTCGAGCACGGCGAGGCGGTGCTCCTCCGGATCGGTCACCGCGCCGCCGCTGGACAGCTGGACGATCAGCCCTGTCGCCGCCCGCACGGCCTGGGTGGTCTCGCGGAGCCGGCCGAGGTCGAGCGTCGGCCTGGCCTCGTCGTCGCGGATGTGGATGTGGATGACGCTGGCGCCCAGCGCCTCGCACTCCTTGGCCGCGACGACGAGTTCGTCGATCGTGACGGGCAGCGCGGGCGCCTCCCGCTTGGACACCTCGGCACCCGTGGGCGCCACGGTGATCAGAGTCTGCATGTCACGAGTCCCGATCGATCGCCGCCGCCGACTCGCCGACGCGCAGCGACGCGTCGACGGGCACGTTCTGCTTCACCAGGGCCAGCGCCACCTGACCCAGTTCGTGGTGGCGCACCGCCGTGCCGACGAACCCGACCGGGCGCCCGTCGAGCGTGACCGGCGTGCCCTGGGCGGGCAGGTCGTCGGTGGTGACGCCGTCGAGGTGCAGCAGGACCAGCTTGCGCGGCGGCCGGCCGAGGTGGTGGACCCGCGCCACCGTCTCCTGGCCGCGGTAGCAGCCCTTCTCCAGGTGGACGCCGGTGGCGGTGAACCCGGCCTCCGCCGGCAGCGTGCGGTGGTCGGTCTCGAAGCCGAGCCGGGGCCGCCGGTGCTCGACGCGCAGCGCCTCGTACGCCCACAGGCCCACCACCGGGACGCCGGCCGCCGCCACCACCTCGTCGCGCCGCTCGCGGGGCACGAGCAGGTCGGCGCCGCCGGCGACGCGCCGCGCCCAGCCCTCGCCGAAGCGGGCCACCTCGTACACGGTGGACGGCCGGGCGGGCAGCGTGCCGGTGGCGAACTTGGCCGCCGGGACGGGCAACACGTCGGGCGGGCCCAGGGGCTTGATCTTGAGGGCCGCGAGGGCATCGTCGGTGCCGGGGCCGACGAGCGAGAGGACCGCCCAGTCCTCGGTGACGTCGGCCGGCTCGACCCGCATCATGAAGCGCATCCGCTCCAGGTAGGCGAGCAGCGTCGAACCGGGCTCCACGTCGAGCCAGATGGTGGCGGTGTCTTCGGAGACCATCGCGTGGTGCTCGATGTGGCCGTGCGGCGAGAGGACGAGGAATTCGGTGCCCTGCCAGGCCTTCAGTTCCGTGAGGTGCTGGGTGGTGAGGCTGTGCAGCCAGGTGAACCGGTCTTCGCCCGGCACGGCGAGCACCGTGCGGTGGGACCTGTCGACGAGGCCGACCTCGGTGGCCAGCAGGCGCTGCTCGCGCACCGGGTCGCCGTAGTGCGCGACGGCACCGGCGTCGCGGCTCTGCGGATCCAGCGCGGTGATCTCCACGGCCGTCATGCCGCAACCCCGCTCCGCGGTGTCGCGTCCTGACGGAACGGCCTGAGCCAAATGATGACCTCACTTCGTTCGGTCATGCCGCAACACACTTCCGGCAGCGGCCGAAGAACGAGACGTGTCCCACATCCACCTGGAACCCGATGTCTCGGCGCAACCGCTGGGCGACATCGTCCATCACCGCCGGCTCGACCTCCTCGATGCGGCCGCAGCCGCGACAGACCAGATGGACGTGCTGCTGCTCGGACGCCGCGTGGTAGGTGGGCGCGCCGTGCGACAGGTGGGTGTGGGTGACCAGGCCGACCTCTTCGAGCAGTTCCAGCGTGCGGTAGACGGTGGAGATGTTGACGCCGGCCGCCGTCTCCGCCACCTTGCCGTGGACCTGGTCCGGGGTGGCGTGCCCGAGGTCGTAGACGGCCTCCAGCACCAGTTGGCGCTGGGCCGTCAGGCGCAGGCCGCGCTCGCGCAGCACCCGTGCCAAAGTGTCCGATCCCACCCGTTGATGGTATTCCGTCGGCGTGGGCGGCGGCCCGCCACAAAGTCGACCAGTTTACGCTTCTCCACTTGTGACGGTGGTTGCAGTTCTGGGGCGCGGCGTGGTCCCCGCCGATACCCCGATCCTGCGCGCGGACGACCTCGGCGCCGTCCGTGGCGACGGGGTCTTCGAGACGGTGCACGTGCGCTCCGGCGAGCCGTGGCTGCTCGACGCGCACCTCGACCGGATGTGGCGCTCGGCCGCCCGGCTGGAGCTGCCCATGCCGTCCCGGTCGGATCTTGTCGAGCTCGCGGCGCAGGCCTGCGCCGCCTGGCCGCCGGCCGGCGAGGGCGCGCTGCGGCTGGTCTGCACGCGCGGCCCCGAGTCGGGCGGGCCTCCCTCGGTGTGGGTCACCCTCAACGAGATCAACGAGCGCCAGCTGCGCGGGCGGCACGCGGGGATCGCCGTGCGCACCCTTCCGCTGGGCTATGCCGTCGACGCGCGCAGTGCCGTCCCCGCGCTGCTCGCCGGCGCGAAGACGCTGTCGTACGCGGTGAACATGGCGTGCCTGCGCTGGGCGGCGGCGGAGGGCGCCGACGACGTGCTGTGGGTGTCCAGCGACGGATACGCGCTGGAAGCGCCGACGTCGACGCTCGTCTGGTTGACCGACGGCGTCCTGTGCACCGTGCCGCCGGCGTCGACGGGGGTGCTGGCCGGGACGACGGCTGCCTACCTCCTGGCGCACGCCGGGGAGCTGGGCTGGGCCGCCGAGGAGCGACTGGTCCGGCCCGCCGAGCTGGCGTCGGCGCAGGGGGTGTGGCTCACGTCGTCGGCCCGAGGTCCGGCCGAGATCCGTGCGCTGGACGGGGTCGCGCTTGGCCCGTCGGCGGAGACCCCCCGGGTGGCCAAGCTGCTGGGCTTCCCCACGTAGCCCGCGCGCCCAGCCACCAAGATCGCAACGATCTTGCAGTTGTGGTGGGCGGCAAAACGGGCCGGACCGGGGCGAACTGTGGCACCACAACTGCAAGATCAACGCGATCTTGCGGGCGTCAGGCGGTGACCAACCGGTAGCCGATGCCGCGCACGGTGTCGATCGACAGGTCGTTGCCGACGTCGCGGAGCTTGCGCCGCAGGCGCTTCACCGCCGAATGCAGGATCGAGTTGTCGCCGAGATAGGCGGCGCCCCACACCGCGGCGAACAACCTGTCGTAGGGCCATACCCGCACCGGTTTGCTGGCGAGTTGGGCGATCAGTTCGACCTCGAGGCGCGTCAATGGCAGCGCGGCCCCGCGCCAGCGGACCTGGTGGTCGTCGACGTCGACGACGAGGTCCGGCGGCGGTGGAGCGGCGAGCATGGCAGCCGCTTCGGGTGCGCTCGGCACCGGTCCGGCTGCGGTCAGTAACGCTCGTAATGCGTTTACATCCGGACACATAACAACGATTCCGCCGCCATCGAGCTGGCGCGCAACCCTCTCGCGAACGCCCGGATCAGGCGATACGCAGACCAACAGGGGCAATCCCCCGATGCCCAGTTCATCGACGATGGTCGTCATCTCCACCCACCTTCGCAGAACCCGTGCCTGTCGCCGGTCGGGCGGCGGTTACGACTTCGACGACGGCCAATGACAGCCAACCCGCCCGGCAAACGACGGGTCAACCCTCGCTTAACACGCAAGGGACAGAAAGGGTGCTCAAGCGGCGCCCATCGACAGAATTTCGCCAGATTCACGGCCGCCAACTGCCCATCTCGCACCATTGATCGCCATCAACCTCGGCCAGGAACATGTCGGTCAGAACGCCGCGCACGAGCAAAAACGCACCGCGTGCAGACCGGCGTTCCGCAACTTCTCCGCCAGCCGGAAATCCCGGCGCGGAGAACCTCAGGGGAGGAAGCATGCGTTTCGCAACGGGCAGGCCGGGCAGCCTGCCGCGCGGCCCAGCCGCGGTCGCCGCCGGCAGGGGACAGCCGGACGCGCGGCGGGGGTCGCGAATCCAGCGGTTGCTCGCCGCCGGGTCGACGCTCGCCATCGCGGTTCTCACCGTGACGGCAGTGGCTTCGCCGGCGCACGCCGCGGCCACCGACAAGGTCGAGAAGCAGGTACTCAACGAGCTGGCCACCAAGGGCAGCACCCAGTTCATGGTGTACGTGAAGGACCAGGCCGACCTGAGCAAGGCCGCCGGTGTCACGGGCACCGCGAAGACCGAGTACGTCTACAACCAGCTCTCGTCGACGGCCGCCAAGAGCCAGGCCGGCCTGACGACGATGCTGAAGGCGAGCAACGTCTCCTTCCAGTCGTTCTGGATCGCCAACGCCCTGACGGTCACCGGCGACAGGAAGGTGCTCGACGCGGTCGCCGCGCGGCCCGAGGTCACCAAGGTGGCGGCCATCAAGGCGCGGCCGCTGATCACCCCGACCGAGATCAAGCCGGCCGCCAGCGTCAACGCGGTCGAATGGGGCGTGTCGAACATCAACGCGCCGCAGGTCTGGTCGCAGTTCGGCGTGCGCGGCGAGGGCATCGTCGTCGCGAACATCGACACCGGCGTCGACTTCGACCACCCGGCGGTCGTCGGCAAGTACCGCGGCAACCTCGGTGGCGGCAGCTTCGACCACAACTACAACTGGTTCGACCCGTCGCACACGTGCGGCAACCCGTCACTGGTTCCGTGCGACAACAACGACCACGGCACGCACACGATGGGCACGATGGTCGGCGACGACGGCGGCGGCAACCAGATCGGTGTCGCGCCAGGCGCGAAGTGGATCGCCGCCAAGGGGTGCGAGGTCAACACCTGCACCGACGCGTCGCTTCTCGCGGCCGGACAGTGGATCCTGGCGCCCACCGACCTCAACGGTGCGAACCCCCGCCCGGACCTGCGCCCGGACATCGTGAACAACTCGTGGGGCGGCGACCCCGGGGACCCGTGGTACCAGGCCACCGTGCGGTCCTGGGTCGCGGCCGGCATCATGCCGATCTTCTCCAGCGGCAACGACGGACCAGCCTGCCTCACCGCCGGCTCCCCCGGCGACTACCCCGAGGCGTACAGCACCGGCGGCTACGACATCAACAACAACATCTACACGTTCTCCGGCCGCGGCACCGGGCTCGGCGGCATCACCAAGCCGAACATCTCGGCGCCTGCGGTGAACGTGCGGTCGAGCATCGACGGCGGCGGCTATGCCGGATTCACCGGCACCTCGATGGCCGCGCCGCACGTGTCCGGCACCGTCGCCCTGATGTGGTCGGCGGCGCCGTCGCTGCGCGGCGACATCGCGGCGACCCGGCAGATCCTCGACGACACCGCCCGTGACCACGCCGCGGGAAGCTGCGGCGGCACCACGGACTTCAACAACGACTGGGGCGAGGGCCGGCTGGACGCCCTGGCCGCGGTCACCGCGTCCCCGCGGGGGCCGGTCGGCCGGGTCTCCGGCGTCGTGACCGACTCCGCCACCAACGCGCCGCTCGCCGGCGCCACCGTCGCCGCCGGGACCGTCACGGTCACCACCGGCCCCGACGGCTCGTACGCGCTGACGCTCGCCGCCGGCGACTACACGATCACGGCGTCGAAGTACGGCTACGCCAGCCAGTCGGCCACCGTCACGGTGACCGAGGGCGGCGCGGTGACGCAGAACTTCGCGCTCGCTCCGGTACCCGGCGTCACGGTCAGCGGCAAGGTCCTCGACGGATCCGGCCACGGCTGGCCGCTGTACGCGAAGCTGCAGGTGAACGGGACGCCACTCGGCACCATCTTCACCAACCCGATCACCGGGACGTTCTCGTTCACCGTTCCGGCCAGCGCCACCTACAGCGTGACGGCGACCGCCGTGTACCCCGGGTACTCGGCCAAGACCGTCAACGTGGTGGTGGGCACCGGCCCGGTCAACCAGAACATCACGCTCGAGGTCGACCCGGTGACGTGCAACGCACCGGGCTACGCCGTGAACCTGTCCAGCCCGATCCTGTCGGAGGACTTCGACAGCGGGTCGACGCCGGCCGGCTGGTCTGTCGTCAAGCGCAGCGCGAGCGGGGCGCAGTGGGCGTTCAACGACCCGGGCGGGCGCGGCAACCTCACCGGCGGCACCGGCGGCTTCGCCATCGCCGACAGTGACTTCGCCGGCTCCGGCACGGTCACCGACACCGACCTCGTCACCCCGGTGCTCGACTTCACCGGTGTGGCCTCCCCGTCGCTGCGGTTCAACAGCGACTTCCGCGACGTCGGCAGCGAGGACTTCACCGACGTCGACGTCACCACTGATGGCGGCGCGACCTGGACGAACGTGTACCACCAGGACGCGAGCCGGCGGGGCCCGACGGTCGAGGAAGCGGCGTTGACCCCGGCCGCCAACAAGAGCGGTGTCCAGCTGCGGTTCCACTACTTCGGTACGTGGGACTGGTGGTGGGAGGTCGACAACGTGCGGGTCGTCAACCGCACGTGCGACCCGGTCGCGGGCGGCCTCGTGGCGGGCTTCACCACCGACGCGCTGACCGGCAACCCGCTCAACGGCGTGACGGTCAGCAGCAACGACAAGCCGGCGGACAAGGGCGTGTCGGCGGCGACGCCGGACGACCCGAACATCCCCGACGGCTTCTACTGGCTGTTCTCCAGCCTGACCGGTGCGCACCCGTTCACCGCGTCCAAGTCCCCGTACGCCCCGGTGACCAAGTCGGTCAACGTCGCGGCGAACTCGACCACCCAGGCCGATTTCGCACTGCCGGCGAGCCGCCTGCAGGTCACCCCGACGAAGATCGAGAGTTTCCAGACCCTCGGCCAGACCCGGTCCACGACCGTCACGGTCAAGAACACCGGTAACGGCCCGGCGCAGGTCGACCTGTTCGAGCGCGGCGGCGACTTCGAGCTGCTCTCGTCGCGCCGCGGCGCGCCGTTGCAGACGATCGCCGTGCCGGGCGGGGTCTCGAAGGAGATGTACAACGCCAAGGCGGCCCGGCCGCTGACGCAGCCGAAGAGCCAGCCGTTCGTGGTCGACGCGTGGACGCCGATCCCGAACGCGCCGAACGCCACCGCCGACAACGCGGCGGCCTGGCTCGACGGCAAGGTCTACACCGTCGGCGGACGTGACACCGCGGACCTGCAACGGGCCGCGGTGTACGACCCCGAGACGCAGGCATGGGCGAACCTGCCCAACATGCCGACCGGACGGGAGAAGCCGCAGGCGGCGGCCGTCGACGGCAAGCTGTACGTGTTCGGCGGCTGGTCGGCCGCCGGCGACCCGGTGGCGTCCGTGGACGTCTTCGACCCGACGGCCGGCTCGTGGAGCACGGCCGCGGCGACCAACCCGCAGCCGCGGGCGGCGGCCGGCGTGGCCGTCGCGGACGGCACCGTGTATCTGGTCGGCGGCTGCGTGAACGGTGACTGTGCGACGTCGGACAAGACGATCGCATTCGACCCGGACGGCGGCTTCGCCGAGGTGGCGCCGTACCCGCACGCGGTGTCGTGGATGAGCTGTGGCGGCATCGGTGGCCGGGCCTACTGCGCCGGCGGCATCGACGCGGACACCTTCACCGACGGCTACTCGTACGACCCGGCGTCCGACACGTGGACGCCGATCGCCGAGATGCCGGCCGACCGGTGGGCCGCTGCCGACGCCGCGGCGAGCGGCATGCTCGTCATCGCCGGTGGCGTCACCAACGGCACGGCCGCGATCACCAACGAGACCACCGCGTACGACCCGGCCAGTGACACCTGGGTGGACCTGCCGAACGCGAACGTCGTGGTCTACCGGGGCGCCGCCGCCTGCGGCGTCTTCAAGATCGGTGGTCTGGAGACGGGCAACCTGGCGACCGCGGCCTCCGAGGAGCTGGCCGGCCTGGACCAGTGCGTCGACGCGGCCGACCTGCCGTGGTTGTCGGAGAACCCGGAGTCGTTCACCCTCGCTCCGGGTGCCAGCCGCAAGGTGACGGTCACGCTTTCCGCCACCACCGACGCGGGTGTGCTCCAGCCGGGTGACTACACCGGCGAGATCGCGGTGCGGTCGAACAGCCCGTACCCGGTCGCCTCGATCGACGTCACCATGCACGTCCTGCCCCCGAACAGCTGGGGCAAGGTGTCCGGCACGATCACCGGCCAGGGCTGCGCGGGCGCGGTGCCGCTGCCGGCCCAGCTGGAGATCACGCTGGCGTCCAACCCGGACGTGTCGTACGCGCTGAAGGCCAAGGCCGACGGCACGTACGCGATCTGGTTGCCGAAGGGCAAGTACGACATCATCGTCTCCAAGGACGGATGGCGTTCGCAGTCCAAGCGGTACCAGGTGAAGGCCGGCTTCGCGGAGGTCCTCGACTTCTCGCTGCGGCCGTTCGTGGCCTGCCCCACCAGGGCGGGTGGTGTCTGAATCCCCTGAGTAGGTAGCGCAACGAGCGCCCCCGGACCGGCCCGGTCCGGGGGCGCTCCCGCATGAAGACCGTGACCGCGGGGAAAGCTACCCAACCATGACGTCACCCGACGCGCTCACGGCAACCGCCGACGCCCTGGTCGTCGGTGGTGGCCCGGCCGGCATGTCGGCGGCGCTGTACCTGGCCCGCTACAACCGCTCGGTGGTCCTCTTCGACACCGCCCGCGGCCGGTCGACGCACCACCAGACCAACCACAACTACCTGGGCTTTCCCGACGGCGTACCGATCCAGCGGTTCCGCGAGCTCGGCCGGGCACAGCTGGCCCACTACACCGAGGTCACCGTGCTGCCGGACGCCGTGGTGCGGATGAGCGGCATCGAGGGCGGCGACGGCTTCGTCGCGCACACCGGGCGCGGCCGCTACGGCGGCCGGACGGTGATCCTGGCCACCGGCGTGCTCGACCACTACCCGCACTTCGAGGGCTGGGAGCCGTGCGTCGGGATCAGCCTGTTCTGGTGCATCACCTGCGACGGGTACGAGAACCGGGGCCGCAACGTCCTCGTCGTCGGCCACACCGACGCCGCCGCCGGCGAAGCGATGCAACTGCTCTCGCTGACCGGCCGGATCACGGTGCTGACCAACAGCGGCCGCGCCGAGATCAGCCGGAGACTCCGCCGCCGGCTCGCCGGTGCCGGCATCCCGTTGATCGAGGACACGATCCGCTCGGTGCACTGCGCCGACGGCGGCCGGATCGAGGTCGTGGAGACGGCCGGCGGCGTGCAGATCCCCACCGAGGCGGTGTTCAGCATCCAGGGCGCCAGCCCGCAGACGCGGCTCGCCGAGCAGCTCCGGGTCGAGCTCGCGCCGAACGGCTGGATCGCCGTGGACACCGAACAGAAGACGAACGTGCCGGGCGTCTACGCGGCCGGCGACGTCACGTCGATCCACTCGCACCAGGTGACCACGGCCGTGCACGAGGGCGCGCAGGCCGCGTCGGCGGCGAACTACTACCTGTACCCGCCCGACGTGAAGGTGGACTAGCGTCTAGCCGGCGACGCGCTCCAGCCGCGCGGACAGGTGCGACTGCAGCGGCTGCCCCATCGCCGCCATGTCGAAGGCGTACATCAGCGCGCCCTCGACGATCCCCCAGAGCCGGTGACCGGCGGCCACCTCCTTTGCGGTCGCCGTGCGCACCACCGCGTCGGTGACCATCTCGACCTTCAGTCCATCCACCTTGCCCAGGTACAGCTCCATCACGCCGGTGGGCGAGATGATCAGCGCCTCCACCTCGTCGGTGTCGGCGACCGCGCGCCACCAGCCGAACTCGCGGTGGCTGGGCCGCACCGGCTTGTCCTCGTCGTCGAGGAGCCAGGTGCGCGACTGGTAGGCGAGGAACGGCCGCCCGTCGTGGCTGAAGCGGATCTCCTGCCCGTAGGTGTAGTCCTGGATCGTCGGGTAGCCGCCCCGGCCCCGGCCGCGCCACACCCCGACGTATGGCAGCAGCCCGAGCAGCGCCGGGTGCAGGTCGGGCCCGTGGCGCAGGTCGTGGGTCTCCTCGAACGGGTACGGGTCGACGGGCGCGAGCCCCTCCCACGGCGGACGGTCGATGCTCACCAGCGTCCTCTCGAAATGCGAACGGCCAGGTACACCAGGCCGCCGGCGAGCGCGCCCAAGCCCGCCACCAGCAGGCTGACGAACCCGACCACTGTCACCATCGCCTGAATCCTATGCTGCGGGAATGGCTCGCACCCTGGTCGTAAAGGCGACCGCCGGCATCGACGCACCCGAACGCTGCTCGCAGGCCTTCACCGTGGCCGCCACCGCCGCCGCGGCGGGGGTGCCCGTCTCGCTGTGGCTCACCGGCGAGTCGGCCTGGTTCGCGCTGCCCGGCCGCGCCGCCACGTTCGACCTGCCGCACGCTGCGCCGCTGCCCGACCTGCTCGAGGCCGTGCTCGCCGCCGGCAAGGTCACGCTGTGCACGCAGTGCGCCGCCCGGCGCGGGATCGGGCCGGACGACGTCCTCCCGGGGGTGCGCATCGCCGGCGCCGCCGCCTTCGTCGAGGAAGTGACGGCCGACGACGCGCAGGCGCTCGTCTACTGACAGCCGGTCGCTGCCGTCACCTGCAGATCCTCGGCCCGCAGCCGGGCCGTGACCCCGAGGGTGCCCTGCTCGTACACCACCAGGTCGCCGCGCGCGATGATCGGCGCCACGCCGGCCGGGAGCGCGGCCGCCAGCGGCCCGGAAGGCCGCGGCGCGGTCACCGTGATCGCGTCAAGTTCCTTACCCGACGCGCAGAGCACCGCGAACGAGGTTGACCGCGTTGCCTGGTCGGCGCCGACGCCCAACCGCCCGAGCACGTCGGTGGTGGCCGGCGGCGTCGCGGCCGGCCGGGCCTGCGGCACGGTTCCGCCGCGGACCCGGCAGCCGGAGTCGGCGGTGAATCGCAGCTCACCGGGCGCGTCGAGGCCGCCGACGAGCCGCACGTAGAAGCCGGCGTCGGCGCGCAGCCCGTGCAGCGCCTTGGAGTGGCGCACCGTCGGCTTGTACGACCGGGGCAGGGCGGCGCCGATGCGGTCGAGGAGGGCCGGCTCCTCACCCGGAACGGTGTAGACGGTGGCCACCCGTTGATAGCGTTCGCCGTCGCGGTTGCCGGCCTCGCAGTCGTTCGACGTCCGCTCGTAACCGCCGACGCTGACGACCACCCGCGGGCCGGCGGCGGCCTGGACCACCGCAGCGACCGCCCGGTCGAGCGTGGGCAGCGCCTCGACGATCGTGGTCTGTTCGATGACCGTCGGCTTGCCGTGGCGCGAGGCGTAGGTGCCGGCGACGAGGAGGACGACCGCCCACACGACGGCACCGACGGTGATCCACCTTCGCCGCGACACGGCGCCCATGATGCCACGGCGCTCCGATGCCACCGGGCGCCCATCGTTCGATGGGCGCCCGGCGTTCGACTGGGTTACCGGACCGGGACGGCCACTTCGTTGAGGCCCTGCGCGGCGGCGACGGTGGTGTCGCCGTTGCCCTCGCGGCTGAGCGCCCGCAGCGTCCAGGTGCCCGGCGCCGCGAAGAAGCGGAACTGGCCGGCCGGCGAGGTGACCACCTCGGCGGTGAACTCGCCGGTGGAGTCGAGCAGGCGCACGTAGGCGCCGCCGACCGGGGCGTCACCGGCGCGCACGGTCCCGGTGATCACCGTCTCCTTGGCGATGTCGACCGACGCCGGCAGGTCGGCGGCCTGGTCCGGTGCGCCGCATCCGTCCACAGTGGACATGGTCATCACGCCTTCCCCGGCTCGTCGCCGATCGCGACCGGCACGCCGACCAGCGAGCCGTACTCGGTCCAGGATCCGTCGTAGTTGCGCACGCTCTGGTGGCCGAGCAGCTCCTTGAGCACGAACCAGGTGTGCGAGGAGCGCTCGCCGATCCGGCAGTACGCGATGGTGTCCTTCGAGTCGTCGAGCCCGGCCTCGCCGTAGATGCGACGCAGCTCGTCGTCGGTCTTGAAGGTGCCGTCCTCGTTGGCGGCCTTGCTCCACGGCACGGACAGCGCGGTCGGCACGTGGCCGGGCCGCTGCGCCTGCTCCTGCGGCAGGTGGGCCGGGGCGAGGAGGCGGCCGGCGTACTCGTCGGGCGAACGCACGTCGATCAGGTTCTGGGTGCCGATCGCGGCGACGACGTCGTCGCGGAAGGCGCGGATCGAGCGGTCCTGCTCCTGCGCGGTGTAGCTGGTGGCCGGGCGCTGCGGGACGTCGGTGGTGTAGGGGCGGTTGTCCAGCTCCCACTTCTTGCGGCCACCGTCGAGAAGCTTGACGTTCCGGTGGCCGTACAGCTTGAAGTACCAGTACGCGTACGCGGCGAACCAGTTGTTGTTGCCGCCGTAGAGGACCACCGTGTCGTCGGTGCCGATGCCCTTGCTCGACAGGAGCGCCTCGAACTGCTCCTTGTTGACGAAGTCGCGGCGCACCTGGTCCTGCAGTTCCGTCTTCCAGTTGATCTTCACTGCGCCCTGGATGTGGCCGCCGTCGTAGGCGGTGGTGTCCTCGTCGACCTCGACGAAGACCACGTTCTCGGCGCCGAGATTCTTCTCGGCCCAGTCGGCGGATACCAGTACGTCGTCGCGGCTCATGCCGTGCCTCTCCTTGCCTGTGGCTACATTTCGGCGATTCGTTCTCGGGAACGCGGCCAGGACTCACCCCGCCGCGCAGTGATGCGCTGTGCGAATACGGGGGGCGGCGGCGAACCGCGGAAACGTGGAACCGGTCGCCGGCGCTCAGGCGCGGCAACACAAGGAGGCGTTCATGCGGCACAGATCGACCGCACGGCGCTTGGTGAGCAGCATGCTCATGGCGTTGAAGCCTAGCATCGCCGCCCGGCCTGACGGCGGGCCCGAGATGGCCGTCACGCCGTGGTGGCCCGCTTCCCGTGATCTTGCAATCCGGGGCCCGGTTCCGAGCCTCAGATTTCCAAGATCGCAGGAAGACTCAGGTGACCAGTTGGACGTTTGCCGCGGTTGCGGTCACGCGGACGCCGGATCCGTCGGTCGTGACGTTGCGGATCGTCAGCGTGTACGGCATCTTCGGCGTCCGGATCGTCGCGGTCAGCCGGTTCTTGAAGTTGTCGAAGATGCGCTTGGCGGCCGGCGGAAGGTCGCCCGCGTCGGTGTCGATCGACGTGAGCTTCAGCCGCACCTGGCCCTCGGCCACGGTGATGTCGCCCGTGGCCACCAGGGTCGTCTTGAAGCTTCCGAGCTCGAGGGGCAACCGCAGCTCGACCTTGTTGTCCACCACCTTGACCTGCAGCTGGGCCGGGTCGAACGGCACCGGCAGGTTCGCCAGCGAGATCAGCGTGCGGACGGTGTCCCAGCTCATCGTCGCGGTGCCGGTGATGTTCTCGGCGGTGACCGGGCCGCGCCCGTTCAGCAGGTCGCTCGCCGCCGCCTTCACGTTGCTGGCGACCAGCGTCATCCTCTCGAGCTTGATGTCGTTGCTCTGCGGCTGGTCGGCGGTGATGGTGATCTTCTCGTACGTGCCGCCGAGCACCTGGGTGAGGAACGGGAACCCGCTGATCTTGACATCCGGGTCGCCCTGCGTGGTGGCGCCCGCCTTCTTCAGCTCCTGCGACGCCTGCTCAGCGATGCGGTCCTCGGCCACGCTCGCCCCGACCCGGTCGGCAACGACGACGAGGCCGAGCAGCAGGACGAGCATGACCAGCAGCGCTATGCCGATCTTGCGACCACGACCCACGGCCGGCCCTCCCCTTCGGTGTGCTGGCCCTTGTGGCCGCTGCCTGTCTTGACGCGGCCGCTTGACCGCGGGCTCCGCACGCTCCGCCCGCTGGCGGCCGCTGATTACCCAGACGTCAGAAGTTACAACCCTCGCGCCAGTACCAGCGTGGCCGCGTAGGCCACCGGCGCGGCGAACGCGAAGGCGGTCAGCGGGCCCTGCATGTGCCGCACCAGCCACCACGGCGGCGGCATCCCGGCCAGGCGCCGGCCGGCCTCGGCGTAGTTCACCGACAGGTCGACCATCAGCGCGATCACCGCGGCGGCGAGGCCGGCGATCGCGGTGGGCAGCGTGCTCAGGCCCTCGAGGAGGTATCCGGCCAGGCCGGCGGCGGCCGTGCCGACCATGGCCCCGGCGATCACCCCGGCGCCGCCGCGCGGCACGGCCGGGGCGACCCGCAGCATGGGTGCGACGACGTCGGTCAGGTGCGCCACGAGCAGCGCCGTGCCGGCGCCGACGACGCATGCGCTGATCACCTGGGTGCCGAGCGCCTTGCGGCTGAGCACGATCAGCGTCGCGTACGCGACGACGCCGAGGACAACCATCAGACTGGAACCGAGCGACTCGGTGACGCGTACCCGGCCCGCTGGGCGGAGCAGTTGACCGATCACGGCGACCACGAAGCCGCCCGCTGTGATGTACGCCATCGGTGCCAGTGAGGCCGGCTCCACGCGCACCGCAACGAGGTCGGCGCCGCCCGCGACCACCAGGCCGACGAACCCGACGACGCGCGGCGCGGGCGGCTGGGCGGCAATCGTCCAGACGACCACGAACAGGATCTGCACACCGAGGACGACCAGCGCGAACGACGCATGGTCGAACTGGACACCGACCACCACGGCGACGGTGAGCAGCGCCGTCAGCCCGACGACGCCCAGCGACACCAGGCGCCGCACCGGAGCGAGGACCGGCGGGCGCGCCTCCCCGTCCTCGGCGTCGATACCACCCAAGACGTCGTCGGGATCCGTCCCGGCGTAGCTGTCCTCGGGGGGCCACTCGCTGGCGCGTGGTTCGGGCATGGACACGCCGACGATGGTGCCAGACCAGCCGGGATCACACGATGTGGGCCGAAGTACGTGGCCGGAATGGTCGGGACCTGCACTATTCTCTTGGAAACGAGTGGACGCCGCCGCCAGCGGCCCACCCCTCGCGCCACCCGTCATAGACGCCGGGCCCGGTCGCCGCCCAACCCCCCGGAGACGGAGGTGTCGCGTGGAGATCCTCATGTTGACCGCCAGGGCCGATGCGCCATCGGTGCTCGCCGCGCTGGACCTGCTGCCGCACGCGGTGCGCACCGCACCTCGGGACGTGCGCACGCTGCTCTCCGGCCCCACGCCGGACGCGGTGATGGTCGACGCCCGCACCGAACTGGCCGAGGCGCGCTCGACGTGTCGCATGCTGCGGGCCACCGGGCTCGGGGTGCCGCTGATCGCGGTGGTCACCGAGGCCGGCCTGGTCGCCCTGCACACCGACTGGGGCCTCGACGACGTGCTGCTCGCGTCCTCCGGCCCGGCCGAGGTCGAGGCGCGGCTGCGGCTCGCCGTCGGCCGGCTCAACGCCGCGACGGCGAGCAGCAGCGGCCTCATCAAGGCGGGCGAACTGACGATCGACCCGGACACCTACGCGGCCAAGCTCAAGGGCCGCCCGCTGGACCTCACGTACAAGGAGTTCGAGCTGCTCAAGTTCCTCGCCCAGCACCCCGGCCGGGTGTTCACCCGCGACCAGTTGCTCCGTGAGGTGTGGGGCTACGACTACTTCGGCGGCACCCGCACCGTCGACGTCCACGTGCGGCGGCTGCGGGCCAAGCTCGGCTCGGAGTACGAGTCGATGATCGGAACGGTGCGCCAGGTGGGGTACAAGTTCGTCGTCCCGCCCAGCCGCGGGCTGCCCGACGCCGAGCCGGCCCGCGTCTGAGATCCGCGTTAACGTTGCCCGGTGACCGCCGAGGTAACGCGCGCCAACAGGTTGACCCCTGACCAGCTCGCCGCCGTGCTAGCGCTGGCGCACGCCGCGGAGGAGTCCGACGGCAGTCCACCGCTGTCCGAGCAGACGCTTCTACGGCTGCGGCACGCCGGCAGCGCCGGCACTGCCGGCTCCGACGGCTCCGCCGGCACTGCCGGCTCCGACGGCTCCGCCGGCACTGCCGGCTCCGACGGCTCCGCCGGCACTGCCGGCTCCGACGGCTCCGCCGGC
>Ga0070664_100000126_pt1 | contig 51280 bp, 39 predicted proteins | sample KBSC73metaG_FD_65863 | JGI IMG/M metagenome (GOLD analysis project Ga0070664, IMG submission 65863) | Corn rhizosphere microbial communities from Kellogg Biological Station, Michigan, USA - KBS C7-3 metaG | ecosystem: Host-associated > Plants > Roots > Rhizosphere > Soil ... | reverse complement strand
TTATCACCGACGCAAAGGCATAAAGTTTTCTTCGTGTCAATGCTTTGCGGCGGAAATATTGTTAGGAACAGGACAAAACGATTTAGGAATCGAATAGCCACAAAGGGGCCAGACGCCGTAAAGTTTTTCTTCGTGCCTTTGTTCCTTTGTGGCAAAAACATGTAACAATATTTTAGGTAATTATAAAAACCAAAACGCTCATTATGAAATTGATTAAACCATTTGCGCACCTGCTTTCATTGGTGCTGATCATGAACAACGTTACAGCGCAAACTGCTTCATCACTCAATCCTTCGATCGAATCCAAAGTAGACCGGTTATTAAAACAAATGACACTGGAAGAAAAAGTAGGGCAAATGGCGCAGGTGTCCATCGAATCACTTGGCGCTTCCAACGGACAAGTTTTTAATTTTTCTGAAAAAATGAAGGATGCCGTCGTGAATTATAAACTGGGTTCCATTTTAAATTCACCCGGTCCTTTGCAAACTCCACAAGATTGGAACAGGCTCATTACAGAGATCCAGGATGCTGCTAAACAAACACGGTTAAAAATCCCTGTTCTTTATGGACTCGATGACATACATGGGGTAAGCTATGCGGCAGGATCAACTTTATTTCCGCAGGAAATAGGACAAGCTGCAACATGGAATCGCCAGCTTGTTCACGATGGTGCAGTGATTACCGCCTATGAGGCGAGAGCAGTAGGAGCGCCGTGGACATTTTCGCCGACACTTGACCTCGGCACAAATCCGCAATGGCCGCGTCTTTGGGAAAATTATGGAGAAGACCCTTACTTGTCTGCTGAACTGGGAGTTCAGTTTGTAAAAGGCATCCAGGATCCTTTGGGAAATAAAGAAAAGCTTGTTGTAAGTCTGAAACACTTCATGGATTATTCAGATCCAAAGTCAGGACAAGACAGAACTGATTCCTGGGCGCCCGAGCATTACCTGCGCGAATATCATTTACCTCCTTATGCTGCTGCTGTAAAGGCAGGCGCAAGAACAGTGATGATCAATTCAGGCCTGATCAATGGAATTCCAACTCATGTCAATAAACATATTCTGACGGATATTTTGAAAGGTGAATTGCATTTCACTGGCTTTATTGTTTCCGACTGGCAGGACATTGAAAACGTCTATCGCCGCGATAAGTTGACAAAAGATATTAAAGGAGCGATCATGCTTGCCATCAATGCCGGCATTGACATGTCCATGATCCCGTATGATTACAAAGGCTTTTGTGGAGACCTGATCGCTTTGGTCAAAGAAGGCAAAGTTTCACAGGCAAGAATTGATGATGCAGTAAGAAGAATTTTGAGAGTGAAATATGAACTGGATCTTTTTAATACACCTGTTACCTTGTTAAAAGACTATCCGAATTTTGCCAGCGCAGAATTTCAAAAAGCGTCTTTTAATACAGCAGCTGAATCGATCACTCTGCTAAAGAACACAAACAATACTTTACCTCTGTCAAAGAATGCAAAAATTTTAGTGACCGGTCCCAATGCGAATTCCATGCGCGGTTTAAATGGTGGTTGGACATATACCTGGCAAGGTAACATGACAAATGAACTCGGACAGCAGTACAACACGATTCTTGAGGCAGTAACAAACAAATTTGGAAAAGATAATGTAACCTATGTGCAGGGAGTTGCTTATAAAGAGAAAGGGCAATACTATGAAGATACAGTTACGGGAATTGATGCAGCTGTGCAGGCAGCAGCGACTGCAGACTATGTATTGCTTTGCGTTGGTGAAAACAGTTACACGGAAACTCCCGGTAATTTAGTCGACCTCAGTTTATCGGACAATCAATTGGCTCTTGCAAATGCAGTGATAAAAGCTGGCAAGCCGGTGATATTTGTTTTGAATGAAGGACGACCGAGGATCATCAACAGAATTGAACCGGGTGCTGCTGCTATTCTCGATGTTTATTTACCCGGAAACTACGGGGCCGATGCACTCGCTGATATTCTAACCGGGGATGTAAATCCATCCGGAAAATTGCCGATCACTTATCCACGCTACACAAATGCATTGGTTAGTTACATTCACAAACCTTCTGAAGGAGACAGCAATCCGCAAGGTGGGATGTTCAAACCACAATGGCCGTTTGGTTTTGGATTATCGTATACAAGTTTTGCTTACAGCAATCTCAGCGTCAATAAAAACAGTTTTGGCCCTGACGAAACAGCGACCGTAACAGTTACGGTAAAAAACACCGGCAATCGCGACGGGAAAGAAGTTGTGCAGCTATTTACTTCTGATCTGCTCGCAAGTTTCACGCCTGATGTAAAAAGATTAAGGGGTTTCGATAAAGTGGATCTAAAACCTGGTGAATCAAAAACTGTAAGTTTCAAGATCCCGATGAAGGATCTCGCTTTTGTTGGAACGGACAATAAGAAACACTTGGAAGAAGGAGATTTCAAAATTCAAGTTGCTGATCAGTCAGCGACAATCAAAATGACAAAGACTGTTATTTTCTAATCTATGAAGCATTTTTTTATCAAAACGTTCACAGGGTTCTTTTTCCTTCTCGGTCTGGGTGGAAAAATTTCCGCACAGGTTGAAAAATTGGATGACGGCCTCTTGATCCATTTGGCTGGTGTGAATGCGAAGGCAATAAGATTGGAGGTTATTTCAGACAGGATCATCCATGTGATTACAAGTCCCGTTGAAGCTTTACGGAAAGACACGAGTTTAATGGTGATCGCAGGCCATAAAAAAACTGAGTGGTCAGTTGATACGAAGAATGACGAAACAACTCTGTCCACGGCGTTATTGAAAGTAATTGTTGATTTGTCGACGGGGAGAATAAAATTTCATAATGTAAAAGATCAGACCCTATTGGAAGAAGATAAAAATGGGAGTTCATTTAGCTCAACGACAATTGATGGAGGCCAGTCGTGGCAAATTAAACAAAGATTTCTTTCAACGAAAGACGAAGCATTCTACGGATTGGGGCAACATCAACAGGGTATCATGAACTATAAAGATGAGTTGGTTGAGCTGTTGCAAAACAACACAGAGGTAGCCATTCCTTTTTTAGTTTCCAGCAATAATTACGGCGTCCTTTGGGAAAATTATTCGATCACAGAATTTGGCGATGGAAGAAAGTATCAGCCGCTAAGTGAATTAAAACTTTACGATGAAACACACAATGCCGGCGCATTGACCGCAAAGTATATTTCAAAAAACGACAGTTCCAAAATTTTTACAACGCGAACCGAATCGGATATTTCTTATGACTTCCTGTCATCATTAAAAAAATTCCCCGACAACTTTCCGCTGGGTGATGGCAAGGTTAGCTGGCAAGGTTTTGTTGAAGTTCCGGCGAGCGGTATTTATAAATTCTCTGTGCGGTATGGAGGATACGTAAAGGTGTGGATCAACGGAAAATTACAATTAGATGCATGGAGGCAGTGTTGGAATCCTGCAACAAATATTCTACCCGTGAACCTGCAGTATAAAAAGAAATATCCTGTCAGGATCGAATGGATACCGGATGGAGGCGAATCATATGTGTCCGTCAATTGGTTGAAACCTGCCAACACTTATAATAAAACTCATTTTGAACTGAGTTCCGAGGCGGGCAATAATATTGACTATTATTTTGTTTATGGAACGAACATGGATGAGGTAATAAGCGGCTATCGTTACCTGACAGGGAAGGCTCCCATCGTGCCGAAATGGACATTGGGTTTCTGGCAGAGTCGTGAACGGTATAGATCGCAAAATGAAATTTTATCGACGGTCAAAACATTCAGAGAGAAAAATATCCCGCTTGATAATATCGTAATGGACTGGCAGTATTGGAAGCCCGATGAATGGGGCAGCCAGGAATTTGATCCATCAAGATTCCCCAATCCGAAGGGAATGATCGATACACTGCACAACATGTATCACGCTCATTTTATGATCTCAGTGTGGCCAAAGTTTTATTCGGGAATAAAGAACTATGAGCTGATGAACAGCAAAGGTTTTTTGTTGACAAAGAATATCCAGGACAACCGCAAAGACTGGTTAGGATATGTTTCCACATTCTATGATGCATTTAATCCTGCGGCGGGCAAATTTTTCTGGCAATTAGTAAAAGAAAACCTGTATACAAAAGGAGTCGATGCCTGGTGGATGGATGCACCGGAACCTGATATTCATTCTAACCTCCCTATTGACAAGCGGAAGGATTTAATGTTCCCGAATGCACTCGGTTCTGCTACAAAATATTTCAATGCTTATCCATTGGTAAATGCAAAGACGATCTATGAGGGGCAACGTTCCGCTGACCCGAACAAAAGGGTTTTTATTCTTACACGCTCTGCCTATGCCGGACTGCAACATTACGGTGCGGCAGTATGGAGCGGTGACATTGGATCAAGATGGATTGATATGAAAAACCAGGTTTCAGCAGGGGCAAATTTCTCGATGTCAGGGCTTCCTTACTGGACAATGGACATTGGTGGTTTTGCAGTTGAAAGCAGGTATGCGAACCTGCCTCCCGGCGGACAAGGAGCGAAAGGAGAAGTTTTGAATGAATGGAAAGAATTAATGGCTCGTTGGTACCAGTTTGGTGCTTTCTGTCCTTTGTTCCGTTCCCATGGACAATATCCATATCGCGAGATATTTAATATTTCTCAGCCTGGAGATACAGCCTACCAGAGCATTTTGTTTTACGATAAATTAAGATACAGATTGCTGCCATATATTTATTCCAACGCTGCCCGAACGTATCATGATGATTATACCATTATGCGTGGGTTGATAATGGATTTTCCCAATGATAAAAACGCTCCTGGCATTAATGATGAATATTTATTCGGCCCTTCATTGCTGATCAGTCCCGTTTATAACTATCATCAACGGATAAAAAAGGTTTATTTACCTAACGGCCAGGGATGGTATGACCTGTACAACGGGAAATTTTTTACTGGTGGACAAAACCTTCGAATAGATGCTCCTTATGATCGCATACCTGTTTTTGTAAAAGAAGGCTCAATAATTCCAATGGGTCCTGAATTGCAATACACATCGCAGAAGCCAGCAGATACGATAACCTTGTTTGTGTATACGGGTAATAGTGCTTCTTTTAATTTGTATGAGGACGAAGACACGAATTACAATTATGAAAAAGGAATGTTTGCCACTATACAAATAGATTACAATGAAGATAAAAAGTCCCTGACGATTTATGATCGAAAAGGGGAATTTCCGGGGATGTTACAAAAAAGGGTCTTTAATATTATATGGATCACAAGAGATAAAATGAAAAACCTGGACCTGGATCAGCAACCGGATGAACAGGTGCTGTATGGAGGAAAAAAGCAGGAAATTAAAATGAAATGACGTGATTAATGCGTCGTGAGTCGTGAGTCATGAGTATTAGGGTTAGTCACCATTGATTATTGAAAATAAAAATTTGTTATGATGAAAATATTATCTTTTTTTCTTTTGCTTCTGTTAAGCTGCAAACTTTACTCTCAAAAATTTAACGGGCTTGCACTTACTCCCCCCATGGGATGGAATAGCTGGAACACTTTTCAAACAAATATCAGTGAAGAGCTGGTCAAAGGAATTGCTGATGTCATTGTTTCCTCGGGTATGAAGGGTGCAGGTTACTCTTATATTGTATTAGACGACGGATGGATGACAATGGAACGAGATCCGAAGACAGGTGACCTTATCGCAGACCCAAAAAAATTTCCTCATGGAATGAAAGCGCTTGCCGACTATGTGCATTCAAAAGGTTTAAAATTCGGATTATACAATTGTGCAGGCACAAAGACGTGTGCAGGTTATCCCGGCACAAGAGGATATGAATACCAGGATGCACGATTGTATGCTTCCTGGGACGTTGATTATCTGAAGTTCGATTGGTGCAACACCGAAGGAATAAATGCAAAAGAAGCGTATGCCACAATGAGCAAGGCATTGAAAACCGCTGGCCGCCCAATTGTTTTTAGTTTGTGCGAGTGGGGAACAAATCAACCCTGGCGGTGGGCAGCGCCTGTTGGTCATTTATGGAGAACCACCGGCGACATTTCCAACCTGTTTGATGGCGTCCTCGATCATGGCACCTGGCAGCAACAAGGAATCATGCGGATCGTCGATTCACAGGATACGATACGTCAATATGCAGGTCCCGGTCATTGGAATGATCCTGACATGCTGGAAGTAGGAAATGGATTGACGGTGGCAGAGAACAGGACACATTTTTCTATGTGGTGTATGCTGGCGGCACCATTGATTGCCGGCAACGATATGCGGAAGATGGATGAGAGTACGAAAAATATTTTGACGAATAAAGAAGTAATTGCTGTAAACCAGGATGCGCTCGGTATCGAAGCTCTTAAATACAGGGACAATGACAGTTTACAAATTTGGTTCAAACCTTTATCGAATGATGAGTGGGCAGTTTGTTTTTTGAATCGAAGCAGCAAGGCAAAGCAAATGGATTTCAACTGGCAAAATGAGACCGTCAACGATACTCTCTCAAAGAGAGAATTGAATGCAAGGACAACAACCTATAAGCTACGCGATCTTTGGTTAAAGAAAGATCTTGGTGATACTAAAAAACCTTTGAAAGCAACAATTGCGTCGCACGATGTTTTAGTGTTGAAATTGAGCAAATAATTTAAATCATGAACAGGAGAAAATTTATCAGGAATACAAGTTGGGGAACAGCGGCTGTTGTTCTTTCCGGAACAAAGAATTTATTTCATGAAAAACCTAAGAATAAATTGCCGAAATGGAAAGGATTTAATCTTACTGATTTTAATACACCTGATCCGTCAACGAACAGGAGAAGCACAACAGAGGATCATTTAAAATGGATGAGCGACTGGGGATTCGATTTTATTCGTTTGCCGATTTCGTACCCGTACTATTTGAAGTTTGACCGCTCAACAAAGATCACTCCTGCAGAGGTTTATCAAATTGATGAGGCTTCTGTTGACAAAATTGATAAACTCGTTCAATTAGCTCAAAAACACAATTTGCATGTCTGTTTAAATCTTCACCGCGCCCCCGGATACTGTATCAATGCAGGTTTCAGTGAACCGTATAATTTATGGAAGGACGATGAGGCACAGAAAGCTTTTTATTTTCACTGGAATTATTGGGCAAAAAAATATAAAGACGTTTCTCATGAAAAAATAAGTTTTGACCTGCTCAATGAACCCAGCATGCGGGAAGACATGAATGATCAACATTCGGCGAGTGGTCCTGTGCCGGGAGAACTTTACAGGAAAGTGGCGAAGGCGGCTGCTGAAGCAATTCACAAAGAAAACAAACATCATTTAGTGATCGCTGACGGAAACAATGTAGGCAATCAACCGATCGGGGAAATTGCTGACCTGGATATTGCACAAAGTTGTCGCGGTTATTATCCTCATCTCATTTCACATTACAAAGCACCATGGGCAAATAAAGATCCTGAACACATGATTGTTCCGACATATCCCGGCAAGGTCGGTGATCAATATCTGAGTCGCCAAATGCTCGAAGATTATTACAAGCCATGGATCGAATTAAAAAATAAGGGAGTTGGTGTTCATTGCGGGGAGTGCGGTTGTTGGAATAAAACTCCGCACGACGTTTTCCTGGCCTGGTTCGGTGATGTGTTGAATATCCTCACAGCGAATGAAATTGGTTTTGCTATCTGGGAATTCATTGGTGATTTTGGCATTTTGAATTCCGGTCGCGCTGATGTAGAATACCAGGATTGGTACGGCTATAAGCTGGATAAAAAATTGCTGGAACTCGTGCAACGCCAATAATCAATAATGTCCTCTTATTACTGGTTTTATTTTCTCGTCATACAAACTTCGCAATTTGACATGAGTTGATTCATCCAATGGCGGCAAATCGGATGCTCCCATATTTTTTTCAACCTGTTCAACTTTTGTTGCCCCGGGAATTACAGTAGTTACTTCAGGATGATCCAGTATCCATCGAATAGCCCACTGTGACAGACGGTCATCGGGTAATAAAGAATTAATTTCTTTTGATAAGTCTAAGCCTTTTGAAAATTCAATACCCGAAAAAGTTTCCCCAACATTGAAGGCTTCGCCATTTACATTAAAATTCCGGTGATCAGTCTCAGCAAATTTTGTTTGTGTATTGAATTTGTGCGCGAGTAAACCGCTTGCGAGAGGAACGCGGATGATCAGGGCGACATTTTTCTCCTGTGCTTTGGCGAATACTTCATCCGCTACATGTTGTCTGAACAAGTTAAAGATGATCTGTAGCGATGCAAGTCCCTCCTGTTCCAAACAAATCAGGGCGTCTTCACTTGTTTCTACACTTGCCCCCCAGAACTTTATAAGTTTTTCGCCCTGTAATTTTCTTAAATGATCAAATACTTTTCCGCTACGCATCTGTTCGGTTGGTATGCAGTGAAGCTGCTCCAGAAATAATTGACTAACATCAAGGTTTCTTAGAGAGCTTTCGACATGTTGCCGCATCAGGTCATACGTAAAATTTTGAGGCCAGCCGTTTTGCCCGTCCTGTCTTCGGCCCAGCTTGGTTGCGACAAACATTTCCCTGCCTGACGATTTCAAAAAGTTGCCAATTGTTCTTTCACTCGTGCCAAGCCCGTAAACGTCAGATGTGTCAATAAAATTTCCACCCGCAGAGGAAAATGCTTGCAAAATTGCAAGTGCTTCATTACCTTTGATTTGGCCCCAATCGGCATTCCCCAATTGCCAGGTGCCTAATCCGACCTCTGAAATTTTAATTCCCTTGAAAGAACGGTATTGCATGAGCAAAAGCTTTTGATATTCCTTGTAAGAACTATTGATTCTGCAAAGTTTTTAAGCCTCCTTTGAAAGTACAGTCGATCCGTACACACGATTCCTTGAAAAACCGGGTTGCAAAAACAAAAGGTTTTTTAGTAATAAGGAATAATAATGAACAATCGAAACTTGCTTGCTCAAAGTTGTAGATTCCTGATTAGAAAAAGAGTAAAATCTTTTTTATTCTTATCTGCTTTTCTTTGTCTTTATTCTATCATAAATGCGCAGGATGATCCGATCAGGCTTAACCAGGTTGGCTACTATCCAAATTCAACTAAGTTGGCTATTGTTACCGGAAAGGTGCGATCTCCATTTTTCTCGATTGTTACCGCAGACGGAATAGATACCGTGTATGAGGGGTCATTGAGTCTTGAAAAAAAATCAAGTTTTTCATCTGCTATTACAAGGATCGCTGACTTTACCGACTTCCAGCAAGTCGGCAGTTTTGTTTTACGTATCAATGGTCTGCCTCAATCCTTTCCGTTTGAAATAAAGAATGAAGTGTACCACGAATTGGGAAAGGCTGTGCTCAAAGGATTCTATTATCAGAGATCTTCCGTTCCACTTGATGGAAAGTATGCAGGTAAGTGGGAGCGAGGAGTCGTTTACCCGGATAATGTTGTTCTGGTCCATCCTTCAGCAGGTGATGATGGTCGCCCGGCTGGAACTGTTATTTCTTCACCCGGAGGTTGGTACGACGGAAGTGATTGTAACAAGTATATCGTGAATAGTGCGATCACACTGAATACGCTACTTGGGGCCTACGAGGATTTTTCGAAGTACTATGATTCACTTGAGATAAACATTCCTGAAAGCGATGACAGGGTTCCAGACATTTTAAACGAAGCTTTATTTAATATTCGCTGGATGTTTACAATGCAGGATCCTTTTGATGGTGGCATTTATCACAAATGCACAAATGCCGGATCCGATATGATGATGAATGTTCTTGCGAAGCAGCCACGGTACGTGGTTCAGAAAAGTACAGCCGCGGCACTTGATTTTGCCGCTGTGATGGCGCAGGCCGGCAGGGTATTTCAAAGGATGAAATCTCAACTTCCAGGACTGGCCGATAGCTGCCTGAGAGCTTCTGCAAAAGCATGGTTCTGGGCTTTAAAAAATCCGAATGTTGAATACGACCAGGAAAAGATGGACAGGCAGTTTAAACCCGCAGTAACAACCACCGCCTATTCAGACGGGCAACTTGACGATGAATGGATGTGGGCGGCAACAGAAATGTTTGTAAGCTCAAAAAACCGGATGTACTTCGACGTCATGGAGCAAAACATTGATGATTCGGTAGCCCTTCCCACATGGAACAATGTTAGAATGCTTGCTTACTACACGATGTTACGGTACCAGGACAATCTGCCAAAGTACACAGCCGACATGCTCGAGCGGATGAGACAACGTTTATTGCGTATAGCCGATGACTATCTCCTTCATATGCCAAGAAACGCTTTTGTTACGGTAATGGGCCAGTCAAAAAGAGACTTCGTATGGGGAAGCAATGGGATTGCTGCCAACCAGGGAATTTTATTGGTCAATGCTTTTTTACTTACGGGCGATCAAAAATATATTGAAGGTTCGGCCAGTAATCTCGATTACCTGCTTGGAAGGAATGCAACAGGTTACTGTTTTGTTACGGGTTGCTTCGGAACCAAATCCCCTATGCGTCCCTCGCACCATACATCAATGTCAGACCAGGTAAATGAACCGGTGCCCGGTTTGTTGGTCGGCGGTCCTAACAATGAAAGAAGGGACAACTGCCGTTATCCTAATAATGATCCGGAAACTTCTTATGTCGATAATGATAGCGCGTATGCAAGTAATGAAGTTGCGATCGACTGGAATGCTGCTATGGTCTATTTAGTAAATGCGATGGAGGCCATGCAATACGGATTGGGTTATTCAATCCAAAACAAAAGCGACAATTCTACAACCCGCAAATGAATTAAGGGACATCTAACTTCTTAAATAACATAAAAAAACTCCGGGATATCCCGGAGTTTTACTTTTTATATTTTTATTTCAATACAAATAGTTCAAAGCTGTTCTGTCGTTTGAATTAAATGGCCGGTTTTGATTGGCTCCTATACAAGCAAGCATCCATGAATTGGGATCGGGACCTGAAGGCGTTCCGGGAATGAGAAGGGCACCAACGTTTGAAGCGCCCTCGTTAACAGGCGAACCGCCGCAACTATAAGCACGATTCATATAATCGGTATGACGAAAACCGATGCAATGACCTACTTCATGTGCAAAAATGGTAGCCGCGAAATTTATGAAAGTAGAAGACGTTCCCGTACCGATTGCATTCGTATTTACGTTGACGGTAGGGTAGGGATTTCCCTGTGCATCAGGAAAACCTGAAGAAGCGAGATAACTGCCATGCGCAACCTTAAACACGATCCGCCCACCCGAAGACACTTGTTGAAAATGTACCTGGAGATTTAATGCATTATACCGATTTACCATTTCAGTCAATACCGCGCTGTAAGCTGACGGAATTCTCCTATCAAGACTTACAGTAATTGTTCTCGGCAAACTTTTTACAAGATTAGTTGTGCGATACTGCTCTTCATTTCCGACTCTCAGGAATTGAGTTTGCGGTGAACTATTCAATAGCTCAGGCGTGATGATTATATCTCCTTCCACAAGATAGCCTTCGTCTATCTTTTGGGCATTGGCAGCTGTAAAACCAAGGGCCGAGATCTCGTCTTTAACTGATTGAGGGACGTCCTCTGTTACAGGTTTGCCTTCTTTTTTACAGGAGAAAAGTGCCACTGTTCCACTAATGAAGAGCAAGCAAATAGTTTTCGTCATGTGTTTCATAAACTAGTGTTTTTTGGTTTAGTTAATTGAGATGTAATTCTGGATCGATCACAGTTTAACCAGGTGGAGTTGATTTGTAATATAGACAAAAAATTTTTTACCAAAGAGAAATCGAATGAATTTTTTCAGATCAAAATCATAGAAAAAATTTCTAATAGGAAAACTCCGAAAGATCTTATTGATCACGAAAATTAACCGGCTTGAATTAATTGAATAAATTTGAGAATGCGATCTGTTCCTTCGATAAACTGCGCACATAAAGTGAAAACAGGACTGCTGCTATTAATTTCTCTTGCTCCTCACGTTCTTTTTTCCCAGCCCACCGAACCTCAGCTGAAGAAATTTTCACCACTCCTTCAAAAAGATTGGAAAACAAGGTCATTAAAAGAAACAGCGGTTTTTACGATTGTTGTCAATAGCTTTTCTTCTTTTAAAAATGAAATTGAAAAAAATCCCCGTGCAAAGATTGTTTATGAATACAGGAGAGCTAATGTTCTTTTGGTGAGAAGCAGCTGGGACGAGTTGATAAGAACGATTTTGCCGAGACGCGAAGTTTTATTTGTGGATGAACAGCGAAGGGCCAGAGAAGAGTTGGCTGTTAGTGATCTTGACCTGAGCGCCGATAGAGTGAATATGATATTTTCGAAATTCCCAAATTATAATGGAAGTGGGATCGTCGTTTCAGTGAAAGAGAATCGACCTGATACTTCGGACATCGATTTTCGCGGCAGATATTTATCAACAGATGTAAGCTCAACAGATTTCAGTACTCACGCAACCGATATGGCCACTATCATCGGCGGAGCCGGCAACACGTACTATGAAGGAAAGGGAGTGGCTCTCGCTTCTACGATCAGTTCTTCAAGTTTTGCTATTCTGTTACCGGACCCGGATGATGCCTATGAGCGTTATAACATTTCGCTGCAAAATCATTCGTACGGAACTGGCATTGAAAATTTTTACGGGGCCGATGCTGCTGCCTATGACGCGAGTGCGATAGCCCACCCATATTTGCTGCATGTTTTTTCCGCTGGTAATTCTGGTGAGACAACTGGGACCAGCGGACCCTATGCAAATGTCACCGGCTTTGCAAATATTACGGGAAGCTTCAAGATGGCGAAGAATAGTATTGCCGTCGGGCATGTCGATTCTTTAGGAAATAGTTTACCACCGAGTTCAAAGGGACCTGCTTACGATGGAAGAGTAAAGCCCGAATTAGTTGCCTTTGCCGAAGACGGAAGTTCCGGTGCGACTGCGATCGTATCAGGAATTTCACTGGTGTTGCAACAGGTATATAAAAGTCTGAATGGAAGTCTACCTTCGTCATCTCTCGTCAGGGCCATCCTATTGAACAGCGCCAATGATGTTGGCCCAAAGGGGATTGATTTTTTCACAGGGTTTGGTATGGCTAATGCATACCGGGCTTTGCTGGAATTGACAAACGCGCAATATGTTAATGGAAGTATCTCCGATGGAAACACAGACACAATTGATCTCATTGTTCCGCCGAACATAAGGCAATTGAAAATAACACTGGCCTGGAATGATCCGCCGGCTACAGCAAATGCTGCTGTGGCGCTTATTAATGATCTTGATCTTGGACTATCGCTGCCCGCGACCCGCGAGGCATGGCAACCCTGGGTTCTTAATCCCTTTCCAAATGTAGATTCATTGCAACTATCGCCTGTGAGAAAGAGGGACAGTTTAAATAATGTCGAACAGATTTCTATAGATGATCCTGTCGCTGGCAGTTACAAAATGACGGTAAAAGGCTTCAGTGTTGAGGCTTCTTCTTCACAATTATACTCGATCGCATACCAATTTGATACACTCGATAAGTTTACCTGGTCCTATCCTACAAGCACTGATAATGTCTTTAACGAGAGGACAAACACTCTCAGGTGGAATTCAACTTATGACAATGCAACAGCCCAGTTGGAGTACAGCTTGGACAAGGAGAATATGTGGCATCTAATTGATAGCGCTGTTGATCTTACAAAAGGTTATTATAAATGGACACCGCCGGATAGCTTTGTCGATGGCATTTTGAGAATGAATTTCGCATCGCAGCATTTTCAGTCGGACACTTTTACCATCTCCCGGCGATTTGATGTAAATGTTGGCTTCAATTGTGGCGATTCATTTATGTTATACTGGAATAGGATCCCGGGGATAGATCAATACCAGGTTTACCGGTTGGGAGATAAGTACATGGAGCCTATATCAATTGTGAACGATACTGCCATTGTTATAAACAGCCACGCCGGTACATCCCTGCATTATGCCATTGCTCCATTGATTGGAAATAAAATAGGAGTGCGAAGTTACGCGTATGACTATACGGCGCAGGGAGTGGGTTGCTATATCAGAACGTTCGTTGGAGAAGTGATGAGCAACTCGTCTGAGCTTGATCTCGAATTGGGAACCAGTTACAACATAAAATCGATTACGTGGGAAAGACTGACATCAAACGGTTATTTGCCTTTGCAAACAGTCAATTCAATGCAGGGACTCCACTTTAATTATCGGGATGACGCTCCCCAACATGGACTCAATACCTATCGTGCAAAAATTGAATTGTTGAATGGAACAGTGATCTATAGCGATCCGATAACCTTGTATTATTCCGAAGGTCCCTATTTTGTCTATCCCAATCCTGTTGCTCAATACCATGACGTAACAATAATCAATAACAGTACGGATATCACGCAGCTTCAGATTTTCAATTCTCTCGGTTTGAAGATATCCGAGCAAACACTCAGCGACTTTAGCAATCCGATTTCAACGAATAAGCTCGGAAAAGGGATCTATTTATTTCGTGTGACTAAAGGTGGCGAGCTGAAGCAGACTTTGAAGGTTGTCGTTTATTGAAATATCCCACTAAAGTGGTATTGCCCTACTTGCCCGCGTTTTTTAATATTGCAGTGGTTTTTCATAGGATATTGGATTTTAACACCGGGGCCGAATTTCTATTCAGCCCTTTTTATTTATTGTTAATTTTAGAAAAGAAAAATTCTTAGTATGGCTCTATCCGAGTTTTATATTGTATTAAATATTAAAGCAGGCAAAGATTTTCAAACCTATGGGAAATTTTTCCTCGGCAATCGCCGGAAGTTTGCAGACAGCGTCTTTAAAAAACTTAAAGGGAATAAAAAAGTAAATAGTGCATCTGTGCTTTATATCGAGCTCATGGAAACAAAGAATGAATTGCCGGTCAACATCCAGGTAATGAGCTGCACGCTGGAAGAAATATCGGAAAACTGTAAAATGATCACAAAGGAAACCTTTAAGCAGTGCAATCTTGAAGAAATGTAAGATCTCCTTTGCTATTGAATAGCGATTTTTTGCGTGATCGTTCTTTCTTTATTCTTTAACTGCACCACATAGATCCCCGCGCTTATGTCGGGTGTCAAAGGAATACTTATCCTTCCGGTCTTACCGCTAAGATTTTGCTTCAACATCATAGCTCCATTCATATTTATCACTTCAATAAAATCAAAGCCGTCATTTAGGAAAACATTGATCGTGTTCGTGCTTCCGTTAGTGATAACCGAGGGATAGGCAAAGAATGAAGTTGTTTTATTGATCTTATAACGCACAGGTTCTGTATAAAGCCATTGCCCATTCGCGTCAACAATTTTCAAACGGTAAAAAACACTATCGGTATAATCTACCGTGTTTTCGAATTGGTAAAAATCTCCGTTGATGCTATTCCTGGCCGGAATGAAACCGAGGTTCTTATAATACCTTCCATCGGAACTGGATTCAATTTCATATTGCCTGAGATTATCCTCTCTATTGGCTTTCCAGGTAATGCCAACATTTCCATTCTTTGATTCAACTTTGAAACCAGTGATCTGCAAGTTTCTCAATCCCTGCGCATTGAGGCGGGATGACATAAAAAAGGTGATTAAGAGAAAGACGGTGGTACACTTATAGATTGTTTTCATAGAGAAAAACTTTATGTGAACCAAGTACCAAAGTATGATTCACAAAATCAATGCCTGAAAGAAATGAAACAGTATTAAGATGCTTACCGGATGAGGGTAAAAGTTCCCTTCATATCGGGAAGCTTTCGATCTTTAAAAGTAACGAGGTAAACATAGGTCCCAGTGGCCTGGAGCTGTCCATTTAGCTTTCCATCCCATGAAACAATGGCGGATGAAACGTGGTAAACAAGCTGTCCCCACCGGTTGAACACCTTTACGTCGGCGCCAAGACCGACATCCAAAAAAGGAATTCGCCAATAATCATTTTTGCCATCGTTGTTTGGTGTAAACGCAGTAGGAACATAAATGCCATCGACCACTTTTACATTTACGCTATCTTTTTTGCTGCAATTAAAAGCCGAATGAACAGAAAGGGTGTAAGTAACGTCTTTTGGAGGTGTAACAGTTGGTTGGATCAACGTAGGATCATCCATGTACGACATAGGATTCCAGGTGAATGAAATATCCTCCCCGGTTGCGACGGCTGAGAGAGTAACCGGGTAACCTTTAACATACACACGATCAGGGCCTGCATCGGCAATGGGGATCGCGTGAACATTTATGATCAAAAGGTTGGACGCAATGCGGCAAGAGGTGATGCCTGCAACGGAAGCATCTACTACTGTAAACCGGTACCAATATTTACCAGCAGCCATTGTAGGTGATCGCACGTATGTCGTTTCCGTTGCTCCGGGAATATCGCTCCAGGTGATCCCCTGGTCCGTACTCAACTGCCACTGATAAACCGGCGATTGATATTGCGAGGAAGCATTTCCAGTAAAGGTGTATGAATTTATGTTACCCTGGCAAACATCCACTGTATCAGTTGGGTTGTTTTGGATGTGAGCAGTAATTGTTGCGCCGCATGGCCGGAAAGTGATATCGTCTAACGCAATATCGTTGCCAATGCCCCCGGGCGCATTGTTGGTCATGCGTAATACGATGGTGGCATTGTTTGTCGGGGTAGTAAACACAAATCCATATTTGTTCCAAACGGGCCCCGGGCTGACTGGTATATTTCCTGTTTCGTAACTGGCGAGAACGGTTCCATCGGGCTGTTCTATATGAAAAGTAATATTGGGCATGATTGAATTAAATCGGTTGATCACATTCATGATCCATGCAGAAAATTCATAGGTTGTGTTGGGACAGAGATCGGTAACGGTGGTAAGAAAAAAATCTCCGGGCTGATAGGATGCATTGACAAGCATGAAATTTCCCCCTCCGGTATGATCTTCCGAAACCGTGTACCATGTATTGCCAAAGCAATTCGTCGTGTAGTTTGTTACAGTGTAGTATCCATCGTTGGGGCATATATCGGTGAGATACATGTAACCTGATGCGGGAACATAGTTCATGCCCTCCGGATGGCCAGTTGTGCCGAAAGTGATGTTCACTACAGGATCACCAAAACTACCGCTACATATCTGTGAGTGCAGAAAGGATGGGAAAAGTGTAATGATCACGGGAAGTAAAAGCCGCAATGGAAGAGGGAAATTTAAAATGTTTCTGCGTAGCACCTATTGTCGTCTTAAATCAGCAATATAGTTGTTATTATGGCCAGTAGTGGATTATGTAAAATAATCATCAATGTTTGCAAATAACTAGTGCTGATTTGGGATAAATTCGCTGCTTGGCAATAGAAAAAGGTTGTCTCAAAAGTCAATGACGACTTTTGAGACAACCTCAGGATTGCTTCTCCCGATAAATCGGGACGCAATGAGGACTTTTGAGCCGTTTGTTACTAGATCACAATATAATTGGCCATTCGACTCGTAGTTCTACTGTCCCTTCGTGAGAAATGGATTTAGTTGCATCGGATACCTAACTCAAACAATGGACACCGGTTTGTTCCATGATCCCTGTCAATGCGTTCCATAACCGGCTGCAGGTTTCTTCGCAGGCTAATGCTGCGATCAGTTTCTCTTCTTTTGGAAGGGAATTGATCTTTTCTTCCAAAAGTGCCGGCTCTTCAAAATCCGCCTGGTGAATGGTGAAATAAGTTTCATCGGCTTGCCACTGGCTGTAATGTTTCTTTAATCCTTCAAGTTTCGAAGAAGCTGTAGCCGGTTGCTGCGCTTCAAATGCATAGAGTGCCCCCAGTGCACCTGCATAAGATCGGAAACTATTGTTTACTGAATTGACAAGTTCCTTCACGTCTTTTGCCTCAGTTGCTATATTCTTTGTGTCTAAACTTGCAGCAAATTTTTTCCAGAGTATGTAATGTTCTTCTTCTTCTTTTGCAATGGCGTCTTCACCTGCAACACGCCAGCCTTCGCTGATCAATTCAATAAAAGATCCATACTCGTTTGCGTATACTGCCATCTGTTCTTTTGTAAGTTTGCCTTGGTTCCATGCCAGGTAAAATGGGTGCTGCAATAAATTGTATTGTTCAAAAACGGGAGAGAAAAGTCTTTGCATGATCTGAAATTTTATAGTTAAGATTTTTTTCAAACTTAGATTCGAAATCTTCCCTCACCAAAATTTTTTATAAATCTTTATTGACAGGAATATCGGCCATTGTGGACAAAAAGATCATCCCGCTATTTGCCATTTACCATTGCTATCTTTTGAATAGGAGAGACCATTGCTCATTTCGTGTACTTCAACACCGTCTTTGATGGTCATTCTTTTTTCATACACACGAATGCCATTATTTTCCCTGGTTAAGTAGTTGATCAAGGCAGTCAGAGTGCCGGGTATTTCATGCAGCCACTGATCATCTTCTTCTTTTACGAATGCATGGCTCATTTGCTTTTGTTTTTAGGAGGAAATACAAAATTAAGCACAATGGAGACGATGTAGCTTCCCCGTTGTCATCGAAATTTAAATTTAACGACGGAGACATAGAGAACACGGAGAAACACGGAGAATTCTCTGTGTCCAATAGCACTCGATTAGGTTCCTCGATTCTCCCGATAGTTATCAGGACGGAATGACAACCCTTAAAGGAAGCGTTCTTTGTTGCTGAATAGTGAACATAAGCACAAGAGTGCGACGCAACGGAAGCTCAATAGTAGCAATGCAGCTAAGTAAAAAATAATCTTACAAACTCTTCAACACATCATTCATATTTCTTACTGCGTCTGCACTTTTATTGAAGGCTGCCTGTTCTTCATCGTTCAAATCAAACTCGAGAATTTTTTCCCAACCATATTTGCCAATGATCACAGGGACTCCGAGGCAAATATCTTTTTGTCCGTATTCACCATCAAGGTTCACACAACACGTGAATAATTTTTTCTCATCACGAACAATTGCTTCTACTAACGCGGCACCGGCGGCACCGGGGGCATACCAGGCAGAAGTACCGATAAGTTTTGTCAATGTAGCGCCGCCCACCATGGTATCGGCAACAATTTGCTTTTGCTGGTCACTCGTCAAGAAGCTTGTAACCGGTACGCTGTTCCATGTGGCAAGCCGGATAAGCGGGATCATGGTTGTATCTCCATGTCCACCAACTACCACAGCATTCAGATCAGCCGGGCTGCATTCGAGATGTTTGCTTAATTGATACCTAAATCTTGCACTGTCCAGTGCTCCCCCCATGCCAATGATTCGATTCTTCGGCAAACTCGTTGAAGTAAGGGCCAGGTAAGTCATCGTATCCATCGGGTTGCTGATCATAAGGATGATGGCATTGGGTGAATGTTTTAAAATGTTCTCGCAAACATTTTTCACAATACCTGCATTGGTGCCGATCAATTCTTCGCGCGTCATGCCCGGTTTGCGCGGAATACCTGAAGTGATGACAACAACATCGCTGCCTGCTGTTTTTGAATAGTCATTTGTGCTACCGGTGATCCTGGTATCAAAACCAAGTAGTGCAGCTGTTTGCATCATGTCCTGCGCCTTGCCTTCAGCAAGACCTTCTTTGATATCCAACAAAACTAATTCTGTGGCTAATTCTTTACGTGCAATATTATCGGCACAGGTTGCACCCACTGCACCCGCACCTACAACTGTAATTTTCATTTTCTGAATTTTATGTATTTAACTTATCGAGGTGCAAATGTATTAGAAAGTTCATTTGTTTCTGTGGAAATTCTGTGTGTTTCTCTTGTGTCCCTCTGTCTTTCACTCCATGTCTCCCTGGTAAAAAACATACCACAGATGCACCAAAGATATCGGTGATGCACGGAGAATTCTAGAATAAGAAACCAACTTTAAATTGGATGAATGGCCCTTCGGTTGAAGTAGCATATGTTGCAGTCAATGCAGCCCGGTAGAATGGAATGATAAAGAAGCCGGCACCATAGCCAGAATGCCATTTGTTAGATACTTCAAGCGGTTGCCAAACTCTTCCCTGGTCATAGAATGCGAATAGACCCAGCTGGCCATTGAAGAAAATATTTTTTGTATTCGTTGCCCAGCGCAGTTCATTGTTATTATAGAAAACCGTTTTGCCAGTAAACCGTTCCCTGTCATACCCTCTTAAATTTACATACCCTCCCAGCTTATTGAGATGATAGAAATCAGCATCACCGATCAGTGCAGCACCACCTGCCCGCGAAGCAAGTGTAAAGTATCTCCCCAAAGGAATATAAACGGAGAGTGCTGAAACGAAATTCTGAAAATGACGACTTGTTTCCTGGAGGTTTTGCATATAGTCGCCAGCGATCAAAAAATCAATGCCCTTGGTAGGAAACCTGTCATTGTTTGTTCTTTGAAAATGATAAGCAAGTTCAACTCCGCCAAAGTGATTTTTTTCAAACAAAGTTGAGTCAATGGCATGATCGGAACTAATGTAATGGCCTGCTCTGTTCTCCACCTTAATGCCCTGGTAAAAAACTGATACGTCAAAGATCTGGTGAATGGTGATGGGCAGGGATAACCCTACGCCGCCGTACACCCGTCTAGAAAAGAGGCGATAATAATTGCGGGTTGTCACAGGATCCTTCGTCTCATTACCGGTCCCAAAATAGTTTTCAACAGCTCTCCAATCATATCGCGCTTTTAATAAAAGATCGAAAGGCCCAACTGAATGATTGAATTTTCCCACATAACCAAAATTCAGCGCCGTTCTCAAAAATCCGTAGTTCGCGCTTATGATATGCGTGTGCATGTATTTCGGTGTACGCCATGGCTGCGTATTGTATCTCATGTTCGCGCTGATCCTTACACCAGTTTTTGTAAACAAGTGCATAGGATCGTCTTCAAAAACTTTGTATTCAGCAGGGCCAAAAAATGGAAGTAGGAAGAAATCATTCTTTTTTGTATGCAATGAATCGAACCGGAATTTTTCCTTGTTCATGGATATTTTGGTTCTTCCCTTATTTTCCATTGAGATCGAATCGGAAACATCGGGGTCAACGATCCGGACCTTTACTCCCTGCCCAGGCCCTGTTACTTTAAAAATGTCGGATTTGGCCAGGCTATAAATTCTTATCTCCCTCGTTTGAATTGTATTAAACGTTTTCGAGTAATAAGGTTTGTCTTTTATGTTTCCATCTTTGGTGATCTTGTAAATATTGATCTGTGTAGCTTTATCACTTAGCCTTTTAATTTCAAAGAATTCCCTGTCGTTTGAACCTCTTAATTCAACATGGTGAGACAAGAATTGATAATAGCGTTGGGCATAATCCTGTAAATGATCTCTCCTTGATTTTAATTTAGCTATGATGACCGGGCCGGATATATGGAATACTTCGGGAGGTAATTGATGAATGCCATATTCGATAACTGAATCAGTCAATGCATGTTGCAATTCCTCTGCAGCGTCTAACCAGTCTCTTTCAGTCAATTCATTTGTAAACGGCCGATCAAGTATCCAACCGGGCCTGTTAAATCTTTTTACATTGTGCAATTTGTAATCGAACGATTCAAGTTGCACGGCACCCATAATGTTTACGGCGACCCAGGGCCAGAAGCCGTCAAATTTTGTATAAGCCTGGTCGCGGTCGCGCGGAATCGGTCTATAAAGATTTATTTTTCCTCCGTCACCGGCTGAATCCCTTACTTCGAATTTTGCCCATCGCCAGTTATCCGGATGTCTTCCCCAATCACCAATGAACATGTCAAACAATCTTGCTTTGGCAAAGGCTTTTTGATCAACACGATTATCGTTGTCCTCATAAATGTGCTCAAATAATTTATCGCTTCCGATCACATTTTTTGAATTACCGAAATTATCTGCGTCTTCCTGGTTGTCGTCAGGTCGTTCTTCAAACAAGTACAGCTGGTTCCCATATTTTAGATTGTATTTTCCCAACGAGTCCTGGGAAGGCAAAAAAACAACTTTGGGATTTGTGTGATAAATACCTGTTGCTTGTATCATTGGTGTGATCGTGATGGCAGCATAAGGATGACCAATAGATGCCTGGTCTTTTGCTGTTCGTGCAAGAAATGTTCCCTGGAAATCGTCAGGAAATGCGCGACTGAAATCTTTATCGATACTTCTGAGAACATATTCCTTTCCATTGCTATTCTTTAGCCTCAAACCCTGCGTTTGGCGGCTGCCACTTTCTTCTGTTGGAACCAATCCTCCAAAAGCGGTATCTAGATAAAAATTATTCACTCGTACCGGTGTTGCCCATTCCTTCCTGTAGTGTTTGCCCAGCCAGAAGTTGTGATAACCGCTTTTTTTGAATTCTAAACCGGGAATAACAACGGTAGTTCCTTTGACAGCAGGTGAATCAGTTACAATTGTTGTTTGGGATTGTGCGCCAAGTGAGGAGATGATGAGAGCCGCAAAAACAATACTGCCCGCAATTGATCTTGGGATATATAAAAATTTAGTCTCTGAAAAAGCAACAGCCATCAGTATAATAGTAATTATAAAATCATGCCAGCATTAATGTGTTTTTCAGGGTGTACAGGAAAATATAAGTAGAAAGAGTAAATTATGGTTGATGTGTTGAATTTTGAGTTATTTAAATGTATGGATCAGGTCTTCCATCTTCATAGATCCTTCAAAAGTGGCGAGCAGATTCCCCTTTTTGTTGTACATGGCGAGATAAGGCATAAAATGCATTTGGTAAAAGGGGGCAAGGGTATATTGAACATCTTTGCCCACAGTTATATTTGGGAACCTTCTCAGGTCATACTTTTCGTAAAACTCTTTCATCAGATCAATTGTATTCATTGTCGCCATCACGATCTGTATATTCTTTAGCGAGTCAATATTTTTTATGAGCTCTTCCGTTTCATGTTTGCAGTGTTCGCAATCAGGGTTAAACACTATGATAAGAACAGGTTTATTTTTTTTGAGGTCATTTTTAGTAAAATAACTGGTACTGTCAAGTAACAATAATTTGAGGGGTGGTACTGTTGGAAAACGTTTATAGGGAGGAAGTGTAGAATCCGATTGAGAAAACGAAATAAGGGCAGCGGAAATTAGAGTGCAGAGCAGGAGTACCTTTTTCATATGGCAAAGAAAAGAGTTTAAAGCTAAACAATAACCCAAAAAATGGCGATATCGTGCTATGAGGCAGAGCGACGCAAAATCTTGCGTCGCTCCCGCTAATAATTTCATCAGAATTTTGTTTCTATTCTATCAGCGCCAAGTGGCGAATTGTCTCCCTTTCTCTCTTTGCCGGTTAACGGTCAAATCCTATCTTTGCCCGCCCGTTCTAAAGCCTGTCGTTTTATGGCCATAAGCAGGAAGAACGGCCTTAAATTCATAGCTTGTGCCTTGCGGCTATAAGTTAAAAGCAATAAAATGGCAACAACAGCAGACATCAGCAGGGGAATGATCATCAAACTCGATGGCAGTCTTTACTCCATAGTAGAATTTGGGGAAAATAAGACAGCCCGGGCAGCAGCGAAAGTGTGGGCAAAGCTTAAAGGGGTTGATAATAACCGAAGCATTGAGAAAACATGGAACAGTGGTGATACTATATTTCCTGTGAGAGTGGAGAAAAAGCCTTATCAATTTTTGTATAAAGATGATACTGGCTACAATTTCATGAATACGGAAACTTTTGAGCAGGTGAGCTTGCAGGAAGATATGGTGGATGCGCCACAATTTCTAAAAGACGGCCAGGAAGTTAGCATATTGATCAATACAGAGACCGACATGCCGATGAGTGTCGAGCTACCCGATAAAATTGTAGTGAAAGTAACCTATAGCGAGCCGGGTGTGAGAGGTGATACAGCTACCAGGACATTGAAACCTGCTAAAGTAGAAACCGGTGCCATGGTGAATGTCCCATTGTTTGTCAATGAGGGTGAGCTTATTCGAGTGAACACAAAAACAGGTGAGTACGTTGAACGAGTAAAATAGAACCCGACGGGAATTAGAATAGCTTTCGGAAAGAGGTATCCGGGAAATGCGTTGAACAGCATCACACAAGTGTTTCCCCTAATCCCAAAAATCATTTTATCGTGGTTCTTTCCTTATCTTAGCCGCCCTGTTTAACCCCACAATTCTTCTAAATTGAAAAACATGGATTTCAAGCAAATTCAGGAGTTGATCAAAATGGTCAACAAGTCCAATATTGGCGAGCTAACAGTAGAGCAGAAAGATTTTAGAATTACGATAAAACAAAAAGAAGAACATGTTACCCAGGTTGTGTCGGCGCCGGTGCAATCGGCGCCTGTCCAGGCACCATCGATCCAACCTGTTTTGCAGCAACAACAGCAACCGACTCCTGCCGCTGAAAAGCAGAAACAACAAGCCGAAACATCGGCTGACAATTTTGTAACAATTAAAAGCCCGATGATCGGTACCTTCTACCGTCGGTCAGGACCGGACAAGCCGGCTTTTGTCGAAGTGGGTGATGACGTGTCTACCGGAAAAATTGTTTGCATCATTGAGGCCATGAAACTCTTTAATGAAATTGAAAGTGAAGTGAGCGGAAAGATCGTAAAAGTTTTGGTGGAAGATGCTTCACCCGTCGAATATGATCAACCGCTGTTCCTGGTAGAACCCTCTTAATCAAAAGTAAAAAGTCAAAAGTAAAAATTAAAAACAGCCATGGTTTTTGACTTTTTAATTTTTAATCTTTAATTATTTAAAGTGTTCAAAAAAATTCTGATAGCCAATCGTGGTGAGATCGCTTTAAGAGTCATTCGCACTTGCCGTGAAATGGGTATCAAGACTGTGGCTGTTTATTCTACGGCCGATCGCGATAGTCTGCACGTGAAGTTTTCTGATGAAGCAGTTTGTATCGGCAAACCACAAAGCAGTGATTCCTATCTTAACATTGCTCATATCATGGCCGCCGTTGAAATCACAAACGCAGATGCTGTTCATCCTGGTTATGGATTTTTGGCGGAGAATTCAAGATTCGCACAGATATGTAATGATCACGACATAAAATTTATCGGCCCCACTGCAGACATGATCAATTCCATGGGCGATAAGATCACTGCCAAAGAGACCATGATCAAAGCAGGAGTGCCTGTGGTTCCAGGAGGCGAAGGGTTACTGCAAAGTTTGGAGGAAGCAAAAAGAATTGCCGCTGACATGACCTATCCTGTTATTCTGAAAGCAACTGCAGGTGGTGGTGGCAAGGGCATGCGAATCGTTTGGGAAGAAGCGGAAATGGAGAGAGCTTATAACACCGCCAAAGCAGAAGCGGCCGCTGCATTTAAGAACGATGGTATCTACATGGAGAAGTTTGTAGAGGAGCCCCGTCACATTGAAATACAGGTTGCAGGCGATCAATATGGAAATGTTTGTCATTTGAGTGAAAGAGATTGTTCCATTCAACGCCGTCATCAAAAATTGGTTGAAGAATCTCCGTCACCATTCATGACCGAAGAACTCCGTTATAGGATGGGAGAGGCTGCAAAGAAAGCGGCATCCGCTATCAATTATGAAAGTGTAGGCACAATAGAATTTTTGGTTGATAAGAATCGTAATTTCTATTTCATGGAGATGAATACGCGCATCCAGGTAGAACATTGCGTTACGGAGGAAGTGATCAACTACGATCTTATCAAAGAACAAATAAAGATCGCCATGGGCGAAAAGATCACCGGCGAAGATTATTTTCCTCAAATGCATTCCATTGAATGCCGCATTAATGCAGAAGATCCTTACAATGACTTCCGCCCTTCACCAGGCCGTATCACTTCACTCAATCAGCCAGGAGGCCATGGAGTCCGGGTTGATAGTCACGCATACGCCGGTTACGTCATCCCACCCTACTATGATTCGATGATCGGTAAGCTAATTACCATTGCCCGTACAAGAAATGAAGCGATCGATACCATGTACCGGGCGCTGAGCGAGTACGTGATCGAAGGAATAAAAACAACTATTCCTTTTCATCTGCAACTCATGAATGATGAGCGCTTTCGGAGCGGTGATTTCAATACTAATTTTTTAGAAGGCTTCGAGTTGAAATAAGTCACTCAGTATCGCTTCACCTTAATTTCCGTCGTGAAATGTCAAACGTCAAACGTGAATCGTCAATCGTTGGATCATTACTCATCACTCATCACTCATTATTTTAACAACTCTTCATCAAACTTTCGCTTGTTATTTGCCTTCTTAGAGGAAATGTTTTACTATGAAGAAAATATTTACCCTTTCAACATTTACATTAGCCATTGTAATTTTTTTAACAAGTTGTGTGAGGGAAGTTCCTTTCAACGAAGGCTACTGGCTTTCCAGGCAAAGAGGTGAAGTGGTCTTTAGCTCTTCCTCATGTCCCTACTACGTTATACAAACAAACTTTGGGTACACTGTTGCAGCATCAATAAACAGCAAGCCATTTGTCGGTGATGTCTTGTACGGTGATTTCAATTATTATGGCGTGAAGGATGTTTACAATCGTACCGAAGGAATTATCATAAGTGGCGACATAAAAGAGTATGGGCTCAGTTACAACGGAGCACAGGATGCACTTGATTACTATTGCTATTACTAAAAAAGCGAAGAACATCTCTTCGCTTTTTATTACTTCCCACTTAAATAGTTTTTCTGCATCGATACCTGCATTCCGTTCTATACTTCTGACAATCGTATTTTGGTTTTTGTTCGACCTTCTGTGTTGTGGTGTTCTTAGCCTTTTTGGCGAAGCTGATGGGGATACCAAGTGTCGCGCCCCAACCTGACAATTTTGAATTCAATGTTGTCGTAGTTGTTTTGTTGCCAGATTCAGATGTAAAGGTTGTTAGATTGTCACCCAGGCCTTTAAAGTAATTCACGCTTAGAGTAAAAAGTCGTTTCTCGTTTTTTGCAAATTCGAAGCCCAAACCGGTAAGCAATGCCGTCTTGTTATTTCCTGCATTGTACGTATAGCCCGGTTGGGTACCGTCTGTATTGAACACAAGGTCTTGTGTACTTGATGGTAAAAATCCAACACCTGCTGAGGGCTGGAGACGAAGAGACCATCCTTTGTCCTGGGATCTTGCACTTTGTGATTTTGTGTTTTCTGTAGCGCTTGATTTCCTGGAACCGCAACCCGAATAGGAATAACGATGGCACCCGGATGAATAATAATGTTGGTTGCTTGTTGTCACTTCTGCGGTTTTTGCAGGAGCGGTCTTGTTAGCAGAAGTTTGCTTTTTGAAAAAGATCGGTTTACTGGTGTATTGCAAACCCGCCTGGAGTTGCGCCTGCATTTTGCCCATTGAGGCATTGTAGTCGGTCATCCCTTTTTCGGGATCAATAAAATTATAACTCACTAAAGAGCGACTGGTTGCAATGCCGGCGAAGGGACCAAACCCGCTCTTGAACTTGTAATCGACCCGAAGACTAAACTTTGGTTGCAGCTGCGTCAACGGCGAAAAATAGGGGAGATTGTTGTAACTGATCTTTGTGTTTGAATTTTCGAAACCTGCCTGGGGAAGAATGGTGAGCTGAGAGTTTGCTGTCAATGTAATCCCAGCAAACACCGCGATTAGAACTGGGCATCTCATAACTTAAGGTTTTAGGTGTAGAGTAATTTAAATTATTTCCCCGAGACAAAAAATTGAACTTTATGAGCGGCATTTAAAAGGGACAGGACTTGCCCGAACAGGCGAAAAGAATTAATTTATTAAAAGTTGCGATAATAAAAGTACCCCGGAGGAAACCGGGGTACGTGATACCAAAACCAACTATTAACACAACCAATTCCTACAGGTACACATCACTCTATCTTAATCAATTATTTAAAGTGCCATTATCGATCCAGCATATGATTGTATTTTTTTGTGTGGTGGTTAAGCTGCCATTCTTTGGCATTAACCCTGATAAAATTGCGGAACGTATGTCTGCATGCGCATTAGCTATAGCAGAATAAGTGACTAATGCACCGGGGCCATTGATGCTTCCAGTACCATGACAACTCGAACCCGTTGCACAGGTAGATTGTATAATTGGGTTTACGTCAGTTAAAAAAGATTTTGCCACGTTACTACAATCTATGGAACCATTTTCATTATTATTTTTCATTGTAGTGTCTACAGATTTACTGCATGCAAATAAAATAGTTGTAACAAGAAGAACTACTCCAATTTTTTTCGAAGACCTGAATTTTTGTTTTTCGCTTTTCATTTAGTTGACCTGGTTTTGAAAGTGAGAATACCTACATATCGTCAAATGTTTTTTCCAGGTTGTTTAAATAGTTTGTTAAAACGTCGGGCATTTCAGCCAGGAATTATTCTTGAATTGATAGACGATTCCTACTAAGTGAGCCAGGTAGCTGTCTCTTCGTGCATCATTGGCTGCCTTGCTGAAGCCATCCACATAATCACTGAATGTAAATCTGTAAGATGTTTCAGCATTCACTGAAATTCTCGATGAAATGGGATACTTTATTCCAATTCCAATCGGGATCACGGGAATTAACGTAGGCAAAGGGTGTTGTTGATCAGCGGCCAATCCAGACAGAGTGCTTGATTCGGAACTAAAATACTCGGCATTAAAATGACTCCAGTCACGTTTTATATTTAAAAGATTAAACCCTACTCCCGCAAACAAATAAGGCGACAGACCTGAATATTGTCTCGACATGTTGTTTCTAAAAACATCAGCGACTAGTAATTCCGATATTTCAAATACCGGTGATTTAAAATTAAAATTTCGTTGCTGCCTGTATACAGGCTTCGCATACTTTGCATCGTCGCCTTTTAATCCTCCTAAAGCAAGATTTGTTCGTAAAGAAAATACAGGGCTGATTATTCTGTTCAAATAAAAATTTAATTCAGGCTTTAATGTTTTGTATGAGCCGAACTGGGAAGGAGTTAAATCGCCCTGGTAAACGAATACGCCGGCATTTATTCCAACTTCAAATTTTGAGAAAAAGGACTGAGCCGCCGCCAGTAAGGGAACGCAAAAGAATAGACAAAGTGTACCAGTCTTCGCCATAGCTTTACTTGGTTTAGTTTAATAAACAGGAAATTTTGTTGCGATGAAAAATCGCCACGGGGCCGTTCACAGGATGGAAGCAAAAATGATCAGATGGAAAAACGTGGGTAGAGTTGAATACAATAAAAAATCAATTGACCCTATGACAAAAACTTTTTAAAAAGGTTTAGTTGCCCTTTAAAAATCTTTAGCTGCAAATCGTTAACATTTTTTTATTTGTTTACATTGAGATCGAAAGTTTTATTTTCACCTTACAAACACCAAAATGAAAAATCTGTTTCTGTTGCCCCTGCTATTCTTCTCATTTCAATTGATAGCTCAATCCAGGACAAAGCTTCATCGAAAAGCTATTCTTGTTGACACGCACAATGACGTCCTTTCTTCTTCGGTATTAGAAGGAAAAGATATTTCCCAGCGATTAACGACGGGTCAAAGTGATTTTGAGAGATGGAAAGAGGGCGGATTAGATGTCCAGTTTTTTTCTATATGGACTGACAGAACACCTCGTAACAGAGAGGGCTTTTTCAAAGATGCGAACCAAGAGATCGATTCACTGGAAATAATTGCGCTGCGCAATCCGTCGCGAATGGTACTCGCAACAAACTGCAAACAAGTCAAAAGAGGCATCCGGCAAAATAAATTAGTTGCACTTATCGGTGTAGAGGGAGGCCATATGATAGAGGACGATCTGAAAAAATTGGATAGCCTGGCAAAGCGTGGCATGCGATATATGACTTTGACCTGGAATAATAGCACTTCCTGGGCAACAAGTGCGATGGATGAAACACAACACGCGGATAGTTTGCCGCATAAAGGGCTTACGGAATTTGGAAAACAGGTTGTCCGGAGAATGAATGAACTAGGGGTAATTGTTGATCTTTCTCATACAGGAGAACGAACGTTTTATGATGCGATTGCAATTGCCACTAAACCTGTCTTGCTTTCTCACAGTTCGGTTTGGAATATTTGCCCGGTTTTTAGAAATGTGAAAGATGACCAGATTAAAGCAGTTGCAAAAAACGGAGGAGTGATCTGCATAAATTTCTATTCCGGGTTTCTTGACAGTAATTTTGCAAAAAAGATGGATCAGTTAGAAGGTACTGAAGGAAAACGGATCAAAGACTCGATCGGGCAAAATGTTGACGCGGCGAAACTGAATGAGATCTGGGCAAAATATTTTTCAGAAAAGTTAGAACCTTACAGGCCGTCCATTTCAAAACTGGTTGACCACATTGATTACATAGTGAAATTAGTGGGCGACGACTATGTCGGTATCGGTTCCGACTTTGATGGGGTCTCTTCTGTGCCCGTTGGAATGGATGACGTCACAAAGTATCCGCTGATCACTGAAGAACTAAAGCGCAGAGGCTATTCCAATAGATCGATCAAAAAAATCCTCGGCGGAAATGTGATGCGGGTAATGAAAGCAAATTTTAAGTAAGGGTTGAAGGTTCAAGGCATAAGGTTTAAGGCCCAAAAGTTATACAGCTTGCGGCGTGTCTTAAACCGTATACCTCAAACCTTAAATCGTATGCCTATCCATCTATCTGAGGAAAAGAATCTCCCTGTATTTCGGTAAATACCATTCGCGATCGTCAACCAGTAGTTCCAGTTTGTCTACGTGATAACGGATTTCGTCAAAAAATTTTTCTTTTACCTGGCTGCAATAGGCGATCGCACGGGTTCTTGTGTTAGTGATGTTATTACATTCTTTTCTTGCCTGTATCATTTTTTCTACCAGTTCGCTTGTCTTACTAATGTGTTCCGAGATCTTTTCCAGGATATGCTTTTGATTACAGTAAGCAGATTCAGGTGACCCGGCTTCCTTTAATCCCCGGATATTATTTGACAGTAGATTTTGATAGCGGATAGCCGCCGGTAAAACGTGGCTGGTTGCCAATTCACCCATAATACGTCCCTCGATCTGCACTTTCTTAATGTATTTTTCCAATTCGATCTCATGACGTGCTTCCAATTCTGCGTGAGTATAGATGTTATTTTCTTCAAACAATTTCTTTGCTTTCGCAGTCACCATAAAGTCCAGTGCAAGAGGCGTGGTTTTTACATTCGGCAATCCTCTTTTTTCAGCTTCTTTCTCCCATTCTTCGCTATAGTTATTTCCCTCAAATAAAACTTTTTCGCTTGAAACAATGTATTGACGAATGACGTGCATAATAGCTATTTCTTTCTTTTCACCTTTATCGATTAACGCGTCAACATCGTTTTTAAACTTTGTTAGCGTTTCAGCAACAATGGTGTTTAATGCAGTCATAGCATTTGCACAGTTCGCTGAAGAACCGACTGCACGGAACTCAAATTTATTTCCTGTGAAGGCGAAAGGGGAAGTACGGTTGCGGTCGGTGTTATCCATTAATAATTCCGGAATGCTTTTGTGAATATCGATCTTCAACATGCTTTCATCCTGTTCATCCATTTTTTCCGACACCCGTTTCTTTACATCTTCTAACACCTTTATAAGATATTCACCGATAAAAACTGAAATGATAGCCGGCGGTGCCTCATTCGCTCCAAGACGGTGATCGTTTGGGGCCGAAGCAATCGATGCTCTCAGTACGTCAGCATAATCATGCACCGCTTTTATTGTGTTCACAAAGAAGGTGAGGAACATCAAATTTGTTTTTGGGGTTTTACCGGGAGCCAATAAGTTCACCCCCGTATCGGTGGCCATACTCCAATTATTATGTTTACCACTCCCATTAATTCCGGCAAATGGTTTTTCATGAAGCAATACTCTCAGGTGATGACGGCTTGCGACACGGTTCATTATATCCATCAACAAAGTATTGTGATCGACAGCAAGATTAACTTCCTCAAAAATCGGGGCACATTCAAATTGTGCAGGAGCCACTTCATTATGACGGGTGCGCAAGGGAATACCTAACCTATATGCTTCTTCTTCATAGTCTCTCATAAAGGCGTACACCCTTTCAGGAATGGAACCAAAATAATGATCCTCTAATTGCTGTCCCTTTGCTGAGCCATGGCCGAAGACTGTTCTGCCACAAAGAACCAGGTCAGGCCGCGCATTATGTAAGCCGGCATCGATCACAAAATATTCCTGCTCCCAACCAAGAGTAGCCGTCACTTTTGTAATATTCTTATCGAAATAATTGCACACGTCTACAGCTGCCCTGTTCAATGCTTCGAGCGCTTTTAATAAGGGAGCCTTGTAGTCAAGCGATTCACCCGTGTAGGAGACAAAGATCGTCGGAATACAAAGCGTTTTTCCCTGTCCGATCTCCATGATAAATGGAGGTGACGAAGGATCCCATGCTGTATAGCCGCGGGCTTCAAAGGTGGCCCGTAAGCCTCCACTCGGAAATGATGATGCGTCCGGTTCCTGCTGGATCAATGCATCTCCTTCAAACTGCTCGATAGGAGTTCCATCGCTTTTTATTGTAAAAAATGAATCATGTTTTTCTGCGGTTGTTCCCGTCAATGGCTGAAACCAGTGTGTAAAGTGAGTAACTCCTTTGGACTCAGCCCATGCACGTATGCCATTGGCGATCTGGTGCCCCATAGCTCTGTCGATCCTTTGAGCCGCCTTTATCGAAGACACAAGGCTTTTGAATGCTTCATCGCTCAAGAATTGCCGTGCAGTCTTTAGTGTAAAAACATTTTCGCCGAAGATAGCTGTGATCTTTGTTGATCCTTGCACATCTTTCTCCTGGCTTGTAATCAGGTTATTAATTGCATTAAATCGAAGTGACATAAGAAGGATTTTTTAAGGCTTTAAAAGTATAGAAAAATTAAAGAGGGTAAGCTCACGCTTACCCTTTATTATTGTGATTGGGCAAAATAAAAATTTACGCAACCCCTACTTCTTCTTCCAACACTGCAAGTTCAACGGCTGCAGACTTAACCGTTGTTACAATTCTTGCAGCCACCTTGTAGGGATCTGCGGCGCTGTTTGGACGGCGATCCTCGAGTCTCCCTCTCCAACCTCTCTCAATAGTGCTGATTGGAATTCTGATCGAAGCACCGCGGTCAGAAATGCCATATGTAAATTCATGGATTGCCGCAGTCTCGTGTTTGCCTGTTAAGCGCAGATGATTGTCTGGCCCATATACTTCGATATGTTCCCTGATCACCGGTCTGAATGCTTCACATATTTTTTCAAATGTTTCACGGTTACCAGCTTCTCTCATCGCTCCATTTGAGAAGTTTGCATGCATGCCACTACCGTTCCAATCAAGGTTACCCAACGGTTTGCAATGCCAGTTAATAGCAATGCCATATTTTTCACCGATCCTTTCGAGCAGGTAACGCGCTACCCATATTTCATCACCGGCTTGCCTGGCCCCTTTTGCAAAAATTTGAAACTCCCACTGACCTGTTGCCACTTCAGCATTTATCCCTTCTACATTGAGACCTGCATCGAGACAGGCGTCAAGATGTTCTTCAACAATTGCACGACCGTAAGCGTTTTTAGCGCCAACTGAACAATAGTATGGACCCTGCGGTCTTGGAAAACCACCTTCGGGAAAACCAATGGGACGATCAGTCTCCGGGTTCCATAAAAAGTATTCTTGTTCGAATCCGAACCAGAAGTCATTGTCGTCATCTTCAATGGTGGCCCGGCCGTTTGATTCATGCGGAGTGCCGTCAGGATTCAAAACCTCGCACATAACCAGGTATGCGTTCTTTCTCTGGGGATCATTTGTCACAAACACCGGTTTTAGGAGGCAGTCAGATGAACCTCCCGGAGCTTGTTCAGTAGACGAACCATCGAAGGACCACATCGGGGTATTTTCCAATGTTCCATCGTAACCTTTTTCAATTTTTGTTTTGCTTCTCAGGCTCTGGGTAGGTTTGTAACCATCAAGCCAAATGTATTCGAGTTTTGATACTGACATACGCTTTAAATTTTTATTGTGGCGAATTTGTAGTGCAAAAAAAGCGGATAGTCTAAAATTTTCCAACTTTTTTTCAAGATACCTTCCAAATTGCATCTAAAATGTGGAAAAAATATGAAAAATTGTAGGCTAAGTAGTGAATTTACGCCTGAGAACTGTTGGTTTTGTTAACATTATTCTTAATGGTAATGTTATTGAAAATAGCCTTGTTTATCTTTTGCCAGTTTATTCGGCAAAACAGCGGAGTCAAAAGAAGAGGAAGAATTATACTTCTGTATCGAACAATAGCACCTATATTATTGACCGAATAGCCGATGGTCATCAATACTGAAAACGAAAGAAACAGGCAGAAATAAATAAAGATCGTGGGCTGTCTTTGATTGTTTCTCTTGTTGGGAAAGAAGAGAAAAACGAGGAACAATAACAATAACCAGTCCGTCTCTGTAGCCGCCGCGAGCGACAAGATATGCCTTACGTCCGAGGGATACGGTCTGAGCATAGAGAGACTAAGGGTCTGGGGCAAATTGATGACGAAACTGGTAAAGTTGGGCTCTAATTTTTTCATGGGCACCGACGAATTTCCATGTAGCGACACAAATTCCTTCTGCTTAGTTACCACGACTTCAGGGAAATCCAGACTGGTGCTTAAATATTTCCCCGTAAAAAAGAAGATCACGAAAAAGATGTAGCAGATACCAAAGATTGTCAATGGCTTTTTGGGGAATTTAAAAGCAAAGAACCAGGCTACCAATGCGGGTATGAGAATAATGATCAGAAAATTGCGGAACACTAAAACGATCAGTAATCCAAGAATAATAAACAAGATGTTGGCCAGTGAAAATGATTTTGCCTTGAACCCAAGGTAGAAATTGAAGATAACTAAACTAAAGCCGAGGAATATAAGTCCTTCTTTATGCAACCCGCTTGTCCAGTAAAGGAAAGAAGGTACCAGGAACACTGACACGAGGAGTTGCCATTTATTACCAGGATAAACTTGATCCATGATCCTGTAGATGGCAATCGGGCCAAACATGCTGATGAAAGAATAAAAAATAACATTGGTATAATAGTTACCGAAACTGAAAATATTGAAGATCGAGAGTATCTTAATAAAAGAGTTACCCTTGAGGTCGTTCCAATATGAATCTTCCGTGCCGAAGAACTTGAATATGCCGTCGGTGTACGGATCGTGAAAAAGGTTGACCATGTATTCCGAAGGATTTTGAAACAACAATTTATATTCCTGGATGCTGCTGTAGTGATAGCTCCATGTATCCACCATTTGCGCATGATTGCCATAGTAGATTCCGACCCAACCATAAAAGATACCCGCCATCACTTTGAGGAGAAAAATGATGATGAGCTGGGGCTTGCTTAAACCCGAACGGATAAAAAATTTTGTTTTGGTGGTAAGCCAGGCAAACAATACCAGGTAAACAGCGAATAGCAGGTATTCCAATCAATAGTATTTGGTTCACAAAATAGAAAAAGAGACTGGATAAATAACAATAAATAAACGCAGGGCGGTGGTTAATTATTCTATCGTATCTGGTCACTTTATTTATTTTTGCTGCATGGAAATAACAGCTAAAACTGCTCAGCAACTGCGATTGACTGAAGAGGAATTCGAATCAATAAAACAAAAATTGGGGCGTACGCCTAATTTCAATGAGCTCTGCGCCTTTTCCGGCATGTGGAGTGAACACTGCAGCTATAAAAATTCAATTAAGTGGTTAAAAACTTTGCCAAGAGAAGGAGATCGCATGCTGGTGAAAGCTGGGGAAGAGAATGCAGGCCTGATGGATATTGGAGATGGCCTGGGTGTTGTTTTTAAGATTGAATCCCACAATCATCCTTCCGCTATTGAGCCCTTCCAGGGGGCAGCAACGGGAGTTGGAGGAATTCACCGGGATATTTTTACAATGGGTGCAAGGCCCATTGCTTCATTGAACTCACTTCGGTTTGGGAATCTCGAAGAAGATAAAACGCAACACTTACTGGCCGGCGTAGTGCATGGAATTGGTCACTACGGAAATTGCCTGGGAATACCAACCGTGGGCGGCGAAATTTATTTCGATGAGTGCTACCATACAAACCCGTTGGTGAATGCAATGAGTGTTGGCATAGTGAAGACGAGTGAAACTGTTTCCGCGACGGCAAAGGGCGAAGGTAATCCTGTTCTTTTTGTAGGAAGTGCAACGGGAAAAGACGGGATCGGGGGCGCATCGTTTGCGTCAGCAGATATCACAGCCGATAGTGCTGAGGAATTGCCGGCTGTGCAGGTTGGCGATCCTTTCCAGGAAAAAAAATTGCTTGAGGCATGTCTCGAAGTAATTCAAACAGGTGCGGTGATCGGCATGCAGGATATGGGTGCTGCAGGTATCATTTGCTCCACTTCAGAAATGAGTGCCAAAGGTGAAGTGGGAATGCGGATTGATCTTGATAAAGTTCCGACAAGACAAAAAAATATGAAGGCCTGGGAGCTATTGCTAAGCGAAAGCCAGGAGCGGATGCTGCTTGTTGTTCAGAAAGGCAGAGAGCGTGAGATAGCAAGGATCTTTGAAAAATGGGATCTTCCTTGTTCAGTGATCGGTGAAGTGACAAACGATGGCCTTCTTCAATTTTTTATGAATGGCGAATTGGAGGCAGCGATCCCTGCAGAGGAATTGGTACTGGGTGGTGGTGCTCCCCAATACGATCGTGAATACAGGGAACCAAAATATTTTGAGGAAATAAAAAAGTTTGATCCTTCGTCTGTTGTTGTCGCAAAGGATCTGAAAGCGATTGGCGAAGTGTTGATCGGAACTCCATCCATTGCTTCGAAGCGATGGATATATACACAATATGATAGTACCGTCGGTACGGTTAACGCTTCCACAAACGCACCTTCTGACGCATCAGTTGTCGTAATAAAGGGTACCAGGAAAGCACTCGCAATAACTACCGACTGCAATAGTCGTTATGTTTTTGCTGATCCATATAAAGGTGCAATGATCGCTGTAAGCGAAGCTGCAAGAAATATAGTATGCAGCGGAGGCCAACCGCTTGGTGTTACCAACTGTCTGAATTTCGGGAACCCTTATGATCCCGAAGTATATTACCAATTTGTAAATGCCATCAAAGGCATGGGGGAGGCCTGCCGCAGGCTGAATACACCAGTCACCGGTGGAAATGTAAGTTTTTACAACCAAAATCCCGAAGGCCCGGTTTATCCTACACCAACAATAGGAATGGTAGGGCTGATAGATAATATCAAAAACAAAATGACATTGGATTTCAAAGAAGAGAGCGATGTAATTTATTTACTGGGCAACATCACGAATGATATTAACTGTTCAGAATACCTTCATAGGATTTGCAAGGTTGAATATTCGCCTGCTCCGCATTTTGATCTTGAAGAAGAGTACAAACTTCAAAAGAAATTATCGGAATTGATCTCAAAACAATTTATTCGCTCAGCTCACGATGTGAGTGAAGGAGGGTTGTTCATTACCTTATGCGAGGCGGGATTTAATTGCGAACTGGGATTCTCGATCCAAACCAAGAGTACGGTCAGGAAGGATGCATTTTTATTCGGAGAAGGGCAGAGCAGGGTTGCTGTTACTGTGCCCATTGACAGAGTAGAAGAATTCGAAGACTTCATACAGGATTTTCCTTGTGAAAAAATTGGAGTGGTATCCACCGGCGAGATAGTGGTCAACGGAGATTTTTGGGGAACGATCGACTGGTGGAAAGAAAGATATGATACAGCCATAGAAAATTATCTTTCGAAAGAAGAAGCCGGTTCTGCACTCGCAGCAATTTAAAAGAACCACTCAATCTCAATTCATTCCTTCATGGATCAAAAAGCAAAGATCATTGTTACGGGTGCCGCAGGATTTATCGGCAGCTATATGTTGGGCTATCTTAACCGCAAAGGCTATAACAATATCATCATCGTTGATGAATTCTCTGATCTTGAGAAAAAGCCAAATTATAAGAATAAAAGTTTCGCGGATTTTGTTGAACGGGACAGGTTCATTGAATGGATCTATCACGAACCTTTCAAAATAGATTTTGTTTTTCACCTGGGCGCGAGAACAGATACGACCGAATTTGATTATTCTATTCATGAAAAATGGAACGTGGAATATTCAAAGAGTATTTGGGCATACTGTGCGGACAAAAATATTCCGCTGGTTTATGCTTCCTCAGCCGCTACATATGGTGATGGAGAGTTGGGCTATAAAGATGATCATGACATTGTGAGCCAGCTAAAACCACTGAACCCATATGGTGTTTCAAAAAATGAATTCGATAAATGGGCAATTGAGCAGGACAAGCAGCCACCTTTCTGGGCTGGTTTGAAATTCTTTAATGTATATGGACCGAATGAATATCACAAGGGAAGAATGGCAAGTGTGATGTTTCATTCTTATAACCAGATCAAAGAAACCGGGAAAGTAAAATTATTCCGCTCGCACAAGGAGCAATTTAAAGATGGCGAGCAACTCCGTGATTTTATCCATGTCGACGACGTAGCGGCGATCATGTACTGGATGATGAAAGTTGTCAGTGGGCAATTGGCAATAAGCAATACGCAATCCGGCAACGGACTCACGATTCACGATTCACTCCCGATAGCTATTGGGATCACGACTCACGTGTCAGGTTTGACCAGTGGCATCTATAACGTGGGTACCGGGAAAGCGAGAACATTCAAAGATCTTGTACTAGCCATCTTCAGCAGTTTAAATTTGAAGCCTCAAATAGAATTTATTGATACACCGGAGGATATTCGGGAGAAATATCAATATTTTACCGAAGCCGATATGAGCAAGCTTCGTTCCGCAGGATATGACAAAAAGTTTTTTACGTTAGAAGAAGGAATAGGCAGTTATGTAAAAGATTTTCTTCTCGCTCACAAATATTATTGATCACACAGGGAATATTCTTCTTTATTACGCCGATAGCCATTTATCTTTATAAAAACTTGACTGATGAAGAAAATAGCAATAATCGGTGGTGGAAATCTCGGAGCGGCCATAGCCGAAGGTTTGCTGAAAAGTAAATTCAGCAAAGCGTCTGAAATTACAGTCACAAGACGCAACACATCCGTGAACCCTTTGAAGCCCCTGGGGATTGATATCACTAGCGATAACAATGCGGCTGTGAAACGATCGGACGTTGTGATCCTTGCCGTAAAGCCATTTCAAACCATAGAACTATTAAAGACAATAAAAAAAGACATTTCGCCCGGGAAAATTCTTATTTCTGTTGTTACGGGCGTCACTCTTCACGAAATTGAAACTGCCATCGAAAAGAAAATTTCTTTGTTCCGTGCGATGCCGAATACTGCTATTTCGATACAGCAAAGTATGACCTGTCTTTGCCATCTACACACAAGGGAAGAGGATGTAAAATTTGTAGAGGAGCTCTTCAACAAATTGGGGAAAGTAGTTTTCATTGATGAAAAGTTGATGGAAGCTGCAACTATTCTTGGTGCTTGCGGCACTGCGTACGCTATGCGATACATTCGGGCAAATATACAAGGTGGCATTGAAATTGGTTTTGATGCAGCCACTGCTTCGCTGATCGCCGCGCAAACGGTGAAAGGCGCCGCCGAATTATTGTTGCTGAAAAAATCTCATCCCGAGCAAGAGATTGATAAAGTAACCACTCCCAAGGGTTGCACAATTGCAGGATTGAATGAAATGGAACACCGGGGATTCAGCTCTTCATTGATCCGTGGCGTTGTAGCGAGTTATCAGAAGATCGCAAAGGATTGAGCAACTAACAGACTATTGTCATTTCGAGCCGTCTGCTTTGGAGGTTTTGGGGATCAAAGAAGGACAGGCGAGAAATCCCAAACAGTCGCGACTTTTGGGATGCGCCCTTCGTCGGCATGATAACTCAAACATGAGACTTTCCTCTCTTCTCACTCCAGTTCCTATATTCTTCTTACATGCAATGTCCGCAAGGCCTGTAACCTTCATTGATCGCCTCTTCCTTCGAGATAAAGAAAACCCTGTTTTCTTTTTTCATTCGTTTACCTGATTTACACGATAGGGTTCCATAAATTTTCAATTGCTTGTTCCCTCCAAATCTTATTTCGCCCTCGTTGATCAATGATTTAAGTTTCCTGTTTGTTAGTTCAATGTGATGAAACATATCTTGATATCTAATATTATAATTAACGGAATAACCCGTGGTTGATGGAAGATTTTTCAATTAGAAATCTTTGCCGCTTCCCAACCGATCATCGCTGTCTTGCGAATGTTTCCCCAATGATACTGCCCAATGAGCCCTGTTGACTGAATAACACGATGACATGGAATTAAAAATGCTACGGGATTACTGCCTACTGCAGAACCTACGGCTTGCGATGCCTTTGGAGTGTGAAGTTGTTCGGCAATATTGCCATAAGTGGACAAATGACCCATTGGTATTTTCAGCAATGTCTCCCAGACCTTGATCTGGAACGCCGTTCCTTTCAAATGCAATTTTATTTTGTCGAGATCTTTCCAGTCATGGGTAAAAATGTACAAGGCGTTTTGCTGGATAAGATCGACGACTTGCTTGTAATGAGCATTTGGAAAATTTTTTCGCAGTGCACTCAGCGCTTGCGTTTCATCATCAGCAAAAGCCATGTGACAAATGCCTTTTGAAGTAGAGGCTACCAGTATGTCTCCGAATGGGCTTTCTGCAAAACTGTAATTGATTGATAAATCTTCTCCTCCATTTTTATATTCGCCCGGTGTCATACCCTCAATATTGATGAAAAGGTCATGTAGGCGACCGGTACCTGACAGGCCGGTTTCATATGCGGCATCAAACAAACTGGCTTTTCTTTCCTTTAAAATATTTTTTGCGTGTTCGATGCTGATGTATTGCAAAAATTTTTTTGGACTAACACCAGCCCAATCAGTAAATAGACGCTGGAAATGATAAGGACTCAAATGGATCTTTTCCGCCACTTCATCCAGGCCAGGCTGTGTTTTGAAATGCGCCGTTATGTATTCGATCGCGTCCTGGATCCGGTCATAATTCGTTTTCTCTTTCTCGTTCATTGGTTTCATTTTTGCAATTCAAAATTAAAAAGGAGAAAGGGGCCGAGCAACCCGATACTTGCGAAGTTTTGACCTCACAGATAAGGATATCCATTTCTCAAGATTTTGCCATTTGGTTGCTTCAATTGTGGTGTTTGTCGCAAGTCCGAAATCATAATTTTGTACAACAATAGCTTTGGAGACTTTGAAAATCTCAAAAACAGATCATGAATACATTTAACGCTAGGCTCATCGCTATATCGGCTGTGGCGGGCGCAATTACACTGAAGCGCAAGACAGACGAAATAATTTCGAAGCACACTGAAGCAATTGGAACAAGGATAAGTTAGCGCAGATAAGTTCCGTTTATATTGAACGTTCAACGCTCCGAAAATAATTTTTAAACCTTTAATCACTGCAGATGAAAAATCGATTTACCAGTACTGTCAGTAAATATGCACTCGTTTTACTTGGCTTTTCGTTTTTTGGTAAAACTCATGCACAGGAAAGCACTGCACACAATGAAGTATTTAAAACGATACCAAATAAAAATGGTCCTACGTTAGGTTACTCTCCTGCGTCGGGTGTAACCATTCTTACCATTGATGGATTGCATTTCAAGGACCTGAATAAAAACGGTAAACTCGATAAATATGAAGACTGGCGATTGCCTGTTGATGTGCGAGCAAAAGATCTTGCATCAAAATTGTCAATAGAGCAAATAGCAGGATTGATGTTGTACAGCAGTCACCAGATGATCCCTTCTATGGGTGGCTTCGGACCTTTAGGTGCAGCAACATACAACGGAAAAAAATTTGCAGAAAGTGGTGCTCAGCCATGTGACTTATCCGACCAGCAAAAGAAATTTCTTACGAATGATAATCTAAGGCATGTATTGGTTGTTGTTTTTCAAAGCCCTGAAGTTGCAGCAAAATGGAACAACAATGCGCAGTCGTTGGTGGAGGGGCTAGGTTTGGGCATTCCTATCAATAACAGTTCAGATCCGCGCAATGGAGTTGTTGCAAGCACCGAATACAATGCAGGTGCTGGGGGAAAAATTTCGATGTGGCCGGAAGAACTTGGTCTTGCAGCGACGTTTGATCCTTCGCTCGTTGAAAAATTTGGACAAATCGCTTCCAAAGAATATCGCGCTTTAGGTATCGCAACTGCATTATCACCTCAAATTGACCTGGGAACAGAACCAAGATGGAGTCGTATCGGTGGCACTTTTGGTGAAGATCCAAAACTTGCCGCTGATATGGCAAGGGCTTATGTTGATGGATTCCAAACTTCAACAGGTAAGGATGAAATAAAAAATGGTTGGGGATTTACGAGTGTAAATGCAATGGTGAAACACTGGCCCAGTGGTGGACCAGAAGAAGGTGGGCGGGATGCGCATTTTGCTTATGGAAAATTTGCAGTTTATCCGGGTAATAATTTTCAGACACAGCTAACTCCTTTTATTGATGGCGGTTTTAAATTACATGGGAAAACAAAACGTGCAGCCGCTGTGATGCCTTACTATACCATTTCATATGACCAGGATAAAAAATATGGAGAGAACGTGGGCAATAGTTACAGCAAATACATTATTACAGATCTTTTGAGAAATAAATACAATTATGATGGCGTGGTTTGTACCGATTGGCTTGTCACGGCCAATGAAGGAAAAACGCCTGACGTATTCGCCGGAAAATCCTGGGGTGTTGAAAAGCTTTCAGTCGCAGAGCGTCACTACAAAGTTATTATGGCTGGGGTCGACCAATTTGGGGGGAACAATGATGCAGGTCCTGTGATCGAAGCGTATAATATGGGAGTAAAAGAACATGGTGAACAATGGATGCGCCAGCGTTTTGAGCAATCTGCTGTTCGTTTATTGCGCAATATTTTCCAGGTGGGGTTATTCGAGAACGCCTACCTCGATCCGGAACAATCAAAAAAGATCGTTGGCGATCCTGAGTTTATGAAGGCGGGATATGAAGCACAAGTTAAGTCCATCGTTTTGTTGAAGAATAAAGGAAAAGTTTTGCCGTTGCAAAAGCAGAAAACAGTGTACATACCAAAACGTTTTACAGCAGCTGGCAAAGATTGGTTTGGTAATGTAACGCCTGAAAAAACTGATTATCCTGTAAACCTGGACATCGTTAAGAAATATTTCAACGTCACTGATGATCCTTCAAAAGCAGATGTCGCAATTGTTTTTATTGAAAGTCCAAAAGGTGGTACAGGTTACAGCAAAGAAGACCGCCAAAAGAATGGCAATGGCTATGTTCCGATCAGTCTTCAATACGGGCCGTATACTGCAGAATATGCGAGAGAGAAAAGTATGGCAGCAGGCGACCCGGTGGTTGATCCGACAATAACCGATCGCTCTTACAAGGGAAAGAGTGTAACAGCAAACAATACTTCCGAACTGAAAACAATACTTGACACAAAAGCTGCTATGGGTGATAAACCCGTGGTCGTTTGCATGTCGTTAAACAATCCTGCGGTGGTAGCTGAGTTTGAATCTAAGATCGATGGATTGATGGTGTCATTCGGTGTGCAGGATCAGGCCTTAATGAATGTTCTTTCTGGTGCTGCTGAGCCATCCGGTTTATTACCCGTGCAAATGCCTGCAAACATGAGAACAGTCGAAGAACAAAAAGAGGATGTTGCTCATGATATGCAGTGTTACGTGGACAGTGAAGGACACAAATATGATTTTGGATACGGGATGAATTGGAAAGGAATAATCAGTGATGCACGAACAACGAAGTATAAGATACCATCGAAGGCATTTTGAGGATAGGCGAATTATTTAATTCGAAGCAATTCGTGTTACACTTAAACACTTTGTCCGAAAGTCAGCAAGTTGTTATCAGGGTCAAGTAATGAAAATTCTTTCTGTCGCCAGGGTTTGGTTTGAAGATCACCCGCGGGATGTATGTCAACTTTTTTGTCCAGCATTGACCGGTACAAGTTTTCAATATCGTTTGTTCGTATGTAAACCTGGCCATAATTTTCTTTTGGGTCAAGTTCTTTGAATTCAAAAAAATGGATCTGGATATTGTCCTTTTGCACCATTAAGTATTCGTCGTAATCAGCTCCAAATTGCTGAAAGCCCAATTTGTCGATATAAAACTCCTTCGTTCGCTCCTTGTCACGCATCGGTAATTTGGGATTGATCTCTGTAAGCATAATTCTTTATTATCTAATTGGGTTTACTCACTTACTATTTTTTTGAACACTGCAAGGAAAAACGTTGGCTTGCCTTTGGTTTCAAAGTTCTCAGGGTAACTGTCGCCAGCAAGGTTATAACATATAACCAGCTGTTCGTTTTCCAATTTATAAATAGCCGTAAAATGTTTACCGGCATTCACTCCATCCCTGCCATAGAGATCCATTTTGCCGTCGCTGTACCTTGCCATGCCTTTATCAACACTTTCAGCGACAAAAGTATAGTTGCTGTCGACGAGGGTGAGCTTTTGCTTTTCAAATGTGGCCGATGGCAACGGCGCGCCGTCGATTTCAAGTTTAACAGGAACCCACATACCATCTAATTTCTTGTTGGCAATAGTAGGATTCTGCGCGACACTGGCGAGAGCCGTTATCAGCAGGAAAAACAATACTGTAGATCTCATATGAATCTAATTAAGAACGAGGAGTTCACTATTGGAATAAAAATAAATTTACTGGATTTTAGGATGAGACAATGCTGAGTTTTTGATAACCGGAATCTTTTGGAAGACCTTGATGGATTCGAATCAGCGAATTCGTATGGGGGCTTGTCGCCTTCCTGGTCACTTAAATTTTTGTGTCCTTTGTAGTTCTTCGTGGGCTTCGTGTTCTGTATTTGGTCGCAATGAGCACAAAGAATTACGGAGGACACAAAGAGTCATAACCTTTCCAGAGATCTTCAATATTCTGATCGCTCTATTCTCACTTAATTCTTCTGATTTCCTTCAATTGCTTCAACGCTTTAATAGTGATGAAGAGTACAACGATGAAAGCTGGAAAGATTACAAGTTTACTGACATTTTCATTTGGAATAAAATATCTAACTGTAAAAAAATAGATAATTAAAGAAATGAGGGTAATTATCATTCGAAAGTAAACTCTGTAACTTCCGTAACAATAGCAGTTCGGATTGGTTGTCGACTTTCATTTTAGAAACGGTACTGTGCATTGCAGGCATCACGTAAATATATAAAGCAACAAGACAACGTCGTGGGGTGAACACACGTAACAAAAAATACAGTCTACGCCCTTTTTGCGCTTATGTGAGCGGATATTTTTTTGTGCAGCTCGTCAGGCCGGAAAGGTTTTTGTATAAAATCGGTAAACCCTTTTTCTTTCAGGTCTATTTGCATGTTTTCATATACAGCAGCTGTGAAGGCTATAATGGGCACATCGTTGTCGACCTTGCGCACTTCTCTCAATGCTGATGCGCCATCCATTTCAGGCATTTCAAGATCGAAGAGCAAAAGATCATACTCTCCTTTCGAGAAAAGATTCAGTGCAATCTTTCCGTTTTCTGCTTCGCTGATAGTTACTCCCCATTTTTGGAGAAAGCGTTTTATCACGGACATATTCACTTCATTGTCTTCTGCTACCAGTATTCTTATCCCCGCAAGGGAAGTAAGTGCTTTGTCTGTTTTCCCGGTAACATACACTTTCCTGTTTTCATTGATCGGCAATTCAAGAGTAAAATGAAATTGACTTCCTTTGCCTTCATCACTTTTTAGTATCAGTTCCGCATTGAACACTTCCAACAGCTCTTTGGTAATAGTAAGACCCAAACCGGTGCCGCCATATTTCCTTGTGGTTTCCAGGTCGGCCTGTGTGAAACGTTCAAATATTTCCTTTCTTTTATTTTCAGGAATACCGATGCCGGTATCTTCAACGACGAATTGAATCGACATAGTGCTGCTCGACGCCATTACTTTTCGGGCAATAAATGTGATACTTCCCTGGTGTGTGAATTTAATAGCGTTGGATAAGAGATTACTTAAAACCTGGTGAAGCCTTGTTTCATCCGTAAGCAATTCAATATTGAGCTCTGGATCAACATGTGTTTTAAAATCAAGACCTTTCGCTTCAGCCTGTTGGCTAAATTGATTGGTGACCCGCGTAACAAAGAACTGCATATTTAACGGAGCTTTTGCCAATTCCATTTTACCGACCTCCAATTTTGTATGATCAAGGATGTCGTTAATCAATCTCAGCATGTGATCCGAGGAATATTTCAGAATATCAAGCTGTGGTTTTTGAGTAGGCAGATACTCTTCCTGGAGTAAAAGGTTAGATGAACCGATGATCCCATTCAAAGGTGTGCGGAGCTCATGGCTCATGTTAGAAAGAAAGCGCGTCTTCATTTTTGCGGCAGATTCAGCTTTTTCTTTTGCCTTTATCAGCTCAAATTCTGTTGACTTCAAATTCGTCATATCGAGGATACTAATTTTCAGGTACCTGATATCCCGGTAAATAAAGGCCACGGCGCTTGCATATGCGTAAAACAGCTTACCTTTTTTGGTTCGCATTGTTAATTCGCTCTGCCATGACCCTGTCTCAAGTTCGCGATTATGTAATAACGAATCGCCTTCCTTTTTTGGGAACCAGTTGTTGAGACTAGTTCCAATAATTTCTTTCTTGTCAGCGGTTTCAAATAAATTGATCGCTCTTTGATTGCAATCTTCAACAATGCCTGTAGCGGCGTCGATAATGAATACTCCATCGAGGGAAGTATTATAAATAGAATCGCTGAATCGTTTTTCGTCTAATATCCTTTTTTCATTACCCCTGTTGATTCTGAGTATAAGAAAAGAAATGTACACGGTCAATGCAATTGACAATAGCCATCTGGACGTATGGAGATGCTGCAGTGTCTTTTCCGTGATCACCTGAAGACCGGTGCTGTGTGGAATGAATTGAATGCAAAGGAATGCAGCCAGTATGGTAACAGTATATGTCATCACCAGTTCACTGTAATCTTCATAAATGCGAACCATGAAAGTGATCGAAACCAATGCAGGGAAATAGAAAAGATATTCGCCTGCGCCTAAACCTTCCACGATGCTTATTACGATCAGGTAAAAATTCATACCCACTACACAGAGCACTTTTGCCTGCCTGAATTTATGATTGTGGTTGAAATAGATCCCCGACATAAAAATGATGGCGGTGATCATGTTCACCAAAGAGCTTAGCGAAAGCCCACTAAAGAAATAAAAAACAAACGCGAAAAAATTGACAGCAATGGCGGCAAGCAGGATCTGGTTCGTTAGAAGAATCGTTTTTCGCTGGTCAGAAGAAAGTGAAGAATCGACTCCGGCAAATGCAAGCGTGTGATATACGTCCCGGGCAACGTGCAGAAGCCTTTTCATGAGATAGTGGTTTATACTTATGTACAGTTAGTAACACCAGTGGTATTGGTTTATACTTATTTGGTGTTTATAACAATAATAAAAACGGAAAAACGACGTTCCTATTATCTATTTTACTTCAATAACCGTTATTTTTTATCCTAATGTCACAAGTTTCATCCCATACGTTCACCTTCAGCGATAAAATTGACACCGACTACATTTACGGCATGTACGAGAACGATTATCCGTACATCGAAAGCATGTTTAAAGCAGTGCTTGATCATTTTGACGAAGATCTCGCCGCTATTCAGAATAATTACGAACAAAAAAATATCGAACTTCTCAGAAAGTCAGTACACAAAATAAGACCCTCCTTCGGTTTTGCAGGCTTGCCCGTAGTACAGGAAAAATGCAGGGAGTTTGAAAACAAATGCCAGGTTGCAAAGTCTATGAATGAACTTGAAACGGATTTCCAGGAATTCATAAAATGTCTCGAAGAAGCAGGAACTATCATCATTGAAGAATATAAGAAACTTAAATCATTCAACGGTGCTGCCTCATGAATCTTACGTGTGTCATAGTTGAAGATCTGCCGGTAGCGGCAGAATACGTAAAAAGGTGCTGCGAAAAAAGCGGCATGGTCGATGTATTGGCACATTGCATGACGGTGAAAGACGCTATCGCATTTCTTAGTAAAAATCAAGTGGACCTTATTTTCCTTGATGTAGAAATGCCCGAAGGCAGGGGCTTTGATGTACTCGACAATGTTTCTTACTCTTCAAAAGTAATACTCACTACTTCCAAGACAGAGTATGCTTACAGTGCATTTGAATATAATGTTGCTGATTTCCTGAAAAAACCTTTCACCTACCAGCGTTTTATGGAGGCCCTTAAAAAAGTTTCACAGATCGTGGTACCAACGCAAAAAGAGGCTGGCGACGACAACCATATCTTTATAAAAAGTGATGGCAAACTGGTGAGGTTGAAAAACGATGATATACTTTATATTGAAAGTATGGGTGATTATGTAAAGTTTACCGCGAAAGAAAAAAAATATATTGCACTCAACACGATCAAAAATTTAGAGTCGAAAATAAATACTCAACTTTTCATGAAGGTGCATCGTTCATTTATTGTTAATACCAGTAAGGTGGATTACATGGACGGGAACAAATTGATCATCAAAGACTCACAAATCCCTGTCAGTAAGGCTTTTAAAGCAGAAGTGGCCCGCCGTTTCCATACCGTTTAACCTTCGGCTTATTGCCCAGGAATTCCAAAAATCGAGGAAAACAATCCATTGGTCGAATAAATTATGCAGGCTCTGAAATCCTTTTCATATTTGTACTGTTAAGAACGAAGCAATATCCGAAAGACCAAAAAAGAATCTGAATCCCTGAAAGACCAAAAGATCCAAACCTAAAAAATAACCAGACGTTCAATACCTAAGAAGCCATTAAAGTCCTGAACCATCCGTGAAAATAAATCCAATCGATGAAAACCAAAAAGATCAAAATCTTACCTTAATGAAATTCTGACTCACTCTCCTCTTCTAACCGTCCTGACTAAAAAGATTTTGAAAGCCGCTTTACGAAGCGGTTTTTTTATTTCATCACCTGGGGTCTTGTGTTCTGTCAAAACAATAATTTGCTCACTGATGACGCTTCGCTTAAGTACCATGAAGGCGAGGAATGAGAGAGAACCCTTATGGAAAGCGGATTCCATGGATGAAAATCGAATAAAACAATCCATTTGTCGAATAAATTATGAGGGCTCCGAAATCCTTTTCATATTTGTACTGTTAAGAACGAAGCATATCCGAAAGACCAAAAGAATCTGAATCCCTGAAAGACCAAAAATTCCAAACCTAAAAGAAACCCAGACGTTCAATATCTAAGAAGCCATTAAAACCCTGAGCCGCCTGTGAAAGGAATCCAATCGATGAAAACCAAAAGATCAAAATCTTTACCTCAATGAAATCCTGATTCTACTCTTGCCGTCCCTGACTAAAAAGATTTTGAAAGCCGCTTTACGAAGCGGTTTTTTTATTGCTTTACCTGGAGATCTATAGAAGGAAATGCTCATGGCAAACTGAACGAAGGTGGCAATTGCCACGAAGGCGCGAAGGCACTAAGTTCATTGCTCCTGGTTTCTTTGCGCCTTGGTTCCTTAGTGGCTGGCACCCAGGATTCGATTCTTGTTGCATAGTAGTCCACAAAGAAGATCATTGAACGCCAATACGGTGTACAGACAAACATTAACGAAGAGAAAGAGATGAGTGAGAACCCTTATGGGGAGCGGGTTTCATGGACGAAAATCGAGTAAAACAATCCATTTATCGAATAAATTATAAGGACTCCGAAATCCTTTTAATATTTGTACTGTTAAAGCAATGACGATATCCGAAAAGCCAAACAGAATCTAAATCCTGAGAGACCAAAGATCCAAACCTAAAAGAAAACCAGACGTTCAATATCCAAATTTTGAAAACCTGATCCAGTAACCTAAAAGCCCTAAAATCCGAAAGCCTGTGAAACGAAGTCCAATCGATGAGAACCAATTAATCAAAATCTTTACCTCGAATGAAATTCTGACTACGCTCTTCTTCTACCGTCCCGACCAAAAGATTTTGGAAACCGCTTTGACCAAGCGGTTTTTTTTATTTCCGTACACGGAAAGAAAACAATAATGCGAGATCTGAGCTTCGTTGGTGCGATCCCGATAGATCGGGACAGGCAGCAACAAAAGTTTAATAGTAGCAATGCAGCGTAGCACATAAAGAAACATCTTATTGCTTATAAACATCTCCATTCTTCATAACGAAAACTATTTTGCCGAAGACTTTTGCATCCTTTAATGGATCGCCGTCGACAGCAACAATGTCTGCGAACTTGCCCACTTCAATACTTCCAACCTGGTCTTTCATTCCCAATAACTCGGCTGCACTGGTCGTAGCTGCTCTTATCGCTTCCATTGGCTTCATGCCGGCTTCGATCATGTAACCAAACTCAAGCCAGTTCATTCCATGTTTGTACACACCCGCATCGGTACCAAAAGCGATCTTTACTCCGCCCTTGTACGCTTTCGTCAATGTGTTTTGAATTTTTGGACCGATCTCCGTTGCTTTTTTTGCTACTACCGGCGGATAATAGTTGGGAATTTTTGCTGAATCCGCAACTGATTTGCCTGCGATGACCGTGGGCACATACCATGCACCGGTTTTCTTAAATAACTCTATACATTCGTCATCTATAAAAGTTCCATGCTCGATAGAAATAACGCCTCCGCGCAACGCTCTTTTTATTCCTTCGGCGCCATGCGCATGGGCCATCACTTTTAATCCATAGTCATTGGCGGTTTGCACAATGGCTTTTATTTCGTCTTCGGTAAATTCGGCGCCGCTTCCATTGGCCAATACATCAAGCACACCACCGGTAGCCATTATCTTAATCACATCAGAACCTTCTTTGAACCGCTGGCGAACTGCTTTGATACATTCATCTGTCCCATTGGCGACTCCAATGCGCGGACCGGGATCACCCATAAGATCATCACGAAATCCGTTGGTAGGATCGCCATGTGAACCGGTAGAACCGATGGGAGTTCCCGCCGCCACAATACGGGGTCCGACAATAATGCCCTGGTTGATCGCTTTCTTTAATGAAATAACAACATCTCCTCCCGCATCTCTCACCGTGGTAAAGCCGGCCATCAGCGTCGCTCTTGCATATCCTACACTTCGATAGGCGTAATCCACATCATTCAATTGAAATCTTTCGACGTAGCGGTTCGGATTTGTTTCATGACTTAAATGAACATGGCAATCGATCCAGCCAGGAGTAACTGTTTTTGTTTTGAGATCAATTGCTCTATCATTTGCTCCTGCCGCAGAGAAACCGTTTTCCACTGCGATGATCTTATTTTTTTCGATGACAATGGTCATGTTCTTTTTTGGTTCATCGGAGATGCCATCGATCAGGGTACCGCACCAGATGAAAGTTTTTTGAGCAGATAAATTCAATGTGAGCAAAACGATAATAAAAACAAGGAAATTTTTTCTCATAGTAGTTTGGTTAATAAATTACACGAATATAGACACGAATTACACGAATATAAAGCACGAATTACACGAATATAAAGCACGAATTACGAATATAAAGCACGAAT
>Ga0070664_100000120_pt1 | contig 52284 bp, 48 predicted proteins | sample KBSC73metaG_FD_65863 | JGI IMG/M metagenome (GOLD analysis project Ga0070664, IMG submission 65863) | Corn rhizosphere microbial communities from Kellogg Biological Station, Michigan, USA - KBS C7-3 metaG | ecosystem: Host-associated > Plants > Roots > Rhizosphere > Soil ... | reverse complement strand
CCGGGGAAGAGCCAACGGTCGCTGTCCGACCCGAAGCCGCCGGTCGGTCTTCTCGGAAGAAGACGGTCGAATCAAAGTTGAGTGGCGAGCGGGACTACCCACGCGAATGCGGCAACGGGGAAATCCATTCACTGAATCAGCTCGTCCGCACGCACCAGCACCGATTGCGGAATCGTGAGGCCCAGCGCCCTGGCGGCCTTCAAGTTGATCACGAGCTCGAACTTGGTCGGCTGCTCCACCGGAAGCTCGCCGGGCTTCGCTCCCTTGAAAATCTTGTCGACGAAGCTTGCGAACCGAAAATAAAGGTCGGGATAGTTCACCGCGTAGGCCATCAATCCCCCGGCTTCGACGAACTCGCGGGCCGGATAGGCGGCAGGCAGCCTGCTGCGGGCCAGCAAATCGACGATGATTTGTTGATGCATTTGCGTAAGTCCGTCTGCCCCTATGACAAGTGCGTCGACCTGCTGTCGGGCTGCCAGCTCGAACGCGCGGTCTAGGTCACCCTGGCTTCGCACGTCAAGGAGCTCGGACCGAAGACCCAGCAAGCGCGCCGCAATCTTTACCTCTTCCCATTCGGGTGGGGCAGCTGGATTGCCCATGTTGTGAAGCAACGCGACACGCGAAAGATTCGGAATCAGCTCTTTGAGGAGTTCAATCCGTTTCCCTGTCAGCTCGGTGCTGAAGGTAGTTACCCCCGTAATATTGCCACTCGGTTGCGCGAGGCTCGCCACGACGGCAAGCGGCCGCATCGCCGCCATAACCACTGGAATTGTTTCGGTCGCGCCTTTGGCTGCGTTAGTTGCGGGCGTCCCTCTGGTCACAATCAAGTCAACCTTGACACGAACCAGTTCGGTCGCGAGATCTGGGAACCGCTCGGCGCGGCCATCCGCCGACCGATATTCGATGATTAGGTTTCGTCCTTCGACGTAGCCGAGATCGCGCAGCCCTTCGCGCAGGGCGGTGAGATTGGCGGCGTTCTGTGCGGCGGGGATCGGTTCTAGAATACCGATGCGATAGACCTTCCCCACTTGCTGCGCGCGCCCACCAAGCGGCGCAGCGAGGAGACCAACCGCAATACCGCCGATGAACGTTCGCCGATCCACCACCGAGTCGCCGCGTCGATAAACGAAGGGGCAAAGTACTACGTCTCCCGCCAGCGCTCAATCCCTCTCGGTGCATGACCACTTCTGCCGGCAAGTGCCGGCCAATGGCTGCTGTGTGGCGGATGATGATACGACTGCAGTTGGCCGACTGCCGTCTTCGGTCCGGAATGGCGTGGCTGAAACGTCTGTTGCGATGCTAGATCGGGTGCTTACAGCGTTGCGTGGCTGCACTGCGACGAGGGCGGGCACCGCAAGGTATTGATTTTACTAATTGCAATTGCGCACTTTTGCGTCTACGAAGCAGGGGGTCGTGGGTTCAAATCCTCGGCGGCAGGGTAATCGAAAGTGGGCAGAGGATCGGCCATGCACGGTGAAGATCGTGCCGAGGATCAGCGGAACAAGCAGGAGCGGGACATGGCGCGGCAGGATACCTAGAATCAGCGCACTTCCGCCGAGCAGTTCGGCCGCCATGGTCAAGCAGGCCAGACTGCCAGGCAGCCCGAGCGACTTGAAGTAGCCATACGCGCCGGCGGGTTTGAACACCAGCAGCTTCAGCAGGCCGCGGGCGAGGAACAACACTCCCAGACCGATGCGCAGCAGAAGGATTGCCCACGGCGCAGTCGATGAATCGATCATGAAACTCTCCTGGGAAAGGAAAGCCTGGCGCAATCAGCACCAATCATTAAGCGGCGATTGATGGCCGGATGGTCATAGGTACGCGATGGTTTGAAGCAGTCGGTCATGCGTTGCGCGGCAGCGCGGTATAGACCCTTGTGATGAAGGCATGAAAATCCGCAATATAGGTGCGCAGGAATTCTTCGGTCGTTGGTTCGGTGACTTCGCCGTTCGAGTTAATCAGACCTGGCTTGAACTGAATGTATGCTTCGGGAGAGTTCATCTGCGGCGCATTGCAGAAGCTGAGTACGCTCTTGAGTTGCTCCTGCGCTATCGCCCTGCCAATCGACCCAGGCGAGGTTCCGATCACCGCCGCCGGCTTGCGCGAAAGCGAATTCTTGCCATACGGACGGCTGGCCCAATCGATTGCATTCTTCAGTCCTCCGGGGATCGACCGATTGTATTCGGGAGTCACGAACAGCACTGCGTCAACCGTGGCGATCGCAGCTCGTCGAACGTGACCCGCCGGTGTATGCTCCCTCGAGCATGACGAGCATCTAGATTGTCGCTGCTCGGCTGACCGAGCGCCGTGTTGTGGACGAGAGGCGGCAGTCCGCCATCGAAGCTTCCCCGCGCATCCACCTGGTGACACGTCGGACACCAGGCGTCGTAGAGTTGCGGGCCGTTCATAGCGTCCGCGTTCTGCGGCGGGGCGACGCCGCGCAACGAGGTGAGATCGCTCGCTACATTGCCCCAAGCGTAACGTGGTCGCGTGTCAGTGGGATCGCGCGATCTCTGGATGGCATGCACCTGTGCAGACGCCCAAATCTGCCGACAGTGTTAGGGCGCCGCCGGACCGATCTCAAGCGTGCAAATAGCTCCGGACACGGGCGGCCGAGTTGCTCGCGTACACCGCCGCAGCCTCGCGCCGAACTCGGAGACCGTCTGCTCCCACTCCCAGCGAAGCGCGCGCACTTCCGCCTCGCGCGAGCCCGTGTTGACCTGAAACAGCGCCATTTCGGACAGGCGCTTCAGGAGCCACGAGAACAGCAGCCGCTGCTCGTCCCACGCCAGCGGATAGGGGACGGCGACTCCGGAACGCCCGATGCGCCGCTGCGATGCGAGAGCCGGAATGCATGCCTCCCGAATGCTGTTCTCTACACGTCGTCGCGGCCGCCCGCAGATCGGGACGCGGCCGCTGCAACAGCGCTGTCTGCGATTTAGCGCATGCCGCAGAAGAGGCATCAATGGACGCGTATTTTGCGCGCGCGCCTCCGAACGCTTTTCGAACGTTCCAACCCTGCGGGACGCGTATGCGGTCCGCACGCCACTCGCTAGCGCCCCCTCGCACGGGCCCGCTCGCACCGGGGGGCAGGAAAGGACGATCATGAAGCGTTGTTCTCGGCGCCACCCAATCCTTCGCGCCGCCATGGCGATCGCGCCGGTCGTTGCATTGCCCGGCATTGCCTCGGCCGCGATCGTTGCTAACCCGCTTTGTCCCGACAACACGGCGATATTCGAGCCCGATTCCGGCAAGGACATCGTCGTTCCTCCCGGTTACACGGTTTCGGTGTTCAAGGCCGGCCTCAACTTTCCGACCGGCATCGCGTTTCGCGGCAATTCGCAGAACTTCGAGGTTTACGTGCTCGAGTCGGGGCACGGCCTGCCGAGCGTGTGCAACGAGCAATCGAACTTCGGAAGCGGCGACTTCGATCCGACGAATCCGTTCACGCCCGACATCCTCGTCTTCGACAAGGCCGGAAAGCTGCTGCGAACGCTCGGCAAGCCGACGGCGAACGGCGGCCTCCAGACGGCAGGACCCGCGGTCGATCTTGCGTTCGAAAACGGCGTGCACGGCGGCCGACTGTTCGCGACCGATTCGAACCAGGCGACGCACGCGCATAACGGCCAGAACAACAGCTCGCGCATCGTGACCGTGGATCCCGATACGGGAAAGGTCACGCCGTTCATCACCGGCTTGCCTACTGGCGATCATCCGACCGAGCAGCTCGCGTTCAAGGGCAACTTCGTCTACTGGTCACAGGGATCGACGACGAACAGCGGCGTCGTGGGCCGCGACAACGGCGGCGGAGCGAACCAGCCGGACATTCCGTGCCAGGACATCGTGTTGAGCCAGAACGTCTTCGACTCGGGCGGCGGTATCATGACGAGCGGCTACTCGCCGTTCGGTGTTGCACGCCCCGGCGCAACCGTGAAGGCGTTCGAAGGCGCGCTGCATCGCGGCGTGTGTGACGGCGCGATCCTGCGCGCGCCGCTCAACGTCGCTCAACCCGAGAACGCGATCGAGCCGTTCTCGTGGGGCTACCGCAACGGCTACGCGATCCGCTTCGCGCCGAACGGGCATCCGCTAGCGGGGGGCATGCTGGTCGGCGAGGACGGCCCCGACGAGCGCGGCGCGCGTCCCACCAACAATGCCCCCGACGTCTTCCAGCTCGCACGTCAGAATCCCGACGGCACGCCCGATTACCACGGCTGGCCGGATCGTTTCGGCTTCCTTGCGTCGAGCCAGGCGGTGTTCAACCCGGTCGGCGGCCCGAGCGACGACCTCTGCGTGTTCGACCCATCGGGTCCCAATAAATGCACGGCGGCGAGCCTCGCGCAGATACTCACCGAAGACGTACCCATTCGCGATGTGCTCGCCGGTCCGCCGCAGCCGGTGACGTCGCCTTTGGCGCTCGAGGCGGCCGATTCCTCGATCACCGGAATCGATTTCGCCCCGAGATCGTTCGCCGGCGGCCCGATCACACCTGGTGCGGCGCTCTACACGCTCGAGGGCGATTTCGGGTTCTCGGCGCCGAACGCGACGGAACCGGCACCTGAAGTCGGCCACGAGGTGAAGCTCATCAACTTCATCGCGAAGGGCAATCAATCGGTCGCGCTGCAGATCCAAAACTTTGCCCGCAACGTGTCCGGCGATCAGGCGTTCATCAGCGCGGATCATCCGTCCGGCTTCAATCGGCCGACGATCGTGCGATTCGGTCCCGACGATTGCGCTTACATCGCCGATTACGGGGCGGTGCGCGACAACGGCGAGGACACGCATTTCGTCGGCACCGGCAACGGACCGCTTCTGCAAATACCCGCAACGGGCGTGATCTGGAAGATCTGCAGGCAATAGCCGTCGGCGAGGGGACGAGGGCGCACTTCGCCGCCCTCGTGCCGTTCAATGAAGAAGGTCTGGCAAGGTGACAACGGAGGAACCACGACAGCCGCGAGGACTGACAGCCCGACTGGATGTGCTCGGGAGACGCCGCGACTCGTCGCGGCGTCTTCATCTTGCACGTCGATCCGCAGCCACAGCCCAAGCTGTGTTGCAACCGTTGGCCGCTTGACCGCATACGTCGGCGTCGCCAGACGCGGTCTCCAGTAATGAAAGGGCGGCCGCTCTACGGGAGGTACCGCTTCGCCCGCCGAACGACGCACGCGTCTTCGCCGGTGTTGGCGCCTATCGACTGGGGTTCGAGGCGAGGAACATGGCGCGCTGGGATGGGGAGATTCCGGTCGCAAATAGGGACGTGCTGTAAACGGCGCGCGAGGCTGCAGTAACTGAACTGCTCGCTGCCGTTCGAAGCGGGGATCGCATCGCGTTGTGCGTTGCCAACAAGCGTTTTGACCTGAAGGTCGACGAGACCATATCAAGTGCCGCATGGCATCGCGGTCGCCACCTTCGATGCCCGACTGCGGTTATGCTTGGCTGTACCGGAAGCATGTTGCGGGCACGGGAGGGGTGCGACTTCGATTTCTCGCCCTCAGCGCGTAACTTTCTTGCGTCATTCGAACCGGGCCGTCACGCATGGCCAACGGCTCGAGACAGAAAGCGACGCTGCATCAGGCGCCGGCATTTGATGCGTGACCGCCCGGGCCGCGAAGCCCGAGATCAGGCGCGGGAACCTTTGACTCCTTGACACTACAGGGGACGACCAAACACAATCGACTTAGCATGGTTCACCGAACTGGAAAGCGACCCGGTGCAAGAGGTCGACAAGACGGACCCAACGGAGAGACACCATGAAGAACTGCTTTGCCAGCATGTGCTGGAAAGGTTTGCGTGCAGGCTTCGTGATTGCCGGGATGACATTGGCCTGGGCTGGTGTCGCACACGCGCAGAGCGCCGCCAAGACGGCGGCGGACGCCGCCAAGAAGATCTGCGCCGGCAAGACGATCACCATCGTGTGGGAAGCCGGGCTGCAGTCGCTCGACCCGCTCAATTTCTCCGGCCCGCTGTGGGAGAAGGAGACCGGGTGCAAGATCAAGGTGGTCGAAGTGCCGACCGCCGAGATGTTCACCAAGATCATGCAGGACTATCGCGCCGGCTCGGGGGCGTACGACGCCTTGAACGTGGTTCCCTCGTGGATGCCGGACCTGGTGCAGGCGGGCGCGCTCGAGCAGCTCGACAATTACGTCGACAAGTACGGTTACCGCGCCGAGTTGCAAAAGATCGCGCCAACGTATCGCGACAACCAGATGAAGGTGAACGGGAAGATCTATGGCTTCCCGGATGACGGCGACGTGTTCATCATGTATTACCGCAAGGACATCTTCGCGCGCGACGATCTGAAGAAGGCGTTCCAGGCGAAGTACAACTACCCGCTAGCACCGCCGAAGACCTGGAAGCAGTTCGATGAGGTCGGCTCGTTCTTGACCGACAACCTGAAGAAGGAAGGCACCTATGGCGCGTCGTTCTTCCGCGAAGCGCCATACGCGATGCTCATGTTCCAAGAGCGTTTCCGTGTCGAAGGCGGCAAGTTCTTCGATGCGAACATGAAGGCCACGGTGAACAGCCCGATCGGCGTGCGCGTGTTCACCGAGATGCGCAACGAAAACCGCTTCATGCCGCCCGGCGTCGAGAAGTTCGGCTTCGTCGAGAACCTCGCGACGTTTCTCAAGGGTGAAAGCGCCATGACCATCTCGTGGCCGCCGTACGGCCGATTCGCGGCTGGATATCTCGGCAGCGAGAAAGCGCTCGACTGGGTGCCGAAGTCGACCATCGCGGGCAAAGTCGGTTATGCGCTCCCGCCGGGCGGCCATCCCCAGCTGGCTTTAGGCTTCGCACTGTCGGTCGCAACGCACAGCAAGAACAAGGAAGCTGCGTACCTGTTCATCCAGTGGCTCAACAGCGAGGAAATCAGCACCAAGCGCGTGCAGCTTCCCTACACGCTGCGCGACCCATTCCGCGACTCGCATTACACCGACCCGGTCTACCTGGGACTGTGGCCGGATGCGAAGGACTATCTCGCGGCGCTGAAGGCCGCTTCGCAGACCGGCCTGCTCGACTTGTCGTTGATCCAGACCGACACGTACGAGGAAGCGCTGCGCCAGGGCGTCGGCCGCCTGTGGGCCGGCGAGGATCCGAAGACGATCCTGGACGATGTCGCCAAGCAGTGGGACGCCACCACCGCCAAGATCGGGGTCGACAAGCAGAAGGCGGTGTACAACGCGTGGGCGGCGAAGTCCGGCGCGTACCCCAAGTAACACGCCTTGAGGAGAAATCGCTGGAATAGGAGCGTTGGCAGCGCTCCTATTTTTTTGCTTGTCACGGCGGATCCGAAGTGAGATCAGGGCAACGCGGAACCTTCCGCGAGCGCAACTTCAAGTACCTGCTGGTCGGGCCGGCGATCTTCGTGCTGCTGCTGATCGGCGTCTTTCCGCTGGTGTACCTGCTCATGGTGAGCTTTCAGGGCATCACCATGACCGAGACCAGCACCGATTTCATCGGCTTCGCGAACTACAGGCAGCTGTTCAGCGACGCGCGCCTGTGGCAGGCGCTGCTGCACACGGTGATCATCACGGCGATTGCGCTGCCGATCGAGCTGGTGTTGGGGCTCGCGATGGCGCAACTCTTCCTCGACCGCCTTCCCGGCCGGGCAATCTTCATCGCCTTGCTGGTACTGCCGGTGGTAGTCTCGCCGATCGTCTCCGGTGCCACTTGGGCGCTGCTCTTCAACCACCGGTTCGGGCCGATCAACCAGATCATTGGCTGGTTCATGGGCAGGGAGACGATCCTGCTTTGGACCATCAATCCAAACCTGGTCTATCCGGCAATCATCACAGCCGAGATCTGGCAATGGACCCCCTTCATGTTCCTGCTGCTTCTCGCTGCACTGGGCAGCGTCGATCGTTCGCAGATTGAAGCCGCGGCCATCGATGGCGCAGGGTGGTGGCGCACATTCTTCCGGATCGTGCTGCCCGCGATCGCCCCTGTGATGACGGTCGCCGTTCTGATTCGCGGCCTCGATCTGTTCCGCCTGTTCGATATCGTGTGGGCGCTCACGCAAGGCGGACCCGGCACGATGACCGAGACGATCTCCGTCTTCACCTATATCAAGGGCTTCCGGCAATTCGAAACGAGCTATACAGCCGCGGTGGCATTGCTCGTGATCGTGCTGCTTTCGACGCTGGTGATGTACTTGCTCAGGCGCGTGGAGTTGGCCCGATGACTCCGCTGGCCGGACGTCACAGGGTACGCCTCTGCCTGCGGCTGGTTGCAGCCGTTGCGCTCACGCTGATTTTCATGTTTCCCATCTACTGGCTGTACATGATCTCGTTCAAGACGGCCTCCGAGATCTACGCGTTTCCGCCCAAGTGGTACCCGAGCAGCTTCAACTTCGACACGTACCGGGTCCTGTTCAGGGATGGCGACGCGGCGACCGTGGGCAACAGCCTGATCGTCGCGTTCTGCAGCACGGCGCTTGCGATGTTCCTCGGCTTCATCTGCGCGTACAGTCTGGCGCGGTTCTCCACAGGCGGCAAGCATCTCGCGAACTGGATCATCTCCCAGCGCATGATCCCGCCCATCGCGGTCGTGTTCCCAATCTTTCTCCTGTACGTCTGGTTCGGCCTGGTGGACACGTACGTCGGCGTGATCCTCCTCTACACCGCGTTCAATCTGCCGTATGTGATCTGGATGATGCGCAGCTACATCCTCGACGTGCCGCGCGCGCTCGAGGAGTCAGCTTTGGTCGACGGATATACGCGTTGGCAGGTGCTCTGGAAGGTGCTTTTGCCGATGTGCCGCGCGGGACTGGCCGCCACGACGATCTTCACCTTCGTGTTCGCGTGGAACGACTTCATCTTTGCGCTCGTGCTCACGCGCACCGAAGTCGCCACTTACACGGTGCAGATCACGCACTACTTCGGCGGCCAGTCGAACTTCTGGGCCAAGATCTCGGCGATGTCCGTGCTTGGAACGCTGCCGATCTTCGTCGTGACGGCGTTCATGCAACGGTATTTCGTGCGCGGGATCTCGCTGGGCGCGGTGAAGGGATAGCGCGCAAGATGGCGGACCTGCGAATCAGCGCGTTGCATAAGTACTACGGCAACGTCCACGCCGTGCGCGGCATCGACCTTGAAATTCCCGCCGGTGAGTTCACCGTACTGGTCGGGCCATCCGGTTGCGGCAAGAGTACGCTGCTGCGCACCATCGCCGGACTGGAGGACGCGAACGAGGGCACGATCGAGATCGGCGGCCAGGTGGTCAATCATCTGCCGCCGCGCGAGCGGGACATCGCAATGGTGTTCCAGAACTACGCGCTGTATCCGTACATGAAGGTGTTCGACAACATCGCTTTCGGGCTGCGTTCGCGACACACGCCGAAGAACGAGATCGAGCCGCGCGTCAGGCGCGCGGCGCAGATGCTTGCCATTGATCACCTGCTCGACCGCTATCCGCGCGAGCTGTCCGGCGGCCAGCTGCAGCGCGTCGCGATCGGCCGCGCGGTGGTGCGCAGCGCGCGCCTGTATCTGTTCGACGAACCGCTCTCCAACCTTGATGCTCAGTTGCGCGACGAAATGCGCGGCGAGATCAAGCGCCTGCACCAGGAACTGGGCAAGACCATGATCTATGTCACCCATGATCAGGTCGAAGCCATGACCATGGCCGACCGCATCGTGCTGCTGCGCGACGGTATCATCGAGCAGGCCGGCGCGCCGCTGGAACTGTTCGAGCGCCCGGCGACCCGCTATGTCGCCGGTTTTCTCGGGTCGCCCGCGATGAACTTCATCGATGCAAACCTCGTGACGGCTGGCGACACGCTGGCACTGCGACTCAATGACGGCGCGGGCCTTGCGCTGCCGCAGCGGCGAACCGCCAATCTGCGTACCCGCGTAGATCGGCCGGTCGTGCTGGGCGTCAGGCCGGAACACATCGGGCCTGCGACACAGGGCGAGCGGCCCGGTCTTGCGCGCTACACGGCGATTATCGAGCTTCTGCAGCCCACTGGCTCGCGCACGTACGCCACGTTCGATCTCGGCGGCACCCGGGCAGTTGCCGAGTTACAGGCGCACGACGTCTCGACCATCAACCAGCAGATCGAACTTTCGATCGACATGAACCGGGTGGTACTGATCGACCCGGCGACGAACAGAGTGCTCTCCTAGAAGGTCACTCACGCAAATTGCGAAGGCCTGATCGAACCCCAATCGCAGCGCATTGCTCGAGGAGGAACGAATGACGACGCGCACGCTGAAAGAACGTGTACTGGCCGGCGAACGTGTGCTTGGCGCGATGATCCTGGAGTTCTTCGTCCCAGCCATGCCGCAGCTCGCGAAGGCGGCCGGCGCAGAGTTTCTGTTCCTCGACATGGAACACACCGGTGTCGGCATGGAGACGCTTAAGGGTCTGATCGCCGGTTGTCGCGGCATCGGCCTTGCGCCGATCGTGCGTGTGCCAGCGACGGAATACGATTTCATCGCCCGTGTGCTCGACATCGGAGCGCACGGCGTAATGGTTCCCATTGTCGAAACCCGGGAGCAGGCGGAGTTTATCGTCTCCTGCACGCGCTATCCGCCCGAGGGACGGCGTGGCGCCGCGTTCGGTGTCGCTCACGACGACTATCTGCCCGGCAGTCCGATCGAGAAGATCGAAGCGGCACATCGCCGCAACCTGGTCATCACGCAGATCGAGACGCCCAAGGGTGTGGAGAACGCCGCGGCCATTGCGGCGGTACCCAATGTCGACGTGCTGTGGGTCGGGCACTTCGATCTGACCAACTTCATGGGCATTCCCGGGCAGTTCGAGCATCCCGACTACCTCGCTGCCCTTGCAAAGGTGGTTGGTGCGGCGCATGCGCGCGGGAAGGGCGCAGGATTCATGGCTCTCGACGAACGCTGGGGCAAGGAATATCTGGAGCGCGGCTTCTCGATGATCGCCTACGGCATGGATTCGCAGGTCTATCAGCGCGCGCTCGCGCAGGGCATCTCCACATTGAAGCAGCGGTGAGAGCGATGAGCGTCTTCAAGGCGGGCCTCACGCGCGACCTGCTGACGGCTTCGGGCCAACCTTCGTTCGGCGCCGCGCCGCTCGAGATCCTCGTGGCCGCGAGGGACGACCTGCAATGGGAGTACATCGCCGAATCGGTATCCGAAATAACGCCCGACCAGGCAGCGCGTTATGACGCTATTTACGTCAATGCTCCAAAGGTAACGGCAGCATCGGTTGCGCGCTCCGACTGTCGGCTCCAACTGGTGGCGCGCCATGGAGTGGGATACGACTCGGTCGACGTTGCGGCGCTGACGCGCGCCGGAATCCTGCTTACGAATACGCCGGTCGCCGTCAGGCGGCCCGTGGCGACGATGGCGATCACCTACGTGCTCGCACTCGCGCAGAAGATGCTGATCAAGGATCGGCTCACGCGCAGTGGAAACTGGACGCAGCGCAATGAGCACATGGGGCGCGGCCTGACCAGCAGGACCCTGGGCATCGTCGGCGCGGGAGGCACCGGCCAGGAGCTGTTGCACGTCGTACGCAGCTTCGACATGCGCCTGCTCGTGGCAGATCCCTATGCGGATTCCAGGCGGATCGAGGCGCTCGGCGCCAAGCTGGTGCCGTTGCATGCCTTGCTGCACGAAGCCGACTTCGTCGTGCTGATGTGCCTGTTGAACGACGAAACGCACCACCTCATCAATGCCGAAGCGTTGGCATCGATGAAACCGACCGCGTACCTAGTGAACGTCGCCCGTGGTCCGGTAGTCGATGAGCCCGCGTTGATCAAGGCGCTTGAAGAGAAGCGGATCGCCGGCGCGGGCCTCGACGTTTTCGAGCAGGAGCCCGTTGCGCCCGACAATCCTCTGCTGAAGATGGAACACGTCATCGTCAGTCCGCATGCGCTGTGCTGGACCGACGAGAACTTCGGCGCGATTGCCACCGATGGCCTGACCAGCGTGGTCGATGTGGCGCGCGGCAGACGGCCGGCATATCTCGTCAATCCCGATGCGTTGCAGGCGCCGCGCTGGGCGCGTTTGCGCTGAACCGGCTCGTCAGGAGACGATCATGACACACGCTCAACCCGAACGCGCCATCACCCTGTGCGGCACCGACCAGCTCGAAGTCGTGGGGCGCGTCCTGCGCGCCGGGCCACTGGAGGTCGAGTTCGACAACGGCCAGTTGCGCTACCTCAAAGTCAACGGCGTCGAGGTTCTGCGCGCGATTGGTTTTCTGGTACGCGACGAGAATTGGGGTACTTACGCCCCCGCGATCAGCGACCTCAAGATCGACCAGCGCGCCGACGGATTCACGGTTTCCTTTCATGCCGTGTGCAAACGGCACGACCAGGAGATCGCATACGACGCGGCGATCGAAGGCACGCAGGAAGGCAATCTGACATTCGACGGCATCGCAATTCCCAGAACGCAATTCCTGACCGCACGCACCGGGTTCGTTGTCTTGCATCCGCTGCGCGGAGTCGCGGGTTGTCCGATGGAGGTCGAGCACGTCGACGGTAGCGTCGTATCCGGCAAGTTCCCCGAGCTGGTCGACCCGGTGCAACCGGTGCTGGACATTCGCTCGTTGACGCATGAAGTGGCGCCGGGCCTGAAGGCAACCGTGCGGATGGAAGGCGACACCTTCGAGATGGAGGACCACCGCAACTGGACCGACGCGTCGTTCAAGACGTACGTGCGCCCGCTCAGCCTGCCCTGGCCCTACCGGCTGCAAGCGGGCGAGCCTGTTGAACAGTCGATCCGGGTCATGCTGTCGGGACACGCCGGGCCAAAGCGGGCAGCAGGGGCGAGCGCAGCTATCGAAGTGAAGCTCGGCGAGGTGACGAACGAAACAGTCCCGCCGGTGGGACTGGGCATGCCAGCCGAGGAAATCGAGCATTCGCTGCGCCAAATCGACCTGCTGAAGCTTGCCGCGCCGCGTTTCCTGATGTGTCGTTTCGACCCGCGGTGCAAGCACGGCGTCGAAGAACTGAACGGCTATCGCAAGCTGTGCGAGCAGACGGGCGCCGACGCGGTGCTGGAAATCGTCGTGGAAAGCGTCGACGACCATGCGCGCGAGCTGCGTCAGCTGGGCGATCTGGTCGGACAGTCAGGTATCAAGCTCGCAGCTATTGCTGTCTGTCCGGCGGGCGATTTGAAGTCGGTGCTTCCCGGCGGAGCACGCCCGCCCGCGCCGCCGCTACCGGATCTCTATCAGGCCGCGCGGGACGCCTTTCCCGGCATCAAGCTTGGCGGCGGCATGTTCTCCTTCTTCACCGAACTCAATCGCAAGCGCGTTCCCGCGGAGTTGCTCGACTTCGTCCACAACACGACCTGCGGCATCGTGCATGCGGCCGATGATCGTTCGGTGATGGAAACGCTGGAGGCGCTGCCGTATCAAGTCACCACGGCTCGCTCGTTCATCGGCAGCACGGAATACCGAGTAGGTCCGAGTGGCATCGGTTGTCGCGACAACCCGCATGGCGCAACGTGGACACCCAATCCGGACAACGTCCGCATCTGCCTGACCAAGCTCGATCCGCGTCAGCGCGGACTCTTCGGCGCGGCCTGGACGCTCGGATACATCGCCACGCTCGCACGCTCGGGCGTGGATGCGATCGCGCTGGGCGCGGCCACCGGTCCACTCGGGATCATTTATCGCAAGGACGAGCACCGGCAGCCTTGGTACGATGCGCTCAAAGCTCCAGCAGTATTTCCGGCCTTCCATGCGGTCAGCGGTCTGGCGCACGCCGCGGGACAGAAGCTCGTAAACGCCGACTGCTCCGATTCGCAGAAGGTTCAGTGTTTCGCTCACCGGGGCGCAAAGGGCATCGCGCTGTGGGTTGCGAATCTGACCGCGGAAGATCAGGTCGTGAAACTCGAAGGTTTCAAGGGCGGCGCGACGTTTGTCCGCATGCTCGATGAGGCCAGCTTCGGCAAGGCCACCACTGATCCACAGGGCTTTCAGGCGACCTATTCGCCGTTGCAAGGCAAGACCGTGGCGCTCGCCAGTTATGCGGTCGCGTGCGTCTCGGTCAATGACTAGGCCCTCCGCGCACGCCTTTCAATTGATTCGAGCAATCAGGCAAGACGCCAGCGCCCGAACCTGATCTTCGGTCAGGATGATGCCTTCCTGAGCCACCGTCGCCGAGAGCGCCTTTAGCCGCTGCTGGAACGTCTGCAGGTCGTGCCGTAGCCAGATCGTGCGCACTCCTGCGGGTGAAACCGAGAGCGCGCGCTTCTTCAGCTCATTGGCAACGCGCGGCGCGACCGTGCACCAGCTCGCCGATCGCTCGTTGCAAGGGTTCAACAGCCTTCTCCATTGCGTCCTCATGGCCGCCACCCTCGATCAGCAGCAAGCGCTTGGGCGGCTGCGCGGCGGCGTAGAGGCGTTCGCTCATCTCGAAGGGGACTTCGCGATCCGCGCGTCCGTGCACCAGCACGATCGGCGCTTCGAGCCAGCCGATCTTGAGAAGTACATCGAAATGTTGGTCCAAAAACAAGTTCACTGGAATCCACCGGTATTCGCGGCGAGCCATATCGGTCATCGAAGTGAACGCGGAATCGAGCACGACAGCGCATGCGGGCCCCCGCCGCAGCCCGAGTTCCACCGCTATGGCGGCGCCTAAAGAATGACCATAAATGATGATTCTTCGAGGCTCGATACGTTGAACCTGAACGAGGAAGGTCCATGCCGACACGGCGTCTTCGTACACTTGGGCCTCGGACGGAAATGGTCCACTGCTTCGCCCATAACCGCGATAGTCAATTGCAAGAATGGGAAGCCGAAAGCTATGAAGCACCTGCAATCGGTGCAGCTCGCGCGCGAGATTGCCGTCGTTGCCGTGAAGATATAGCACCACCGCAGATTCCGTATCGGCGGACGGCAACCACCATGCTGAGAGCACTGAACCCTCGCCCAGGGGAATCGCGATCTGTACGAATTCGAGGCCGACGGCTGCGGGGGTCACATCGACGCGCGCGTCCGGGATGAAGATCAGTTGTCGCTGCGCATGCCATAGGTACATGCAAGCAGCGATGTAGCAGAGGGCGGCAACGCCGGCGATTGACGATAGAATTGGAATCGCGCGCAGCGTTCGCCCTCGGTGACCAAATCGAGGTGACATTTCGGCCGATCAATCAACGGCTCATTGCGACATGCAGTGTAGCGTTGTCGCCGTCCCTGTAGCTTGAAACGCCGTCAGTTATCTCGGTATCGAGGTCGACGACGCTCTGGAGATCGCGGAGCAGACGGAAGTTTAGCCTCGCCGAGTTGGTCGGAGATCAATTTTGATGGGTTCGTGCTCCAGCAGAAACTGGTAGCCTAGAAGCCCGAATCGGTATTCAAAGACCGTTGCACGCTGAGTATCCTTTGCTGGGGGAACTGACTGGGTTAAGGCAGTCCCTGCTCGAATATCACCAGCGCAGCAAACACCGCGTCAATCACTACGCTCCGGGCCCGGGCGCGCTCGACTGGGTGAACCAGCCTAATCCGTTCCGGGAGTTTCAGGGCACCGCGAAGATCAAGTCACCTCCGCTAGCGGATTCGCTGACTACCCGCTACAACGACTTGCGCCGCGGTCTGCTGCCGTTCCAGAGGACATTCGACCTCAATAGTCTGGCGATTCTGTTCGAGCTCTCGCTCGGGCTTTCCGCCTGGAAAACTTATGGCGGCATGCGCTGGGCGCTGCGCTGCAACCCCTCGAGCGGAAATCTGCATCCAACCGAGGGCTATCTCGTGTGCCCGCAAGTCCCCGGCTTGGCCGCAGGTGTCTATCACTATGTGAGTCGCGATCATATTCTCGAGCAACGCGCCGCCGTCGATGATCCGCGATGGACCGAAGTGTTTCGCGGCAATGGGATTTTGGTCGGCATCAGCTCGATCTACTGGCGCGAAGCATGGAAATACGGCATGCGCGCATGGCGCTACTGCCAGCATGACTGCGGCCATGCCATAGCCGCGGTGAGTTACGCCGCGGCCGCTCTCGGCTGGCAAACCCGATTGGTCTTGTCCGTCGCGGACGATGTCGTGGCCGGCTTGCTAGGGCTCGATCGCGCCGCTGACTTCGGAACCGCCGAAACGGAGGCGCCGGATGCTCTGCTGTGGGTCGGCGATCCGGATGCGCAGCCCGATCCTGCGCGGCTGCTTGAGCCCTTGCACATGGCGAATTGGCACGGTCGCGCCAATGAGTTGAGCCAAGCGCATGTGCTGTGGCCGGAAATCGATTCGATTCATCGCACCACCCACAAACCTTCTACGCCAGAGCGGCCGGCGCCGCTCCCGCTACCCCTCCAACCGCCTGACGCGCCCGCCATCGATCTGAGTTTTGCCGGAATTGCGCGACAACGTCGCAGCGCCGTGGATTTTGACGGTGCAACACATATCACTGCCAACGCTTTCTTCGCGATGCTCGATTGCTTGCTGAGGCGCCACGCCACTCCGCCGTGGAATGCGTTGCCCTCGGCTGTCCTGGTGCATGCCGCGGTGATGGTGCATCGTGTTGACGGGCTGCAGCCGGGTCTGTACATGTGCCTTCGAGATGCCGCGGCACTGCCAGACCTAAAGCGATCGATGCGTTCCGAATGGCTATGGCAGAAGATTGGACCGGAGCATCTGCCGGTATATCTGTTGCTGCCTTACGACTTGCGCGACGCGGCCAAGTTGATCTGCTGCCACCAGGATATCGGGGCCGATTCCTGTTTTGCGCTCGGCATGATTGCTAGGTTCGAAGCGGTGTGGTTTGAGCCCTGGCTTTACCGCCGCCTTTTCTGGGAATGCGGCATGCTAGGGCACGTCCTCTATCTCGAGGCCGAGGCCGCGGGCGTGCGGTCCACCGGAATCGGCTGCTTCTTCGATGACGAAATGCACGCGCTCCTTGGGATCGACGATCATTCCTGGCAAAGCCTGTATCACTTCACCCTGGGCGGCGCAGTGGACGATACCCGGTTAACCAGCTTGCCGCCGTACGAGTTTCAGCCTTGAAGCGCTTCGTTCGCTTGCGAACGCCGCTCGTCGTCCTACGCGCTCAGCACTTACTTCTTCGCACTGTGCTTCGAACGCCTCGCGTGAGGGACGGACTTCAAACGTCGTACTTTGTATCTGCGGCGCACGGTGTTCGAAGGTTATCCGAGACGCGTTCTGTGGGAAACTGCGATTGATCGAGCCGCTCCCCGAATTTTCACCGTCGCACGCCAAGCGAAGCGCCGGGTGTGTCGTGCGAAAGAAAAATGGAGCCCCGCACGTTCGCGGGCCGCTATCACTTCACCGTGATGAGACAGGTTGCGTGGGACCGGACGCGACCGGAGGCGCGATCGGCCACGGACGTAGTTCGTGACCGCCCGGATTTTCGACCTGACTCTCGTGCGATGAATCCAGCGATACCACCGCCGAAGTCGCGATCGGTTGATCGTTGTTACGCGCTTCGGCAATCTCGGACTTCCTGTTGCGCTTGCTCATGGTCTCCGCCTAATGCTACCGTTATGAGCGTTTGTAGGAGTGTTATTCGACGATGTCCCGGCGCTCCTGGGTGTCGGCCAGGAACTCAGCAATTGACATCTGGCACTCAGCCTCGTCGTAAACGTGCCCGGAACGCCGGCATCCCTGCATGGCCCAATTGCCGCCTTGGATACGTGCCGGATCGTGTACCGCATCCAGAGCATGCGGGTTCCTACGCGGGTGGTGCAACGCCATCTCCTGATTGACTTCCCTCAGTAACGTGTGTTTCATGATAGTCACCCGTCCAAAATCCTGTCCGTAAGACGTCACAAATCGACAATCGCATACTACGCGCCAATCGACATTGCTTGTCTGTGCGGGAACGTACATAAATGGCTCTGCGGCCCAAAGAACAAGCCCCACCGGCGGCCGTCCTGAGCGTGCCACCGGACAAGTTTGCGATTCATCTCGATGAACTTCGCAATACAGGACGCGGCGACGCCGCACTAACGTCGTTAGTAGATTTTCAATCAAGCGCCGATTGAGATACGACCGACCGCAGAAGCGACCGGGCGCAGCGGGCTGCCTCGCTCGCCGTACATCGTACTGAATACTTGGTACTTCGCGTGTGGTGCTGCGATCGCTGGGGCTGAGGGCGACACTTCGACGTCGTCTTGTACCGGGGGATTAGATTCCCGGCATGCCTACGAACCCTGGCAAGGATTTAATGCGATCAATCCAGCCGCGGACGCTGGGGTAGGCATCGAGAGGTATCTCACCTTCGGATGCCAGCGCGACATATGGGAAGCATCCGATATCCGCAATCGTCGGACGGTCGAGCGCCAGCCATTGATTCGCCGCGAGCCGCTGCTCGAGCACGTCAAGTCCCTTTCGTCCGAGAAGCTGCGCATCTTGGAGACTACCCGGAAACTTGAACTTGCAAATGAGTCGCGCTTTGCCAAGGCCATACAGCGTCTCGTTCTCCATCACGGCTAACCACTGCATAACTTCGGCCATTTCCGTTGCGTCGATGGTGAACCATCTTTCTCCACCGTACTTGCGCGCGAGATAGGCGAGTATTGCCATGGAGTCCCACACAACTGTACCGTCGTCGTCGAGCGTCGGAACCTGACCCCGAGGGTTGAGCTTGAGAAACCACGGCTCGCGCTGCTCGCCCTTCATCAGGTTGACCGTGACCAGCTCGTGCTTTACTCCCAAAAGAGACAGTAGCAAGCGCACCCGATAGCTGTTACCAGATAGTTCTACATCGTAGAGCTTCACGGTTCTCTTTCACCCATTGTCGTTGCGCTTGCCACCTTGTACATTTTACTGAATACTCGGCGCTCCGTAGTGGGTACTTCGAACGTCGCGAACAAGCGCGCCCAAAGTGCTGAGTACTTTGCCGCTGAGAACCTCGATCCTCGACGGTTCGAAAAGGCTCCCTAGTGTTCCGACCACGAACGAGGTGCTTCGTACTACGTCCTGGCTGTCCGCGATCGGTCGGCGAGCGTAGCTGACGGCAAAAAGCGGACACACGAATCGAACTAGTTAGGCGGTGTTCCCGGTGCCCTCTCGAAATGGCCGCGTGGTGAAGCCCCAGCCGCGGCACTGCCCGCCGGCCGATATGACTCCGCGAACTGCGATGTGAGAGCAGGCTCCTCGTAGAATACGACGAATAGGTGGAAGAGGATGAGCACCAGGAGTGCGTACTGGAGCAGAGACACGCTACCGAAGAGCCCGCGAAGCGTATTCCCTTCACGTACTCGGCTGAACTTGGGGTGCTGCTGAAGACGAAAACGGCCAATACTCGCGCACCGGGCGCTGGTATGCGCGAGCGGTGAGTACAGCGAATTACGGGGATGAATACTGCAGCATGCAGCCACTGAGGTAAGAGCGGAAAACCTCATCCGGTAGCTCGGCGTGGTATTCGATACCCTTCTCGGTCCAACCAACGACGGGCGGATTCTGGGGCGAGGCGCGCTGGCGAATCCAACACGTGCCGGCAGGTACCCGCCGCGACATTCCGTCACGGGTGACGACCACTACACCACCCGAACTACAGGCAGCGCGCCGTTCCACTCAGTGTCCCTTCGCATGTTTTAGGGCATCCATTGCAAGGACGCGTTTCGCGGCACCGCCGTAGGTGCTTCCTATTGGAAGACCCAATTGGTCGCACGTCATCCCTGGGAGGGGATTCCCACAGGCCGTAAGATTTGTAGCCATGTCTATTGAAGTGTTCCAGTCCCCGGTATCGAGCGACGCCAGGAACCGGTCGCGTACTGCGGCGGGCGCATACAGCGCGGTCATCGGTTCAAGTCGGAAAGTTCGTTGCCCAACGAGGTACTCAAGCCCCACGCCTGCTGCGTGACCGACACGAGGCCATCAACGGTGGCGATGGAGTGCCGCCGCCGTTTCTGATCATCCGCGCTCACGTTAGGCTCGTATTCTTTACACAGAATGCGTGCAGGAGGCACGTATACGGAACGTATCGATACTGTTTGCATATCTCTCCTTCATCTCGGCATGCGGAGATTCGTAGGCTGGCTCATTGAGATTCGGTGAATCGAGTATGCGCCGAATTGCCCATCTGCGCCGCCATTCAGTGAAATAAATCGCACGAGCGTGACGTTCGCCCGTTTCGCGTCAGTTCGTAAGTAGAATTTCGCAGCTGCGGTGGTTCGTTTCCCGACCTCGTTGCGCGAATTCGCTGGGGGTCAGGTGTCCCACATCACGCGCTCCATGCTGTCCGAGGCGAAGAAGGAGCTGCAACTGCAGCAGGCGATGGACGGTGGATTTCGCTCTTCACCGGCGAAGTCGAAGGCCGCTTCGATCAAGTGCTGCGCGACGCGATGAAGCGGACGATGCGGCCGCGCTACAACCTCGGATTCGCCCGCCGCTACGAAACGACTTTATCGCTTACGGGAAGAGGCTCGGGTTTCGCGACGTCCGCGGTTTCCGCGGATTCGGCTTTGCGCTGGCGCTTCGCTTCCTTTCGTTGCTTTTTCGCAAGTTCCTTCTGGCGCTTCGTAAAAGCATAGTTGGGACCGGGCAAGTTTGGATTCCTTATGACAGTAGACAGCACATTCAGAGACGATTCCGCTCAAGGGTGGCGCGAATCCCGCCGAGTGGCAAACTGATTACGGATGTGGCGCGCGGCATGTCCCCGCATCCAGTCCTGATTGGCGGCTCGTCGGTGCTCGGCGTATCCAAATGTGGTCGCACTGAACGTGATCACATGAAAGAAGCGCGCTGGCAATTGCAGCCGTCGAGCTATTGTTCGCTCACTGTGCGCGATCAGACAAGTCAGTCGACTTGGCTTTTCGACCCGACGCAGGCGGGGGAACGTAACCCGATACGCGGCACTGCAGCGCTTCGATGCGCTTGTCGTTATCGAAGCGGATCAGGTTGCACGTGATGATGTCTCCGCTGGCTGCAAGGGCGGCAAGCTGCTGACGCACCGTCGCGAGCGGCACTCCCGTTTCCTTGGCAATCTGCGAATCGAGCAACTGACCGTATTTCTTCAAGCACTCCAGAATTTCGTTCATGGTCGTCCCCCAGTAAAAAAATGGACCTATCCTTTCGTACCGCGCGCGTGCGCGTGTCCCCGACCCGCGTCCCGCTTCTGGCCAAGGCTCGCGGTGGTGCGGCGCGACTGCGGGTGCACGTCGCGCCCCCGATGCGCCGGGCCGCGCTTGTGTCTGCCGTTGGGCTCCGGAGCGTGCCGAGGCGTCTGATCCCGGCCGCGTCCGCGCTGCATGAATACCGGCTGCGCGATGGCATTCGCATCCGGCTCGAAGCCCGCGATCACCTCGCGGCGGATTGGTTTGCGCAGGAGTTGTTCGATGTCACGCAGAAACGCCTGCTCATCGACGCAGACGAGCGAGATCGCTTCACCGGTTGCCCCGGCGCGACCTGTCCGGCCAATGCGGTGCACATAGTCCTCAGGAACGTGGGGCAGATCGTAGTTGACGACGTGCGGAAGCTGGCTGATGTCGATGCCACGCGCCGCGATGTCAGTGGCCACCAGCACCCGGACGGCGCCGCCCTTGAATTCCGCCAGCGCCCGGGTGCGCAGGTTTTGGCTCTTGTTCCCATGGATCGCAAGCGCGCGGATCGCGTCGGCATTGAGACGGCGGGTGAGCTTGTCGGCGCCGTGCTTGGTCCTTGTGAAGACGAGCACCTGTCGCCAATCGTTGCGGCCGATCAGAGCAGTGAGGAGATCCGGCTTGCGGTCTCGATCGACCGGATATACGACCTGCTGGATCATCTCGACCGTTGCATCGCGTGGCGCCACTTCGATCATCGCTGGCCGATCAAGCAGCGTACCGGCCAGCGTCTTGATGGCTTCCGGGAATGTCGCGGAAAAGAGCAGGTTCTGCCGTTGTTTGGGTAGGAGCGCGAGCGCACGCTTGACATCGCGGATGAAACCCATGTCGAGCATCCGATCGGCCTCGTCGAGCACGAAGATCTCGATGTGAGAAAGGTCGACGTTGCGCTGGGCATGGTGGTCAAGGAGGCGCCCCGGCGTCGCTACCAGAATGTCGACGCCGCGCTTCAATTGTGCTGTTTGGGGATAAATGCCGACGCCGCCAAACACGGCCATCGACGAAAGTTTCATATGCCGCCCGTAGGCCCGCACGGAGGCTTCCACTTGCGCGGCTAGCTCGCGCGTCGGCGTGAGGATCAGCGCGCGCAGCGGCCGGCGCGAATTGCGTAAAGCGTTGCCCGCAGTTGGTGCGGAGTGCTTGGCGAGTCGGTGCAGCATCGGAAGCACGAAGCCCGCCGTCTTGCCAGTGCCGGTTTGCGCGCCAGCGAGGAGATCGCCCCCGGCGAGGATTGCAGGAATCGCCTGCCGTTGGATAGGAGTGGGTGTGGTGTAGCCCTGTTCGGTGACCGCGCGCACGAGCGCGTCGGACAATCCGAGCGAATGGAATGACATAACCGCCTTTATCTTGAGGCCGGCTCGTCGCCACAAACATACGTAGCGGCCAGTCGGAGCCGGCGAGATCAACCGAGGAAACAGCCGTCGGAAGAGTCGAATTGACTGCGGCTGGGGACTGGAGCAACGCCGCGGACGAATTGTATCACGTATATCACGTTATGCCTTGAACCACACGGACTGCGTGAGCTCGAGCCACGCATCGACGTAGTTAAGGTCTCTTGGTATGCAGCCAATCAAGCGCTTGCCGTGCCGGGCGCTTGCGTTTTCAAGATCACGAGTGTGGGCATTTTGCGCACCCCATCTCGCACACCTTGTTCGCTGCATCGCTCAGGCTCGCCAACTCCGCGGCCGACCAGTGCGTGCTAGGACGGCGGGAGATGGACGCTGTCGTTGGCTGCGCTTCAACAGTCGCGTCGTGATTCATTGGCTGGGTGGCGTGCCAGCGGTCTGGGTTTTCCCCTGCGCTAGTAGCCAGTCCAGGGCATCGCTCTCCGCATCAAAAATGTTGGCTGTAAGACCGAAGTCGGCAGCTACCTTTATTCCAAACTTCCCAGCACCAATATGTTCCGGGCGTGCCACGACCGCCACGATCACCGAACCTCTCGCTTCGCGCGCGCACTCCTCTGCGATCAGGAAGCGGTCGAGCACCGTCGGCGAAATCGAAGGTGAGAGGGCCGTCAGATCGACTAAGAGGTTCGGTATGTTCTTGCACCGGCAAAACGCAATCGCGTGCGTCATTGCTGCCACCACCTCAACGAGCGAGGTGATTTCGGGGGAACGAAACCGGCAGAACCCCTCAGCGGCTTCAAGATGGTGTGCGATATGCATTGCACGCTGTCGCGTTGCGCGTCTCTTGCTTCGTAAGTCGCTACAGCAGACCGCCGGGCAGGGTGATTGTCAATGGAATACTCGCGGGTTCCGACAGACGGATGACGCCCCGCATGAATGCAGGGGGCCGGACGCGCTGGAAGTCCCGCTAATCGAATCTTGGCCGCATCCGCGCTTCGCGTGGCATCGGCTATTCGCGCATCCAGCGCACCGGCCAGCGTTCGCCTTCGCGAATCGGCACGTGCGCCGTGCCGAGCGGGAGCTGCAGCCCAGCAGCGCCCGCCCAACGCACGCACCGGCAGCTGCGATCGGCTGGCTTGCTGGAGGAACATTGAAACTCCTTGCCAAACAACGCGCAGGAGTGTCAATCTCTATCAGGCCAAAGCGTGGCATTGTGGGATGCGCGTTTGACTGCACCGCAGCTCAAACGCGCCGAAAGCGTCGTATCTATCGCACACTGGGGAGGTCTCCATGTCGAATCGGCTCTTTCCGTTCGGATCATCGCGGGTTCTCGGTCGCCCGCGGGGGCTGCAGACGCATGTCGGTGCGTTTGTCGTCACGTGCGCGGCGTGGTTTCGCCGGCGGCGCGCCGATTGACGCGGCCAACTTCGGTTGCTCCCAGAATTGCGCAGACGTTCCCCTGGCCGCCGGGGGATCCTGCAAATCTACCTACACGTTCACACAGACGACGCTTGGCGCGCATTCCTCGAGCAATCGACATCAGCTCCGAAAGCTTCTCGATCACGATGTCGGGGACGGGCATCGGTGTCGACCTGAACTAGCATGGCTTGACCGGCTCCTGGTGCGAAGCCGCGACTGGCGGCCAGGGAGTCGAAGTCGAGGTGAATCCGGATTCGTCATCGGGAACGGGGTTGGTTTTCCTTAGCTGGTTTACTTACGCTACCGTCCTCGCTGGAGCAGACCACCAACGCTGGTATACCGCCCTGGGCCCGGCGCTGTCCGGACAACCCGACGCTGCACTGACGATCTATCCGAACACCGGGGGCAACTTCAATGCGCCGCCGGTCACCAATGCGCAGGCGGTCGGGAGCGCGACGTTGAGCTTTAATACCTGCACGAGCGGCCAACTGACGTACAGCTTCACCGACGGCACGAACCGCACCGGCACCATACGGTTGACGCGTCTCACCCAGAACGTGACCTGTTCCATAGCGACCCCGTATCCGACCAACGGGGAGTTCGCTCTTTCCGGGAACTGGTTTGGCGGCAGTGCAAGGTCGGGGCAAGGCTTCACGGTCGACGTCAACTTGGTCCGCGTCGGCACGGCGCCCCCGGGCTGTACGTCGTAAAATCAATTCGCGAGCTTACCCGCTGACTAGCCATTGGCGTTCTAGTTCTGGACCGTGGGTGCCATTGTTGATGCGCTACGCGTGGTTGAGGCGATACCATCGTGGCAATGGCTTTGTGAGCCCACTTGTCGTGTCATTCCCGAACGATTCGCATGAGCAGCGCCCCCGTCTTTGACGCGATCGTCGTCGGCACCGGGCAGGCCGGTCCCTCCCTCGCCGCGCGGCTTTCCGCTGCAGGCTGGAGAGTCGCAGTCGTCGAAGAGAACCGGTTCGGCGGGACGTGCGTCAACAACGGCTGCACGCCGACCAAAGCGATGATCGCCAGCGCGTATGCCGCACGCACAGCCGCACGAGCGGTCGACTATGGCGTCGTGCTGGACACCGGGCCGCGCGTGGACATGAAGCGCGTGAAGGCGCGCAAGGACGAGATCGTCGGTAACTCGAGCCGCAGCATCGAGCAGTGGATGGCAGGACTGAAAGGCGTCACCGTCTATCCGGGGCATGCTCGCTTCGTCGGGCGAACGGAGCTTGCGGTCGGCTTGCAGCGACTGCAGGCGGACAGCATCTTTCTCAATGTCGGCGGTCGTCCCTCTGAACCCGCCATACCGGGGGTGGATGAGGTTTCCTACCTGACGAACGTCACGATGATGGACCTCGACATCGTCCCGCCGCACCTCGTCGTCGTTGGTGGCAGCTACGTCGGTCTGGAATTCGCGCAGATGTTCCGACGCTTCGGCAGCCGTGTGACGGTGGTGGAGACGGGACCCCGCGTTGTCGCGCGTGAGGACGAGGACGTCTCGCTGGAGATTCAGAAATTCCTGGGCGAGGAGGGCATCGCGCTGCGTCTCGGCGCGGAGTGCATCAGCGTGCGAAAGGAGGCCGATGGCGTGTCGGTCGGCGTGAGCTGCAAGGCAGGGTCGCCTCGCGAGCGGGGCACGCATTTGCTGCTCGCCGTCGGCCGCGTGCCGAACACCGACGATCTCGCGCTGGACGCGGCCGGCGTTGCCGTCGACAAGCGCGGTTATATCGAGGTCGACGAAGGGCTGCGCACGACAAATCCGCGGGTGTGGGCACTCGGTGACTGCAACGGCAAGGGTGCCTTCACTCATACCGCCTACAACGATTACGAAATCGTCGCGGATAACCTGCTTGCCAACGCCGGACGCAAGTACACCGATCGCGTGCCGGTGTACGCGCTCTACACGGACCCGCCGCTGGGGCGCGTCGGCATGAGTGAGGCGGAGATCAGAAAAAGCGGCTTGAAGGCCCTCGTTGGAAAACGGCCCATGTCACGGGTCGCGCGAGCGATCGAAAAGGGAGAAACCAACGGCTTCCTCAAGATCCACGTCGAGCAGGGATCGAAGCGGATCCTCGGCGCCGCACTCCTTGGCAGCGGTGCCGACGAGTCGGTCCATTCGATGCTGGATGCGGTGTACTCGAAGCTGCCGTACCCGGAATTCCAGCGCCGCGTGCGCATCCACCCTACCGTGAGCGAGCTCTTGCCCACGGTACTGGAGAGTTTATCGCCGCTCTGAGAACCGGTCGCGGCTCCTTGTCCTGCCGGTCTCGCCAATCAAACAAGGGCTTGCAGCGATGTAGACCCTTTGTCTTCGACCACATTCCGCTACGGGGCGGGCAGCCGATAATCCCTGAACTTTTCTCGCAGTGTCTTCTTCGACAGCTTGCCCGTCGCCGTGTGCGGAAGCTCCTCGACGAACACGACGTCGTCCGGCGTGCACCACTTCGCGATCTTGCCATCGTAGAAGCGCAGCAAGTCCTCGCGCGTGACGGCCGCATTCTCGCGCTTGACGGCGATCAGCAGCGGCCGCTCACCCCATTTGGGATGTGAAACGCCGATCACCGCGGCCTCGACCACCGACGGATGGCCGACCGCGATGTTCTCGAGCTCGATCGAGCTGATCCACTCGCCGCCGGACTTGATGACGTCCTTCGAGCGGTCGGTGATCGTCAGGTAGCCGTCCTCGTCGATCGCGCCGACATCGCCGGTCGGAAACCAGCCGTCCCTGGACAGCGGGCTCGCCGCGTCGTTCTTGAAGTAATCGCGCACCACCCACGGCCCGCGAACCATGACGTCGCCCGCGGAGACGCCGTCGCGCGGCAATTCGTTGCCCGCTGCGTCGACGGCCTTCATCTCGACGCCATAAAGCGGCCGACCCTGCTTCAGCGCCAGCGCCATCCGCTCATCCGGATTCCAGTCGCGATGTTTGCCCTTCGGCGCCCCGATTGTGCCGACCGGGCTCATCTCGGTCATGCCCCAGCCGTGCCGGACCCGCACGCCGAAGTCGTTGCGCAGCGTCTTCATCATCGCTTCCGGACATGCCGAGCCGCCGATTGTCGTGCTCTTGAAGGTCGTGAACTTGAGATCGTTCTGCTTCATGTAGTTGATGATGCCGAGCCACACCGTGGGCACGCCGGCGGACGTCTCGACCCGTTCGGCCTCGAAGAGCTCGTAAAGACTCTTGCCGTCGAGCCCGGCTCCGGGAAATACGAGCTTTGCACCGACGATGGGCGCCGAATACGGGATGCCCCAGGCGTTGACGTGGAACATGGGAACGATCGGCAGCACGACGCTCTGCGCCGAGTAGTTCTTGGAGTCGGGCATGCAACAGGCCATCGCGTGCAGCACCGTGGAGCGATGGGAAAACAGCGCCCCCTTCGGATTGCCGGTTGTCCCCGAGGTGTAACAGAGCGTGGAAGCGGTGTTCTCGTCGAATTCCGGCCATTCGTAATCGTCGGACTCGGTAGTAATCCGCTCTTCGTAACAGAGCAGGTTCGGCAGGGATGTCGACGTCGGCATATGCGCCCGGTCGGTCATCGCAATCCACGACGTGACGTTCGGGCAGTGCGGCGCGAGCTTCTCGACCAGTGGCACGAACGTCAGGTCGAAGCAGACGGCGCGGTCGCCGGCGTGGTTGACGATGTAGACGAGCTGATCGTGAAAGAGGCGCGGGTTGATCGTATGGATGACCGCACCCATGCCGGACACCGCATAGTAGAGCTCGAAATGCCGGAAGCCGTTCCAGGCCAGCGTGCCGACACGGTCGCCGCCGCCGATGCGTAGCCGCCGCAGCACATTGGCGAGCCGGCGTGCGCGCGTATGGGCGTCACGATAGGTGTATCGGTGGATCGGGCCCTCGATCGTCCGCGACACGATCTCGGCGTCGCCGTGACAGCGGTCGGCATGCCTGATGATCGACGAGATCATCAGCGGCCAGTTCATCATCAAGCCTTGCACGGGCTCCTCCGGATGTCTTGTGGTTGTCGATCGTGCTGCACTGCGGCATGGCGCGACGGCTTGTAACCGTGCACCCGTCTCGCTAGCATCCTCATGTAACGACCCGGCCCGGCCCAAGTCCGGCGCACGGAACCCCTACGCCAACAGGAGGAGCCATGAGCGGATCCACGCGTTACGTCGTCGGGCTGGGCGTCACGATTGCGTGCCTTGCCGGCCCGGCGTCGGCGGACGTCAAGATCGCCTTCATCGATCCGCTGTCCGGCGGAGGCGCCGCCACCGGCATTCTGGCGCAGAAAACGCACCAGTTCTACATCGACGCGATCAATGCGGGCGGCGGCCTCAACGGCGAGAAGCTTGAGCTTTTGTCTTTCGACAACAAGGTGAACCCGCAGGAATCGCTGATCCAGCTCAAGCGCGCACTCGACGACGGCGCGCGCTACGTCGTGCAGGGCAACGGCAGCTCGGTCGCGCTCGCGATCACCGACGCGGTGCTGAAGTACAACGAGCGTAACCCGGGCAAGGAGGTCGTGTTCCTGAACTACGCGGCCGTCGATCCGGCGCTGACGAACGAAAAGTGCAATTTCTGGCATTTTCGCTTCGACGCCGATGCCGACATGAAGATGGCGGCGATGACTGACGTGATTGCCAAGGACAAGAAGATCCGGAAGGTCTACCTGATCAACCAGGATTACTCGTTCGGCAAGGCGGTCGCCGTCGCCGCGAACAAGATGCTCAAGGAGAAGCGACCCGACATCCAGGTCGTCGGCGACGAGCTGCATCCGCTGCAAAAGGTCAACGACTTCTCCCCGTACGTCGCCAAGATCAAGGCGGCGGGCGCCGATACGGTGATCACCGGCAACTGGAGCAACGACATGGTGCTGCTGATCAAGGCGGGCAAGGACGCAGGCCTCAAGGTGGAATGGGAAACGTACTACGGCGGGAGCCCGGGCGCGGTGACGGCCATCGGCGAAGCGGGCGTCGACGCGCTCAAGCAGGTCTCCGAATGGCATCGCAACGCGACGCCCGAGCTCGATGCGACGGTGGCGGCGTTCACCAGGAAGTATCCGGGCAAGGAGAACGAGTACACGTACTGGCGCGCGAAGACGATGTGGGAGATGTTCGCGGCCGCGGCGAAAAAGGCCGGCTCGAACGACCCCGTCAAGGTCGCGCGCGCGCTCGAAGGCATGAAGATGCAGACGTCGCTCGGTGACGTCGAGATGCGCGCCGACAACCACCAGGTCCTGCAGCCGCTGTTTGTATCCACACTCGCCAGGGGTGTGAAGTACGACAGCGAGGACTCCGGACTCGGATGGAAGACCGATGCCAAGGTCGACGCCAAGGCGACCGCGTTGCCGACGACCTGCAAGATGGAGCGGCCGAAATAGGCGACGGTCCTTAGTCTCCGACGCTCCGGCCGCCGCACGAGGCAGCAGGGCCCGATGCTGGAGCTCGTCACCGTCTCGCTGTTGAACGGGGTCGTCTACGGCCTGCTGCTCTTCATGCTGTCGAGCGGTCTCACGCTCATCTTCAGCATGATGGGCGTGCTCAACTTCGCGCACGCCGCCGTGTTCATGCTGGGCGCCTACCTGTCTTTCCAGTTCGGCCGCTGGGTAGGCTTCTGGCCGGCACTCGTCATTGCACCGCTCGCTTGCGCGCTGGTCGGCGCGGCCATCGAGCGCTACGGCCTGCGCCGCGTGCATCCGAACGGCCACGTCGCCGAGATCCTGTTCACGTTCGGCCTCGCGTACGTGATCGAAGAGGTCGTGACGATGATGTGGGGCCGCAACGCGGTCGCCAACAACGTGCCGGCCGTCATCGACTTTCCGCTGTTCACGATCTTCGGTAGCACATTCCCGGCATACAAGGGGCTGATGATGGCGATTTCGATCGCGATGTTCGTCTTCCTCTACGTGGCGCTCAAGAAGACGCGCATAGGACTCGTGATCCAGGCGGCACTGACGCATCCGAAAATGGTAAGCGCGCTGGGTCACGACGTGCCAGGCGTGTTCGTGCTGGTCTTCGCGGTCGGCAGCGGGCTCGCGGGACTCGCCGGCGTGATCGGCGGCTTCATGTTGTTGACGCAGCCAACCCTCGCGCACGCGATCGGGCCGATCGTGTTCGTCGTCGTCGTGGTCGGTGGACTGGGCTCGCTGTCCGGCGCGCTGATCGCGTCGATGCTGATCGGCATCCTGCAGACGTTCGCGGTCGCGGTCGACTATTCGCTGCTCGACCTGCTGCGCGCGCTCGGCGTTGCCGTGTCGCGCACGTCGCTGTTGCACGAAGCGCTCGCCGTCAAGCTGGCCACGGCGGCGCCGATCGTGCCGTACCTGCTGCTCGTGCTGATGCTGATCGTGCGCCCCCGCGGACTGCTCGGGACGCGTGACGTATGAATAGTACGACTGCGACAGCGATGCGGCCGGTCGTTGCGACATCATGGCTCGGCAGCAGGCGCGGGTTCGTGGCCGTCGGGATCGTGCTCGTGCTCCTGCCGCACGTTCCCGGCCTCGACACGGACTTCGGACGCTCGTTGCTGACGCAGATGGCGATCGCCGCGGTGTTTTCTTTGTCCTTCAACCTGCTGTACGGCCAGACGGGCTTGCTGTCGTTCGGGCACGCCGTCTACTTCGGTCTCGGGGCATACGCCGCAATCATCGCGATGCGCGCGATCAACCAGGGTCTGCCGCTGCCAATCGTCGTCGTACCTGTCGCCGGCGGGCTTGGCGGCCTTGTCGCAGGCGTTGCGTTCGGCGCCGTGACGACGCGCAAGGCGGGAACGATCTTCGCGTTGATCTCGCTCGGCGTGGGCGAGCTTGTCTATGCCGCGACGTTCATGCTGCCGGGGTTGTTCGGCGGCGAGGAAGGCATCACCGCCAGCCGCACGCGCGCCGCGATCGACCTGGGGTTTCCGCTGCGCACGCAGCTTTCCGTGTACTACGCCGTCGTCGTCTGGGCAGTGTTCGCGGCGCTGGCCATGTATGCCTTCACCCGAACGCCGGTTGGCCGGATGTGCAACGCGGTGCGCGACAATCCCGAGCGTGCCGAGTTCGTCGGGTACAGCACGCAAGGCGTACGTTTCGTCGCGTTCGCGGCGGCGGGGCTGTTCGCGGGCATCGCCGGCGGGCTGCACGCGATCAACTACGAGATCGTTGCGGCGGACGCCGTCAGCGCGCAATGGTCCGGCACGGTGCTGATCATGGCGTACATCGGCGGCGCCGCGCATTTCATCGGTCCCGTGCTGGGCGCCGTCGTCATCACGTGGCTGCAGAGCAGCCTGTCCGGGTATACGTCGGCGTGGCTCCTGTACCTCGGGTTGTTCTTCATTGCGATGATCCTGTTTGCTCCCTCGGGAATTGCAGGACTCTTCGTGCGGCATGGGTCGATCGTGCGCACGCGCGCATTCGCCGACGTGCTTCGCGCATATGCGCTAGCGCTGGTGCCGCTTGCCTTCATCGCGTCGGGCTTGGTGCTGCTGGTCGAGATGAGCTACCGCCTCGCCACGCAGCCGGAGCTCGGCAGCCGGATGCGCCTTTTGTGGACCAGCGTCGACGCGGCCACGGCGTGGCCGTGGATCGCCGCCCTCGTGGCGCTGGTTGGCGGCTTCCTGCTGTTCCGCGTGACCTGTCGGCCGGTCGCGGCGGCGTGGGATCGCGCAGCCGCGGAGGCTGCGGCGCGATGACTGGGGCGGCCGCACTTTCGCTCGTCGGCGTGGAGAAGCGCTTCGGGAAGACGCGGATCATCCGCGGCGTCTCGCTCGAGATTCCGTGCGGCGAGCGGCACGCGATCATCGGGCCCAACGGCGCCGGCAAGTCGACGCTGTTCAACCTGATCAGCGGCCGCTTCGCGCCCACCCGCGGCTCGATCCTGCTCGATGGCACGAACATCGCAGGTGCACGTCCTTACGCCATCAACCGCCGCGGCCTGTCGCGCAGCTTCCAGGTGACCAACATCTTTCCGCGGCTGTCGGTATTCGAGAATCTGCGCTGTGCCGTGCTGTGGTCGCTCGGCTATGGCTATTGTTTCTGGCGCAATGCGGACGCGCTTGCCGACGCGCGCGACGGCGCGACGGCCACGCTCGAGGAAATCGGCCTCGCGCCGCGTCGCGACGTTCCTGCGGGTGTACTGACCTACGCCGAGCAGCGGGCTCTCGAGATCGGCATCACCATCGCGGGCGGCGCGAGGACGATTTTGCTTGACGAGCCTACCGCCGGCATGAGCCGCGGCGAGGCCGACAAGGCGGTTGCACTGATCCGCCGCATCTCGGAGCACCGCACGCTCGTGATGGTCGAGCACGACATGAGCGTCGTGTTCGGCCTGGCCGACCGCATCTCCGTGCTCGTCTACGGCGAGATCATCGCCACCGACACGCCTGCACGCATCCACGCCAACGAGGCGGTGCAAACCGCCTACCTCGGGAGTGCGCCGGATGCTTGAGGTCGACGACGTCCATGCCTACTACGGCAAGAGTCACATTCTGCAGGGCGTCAGCTTCCGCGTCGGCGAGGGCGAGATCGTGGGCCTCCTCGGCCGCAACGGGGCGGGCCGCTCGACCGCGGTGAAGACGATCATGGGGCTGGTGCCGCCGGTCGGACGGATCTCGTTTCGCGGCGAGCGCATCGACGGCCTCGCGCCGCATCGGATCGCGAGACGCGGGCTGGGGTACGTGCCGGAGGATCGCGAGATCTTTCCCTCGCTTACCGTGCGCGAGAACCTGCTGCTTGGCATGAAGACCCCGCACGGGTCGTCGCGCTGGACGCTGGACGACGTCTGCGCGCACTTTCCGATGCTGCGCCACCGGATCGACGCTCCCGGCGGTGTGTTGTCGGGAGGGGAGCAGCAGATGCTGACGATATGCCGCACGCTGATGGGCGATCCCGCGCTGATCATGGTCGACGAGCCGACCGAAGGGCTCGCGCCGCAGATCGTCGAGCGTGTGCGCGAGCTGCTCGAGCGGATCGCCGCGCGCGGCGTGGCCATTCTGCTGATCGAGCAGAAGCTCACGATCGCGCTCGCCATCGCGCATCGCCTCTACGTGATGGGGCATGGCAGGATCGTGTTCGAAGGCATGCCGGAGGACTTGCGCAACAATGACGGCGTGCGCAAGGAGTGGCTCGAAGTCTGACCGGAGGCAGTTATGAGCGCCCGCTACGAACAGATCGGCCGCGTGGCTGTCGTCACGCTCGACAACCCGCCTGTCAACGGGCTGGCACATGACACGCGCAGCGCCATCGTCGAAGGCGTCGACCGCGCGAACACCGACGAAACGTGCGACGCGATCGTGCTCACGGGCGCGGGCAAGACATTCTCCGGCGGCGCCGACATCCGCGAGTTCAACACGCCGAAGGCCAGCGCCGAGCCCGCACTGCGCTCGGTGATTCGCGCGCTGGAAGACAGCGTGAAGCCGGTCGTCGCGGCGATCAACGGTGTCTGCATGGGCGGCGGGCTCGAGCTCGCGATGGGGTGCCACTATCGCATCGCCAACGGTGCGGCGACGATTGCACTGCCGGAAGTGAAGCTCGGACTCCTGCCGGGCGCCGGCGGTACGCAGCGCCTGCCGCGGGCCATCGGCGTCGAGGCAGCGCTCAACATGATCGTGACGGGCGCGAGCGCGCAGGCGGGCACGCTGCGCGGCACCGGGTTGTGGGACGAAGTTGTCGACGACGACGTGGTCGCTGCGGCCGTCGCGTTCGCGGGCAGGGTGGTCACGGAGAAGCGGCCGCGCAAGCGGCTGCGCGACGACAAGCTCGAATATCCGAATGCGGAAGCGTACTTCCAGTTCGCGCGCAATAGCGTCGCTGCCGCTGCGAAACATTTTCCGGCACCACGCAAGTGCGTCGATGCGGTCGCGGCTGCGGTGTCGATGCCGTTCGAAGAAGGGTCGCGTCGTGAACGGGAACTCTTCAGCGAGCTCCTGCAGACGACCGAGTCGCGCGCGCTCCGCCATGCGTTCTTCGCCGAGCGCGCGGCGGGCAAGATTGCGGACGTGCCGGACGGGACGCCCACACGCACGATCGAGCGCATCGCGGTCATCGGCGCCGGCACGATGGGCGGCGGCATTGCGATGAACTTCCTGTCGGCCGGCATGCGGGTGGCACTGCTCGAGTCGGACGTGGCCGCACTTGGCAGGGGCGTGGCGCGGATCCGCGAGAACTACGAGGCGTCGGCGGCGAAGGGTCGATTGACGCGAGAACAGGTCGACCAATGCATGTCGCGGCTAACCTCGACGCTTCGTTACGACGACGTCGGCGATGCCGATCTCGTGATCGAAGCGGTGTTCGAGGACATGGCGATCAAGCAGGCGGTGTTTCGCAGGCTGGACGAAGCGGCGAAGCCCGACGCAATCCTCGCCACGAACACGTCGACGCTCGACGTGAACGCGATCGCGGCGGCGACGATGCGCCCTCAGGACGTCGTCGGCATGCACTTCTTCAGCCCGGCGAATGTGATGAAGCTGCTGGAAGTTGTGCGTGGTGCTGCGACCGCGCCCGATGTCCTGACGACCGTCATGCAGGTTGCCAAGCGCATCGGCAAGACGGCCGTCGTGTCCGGCGTGTGCGACGGCTTCATCGGCAACCGCATGGTTGAGCAATACCTGCGGCAGGCGATGTTCCTGGTCGACGAGGGTGCGTCGCCCGCGCAGGTGGACGCCGCGCTGGAGAAGTTCGGCATGGCGATGGGACCGTTTCGCATGAGCGACCTCGCGGGCAACGACGTCGGCTGGCGCATCCGGCAGCGCCGCTACGTCGAGAAGCCGGCGTTGCGCTACTCGCGCATCGCCGACCGGCTGTGCGAGCAGGGGCGTTTCGGGCAAAAGACCGGCGCCGGCTGGTATCGCTATGCGCCAGGCCGGCGCGACGCGCTGCCCGATCCGGCCGTCGACGCGATCATCGACGCGTACCGGAAGGAGATCGGGTCGACGCCCCGCAAGATCGCAGCGGACGAGATCGTCGACCGCTGCATCTTTGCGCTCGTGAACGAGGGCGCGCGCATTCTGGAGGATGGCATCGCCCAGCGCGCGTCGGACATCGACGTCGTGTATCTCGCAGGCTATGGATTTCCACCGTGGCGCGGCGGCCCGATGCTGTATGCCGATATCAGCGGCCTTTACAACGTCGCCCGGCGGATGCAGCAGTTCGCCGCGTTGCCGGGCGCAGACGCCGCATTCTGGACGCCGGCGCCGCTGCTCGCGCGGCTCGCCGCCGAGGGCAAGACGTTCACCGCCTGAGGACACTCCGATGACCAATGCCGTAATCGTTTCCACGGCCCGCACCGGCCTCGCCAGGAGCTGGCGTGGCGCGTTCAACATGACCCACGGCGCCACGATGGGCGGGCATGCCGTGCAACATGCCGTTGCGCGTGCCAAGCTCGCGCCGGAAGAAATCGACGATGTGCTGATGGGATGTGCGTTGCCCGAAGGCGCGACCGGCGCCAACATCGCGCGGCAGATCGCGTTGCGTGCGGGCTGCCCGGTCACCGTTCCCGGCGCAACCGTCAATCGCTTCTGCTCGTCGGGTCTGCAGACGATCGTGCTGGCGGCGCAGCGCATCGTGGCCGGCGAGGCGGATGCCATCGTCGCGGGCGGGGTCGAGTCGATTTCCTGCGTACAGAACGAGCAGAACAGGCACATGATCCGCGAGCCCTGGCTCGTTGTGCACAAGCCGGCGATCTACTGGACGATGCTCGAGACTGCGGAGACGGTCGCTGCGCGTTACCACATTCCGCGCGAGCGCCAGGACGAGTACGGTGTGCAGAGCCAGCAACGCGCTGCCGCCGGTGCGGCCGCAGGCAGGTTCGACGACGAGATCGTGCCGATGACGGTGACGATGGGTGTCGCGGACAAGGCGACGTCGCGTATCTTCACCGAGGAAGTGACGATCGCCGCCGACGAAGGCATCCGTGCCGACACGACGTACGAAGGCGTGGCGAAGATCAAGTCGGCGCTGCCGGGGGGCACGGTTGCTGCGGGCAACGCAAGCCAGTTTTCGGACGGCGCCGCCGCATGCGTCGTCATGAGCGAAAAGGCGGCCGCGGTGCGCGGGCTGCAACCGTTGGGACGCTTCCTCGCCTTCGCCGTTGCCGGCTGCGAGCCCGACGAAATGGGCGTCGGCCCCGTGTTCGCGGTGCGCAAGCTGTTCGCCAGGACCGGCCTTGGCGTCGACGCCATCGATCTCTGGGAGTTGAACGAAGCGTTCGCCGTGCAGGTGATCTATTGTCGCGACACGCTCGGCATTCCGAACGACCGGCTCAACGTCGACGGCGGCGCGATCGCCGTCGGACATCCCTACGGCGTGTCGGGGGCAAGGCTCACCGGCCACGCGCTGATCGAGGGCCGTCGCCGCGCCGCAAAGCGTGTTGTCGTCACGATGTGCATCGGCGGCGGCATGGGCGCCGCCGGCCTGTTCGAGGTGCTCTGAGCGCGGTCGGGTTTACGAAATCCGCACCAGTTGCTTACCGAAGTTCTCGCCCTTGAGCAGGCCGATCAGCGCGCGTGGCGCGTTGTCGAGTCCATCGACGATCGATTCACGATACTTGAGCTTGCCTTCGGCAATATGGCGCGCGAGTGGCGCAAGGGCTTCGCCGTAGCGGTCCTTCCAGTCGAACACGATCATCCCTTGCATGCGGATGCGGTTGACGAGAATCGAGCGCAGGCGCCGGTGCGGGTAGGGCTCGGGGAGGCTGTACTCGGCGATCAATCCGCACACGACGATGCGCGAGTGACCATTCATTAGGCGAAGCACGGTGTCGAGCACGTCGCCGCCGACGTTCTCGAAGTCCACGTCGATGCCGTCGGGGCACGCCGCCTGCAGATCGTCGTAGAGGCGGCCCGAGCGATGATCGACGCAGGCATCGAAGCCGAGCTCGTTCACCACGTAATCGCACTTTGCCTTGCCGCCTGCGATACCGACGACGCGGCAGCCCGCGATCTTCGCGAGCTGGCCGGCCACACTGCCCACCGCGCCCGACGCGGCCGACACGACCACCGTCTCGCCGGCTTGCGGCTGCCCGATCTCTTTCAAGCCGAACCACGCGGTGATGCCGGGCATCCCGAGGATGCCGAGGTAATACGACGACGGCGCGCGTTGTGCATCGATCGTCACGAGATCGTCGCCGCGCGCGACCCCGTGGCTCTGCCAGCCGAGTGGCGTGAGCACCCTGTCGCCCGGCTTGAATCGCGCATCGCGCGACTCGAGCACTTCGCCGACGGTCTGGCCCGTCATCGGCTCGTCGAGCTTCGCGGGCGGCACATACGATTTCGCGTCGCTCATCCGGCCTCGCATGTACGGGTCGAGCGAGAGCCATTCGTTTCGGACCAGCACTTCGCCTTCGTGGGGCGCGCGCAGCGGCGTGTCGACGATGCGGAAGTTCTGTTCGGTGACCGCACCCTGCGGCCGGCTGGCGAGCAGCACCTGGCGATTCTGGATCATGTCAGTGATGAAGCGCGGCGAGGCGAGCGAGGTGGTGGTCGGCGTCGCCGAACTGCTGCGCAAGCGCCGTCAGCCTGCGGAACGTGTGGCTGATCTTGAGCTCCTCGCTCATTCCCATGCCTCCGTGCATCTGAACGGACTCCTGGCTGACGCGACGGCAGGCGTCGGCGATCCGCACCTTGGCAGCCGAGATCACCCGTGCACGGGTCGGGGGACTCTGTTGCGAATCGACTGCAGCGCAGGCAAGGCTCGCCATCGACTTCACCTGCTCGAGCTCGATCGCGAGGTCGACCATGCGGTGCTGGAGCGCCTGGAACGTCCCGATGGGTACGCCGAACTGCTTGCGAGTCTTGAGATACTCGAGCGTCGCGTCGTTGGCCGCGCGGATCGCGCCCGCGGCCTCGGCGCAGATGAGCGCGGTCGCGAAGTCGATCGTCGTCTCGATCAGCGGGAGCGCGTCGTCGGGCGCGCCCACGCATGCTTCGCGGGACACGCGCACGCCGGCGAGCACCACGTCCGCTGCGCGCGTCCCATCGAGCATCCGGAGCGCATTCGTCGTCATGCCCGGCGCGCTGCGGTCGACGAGGAACAAGCCGATGCCCTCGCGTTCGGTTGCATCGCCGGCAGTGCGCGCAGAAACGACGTACGTATCCGCGGCGTGCGCGTTCGCGACGGCGAGCTTGATTCCATTCAGCACGAAACCGTCGCCGTCCGCGACCGCGCTCGTGGCGACGTGAGCCACGCAATGACGCGCGCCGGCTTCCGCGTGCGCAAACGCCATCGTCCGCCGTCCTTCGGCGACGTCCACCAGCAGCCGCTTCTGGACATCGCTGCCGGCGGCCGCAACGAGCCGCGCGCCGAGCGCGACGGTCGGAAGCCACGGCTCGACGATCAGCGCGTCGCCGATTGCCTCCATGAGTGCCATCGCATCCATCGCGCCGCCACCGAAGCCGCCATGCGCGGCGGGGAGCGTGAGCCCGAGCAGGCCCACGTCGGCCATCGTGCGCCATACGTGATCGCTCCATCCTTGCGGCGACGCGACGATCGCACGTCGCGCCTCGAACGTGTAGTCGCGCTCAATGAACCGCGCGATCGACGCCGCCAGCAGCTGCTGCTCTTCGGTGGGGTCGAAGTTCATCTACGGCCGGTTCACAGTATGCATCACGAATGCGAACGGACCCTAAAGTCCGAGCGCGTGCTTCGCAATGATGTTGCGCTGGATCTCGTTGGATCCGGCGTAAATCGTCGTCTTGCGCATGTTGCAGTAGCGTGGCGCGAGCGCGGCGAGCGCGGGGTCGTCGAGATCGCGATCGTCGACGGAGCCGATGACCTGCGCCTGCGGGCCCGCCGCCTCGAGCATCAGCTCGGTCAGCATCTGCTGGATCTCGGTACCCTTGATCTTCAGCATCGACACCTCGGCGCCCGGCGCACGCCCGCCGCGCAGGCGGTCGAGGAAGCGCAGGTTCGTGATCTCCAGCGCCATGAGCTCGATCGCAAGGCGCGAGAGCTTGTCGCGAAATCGCGGGTCGTCGGTCAACGGGCGGCCGTCTTTCACCTGCCGTGCCGCGAACGTAGTCAAGTGCTCCAGCTCGCGCTTCGATGTGCCGATGCGGGCGGTGTTCAGGCGCTCGTGGCCGAGCAGGTACTTGGCGACGGTCCACCCCTTGTTCTCCTCGTGCACGAGATTGTCGACCGGCACCTCGACGTCGTCGAAGAACACCTCGTTCACCTCGTGGCCGCCATCCATCAGGATCAGCGGGCGCACGGTGATGCCCGGCGAGCGCATGTCGATCAGCAGGAACGAGATGCCTTCCTGCTTGCGCTCCGGTGACGCATCGGTGCGCACGAGACAGAAGATCCAGTCGGCCATGTGCGCGAGCGTCGTCCAGATCTTCTGGCCGTTGACGACGTAGTGCCCGCCCTTGCGGACGGCCGACGTCCTGAGCGAGGCCAGGTCGGAGCCCGAGTTCGGCTCGGAGTAGCCCTGGCACCAGAAGTCGTCGCCACGATAGATCCGCGGCAGGAATCGCCGCTTCTGCGCGTCGGTGCCGAACTTCAGCAGCACGGCGGCGCACATCGTCAGTCCGAACGGGACGAGGCTCGGCGCGCCTGCGTAGCCGCATTCCTCCTCGAAGATGTAGCGCTGGACGACGTTCCAGCCGTTGCCGCCCCATTCGACCGGCCACCCCGGGGCGATCCAGCCCTTGTCGGCGAGGATGCGATGCCAGCAAAGGTGATCGTCGCGAGTCAGGTGCTCGTAGCGGACGACCTTGTCGCGCAGCGCGTTCGGAAGGTTCGCGTCGACCCATGCGCGAACCTCGTCGCGGAACGCGCGCTCGCCGGCGGAGTAGTCGAGATCCAAGAGGAGAAGCTTGGCGGCGGGAGTTGATGCATTATCGTCCATCCACGACCGGCGTGCGACGGCGGGGCAGAGGAGTGGCGATGGGAGTCAAGCAGCTTTTCGACCTGCACGGCCGCACGGCGCTCGTGACCGGCGGCTCGCGCGGGCTCGGCCTGCAGATGGCGGAAGCCTTGGGCGAGCTCGGGGCCCGCATCGCGCTCGTGGCGCGCAAGCGCGACGAGCTCGACGCGGCGGTCGCGCAGCTCTCGGCAGCGGGCGTCGCCGCGATGGCGATGGCCTGCGACCTGTCCGACGTTGCCGCGATTGCGCCGCTGGTGGAGGACGCCGAGCGCGCGCTCGGTCCGATCGACATCCTCGTCAACAGCGCCGGTGCGACATGGGGCGCGGCGACCGTCGACCTCCCGCTCGCTGCATGGCAGAAAGTGATCAACCTCAACCTGACGGCGATGTTCGCCGTGACGCAGGAAGTCGGCCGGCGCTCGATGGTGCCGCGGCGGCAGGGCAAGATCGTCAACGTGGCGTCGACCCGGGGCCTGGGCGGCGGCAGCGGCGACGACCGCCAACCGGCGACCTTGGCGTACAACACGAGCAAGGGCGGCGTCGTCAATTTCACGCGCGCGCTCGCCGTCGAATGGGGCCGCTACAACATCAACGTCAACGCGATCGCGCCGGGCTACTTCCCGACGAAGATGACGCGGGGCATCCTCGAGATGATCGGCGACGACGCCGCGAAGCGTGCGCCGCTGCAGCGCATCGGCGGACCGGAGGACCTGAAGGGCGTCGTCGCGCTGCTCGCTTCCGATGCCGGCGCGTTCATCACCGGCCAGATCATCGCCGTCGACGGCGGCGTCACTGCAAGGTGATGGGCGACAGTCGCCACCGCCCGATGCGGCCCCGACACGTCGAGACCGTGATCATCGGGACAGGATTCTCGGGGCTGCTGGCCGCCATCCGGCTGCAGAAAAAGCAGTGCAACGACTTTGTTCTGTTGGAACGAAGTTCCGAACTGGGCGGCACCTGGCAGGCCAATTCTTATCCGGGCGCAGAGGTGGATGTTCCAACCAGCCTTTACTGCATCTCGTTCATACCGTATCCGTTCAGGAAGACGTTCGCTCCGCAAAGCGAATTGCTCGCATACACGAATCATGTGATCGACAAGTTTGGCTTGCGGAAGCATGCGCGCACGAACCAGACGGTGACCCGGCTCGCGTTTGACGAGCGCGAATTCCTGTGGCACGTCGAGACCGAGTCGGGCGACAGGTATACCGCCCGCTTCGTGATCGACACAAGCGGAGTGCTCGCGAACCCGCACGTTCCCGATATCAAGGGTGCGGAAACCTTCAAGGGCGCGAAATTCCACTCCGGGCAGTGGGATCACTCGGTCGTCTATGAAGGAAAACGCGTCGGGGTGATCGGCTCGGGATGTTCAGCAGCCCAGATCGTTCCGGCCATTGCCGGCAAGGTATCCCGGTTGACGCTGTTCATGGGGAAGGCGCAGTGGATTCTTCCGCGGTCGGACCGGCGCTACGGTCCCGTCGAGCGCGTCGTTCGAACGCTGCCGGGGATACGGCACGTCATTCGTTTGCTTGTCTTTGCGCTCTACGACATCAGGTTCGTCGCTTTCCGTCGCTATCCTGGGACCGCGAAAATCAGCCAGCTCATGAAGGGCCATTACCGGCGGAGGCTGAAAAAGCATCTGGACAGGTACATCAAGGACGACAAGCTGCGCCGGCACATGATGCCCGATTACGAGTTGGGGTGCCGGCGCGTCATACCGACGAATGACTATCTCCCCGCGCTGTCCCGCGAAAATGTCGATGTGGATATCAGCGGAATTGAATGCATCACGCCCGCCGGCGTCAGGACAAATGACGGCAAGGTTATCGCCCTCGACGTCATCGTCTACGCCACGGGATATTTCGCCTATTCGGACATGAAGAAGGCGCTGACCTTTCAGGTCCATGGGCTCGGTGGCCGCAACCTCAACAGCGAATGGGAAAAAGAGGCCGTCTCTTACAAGGGCCTTGCCGTTGCCGGTTATCCGAACTATTTCAAGGTGAACGGCCCGAACACGGGCTCGGGACACAGCTCGCAGATTTCCTACATGGAGGCGACCACCGATTACATCGTTCAGGCCATTTGCGCCGTGAAACGAGACGAGAGCGTCAAAGCCATCGATGCGAGACGCGACCTGCAGGATGCATACGTCGCCGACATGAGAAGGAAAATGCGGAAAACGGTTTGGCAGAATGCCGCCTGCACCGCGTTCTACAGGAAGAACATGACCGGAGAAGTCACCAGTCTCTCCCCGGAGCCCGTGACCGGATTCATCCTTTCACGCAAGTGGTTCCGCATGGGCGAGTATCGTAAGCTGCAGTGAAAGCCGCTTGCCGCCTGCCGTCGACCTTGCGCGCCGCATTCGCGCGAGGCCGCATCGCTGCTGATAACCTGCTTGAAAGGAGCAGTTATGTTCAAGCGCATCATGATTCCGACCGATGGCTCGGTGCTTGCCGGCAAGGCCGTTCGGGCCGGTATCGAGATGGCGAAGGCGATCGATGCCAGCGTCGTCGGCTATTACGCCCTCGAATCGATCGATCAGCTGTACCGCTCCGAGGGATACCGTGCTCCAACGTCCATTATCAAGGAATTGGAGGGCCGTGTTGCTGAGAGGGGAGAGAAGATCCTGGCCGGGATCAGCAAAGCCGCAATGGAAGCAGGCGTGTCTTGCGAAGTGCTGATGACGAGCCCAGGAACGCCTCATCAGGGCATCATCGACATCGCGAAGAAAAAGAAATGCGATGTGATATTCATGGCGACGCATGGCCGCGGAAAGCTCGCGTCGCTCGTGATCGGGAGTGTTACGCAGAAAGTCCTTGCTCAGTCGAAGCTTCCTGTGCTGGTCTACCGCTGAAAGCAGAAACGGGGACGATTACCGTCAGTTGCAATGAATGCGTCTCGCTGCCGGCCTCGCCGGTCGAGGCGCAATCCTGACGCTCGACAAAAACCCCGCATCGGCGGGGTTTTTGTCTCACGAAGTACGTCAGACCCTAGGCTCGCCCTGCGCGTTGACCAGGATCGTCCGGCCAGGCGGGCTCGTCATCTGCACATGATGGTCGTACCCGCCAAACGTGTACGTCACGTCCCAGTAATCGAGCGATCCGGCGGAGGCTACGTTCTCGCAACGCTGGACATCTTGCGTGTAGGTGGTGCCGGGCACGCGCCCGACGTTGGCGCCCACGACTGCGCCGCCCGCAGCGCCGATACCCGTCGCGAGATCCTGTCCACGACCGCTGCCGATCTGATGGCCGAGTATGCCGCCGACGACACCTCCGACAATTGCGCCGGGGACATTGACGCCACCGGCGCCGCTGTCGACGACCTGGCGCTCCACCCAACAGCGCTGCTGGGGCGGCCCGACGACGGCACGGACGGACGTTACCGGCGCCTCGTAGAGGGCTTCCCCTTGCCGGCGGCTGTAGTCATAGGCGGCCGGCGGAGCGGAAGCAGCAAGGCGCTGAGCTTCGTTGGCCTGGCGCTGCGCTTCCGCTGCCCGGACTTGCGCCGCGTCGGCCTGGACGCGCGCATCGGCCGCGTTGCGCTGCGCGGACACCGCGGCCTGTTGGCTGCGAAGGCGCGCCGCGTCCTGCGCCGACGCGACGCGCTGGTTGGCCAGCATGGCCAGCGAATGCACGTCGTCGTACCGCCCACCATTCGCCGCAAGGTTGTCGGCTTGCCGAAGTGTCGCGGCCGCCTGCTCGAGTTCCGTGGGCGCGTACGTCACCACCTGCGGATTGCTTCGCGCTGCGTCGAGCGACAACCGTGCGTTGTCGAGCGCGGGGTCGTGCTGAGGAAACGATGCACAGCCTGACGCCGCGAGGATCGCGACGACGACAAACGACTTTGCTGAATGTTTGAACACGATGGCCTCCAACCGTTTCAAAAACACGGTACACGGCGTCCGAGCCTGACCGACGCCGAAGTTGAGGAGAGGCTAGCTGACGCCGGAAGAAAAAGAAGTCAGGCACTGTCCTATACGGTTGTCGCGGCGAAACTTACGGCGCATGCGTGCCTTTGGACGCCCGTTCAGCCATCGCCCGCTCGCACCATTCGTGCGACCCCGTACGGGCGTCCTGACGTCACGGACCGAACGTTTCCCGGCGATGGCCATCGCGATCTCGAAAACGTTCGCTGCAACGACTCCACGCGGTTCCCTCGAGAAATGCGGCCGGGAGCAAGCAGCGCGTAATCGCAACCTGGCGTGGGGTCAGCACCACAGCCGGCATCTGGGCCATGGCGTGGTCTCGCGGGTGATGACGTTGCGGTGTCGCATTGGCTTGCGGTGTATTGTGCAGCCTTGCCAAGGGGCTCTCCATGCTGCATCGACCCATTGCACTCTGCGCTGCCGCAGCCATGCTTTCGAGCGTCGGGATGGCGCAACCGGGCAATGGCGATCCCGCCGCCGCCGGTCCCGCTGAGGCGACGCCTCCGCAACTGCCGGCATCCGTCAACCCGCAAGACTTCTCCTGCGAAGACTTGAAGGACAGGCTGGCCAGCGCGGGATCCCTGACGATCCTTGCCGGACCACGAGGTCATGGTGATACGTTCTACGGCCCTCGCGTTCCTCAGTGCCAGTTTTGGCAGAGACCAGCATTCTCGTACGTGCGGACACGCGACAGCCTTTGCGGCGTCGGGTACATCTGTGTCGAAAAGATGGGCGCGGCGGGAGGGGGCAGGTAACAGCCGACAAGGAAGCGATTTCATGCGCGCAATAACCGTCGGATCGCAAGGTACATTCAGCATGGTCGTATCGCCGGAGCACCTGGCCAACCGGTTCAAGGACGCCACGCTTCCGCCGGTGCTATCGACGCCAGTGATGATCATGACCATGGAGAACGCGGCGCTCAACGCCATCAAGCCGTACTTCGAGCCGGGCGAGACCGCCGTCGGCACGCGGGTCGACGTGAGTCATCTTGCCGCAACGCCTGTCGGCCGTCGCATCGTGGCTTTTGCCCAAGTAACGAGCGTCACGGGGCGCCACATCGAGTTCCGCGTCCACGCCATGGACGGAACCGACGAAATCGGTCGCGGCACGCACGGGCGCGTCGTCATCGATCTCGCCGCATTTTCCGCGCGTATGGGTGCGAAGTTCCCGGCTGGAACGTCCGGCTGATTGCAAGGCCACCGGATACCCTGTGTAACGCGATCGAACTGAAGCGAATGCTATTTGCAAGCGAACGCGCCATCCGTGCGAGCTACCCTGCCGAGCTCAAGTCGGTCCTCTCCGTGGCCAAGGCCGAAGAGAGCAGGCAGTGGCTCGCGACCTGGAACGGGATCAAGCCAGGGCCCACGCCACTTTATGCGCTCGGCGGGCTCGCCGAAGCGCTGGGTGTCGCGCGGGTCCTGCTGAAGGACGAATCGGTGCGTTCCGCTCTCGGCAGCTTCAAGGCGCTCGGCGCACCGATCGCGCTGGTTCGGCTGATCCAGCGGCTTTGGCCCGACAAGGGGATGGACGCGCAGCGTCTTTTCGGCGGGGCGCACGGGTCGCTGTTGCGCGACTTCACCGTCATCAGCGCCACGGATGGCAACCACGGCAAAGGCCTGGCAGCCGCCGCGCGAAGCATCGGTTGTCGGTGCGTGATCGTCCTGCACGCGAACGTGCGCGCCGAGCGCGAAGAGGCGATCGCGGCGTTCGGCGCGGAAATCGTGCGCGTTCAGGGCAACTACGACGAATCGGTCACCGCGGCCGCGCAACTGGCCAAGGCCAATGGCTGGCACGTGGTATCCGATACTTCCTACGACGGCTACGAGGAGATACCCAGGGACGTGATGCAGGGTTACGGCACGATCGCGGCCGAAATCGTGGAAGCCTTGCACATGCGGGCCGCATCGAGCGCGCCCATCACGCATGTTTTTCTGCAAGGTGGAGTGGGCGGCCTTGCAGCCGGCATCGCCAGCTACCTCTGGGAAGTTTGCGAAGACACGCGGCCTGCCGTCGTACTCGTCGAGCCGCAGCAAGCGGACTGCCTGTATCAAAGTGCCGTTCAGGGAACCGCGGCCAGGGCCACCGGCTCGGTCGACTCGGTGATGGCCGGACTCGCTTGCGGGAAGGCATCGCCGCTGGCGTGGCGATTTCTCGAATCGGGCGCCGATTTTTTCATGACCGTCGAGGACGAAGATGCAGTGCAGGCGATGCAAGTGCTGGCGCAGGGCAGCACGACCGATCCACCGATCGTCTCCGGCGAATCGGGTGCGGCGGGGCTCGCAGGGCTCGTCCGATTGATGCAGGATCCCGATCTCTCGCATCAGGCAGGGTTGAATCGCGGTTCGAGCGTACTGCTGATCAACACCGAAGGTGCGACAGCGCCGGCGGCTTATCGTGAACTCGTAGGCGAATCGGCCGAAGCGGTCCTCGCGCGACAAAGGGCCTTCCTCGACCGCGGAGCGGGCGGCCATGCATGAATCCATTTCAGGCGAGCACGACGCGACGAAATGAGCACCGTTGTCGGAACCCGCGAATCGGCCATCGCCGCGGCCGTGGCGGCCTACGATTCGGGGCGGTTTCTCGCTGATCTGAATCGCCGCGTCGCGTATCGCACGGAAAGCCAGGAGCCGTCGCAGGCACGTCACCTGCACGCTTACCTCGACTCCGAAATGGCGCCGACGCTGCGACGCCTCGGCTTCGAAACGAGGATCGTGCCGAACCCGGACGGTGTCGACGCGCCGGTGCTTCTCGCGAGCCGCGAAGAAGGCAAGCAGCTGCCCACCGTTGTCACCTATGGCCACGGCGACGTGGTTCGCGGGTATGACGATCAGTGGCGGGCGGGTCTCGAACCGTGGAGGATTGTCGTGGAGGGCGATCGCTGGTACGGCCGCGGAATCGCCGACAACAAGGGACAGCATTCAGTCAACCTGGCGTCGCTGGAAGCCGTGCTCGCCGCGCGCGGCGGCGATCTCGGTTTCAACCTGAGAGTCATCTTCGAGACGGGCGAGGAAATCGGGTCGCCCGGGTTGCACCGCGTGTGCGCGTCCGAGCGCGAGTACCTGAGCGGCGAGCTGTTCATGGCATCGGACGGTCCCCGTGTTTCTGCCGAGCGGCCGACTCTTTTCCTCGGCTCGCGTGGCGAGCTGGGCTTCGACCTCGAAGTCAACCTGCGAGAAGGCGGGCACCACTCCGGGAACTGGGGCGGTGCATTGCGCAACCCTGCTGTCGTGTTGGCGCACGCAATCGCGACGCTCGTCGACGTCAACGGCCGCATCCTCGTCGAGGGTCTGAGGCCGCCGCCGGTGTCTTCCGTCGTACGCGCAGCGCTCGCCGACATCCAGCTCGGCGGCGATGCCAATGCGCCGCAGATCGACGTCGATTGGGGCGAGCCGGGCTTGACGCCGGCGGAGCGCGTGCTGGCGTGGAACGCAATCGAGATCCTCGCGTGCAAATCCGGCAATCCCGAATTTCCGGTGAACGCGATTCCGCCGACGGCGCGCGCGCATTGCCAGTTGCGCTTCGTCGTGGGTACCGACTGGGAGAACGCACGGAAGCGTCTCGACGAGCACCTTGCCCGCCACGGTTTCGGCGACGTCCGGGTGAGCGTCAAGCCCGCGGTGCCTGCTACCCGGCTCGACCTCGACGATCCGTGGGTCCCCTGGATGCTCGACTCGATGCGGACAACGACGGGAAAGAAGCCGGCGCTGCTCCCGAATCTCGGCGGAACCGTGCCCAACGCAATCTTCGCGGAGACGCTCGGACTCCCCACGGTGTGGATCCCGCACTCGTATCCCGCATGCTCGCAGCATGCTCCAAACGAGCACCTGCTCGGCTCCGTCGCACGAGAATCCCTGGCCCTGATGGCGGGCATCTGGTGGGACCTCGGTGATTCGGCCGGAAAGGTCGTTGCGCAGCGCGTGCGCGCGCCAGGTTGATCGAGCGAGAATCCCGCAATCCTTGAAGCCGTTCAGGTCGCGGCCCGAGGTTGAACGGGAGCAGGCGCGCCCGGTCAAACGGACCTTACGCCCGGAGGCCCCCATGTCGAACTACATCGAAGCCATCGTCATCCCCGTTCCCCGTGCCAGTATCGACACCTACAAGCGCATGTCCACCGAATGGGGGAAGGCCCACCTGCGCCACGGCGCGTTGTACTACTCGGACTCGCTCAGCGATGACGCCCAGCCCGGGAAGGTCACGTCGTTTCCCCAGGCCGTGCAGCTCAAGGATGACGAGGTGATCGCGCTGGCGTGGGTCGTGTACCGCAACAAGGAAGATCGCGAGCGCATCAGCAAGGCGGTGATGGAAGACCCGCAGCTGAAGGACTCGATGGATCCGTCGAAGATGCCTTTCGACGGCAAGCGCATGTTCTGGGGCGGCTTCCAGACGATCGTCGGGCTCGCCGGCGGTCAATAGCCGCGGATCACGCCGAGCGCGCACCGCCGCGGGCGCGCGTCACCGCGCCTCGGCGCGCGTCACCCCGGCTCGGCGCGCGTCACCCCGGCTCGCCGGCCGCTTCCGGCTGGTAGGGAACGCCGACAATGCGGTAGCGCTGCCGGGTGCCGCTCGGCAGCTCCCAGTCGATCGACTGTCCCACTCGTAAACCGAGCAGCGCGGTGCCGACCGGAACCAGTACCGAAATCTTTCCAGCATCGATGTCGGCCATGCCGGGATAGACGAGCGTGACCTCCCGGCGCTCGCCCGTCGTCTCGTTCTCGAACAGCACCCGGGAATTCATGGTCACGACGTCAGGCGGGATTTCCTCGCGCGGCACCACCTTGGCGCGCAGCAATTCGCTTTCGAGCTTGTCGAAACGCTTTCCCGGGTCGGCCTCGATCAAATGGAGAAGGCGATCCATATCGGGTTGGGTAAGGCATATCTGCGGCGCATCGGCCATAAACGGTCTCCTCGGAATCGCTCATCATAGCCGGATCGCGCGCCTGCATCGCTTCGCCGCGTCGCTGCCCAGGCCTTATCCTACCGCCCGTGGGAACCTTGAACGCCATCGAACGCTGGCTCGTCGATGCGGGCCTTGCCGGCGCCGCGGAGACGGAGCTGCTGAGCGGCTTCGGCGAGCGCTGCAACGGCTCGGGGCTCGCGCTCTCGCGCGCCGTCCTGCTCGTCGACACCTTGCATCCGATCCACGAAGGCCGCGCGTTCCGCTGGCGCGCCGACGGTGGCGAGCAACAGGCGGTCGTCGAGTACGGGCCATCGAACGTCGGCGAGGCCGCGGCCAGCTGGCAGCGGAGCCCGTTCTACCGCATGGTCGAGACCGGGGCCGGCGAGCTGCGCTGCAGGATCGCCGCGGGCGATCCGCTGGACTTTCCCGTCCTTCAAGAAATGCGCGGCGAAGGACACACGGATTACATCGCGTTCGTCCACCGCTTCGGTGCGGCAAGCGTCATCGGCGAGATGAATTGCGTCTACTCCTCATGGCTGACGTCGCACGTCCGCGGGTTTCAGGAGAGCGATGTCGATGCGCTGCGGCGCGCCGTTCCGTTGCTCGCGCTCGCAATCAAGTGCGTGTCGCTTGCGCGCATCGCGCGGACGCTGGTGGAGGTCTATCTCGGCCACGACGCGGGGGAGCGTGTGCTGAGCGGCCGCATTTCGCGCGGCGTCGCCGACCGCATCAACGCGGTCATCTGGTTCTCGGATCTGCGCGGCTACACGACGATCACCGATACGGCGCCGCCCGGTGAGATCATTCCGCTGCTCAACGACTACGCCGCCGCGGTGATCGGCGCCGTGCGCGAGGCGGGCGGCGAAGTGCTGAAGCTCGTCGGAGACGGCGTGCTGGCGATCTTTCGTGCGGACGATGCCGCACACGCGTGCTGCTGCGCGCTTCGCGCCGAAGCAAGTCTCCGGGGCAACATCAAATCCGTGAACGAGCGCCGCGCCGCGGAGGGCCATCCGGTCACCACGGTTTACCTCGGACTGCACATCGGTGAGGTGTTCTACGGCAACATCGGCAGCGACGACCGGCTGGATTTCACCGTCGTCGGTCCCGCGGTCAACGAGGCGAGCCGCATTGCGGCAATGTGCCGGTCGGTGGACCGCAGCGTCGTCCTGTCGTCGGAATTCGTCGCGGCAACGCCGCAGCCGGAGCGCGCGCGACTCGTTTCGGTCGGGCGATACGCGCTGCGCGGCGTGGGCCGCGCGGAAGATCTGTTCACGCTCGATCCCGGCCTGGCGGCCGGAGATGGAGCCGCGCGAGGGTAGCGATGGGCCAGCACGGTTTGCGCTGCCTGTACCGTATGGTGGTCGCCGGAGCGATGGGCGCGCTCGTCGCGGCTTGCGCCGTGCTTCCTCCGCTCGACGGCCGCAGCGAGACGCACGCGTACACGGACACGGCGCAGACGCGTCTCGGGCAGTCGCTGAGCGGGGGCGTGGCGGCACATCCGGGCCAATCCGGCATCTACGCGTTGCCGGTGCCGAGCGACGCGTTTGCCGCGCGCGTCCTGCTCGCGTCGGTTGCGGAGAAGTCGCTCGATATCCAGTACTACATCTGGCACGGCGACCAGACCGGCTCGCTGCTATTCGAAGCGATCCGCAACGCGGCCGATCGCGGCGTGCGGGTTCGACTTCTGCTCGACGACGCCAACACGGGCGGGCTCGACGATACGCTCGCCGCGCTCGACGCGCATCCGAACATCGAGATCCGGCTTTACAACCCGCTGGTGCCGCGCAGCGCGCGCGCGCTCAACTTCGTGACCGACTTCGCGCGCGCCAATCGCCGGATGCACAACAAGTCGTTCACCGCCGACAACCAGGTGACGATCATCGGGGGCAGGAACGTCGGCAACGAGTATTTCGCGGCGGGCGAGGGCGTTGCCTTCACCGACCTCGACGTGATCGCAACGGGGGCCGCCGCACGCGACGTCTCGGGCGCATTCGACCTGTATTGGAACAGTCCGTCGGCGTATCCGGCAGCAACGCTTCTCGGCATGCCCACGCCGGAGGCGGCCCGGTCGTCGCTCGACGCCAAGTTCGTATCCGTGCGTGCCGATCCCGAATCGACCGCGTATGTCGAAATCCTGCAGCGCACGCGGCTGATCCAGGAGCTCGTCGCCGGCAAGCTGCCGCTCGAGTGGACGAGCGCGCGGCTCGTTCGCGACGATCCCGCGAAGACGCTCGACACGACGGCCAGGACCGACATCCTGCTGCTGTCCGACCTGATTCCGGCGATCGGGAAACCAAGCACCGCGTTCGATCTCGTTTCGCCGTATTTCGTGCCAGGGGATTCAGGAACCGCATGGCTCATCCAGGAGGCGCGGCAGGGCGTGAGGGTGCGCGTGCTGACGAATTCGCTTGCCGCAACCGATGTGGGCGCGGTGCACGCGGGCTACATCAAGCGTCGCTGCGAGCTGCTGCAAGCCGGCGTGCATATGTACGAGCTGGAGCCTACCGGGCCTCCCGGCGACACGAAGAGAAGCGGCATCGGCTCGAGCTCTGCCGTTCAGCTTCACGCCAAGACGTTGGCGCTCGACGAAGAGCGGATCTTCGTGGGGTCGTTCAACTTCGATCAGCGCTCGGCGCGTCTCAACACGGAAATGGGCCTCGTGATCCAGAGCGCGGCACTGGCGAGGCAGTTGTCGAAGGCGTTCGAAACGGAGGTGCCGAGGCGCGCGTACGAAGTGCGCTTGACGGCGGACGGGCACTGTGCCGAATGGATCCAGCACACCGGAAGCGGTGAGGTGCGCTATGACGCCGATCCCGGAACGTCTGCCGCGCGCCGCGCGTGGATACGTTTCCTATCCGTGCTGCCGATCGAATGGCTGCTTTAGGCCGCGTCCCGGAGACGTGCCGAAGACGTGTCGTAGGCGGAAAAACACTGTCGAGAAATGCGATTGCGCCGCCGCGGGTAAATGCGTCAGCATCGCGTATTTTTGCGGAGAATGGGATGCGAAACGCGTTTCGGGCTTTAGTCGGATGTTTCGCGGTGTCGCTGACCGCGCCGGCCGTGGCGCAGGCAGGCGAGTGGCATATCGCGCCATATGCCTGGCTCGCGGGTTTCGACGGCACGGCCGGCGTCGCGGGCGGGCCGGGCATAGGCGGGCGCATCGACGTCGATACGGGCTTCGGTGACATCAAGCAGACGGGCGCGATGGTAAACCTCGGCTGGCGTGGCGGAAGAGTCTCCGCGTTCGGCGATTGGACGTATGCGAACGCGAAGACCGACGCACCGACCCCTTTCACGACGCTCTACGCGGGCACCGACGTCAAGGTGCGCGGCAACATCGTCGAGGCGAACGCAGGCTACGACTTGCTCGCGACCCCGGGGACGTCACTCGACGTCTACGGCGGTGTCCGGTATTACGATCTCAACATCGACCTTGGATTGCGCGAGGGCACGCTTCCGGGCGCCGTCTTCGGCCGCAGCTCGAGCTGGGTCGACGGCGTCGTCGGCGTGCGATGGCAGACGCGGTTCACCGATCGCTGGGAAGCGTATGCCACGGCCGACGTTGGCGCCGGTGGCTCCGATTTCGCCTGGCAGCTCATCGGTGTCGTCGGCTACCGGTACTCCTGGGGAACGTTGTTCGGCGGCTGGCGACACCTGCACGTCAAGTACGAGAAGGATTCGTTCAAGCTCGATGCGGCGCTGACCGGTCCTCTGATCGGTGCGTCGTTCCGCTTCTGAGGCGAACCGGCGCGCGAAACGCGATCGGTGGCGCCGCGTCCGGTGTGGGAGGCGCGGCGCGCTCGACGACGCCTGACGACGCTTGACGATTCAGGCCGGCTGAATCGGCCGCGGCCGATTCAGTTGACGACCCACGGGTCGAGCCGCGGCACCCACACGTCGCCGATCACCTTGACG